>WNFR01009638.1_pt1 | contig 14274 bp, 12 predicted proteins | sample 5400221 | NCBI WGS metagenome assembly WNFR01 (sample SAMN13153357, study PRJNA577476) | soil metagenome | isolation source: 40 cm soil under Madrone tree | place: USA:California | collected 2016-06-14 | reverse complement strand
TCGGAGTCAATCTCGTCGGCGTTGCGTCGCCGGCGGCGTACGATGCTCTCGTGCCGCCGCAGTACCATCTCGCTGCGACGTCGTCCGCGTCGGCGGCGGTGTCGTCGCCGTCGTCGATCGTCGTTCTCGGGAACGGCGGCGGCGCCTTCTGGACGGCGTTCCGCGTGCGCGTCGATCGCGATCCCGACGCCGCGGCGCGGCCGCATCCGCTCGACGACTTCACCCGCGACGTCATGGAAGCGGCGGCGCTTCCCGTGCTCGCGCGCGCCGGCGTCGGCGGTGTCCTGCGGCTCCCCTTCGATGACCTCCAGCCGCCGCTCTCGTTCGTCCACTTGGCGGAGGCGGCGGGTCTCGGCCGTCGCGGTCTCGTCGGCGTGCTCGTCCATCCGGAGTTCGGGCCGTGGATCGCGCTCCGTGGCGCCCTCCTCCTCGACGCGTCGTCCAGCGCGGCGCGGCCGGCCGCGGGCTTCGACCCGTGCGGTGCGTGCCGCGAGCGGCCGTGCATCGCCGCTTGCCCGACCGCCGCCGTGAGCACCGCGGGGTGGAACGCCGAGAGCTGCGCCGCGTACCGTGTCGGCGAGCCGGGGCGCTGTGACGACGGCTGTCATGCGCGCGTCGCATGCGTCTACGGTCGAGCGCATCGGTATCCGGCCGCGGCGATCGCGTATCATCAACGCCGCGCGCGCGCCGTCATGGAACGGGTGCTCGAGGCGCGTGGCGTGTCGGCGGTGACACGAGGCTGACGCGCGCCGCGGCCTCAGGGCCGCCGCGTTCCTGACACCGTCCGGCGCTCGTCCGCCCGTTCACCCGCGATCGGCACCGTCAGCCGCACCTCCGTGCCGCGCAATGGCAGCGCGCGGACGCGTAAACGGGCGCGCATGAGCTCGGCGCGCTCGCGCATCGTCACCAGTCCCAAGCCGGCGCTGCGCTCGCGCCCGAGGCCGATGCCGTCATCGCGTACCAACAGCACCACGTGATCGTGGTCGCGTCGCAGCCGGATGCCGACCCGCGTTGCGCGCGCATGCCGCGCCACGTTGGCAAGCGCCTCTTGCGCGATGCGAAAGAGATGCAGCTCGGGCTCGCGATCGAGCAGGCCGCCGACGTCGGTCGTACGCAGATCGAGCGCGAGCGCGTGGCGCTGCGCGAACTGCTGCGCATGCGTCCGCAGGGTCTCCTCGAGCCCGCGTCCGACCAGCTCCGCCGGATGGTAGTCGCGCACGATGCGGCCGACCGATTCGGTGATGCCACGGATCGTGGCGAGCGTTGCCTCGAGCGCCGGGCGCGCGCCGGCGGCTATCGGTTCCGCGGTGCTCTCGACCGATTGCAGCAGCTCGCCGACCGTTGCGAGCGCGCGCCCGACGTCGTCGTGGAGCTCGCTCGCGACGCGCTGGCGCTCCGCTTCGAGCGTACGCAGCATGCGCTGGGTGAATGTCTTCTGCGCCGTCTCCATCTGCTTGCGGGCGCTGATGTCGCGTACGACCCCGAACGCGTACCGCTCGCCCGCCGCGTCGAAGAGCCCGACGCTGACCTCGACCGGGAAGAACGAGCCGTCCTTGCGCCGGGTGCGGGTCTCGACGAGCGGCAGAGGGCCGGTGTTCGCCAGCGCGTCGATCGTCTCCCGATATAGGTCGAGCGGGTAGTCGGGATCGATGTCCATCGTCGTCATCGTTTGTAGCTCGTCCCAGGTGTAGCCGGTGAGGTCGAAGCCGCGTTGATTGACGTATCGGAAGCGGCCTTCGTAGTCGGTGACGTAGAACGCCTCGACCGACATGTCGGCCATGCGGCGAAAGAGACTGAGCTCGAGCGGCGCCGGCAGGTCGGCGGCGGTGTCGTCCGAGCGGACGCTACGAGCGGGCGTCGACGGCGGCGTTGCGATGGACGCCGCCGCGTCGGCGTCGACGAGCGCATCGTGCTCCACGTCCGCCGCGGCCGAGGAGGGCGCGTCCGGGATCGGCACGCTGAGGCGCACTTCGGTGCCGCCGCGCGGCGCGCGATGGACCGCCAGCTCGGCGCCCATCAGCTCCGCGCGTTCGCGCATCGTGACGACGCCGAGCCCCGACGCCTGCATCGGATCGCCGCGAAGGCCGATGCCGTCGTCACGGACGACGACGACCACCCGCCGGCGCTCGCGCCCGAGACGCACGGTCACCCGCCGAGCGGCGGCGTGTCGCGCGACGTTCGCGAGCGCCTCCTGCGCGATGCGATACACGTGCAGCTCGTGCTCCGCGGGCAAGAGCCCGGTAACGGCGCTCGTCGACATCCGCAACGAGAGTCCGTGGCGACGCGCGAACTCGTGCGCACGCGTCCGGATCGTGTCCTCGAGGCCGAGGCCGAGTAGCTCGGCGGGATGGTAGTCGCGGACGAGGCGGGCGACGGACTCGGTGATCTGGCCGATCGTCGCATGCGTGGCGGCGAGCGCGCGCTGCGCCTGCCGCGGTACCGACTCCGCGCTGCCGTACAGCGTGTGCAGCAGCACGCCGACGGTCGCGAGCGCCTGGCCGACGTCGTCGTGGAGCTCGCGGGCGACGCGTTGCCGCTCGGCCTCGAGCGTCTGCAAAATGCGGCGGGTGAGAGTGCGCTGCGTTGCCTCGATGCGCTTGTGCTCGCTGATGTCGCGTACGACGCCGAAGAGATAGAAGTCGTTGCCGACGTCGATGCGCGCGACGCTGATCGCGATCGGCGCGAGCGTGCCGTCCTTGCGGCGCGTGATCGTCTCGAACTGCGGCGGTGCGGTGCCGTCCGCCATCCCGTTGGTGAACTCGCGGAAGCGGTCGGGCGGAAACTCGGGGTTCAGGTCCGAGACGGTCATGCAGTAGAGCTCGGCCTTGCTGTACCCGCTGTGCGTCACGGCGCGTTGATTCACGTAGAGAAAGCGTCCGGTGGCGTCGCAGAGGTAGAACGCGTCGCCCGACATCTCCGCCATCTGGCGGAAGACGTTCAAGTCGAGCGGCACCGCAGGGGGAGCCGCGCGCGCCGTCCGGCGCGGGCCTGCCGACACGTCCCGACGCTACTGCTCGTCGCCGAGGGGGGTCAAGCCGGACGTTCAATTCTCGATGACGATCACCCAGTGTCCGTCATCGTCGTCGTGGGCAATGACCTGGTGCCCTTCCGCCTCCGCCGCACGCGGCAAATCGCGCGCCCCGCGCGGATCATCCAGCACGATCTCGAGCAACGCGCGCGGCGCGAGCTCCGCTAGCGCCACCTTCGCTTTCGCCCAGCTGAGCGGGCAGGCAACCCCCCGCAGATCGAGCGTCATTCGGGCGGCCACGTGGCAGGAGCTATCAGACCGCCCGGCGCCCCGCGAGCGTCCCGGCCGCCGCGGATGCGACGAGCGTCCCGCCGCGTGCGACGTCTCGCTTGACAGGTTCGATGGTCGCCGAAATAGTCACCTGATGACGCAAAGCAGCGCGACACGCGCCGTGACGGGCGGCGCCGGCGTACGCGCCGACGTGCGGAACATCGCGATCGTCGCGCACGTCGACCACGGAAAGACGACGCTCGTCGATGCGATGTTGCACCAGAGCGGGATCTTCCGCGCCAACGAGATCGTGGTCGAGCGGGTCATGGACTCGAATGACCTCGAGCGCGAGCGCGGTATCACGATTCTCGCGAAGAACACTGCGGTCACGTACCGCGGCGTGAAGATCAACATCGTCGACACGCCGGGGCATGCCGACTTCGGCGGCGAGGTCGAGCGCACGCTCGCCATGGTCGACGGCATTCTCCTCGTCGTCGATGCGTCCGAAGGGCCGCTGCCGCAGACGCGGTTCGTCTTGAAAAAGGCGCTGGAGCTCGGTCTCTCGGCTGTGCTTTGCATCAACAAGATCGACCGTGCCGATGCCCGTATCGCCGAGGTGCTGGACGAGGTGTACGCCCTCTTCATCGATCTTGGCGCCGACGACGCGCAGCTCGACTTCCCGGTCGTGTACACGAATGCGCGCGCCGGTATCGCGCTGCGCGCCCCCGGCGATGCGGGGACGACGCTCCAGGTGCTGTTCGACACGATCGTCGAGCGCCTCCCTGGACCGGCGTGCGACCCCGACGCGACGACCCAGTTCCAGGTCAACAACCTCGACTACAACGACTACGTCGGGCGGCTCGCGATCGGACGCTTGGTCGCGGGCGAGCTCGTCGCCGGCGGGCAGTACACCCACTGTCACGGCGACGGCCGGCAGGAGCCGTGCAAGGTGACGTTGCTGTACTCGTGGCATGGGCTCGATCGCACCGAGGTGGCGAGCGCTCGCGCCGGCGACATCATCGCGATCGGCGGCATCGAGGACCTCGCGATCGGCGACACGATCGCGGACCGCGAGCGGCCGATGCCGCTGCCGCCAATCCGCATCGAGGAGCCGACGATCGCGATGATCTTCGGCGTCAACACCTCGCCGTGGGGCGGCCGCGAGGGGCAGTACGTGACGTCACGGAAAATCCACGAACGCCTCTTCGCCGAGGCGCGCCGCAACGTCAGCTTGCGCGTCGAGGAGACCGGCCAGCCCGACATGGTCCGCGTCGCCGGCCGCGGCGAGCTGCAGCTCGCGATCCTGATCGAGACGATGCAAAGGCATCATGACCGGTATGGAGCACGAGGACTCGGGGCGCGTGCGGCTCGAGTTCACGGTGCCGTCGCGCGGGCTCATCGGCTTCCGCTCGTATTTTCTGACGGCGACGCGCGGCACCGGCGTCATGAACGTCCTCTTCAACGGCTACGCGCCCTGGCTCGGCCCGATCCGCGGCCGCACGAACGGCGCGATGGTCGCCGATCGCGAGGGCCCCGCGACGCCGTACGCGATCTTCCATCTCCAAGAGCGCGGCACGATCTTCGTCAAGGCGGGGACGCCGGTGTACGAGGGCATGATCGTCGGCGAGTACTCGCGCGACAACGACCTCGACGTGAATCTGACGAAAGAGAAGAAGCTCACCAACATGCGCGCGAGCGGCCACGATGAGGCGACGATTCTGACGCCAGCGCGTGAGATGGGGCTCGACGCGGCGCTCGAGTGGATCGCCGAGGACGAGCTCGTCGAGGTGACGCCGGTCAACGTCCGGATGCGGAAGAAGGTCCTCGCCAAGGGGCTGCGGCCGAAGGGCCAGCAGCAACCGTAGTCGTTCCACGTTGCGCGCGCAGCGGCGCCGCGCCGTATCGCGCCGACGAAGAGGTCGTTGCCACGCGGGCGCGGGCGGACGGGTCGGCTCCGCGCGAGGATCGCTCGCGCGGGATGCCGGACACGCATTAGATCTTCCGTACTCCGAGCCGACCAACTCGAAGCGGCTCGCTCTTTATGCGCGCTTCGCCGACCCGTCCGCCCGCGCCCGCGTAGCGACCACCGCAATCGTCGCGGGCAGCACCGGCGCTCGCGCGCTGCGCGCGCAACGGGATAATGCCGGGCGGGGGCGCGCGCCCGGCGCGACGTACGCGTCCCCGACGCCCGGACGCGTCAGCCGAGGTGGCGGACGATGTCGCGGAGGAAGTCCTGCTCGAAGTCGGCGTACGGCAGGGAGAGCGCCTGGCGAAACGCGTCATCGCTCGTGGGCGCGGTGGCCATGGTTTCGAGCAGGCGGCGGACGTTGTACGCGCCTTTCTTGCGCAGCAGATAATCCGCGGCGAAGTATGCCTCGGCGTAGGCGAGACTCGCGTCGTCGCGGCCGAGCCGCGTGAATCCGCCCTCCAGGTTCGACAGGGGAACGAGGCCGTCTTGGCCGAGCGCCATGCGCAGACGGCCGGCGCGGCCCGGCTCGTCGGTCTCCTCCGCGACCTGCGCCAGGCCTTCGTTCAGCCACACCGGCGCTTTGCCGCGGCTGAGGGTCACGATCGCTGCGTGCGCGTACTCGTGGCGCAAGGTGCGCGCAACGTGCGCATTGCCGTTCGCGAGGCCGCCGACGGGCAGCTTGATGCGACCGTCGTACACGGCGCCGCTCCAATGCGGCGAGTTGGTGATCTCGCGGAACTCCTCGTCAGGGTAGAGGATCACCTCGAGGCGCTCGAGCGGATAGTACGCGAAGCGCGCGCCGACGCGGCGGTAGGCGTCCTCGAGCTCGTTCAGGACGATGCGGCCGGCGGCGATATTCTCGCGCCCGGCGAACTTGAGGACGAAGTGCGAGCTCGCGAGGGATTGGAAATTGCGCTCGGCCTCGGCGTCGCGTCGCAAACGGTCGACCGTCGCGGCCAGACCGGGGCGATCCGCGCCCGCGGCGACGGCGCGATCGAGCATCGCGAGCGCGTGCTCCTGGTCGTGGCGTTCGAGGTAGATGCGCCCCAGCGTGAGGTAGGTTTCGACGTCGTCACCGCCGCTCGCGAGCGCCTGCTCGAGCGTCGTGCGCGCGAGATCGAGGTTGCCGAGGCGATAGTACGCGTAACCGAGGCCGCGGCCGATCTCGGCGCGATCACCGAGCCGGCGCGCCTCGACGAATCGCGCCACTGCCTCGTCGAAGTGCTCGGCGGCGATCTCGCTGAAGCCGGCGTTGATCAGCGCCGCTTGGAGGTTCTTGCCATACAACGCGTTCCCCGGCTCGAGCGCATGCGCTTCGCGCAAGAGTGCGATCGCTTGCGTCGACTCGCCGCGCGCCGCGAGCTCGACCGCGGTGCGGTTCTTGGCCTCGGCGGGAGACGGCGGCTCGTCGGAAAGAGCGCTTTGCGCGGGCATGTCGTCGGCTTGGTCGCCACGCGCGGGACGCGCCGCCCGCGACGAGTCGTCGACTGCTGCATGCTGGGCGCCCGATGCATCGTCTGCGATACGTGCTGCCGCGTCGGAACCGCTCGCCGCGCCCGTCGCCAGCGCGGCACGTCGCATGCCGGCATCGCCGGGGTCGAGAGCGACCCTTCCGCCGTCGCCGTTCGCATTGTCGCGGGTGCCGCGCAATGACACCGCTCCCCATGCCAGCGCGGCGGCGAGCGCGAACAGCAACGCGAGTTGGGAAACGGCCGCTCGCACGAACGACGATCCCGGGCGCGGCCCTCAGTGGACGTTGCGCGGCAGGTCGGTCGCCTCGGCGGTGACGCCGAACGCGGCCTCGTAGCGCTGGATGTTCTCTTGGAGGGCGCGGACGATGCGCTTCGCGTGCTCCGGCGTGGTGACGATGCGCGAGCGCAGCGTCGCGACCGTCTGTCCCGGCGCCGCCTGCTGCGGCTGCACGAACAGAAAATCGAGCACGAACTCCTCCTTGCGATGACTCACCATCATGAGGTTGGCATAGACACCGAGGCTCGTCATCGGGTCGGCATGGATCGCCATCTGGTGCTGATGCTGGTGCACGTGCCGTTGTGCGTCGTCTGTGTCGTGGTCGTCGCTCATGCGGGGGCTCCTTCGGCGCCGACCAGCGCCATGAACTCGGCGGCGAAGCGCGGGCCGCTGCCGCGCTCTTCGTGCTTGAAATAGACGAACGCCTGCTCCCACCCCGCGCCGCCGATGCGCTCCGCCCAGGCGCGCAGCGTCGCTTCATCATAGTCGGTGCGCCGCAGGCGGAAGTAGCCGAACGGCGCCGTGACCTCGAACGGCGTCGTGCGCTCGTCGGTGTCGGCGATGCAGAGCGCGACGCCGAAACGCCGCAGGACCTCGTAGGTCTCGTCGGCGTGCCACGACGGGTGGCGGAACTCCATCGTCGCCATCAACCCCGTCGGCAGGTCGTGCAAGAACACCTCGAGCAGCTCGACGTCCTTCTTCAAGAACGGCGGCAGCTGGAAGAGCAGGGGACCGAGCTTGGGGCCGAGCGTCTCGGCGATCTCGCAGAAGGACGCGAGCGTATCTTCGATGCTGCGCAGCCGCTGGTCGTGCGTGATCCGGCGCGGTGCCTTCAGCGAGAAGCGGAAGCCATCAGGCGTCTCGCGGCCCCAGTTGGCGAGAATGCGGACCGTGGGCATACGGTAGAACGTGTAGTTGATCTCGACCGTCGTGAACCGCTGCGCGTAAAACGGCAGCATCTGCTTCTCGGCGATCTGCTCCGGATAAAACGATCCCTTCCATTCTTGATAGTTGTATCCCGAGGTGCCGATCCAGTAGTGCGCCATACGTTTTGACTCGAGCTCGCGTCACGAACGATCCGCCACGCTCTGTCATTATCGACGGCACATGCGCTCTCGGCAAGCGAACTGGGGCGATTTGCGTCGCCATACTTCGTTGCTCGGTCGCTCCGCTGCTCGGCGTAGCTCCGCTACGCCTGCGCGGCTCGCTTCCCTCGCGCCTCGTCTGGCTCGCAACTCGCCCCAGTCCGGTCCGCAGCGGACGGACAGAACCCATCGCGCCAAGTGGCGCAGCATTCCAAACGTGAGCGCGAAACGGGTCAGCGATTGAGGAGGGGGCGCGGCTCGTGCGGCGGGAACGCGGCGGGCGCGGGTGGCGACATTTCCGCGGACGTCTTGGCGCGCGTCTCTTCGTGGGTCATCTCGTCGCGCGGCAGCGTCCGCGTCTCGGCGCATCCGGCGACGCCGACGAGCAGCATCGCGATCGCGATCAGGCCGAGCGTACGCATCGATCTCTCCTTCCGCCCACCCTCTGCCGAGTCGTAGCGGGCGCGTTTGCGGCGCGCAACCGGGGCGGCGGTGCGCGTGGCATCGCTGAACCGGAGGCGCGCGCGCGTGCCGGCCCAGCGCACCCCGTTCTTGCCCGCCGCCCTATGCGCCGACGCTCCGTTCTTCGCACCCGCGTCGCACGTAATGTCTTCGCACCCGCGTCGCGCGTAATGCGTTGCAATCCGGGGAGCGACCCCTTAGCGTGATGCCGTCGTGAAACGCTACACGCTCCGTGCCGATCCGCGGCGCGAAGGGGCGCAGTTCCGCATCGCCTACGCGGAGGAGCTGAACCCGCAGCAGCTCGAGGCCGCGACGACGCTCGACGGCCCGGTGCTCGTCGTCGCCGGCGCGGGCAGCGGGAAGACGCGGACGCTCGTCTATCGGGTCGCGCGCCTCGTCGAGTCGGGCGTGCCGTCGGGCGCGATCCTGCTCCTGACGTTCACCCGCAAGGCGGCGGAAGAGATGCTGCGCCGCGCGGCCGGGCTCGTCGGCGGCAGCTGCGCCCAGGTCGCGGGCGGCACGTTCCACTCGTTCGCGCACCTGACATTGCGGCGGTACGGCCGCACGGTCGGCCTCGACTCCGGGTTCACGATCCTCGACCGCAGCGACAGCGAGGACGTCATCAATCTGCTGCGCGCCGAGGCCGGTCTCGACCGCAAGGAGAAGCGCTTTCCGCGTAAGCAAGCGCTCGCCGAGCTCTTCAGCATGGCGGTCAACAAGCAGACGGCGGTCGTCGATCTCGTCGCCCACGAGTACCCGCATCTCTACGAGCAGCTCGATCCGATCGTCGCGCTGCATGGGCGTTACGTCGAGTTCAAGACGCGCCGCCAGCTCGTCGACTACGACGATCTCCTCGTGAAGCTGCGCGACGCGCTCGCCGACATCGAGCTCGCCGAGCGCCTCGGTCACCAATACCGCTACGTCATGGTCGACGAGTACCAGGACACGAACGTCCTGCAGGCCGACATCGTCCGCCGCCTCGCCGGCGCGCACGACAACGTGATGGTCGTCGGCGACGACGCGCAGTCGATCTACGCGTTCCGCGGCGCCGACGTCCGCAACATCATGGAGTTCCCGCGGCTCTTTCCCGGCACGCGCATCATTACGCTCGACCAGAACTACCGCTCGACGCAGCCGATCCTCGACCTCGCGAACGCGATCATCAACCGCGCGCCCGAGAAGTACACGAAGAACCTCTTTACCGTCCGCGGCGCGGGGGAGCGGCCAGCGCTCGTGCAGGCGCGCGACGAGCCCGAGCAGTCGCATTTCGTCGCGCAGCGCATCCTCGACCTGCGTGAAGAAGGCGTGCCGCTCTCCGAGATCGCCGTCCTCTTCCGCTCGAGCTTCCATTCGTTCGACCTCGAGATCGCACTCAGCCGCCACGATATTCCGTTCGTGAAGCGCGGCGGCTTCCGCTTCGTCGAGAGCGCGCACGTGAAGGACGTGCTCGCGCACCTGCGCGTCGTCGCCAATCCCGACGACACGGTGTCGTGGCATCGCATTCTGCTGCTGCTCGAGGGCGTCGGGCGAAAGCGCGTGCAGGAGCTGCTGGCGCGGATCGGCGGGATCGCGCGGCCGTGGGAGGCGCTCGCGGCCGCCCCGGTCCGCGGCAAGAGCGTGGCCGAGGTGCAGCATCTGGCGGCGCTGCTCGGCGAGGTCGCGGGTGCCGCGACGCCCGGCGAGCAGCTCGGGCTCATCCTCGGGTACTACGGTCCGGTGCTGCGCCGCCTCCACCCCGAGGACTATCCGAAGCGCGAGCGCGACCTCGAGCAATTCGCGGCGATCGCCGAGCGCTACCGCAGCACGACGTCGCTGCTCGCCGACATGGCGCTCGAGCCGCCGACCGACAGCGTCGCCGGCGTCCTCGCCGGTGACGGCGAGGACGAGGGCATGGTGACGCTCTCGACCATCCACTCGGCGAAGGGCCTCGAGTGGAACACGGTCTTCGTGCTGTGGGCCGCCGACGGACGCTTTCCGTCGATGTACGGCGTGCAGGACGACGCCGACATCGAGGAGGAGCGCCGGCTGATGTACGTCGCGGCGACGCGGGCGAAGGACCGGCTCTACCTCACGTACCCGATCGAGATCTACGACCGCGGCCTCGGCCTGGTGTTCGCGAAGCCGTCGCGTTTCATCGAGGGTCTGGGCGAGGACCTGCTCGAGCCCGTCGCGCTCGTCGACGAAGCCGTCGACTGAGCGGCAGCGGCTCTACAGGAGCCGACGACGCGAACCTTGTCCGGTGCGCGCTGAAGCCACCGAACTGCGCGATAGCGCATGTGATTTTTCTCGGCAGATCGAGTGGCCAGCCGCGTTGAACTGATGATAGGCTGCATTGATCGTGGGTCGCCTGGCCGCGTGTCGGGTGCGTCGCGAAGGGTGGGGCTGCGGTGCAGAAAAGAGGAGGGGGGTCATGAAACGCGGTCGGTACGCCATCATCATTTCGAGCTTGGCAGTGCTTCTCGCCGCTCCGGCGGCGCGCGCCGAGATCTTTGCGGTTCCACAATCGGTTCGCGACATGCGCGGCCCGCATGAGGAAGTGCACGTGCTGCGGTCGCTTGCCGATGGAACGCCCCTCGGGGAGCAGCGCTTTCGCGCCATCGTCGACCATGACGTCCTCGCGCTCACGGTCGTCACCCGTTTCACCAGCGGCGAGCAGTGGGACGAGAGCGCCGAGATGGACCTCTCGAACGGCTATCGCGCCAAGCAGTTCCACAAAATCGGTCGTGCTGCCGGGAAGGTGATCGCCGAGACGCAAATCGACTTCCCGACCGGGCAGATCTCCTGGCTGCGCGATGGTCAGCGCGGCGAGCGCACGTTCGCGCTCACGCCCGATACGTACATCGGCCCGATGCTGGGCGTCGTCCTCGCCGACGTGCCCGACAGCCAACTCGGTGTCGCGTCGTTCCAGACGATCGTCTTCCGCCCCGATCCGAACGTCTACACGCTGCGCGCCGACGTCATCGACCAGGAGAACTTCAAGGTCGGGAACGTCAGCGAGCCGACGACCAAGGTCCGCCTGAAAGCCGATCTCGGCCCGGTCCAGAACATGGTCTTCGCGAGCCTCATCCCGACGCACTACTTCTGGTTCACGCGTGAGAGTCCGCCCGAGTTCTTCGCGTTCGAGGGGTCGCTCGGCTACGGCGGACCCGAGCTGCGGATGATCCCTCAGCGCTCCGCGACGAGCACCGCCAAAGCGGGCTGATCGGCGTCGCTCGCGGCGGGCGTCTCCGCGTTCGCGGGATTGCGCGCGGCTGTCGAGTCGCTCGCGGTCGTCGTCGCCGGCTCGGCGAGCGGCGCGACGAGCGCAAAGGTCGAGCCTTCGCCGACTCGGCTGCGCACCGCGATGTGGGCGTGCATCGCCGCCGCGAGTCGCGCGCTGATCGCCAGACCCAGACCCGTGCCGCCGTGGCGCCGCGTCGACGAGCCGTCGAGCTGCCGGAATGCGACGAAGAGCCGCCGCAGGTCCTCGGCACGGATGCCGGCGCCGCGGTCGATCACCGCCACGCGTACGTACGTGCGGCTCGTCGCGTCCAATGCGGGGTCGGGCACGATCCGATTCCAGACGGGCTCGTCGTCGATGGCGCCCGTCGTCACCCGCAACGTGATCGGACGTCCCGCCGAAAACTTGAGGGCGTTCGACGCGAGGTTGGTCAGAATCTCCTCCACCCGAGCGCCGTCGCCGATCAGCGCCGGACTGTCGCCCTCGACGATCTCGACGGTGACCGGGGTGCCGTGCGGCCCAGCGATGGCACGCATGTCCTCCGCGACCTTTGCGACGATCGCCTGAAGGTGCACGTGCTCGTACGCGACATCCAATGCGCCCGCCTCGATCTTGGAGAAGTCGAGAAGCTGGACGATCAAGCGGTAGAGGGTGAGGGCGTTCTCGCGGATGCGCCCCAGCCAGGCGAGCTGCATCGTCGTCGTGTCGGTCGAGTAGTCGCTCAGCATTTCGCAGAAGCCGAGGATCGCCGCCAGCGGCGTCCGCAGCTCGTGGGTCACGTTGGCGAGGAAATGCTCACGGTGACGTCCTGCGTCCTCGAGCGCGACGCGCTGGAGAAACTCGCGCCGGCGTGCGCCGGCACCGACGCCATGGCTCACGACCGTGATGATGGCGGTCGAGCAGAGGAAGAACAGGTTCCCGGTGAACACGCGCGCATCAGCGGTCCCCGCCCACAGCGCGCACGCGAGCACGTACGCGACGACGAGCGTGGTGCAGCACGCGATCGAGACCGGCAGCTCCCACGCCACGAGCACCGCGGCCGCGAGCATCACGAGGTTCACGCCGGCGTAATAGGGACTCGCCCCGCCGCCGCCGAGCGCCGTCATCGCGACGATGCCGAGCCCGGTTTGCACGAAGACGAAAAACGTCAGCGGCAGCACGTGACGCGCTCCGGCGCGCGTCCACAGCGCCAGCAGCGCGACGACGTTGCCGGCGACGATCGCCACCCGAATCGTCACGAACGCGACGAGGCGCTGCGGGTACACGATCCAATCGAGCGCGAGAAACACGGGCACGAGCGTCACGCCGAGCAGGCAGCACACACGCAGGCGCGTGGTGAGGAGCGCGCGCGTCTCATCGGCGTAGCGATCCGCGAGATCGGGTCGGTCGGCGAAGTGAGTGGACGACATCAATGCGTGCGGTGCGCGGGCGGCGCCGGCCTCAGGAACGCTTCGGTCCACGCGCCGCCGGTCGGTCGTCGAGCGGTGCCGTCGGGGCGACGGCGCGACGCCGCGTGAAGCGGAACGTCTGCTGCTCGGGATCGAGCGCGTGCGCAGCGATCGTGGTCGGTGTCGGCACGTCGGCGTTTGCGTCGGCGGCCGGCGTGTCGCCGGCGGTCGCGTCGACAGCCGGCGCGACGGCGGCTAAGGCGCGGTCGCGCTCGACGCGTTTCCCCCAGCGATACAAGCGGACGCACTGCAGCACGTCGCGGACGGTCGAGAGCCGCGCGAGATCGTCTTCCGGCACCCGCACGCCGAACGTCGCCTCGATGTTAGCGCCGAGCCGCCGCCGCGTGCGCGGTGATTCCAGCGCCTCGACGACCGTATGCGGTTTCGCATGGCGGAGGTCGGCATCGCAGGTCGCGCTCAACAGCTCACGGACAGCGGCGCCGAAGTGCATGCGCGAATGTCATGCAAGCGGGACGCCAGCCGTTCAGCGCCGGCTTGCGAAGCGCGGCCACGCCAAGCAACTGATTTCCGTAGGGCGCCGTCTGCCCGGCGATTGGACGCGTGCAAAAACCGCACGTCTCTCGTGCGCGGCATGGCATCGCGGTGGCGGACTGCGACGCGCCGATGCCGCGCCGCATATGCCGTCAGCGGCCCGTGAATCGCGGCGGCCGGCGCTCGACGAACGACGCCACGCCTTCGCGAAAATCCGCGGTCGGGAAGCTCGCCAGCATCTCGGCGTCGGCGTCGGCGGTCGCGGCCGCGAGGTCGGAGAACTGATGGCCGTAGAGCATCCGCTTCATGACGGCGATCGAGCGCGGCGAGCTGAGGGTCGCGAGCTCCGTCGCGACGTCGTAGACGCACGGCAAGAGCTCGTCGTGCGCGACGACGCGATTCACGAGTCCCATCGCCAGCGCCTCCGCGGCGTCGATCATGCGGCCCGAGAAGAGCAGATCGCACGCGTGCGCCATGCCGACGAGGCGCGGCAACATCCACGAGCTGCCGTGCTCGGCGACGAGGCCGCGGCGCGCGAACGCGGTGCCGAACCGGGCGCGGTCGGATGCGATCCGCATGTCGTAGTAGAGCATGTAGGTGAAGCCGAGACC
>WNFR01004533.1_pt1 | contig 14277 bp, 11 predicted proteins | sample 5400221 | NCBI WGS metagenome assembly WNFR01 (sample SAMN13153357, study PRJNA577476) | soil metagenome | isolation source: 40 cm soil under Madrone tree | place: USA:California | collected 2016-06-14 | reverse complement strand
AACGCTTCGATCAGATGTGCTTTCTACATGACGAAATATCCTTTCGGCGGCGAAATGGCCGCAAGTTCGGCGGTTAATGAGGTGCGTCGGGACACACGTCCCCCCTTGAGTCGAGCGCCGACCCGGATGGACAAACGGATTTCAGTGGGACAGAACTACGGCGGAGGATGCGCGACGCGCAGAGGAATGGAGCGTGCGATGGAAACGAAACGGAGATGGGCGGGTTGCACCCAGAGGGCGAACCCGATACTTTCTATTCCAGCCATCGTGCCTCTAATCCAGGCGACTTTGGTCAGGGGCGCGTTCGGTGTTCAAGCACTGGCGCGTCCCGTTCACTCACTTCTTCTTGCCTGCTTTCTTCGACTTCTTCTTGCGCCATGTCTTCCTGCCATTCGCTATCTTCGGCAGAATCTTGCGAACTCGCTCAATGTCTTCGTCGCTCCAAGCGTAAATAAGTAGGCCCCCAATACGCTCCGGTTCAGGCGCAGGAACCTTCTTCGCAGCCACATACCTGCTCAATGCTGCAATGCTCAAACCGAGTTTCTTCGCCGCCTGCCGCATAGAAAACGAACTCATCGGGAACATTGTTCCCGATAATCTTTACAATGTCAAGCATTCTCCGTAGTACGATCACGTCATGGTTAAGGATGTGATTCACATCTCGGAGGCGGAAGCGCCCGGCGATTTTGCCGAGCTGATAACGCGCGTCCAGGCGGGCACGGAAGTCGTCATCGAAAATGGCGAACAGCCTGTGGTGGTCCCTCATGCCGCCGAGTGAGTGCGCCGCAACATCTCCGAGTGCATTGCGTTAGCCAAAGCGCACGAAGAAGAAACCGACAAGGCGCCCCGATCCTTGATCCAGATTTCGCGGAAGACGTAGAAGAGATTCTCAGCCACCGCAAGCCGTGGAACCCGCCAGCGTGGGAATAGTCCTCGACTCCAGCGTTATTATCGCCGCCGAACGCAGAGGCCACACCGTCCGGGAAATTCTAGAACAAGTGAAGGCGGCTCGGGGGCGAGAAATTGTGTCGGTAGTGACCATCGCAGAGCTGGTGCATGGAGACTATCGAACCAAAACTCAAGCGCAGCAGCAACGACGGTTGGAGTTCATCGAGCGCCTTTCGAGCGATGTGCCGGTACATCCGGTGACGCTTGACATCGCGCGGCTGGCCGGGCGCATCGAAGGCCAACAGGAAGCGATGGGCATCCAGTTTGCGTTCGAGGACTTGCTGATCGGCGCGACAGCGTTGCATCTCGGCTACGAAGTTGCGACGCTGAACCTCCGCGATTTTCAGAGAATCCCTGGTCTTTCGGTCGTCCAACTCTGAACGATTACCACTAACGAGATCTCCCTCCATTCCTACCGACGTGAAGAGGCAGGAGGCCCGCAGTTGGGCGGTAGTGCGATGGAACAGGTGCGATGGAACAGGTGTGATGGGTTGCATGAGGATTTGGCTAGAGGGGACCGACGTCGACCACTTGACCGGGGTTGGATGGCCAGAAGCGCCTGAGCACAGGTCGGCATAAGTGGCAAAAGATCCTTTATGCGATTCGATTTGGCGCGCAGGATTACGATAGAAACGCTGCGGCCAGTCATGTTTTGCTGATACTTGATGTTTCGATCTCTGGTGAGCAGGACTTCCCAACGGCCTTCGGCAATGGCCAGAAGCTCGCCGTTGTCAGACGGTCCGGCGAGCCGGATTTGGCGCCAAGAAGAACGCAGTCATGGCCCATCGTGGTAAGGGTCTCTTTCAATTCACTTGGCAAGCACTCATCGATGAGAATTTTCATTTTGCGAAGCGTGCAAGAACCAGTGACTTTGCTTCTTCCAGCGCAGCGATGGCTTGCTCGCGGGTTGCGCCAGGAAATTGTTTCAGGAATTCGTCCAGCGTTTCGCCGCCTTCCAGGTAGTCCAGCAAAGTTTGAAAGGGTACACGCGTTCCGCGGAAAACTGGTTCTCCACTATGGACTTCGGGGTCTTGGACAATCACGCTTTCAGAGCCTGTAGCCATGGGAAACCTCCTGCATGAATGCCGATTATCGCATTCATCCGCAAGAACTGCTTTGAAATCTGCGGGACGTGGTGCTCGAAATTGACTCTAAACCCGCACACGCAAATTTGGCGCATGCGGCACCCGGCGGATTGATTTCCGAACGAGTCGAACGTGTACTTCTGGGCCAGTGCTCCGGCTGCGCTGCTTAGCGAAGTCACGCAGTCGAGGCCATCGGCGTTGGTAGTAGCTGGTCGCGCGCCGCTGCGGAGCATGCCCAACGGCTCGTCGATATTCAGTCCTCGCGAGTACGGGCAATAGCGGCTCCCGAAACACATTGGTCTCTTCTATCAGGATGCCTTCACTATATGCGTAGACACTCGCGACTGCTAACGAGGATTTGTAGATACGTCTGCCGAAGGGATCGTACCTAAAGCTGCCTCTTCCGCCCGTGCCAGGCAGCGTTATGCTCGTCATACAGTTACGGTTCGAGACCGACGCACTCTGGTAAGAGACTTTAGATATCGCTGGTTACTGGATGCGCTGTAACCCTAGAGGGACTAAATCCCTAGGCTTCGCAACACGAGTCCTGCAAGTATGCCGCCGGTAAGCGGCCCCAGGATCGGAATCGGCGCGTAACGCCAGTCGGAGCCGCCTTTTCCCGCGATCGGCAGGATCGCATGCGTGAGTCGCGGGCCAAAATCGCGCGCCGGATTTATCGCATATCCCGTTGTGCCGCCTAAGGAAAGTCCGACGCCCCAAACCAAGCTGGCTACTAGGTATGGTCCCAGGCCGTTCGCCAATCCGCCTGCAGCCACTGCCTTTGAAAAAATCGCACCAACCACAAAAACCAGAACGAATGTTGCGATTATTTCGCTCAGAAGATTGGGTATCGCGCTGCGAATGGCTGGCCCGGTGCAGAAGCAACTTAGCTTAACGTCCTTCTCCGCCGTTTCTTTCCAATGCGGCAAATAATGTACCCAGACGAGCGCCGCTCCGGCCATTGCTCCCAACACCTGCGCAACGAAGTAGGGCAAAACTTTCTGAAAAGTTCCGGCGCGCACGGCCATCCCAATGGTTACCGCCGGATTCAGATGCGCATCGCTGCTTCCGCAGGCGATCGCAACGAAAACTCCCGCCATCACGGCGAATGCCCAGCCTGCGGTAATCACCATCCACCCGCTGCCTTCAGCCTTCGATTTTTTCAGCAACACGCCCGCCACGACGCCATCGCCAAGCAGGATCAGGATCATGGTTCCCATAAATTCTCCCAGCCAGGCTGAGTTCATCCAGTACTCCCTGCTTCAGTTTTCCGTCCAGTCGAAAGATCGCGTAACGGCTTTCTTCCAGCCACGGTAAAGCCTGTCCCTGTCCGCTTGACCCATCTCGGGTTTCCAAATGCGATCGGACTTCCATTTAGCTCGCAGTGCTTCCACGTCGCTGTAAAAACCAACCGCAAGTCCGGCCACGTAGGCCGCGCCCAGCGCAGTCGTCTCCTGCACCACAGGCCGAACGACTTCACGATTCAAGATATCTGCCTGAAATTGCATCAACAACTCGTTGACGACCATTCCGCCATCCACACGGACACTCTTCAACTCAATCCCCGCGTCTTTCTCCATGGCTTCAACCACATCGCGCGTCTGGTAAGCCGTAGCCTCGAGCACCGCGCGTGCCAGATGTCCTTTGTTTGCATAACGCGTCAAGCCCGCAATCACGCCACGCGCCGAATCTTTCCAGTACGGCGCATAAAGCCCGCTGAAAGCCGGAACAAAATAGACATCGCCGTTGTCTTCGACGCTGCGCGCTAACGTCTCCACGTCGCCGCTCTTTTCAATCATGCCCAGGCTGTCCCGCAGCCATTGCACCAGCGCTCCAGTGATCGCAACACTCCCCTCAAGCGCGTAATGCGCCGGAGCCTCGCCAAATTTGTACGCAACAGTCGTGAGCAATCCATAGGCTGAAGGCACCATGCGCTCGCCGGTGTTCATCAGCAGAAAGCAGCCTGTGCCATAGGTATTTTTGACTTCGCCCGGCTCGAAACAAGCTTGTCCGGCGAGCGCTGCCTGCTGGTCGCCAAGAATCCCGGCAATGCGTACTCCTTTGAGCGCGGGAATCGTCGCCTCCCCGTACACTTCGCTGCTGGATTTTACGGAGGGAAGCAGGCTCTCCGAGACTTCGAACGCTCTCAACAACGCTGAATCCCACTGCAGCGTTTCGAGGTTCAAGAACTGCGTGCGGCTTGCGTTTGTTACGTCGGTAACATGCACTCCGCCAACCGTGCCGCCCGTCAGATGCCACACGAGGTAGGCATCTATCGTTCCGAACAGCAATTCGCCAGCTTCCGCCTTCGCGCGTGCGTCGGTAACGTTGTCCAAGAGCCAGCGTACTTTCAGGCTGCTGAAGTAAGTGCTCAACGGCAGACCTGTCGCTTCGCGAAACCGATTTTGTCCTCCCTCCGACGCATAGCGCGACACCTCGTCCGCCACTCGCGTGTCTTGCCAGACGATCGCGTTTGCAATCGCCCTACCGGTTTTCTTCTCCCAAATTACGGTAGTCTCCCGCTGGTTGGTGATTCCAACCGCGGCAAGCTCACTGACCGAAATTCCGCCCCTTGCGAGCGCCTCTTCTGCAACCTCATTCGTATTCCGTATAATCTCTGCCGGATCGTGTTCGACCCAGCCTGGTTTCGGATAAATCTGCTGGTGCTCTTTCTGCGCAACGCTGACGATGCGGCCATCGGCATCGAACAACATGAATCGCGTGCTCGTCGTTCCTTGATCGATTGCTCCAATGTAGCGTTTCACTCGTTAGCCCTCGCTCAGACCGAGCTCATTCAGAAAGGTACGGATTTTTGTCGTATATTCTGAGAGCGCAGCTGCAGTTCGGCTTGCTTCCCAGTGTTTTTCCTGTGCTAGCAGTTCCGCCGCGCGCGGCGCCGCTTCGATTGCGGCTTTCCAGCCATAAAATTGCGAGCCGGTGCGGCGTGCCAAAAGGTCCTCGATCGTTTCCGCCATTTCATAGCGGATGCAGAAAACAATTTCCGCTTCGATCGCAGGGAGTCCCGTCGTAATGCGCCGGTTCCAGGATGGATTCTCATTGAGCAGTTCCAGAATCTCGAGCGCCCGCGTGCCGAATTTTCCTGCAAGATGCCGGGCGACATCGGCGGGGAGAGAATACTCTTTCTCGATCTCTTTTGAAAAACCTTTGTCATAGCCGGCAGCGCCCGCCAGCGCATACTGCTTGGTCCGGCTCGGCGTTACTGATCCGCCCATTTCGCGCTGCACGGCGTCAATCGTGTCCTCGGCCATCAACCGGTGCGTTGTCCATTTGCCGCCCAGAATGCTGATCAATCCGCTCGAACTGTCAAGTTCCACTTCGTGATCGCGGATGAGTTTGCTGGTCGCGGTTCGTCCCTCAGCAGCTGCCACCAGCGGCCGCAATCCAGCCATTCCGCTGAGCGCCTGGTCGGGGCGGAGAGGAATTTCGAGGTACGGATTCAATTGTCGCAACAAGTATTCCGCTTCGTCTTTTGTAACCACCATTCTCGTCGCCGCCGTTACTTCATCATCAGTGGTTCCCACCAGCAATCTTCCCTGCCACGGCACCGCAAATATCACACGGCCGTCTTCAGTGTGAGGAACCAACAGCGCGTCGGTCCCAGCGAACGTCTCGGCGGGAAAAAGAAGATGCACCCCCTTGCTCGGACGCATTCTTGGGGCAAGCATCGGATTTGCCAGTGTACGAATCTTGTCTGCGCCGGTTCCCGTAGCGTTCACAAATTTTCTTACCGAGACAGAAAGCAGTTCACCGGAGATTTCGTCGCGTGCCGTTGCAGCGGTAAGCATTCCGGCGTCGTTACGCAGAAATTCGGTCACCCGCGCGTAGTTGAGCGCCGTTCCACCTGCCGCCACAAACGTTTCGATCAGCGCCAGATCATACCGGGCATCGTCAAACTGGCCGTCCGAATAGCACACAGCTCCGCGGAGGCCTTGCGCCTTCAGCCCCGGCAGACTCTCGAGAGTTTCTTCTCGCGATAAAAAGCGGCTCGGAAACAGATTACTCTCGGCGGCAACGGCGTCGTACAACTTCATTCCTATCAGATAGTAAGCGGCTCGCGTCCAGGAATACACAGGCACGAGAAAGTGCGCCGGATGCGCAAGGTGTGGCGCGTTTGCCAGCATGTACAGCCTTTCGCGCAATGCGTTCTTTACCATCCGGTACTCTTCCAGGTTGAAACTTTTGATTGCCTGTTCGAGGTAGCGCACCCCGCCGTGAACGAGCTTTGTCGAGGCGCTCGAAGCTGCCGAAGCGAAGTCGCCTGCATCCAATAGAATAGTGCTCAAACCGCGCAGCTGAGCGTCCAGCGCGCACCCAGCGCCTGTAGCTCCGCCTCCGATCACACAAACGTCGAACGCTCTCGTGGTCGCAGAAACTTTTTCCTCCGTTCTGGGTTTCATACTTGATTGTCCAATTATTTTATTTTGTCGGCTGGCAGGCCGTATAGAATGTCGGTGATCACCCGGAATGCCCGCGCCGCATCTAACCACAAAGGAACAACGAAAGGGAGTGAAAGAATCATGAACGCTATCACTAGGACTGCAGCCACGCTAGCCGCCTTTTTGGCGCTGGCCTGCTCCGCGACGCTGGTTGCGGAAACGCCCGACGCGGCCAACACAGGGAAAGCCACGATTACCGTAACTGCTATCGGAAAGAAGAATGCTCCTCCTCCGCCCGTCTCCAAGGGAGACGTGCAACTCACCGTAAATAAGGAAAGAAAGCAGGTTGCAGGATGGGAGAAAGCAGACTCGTTGGGTCTCGCTATCCTCATTGACGATTCGCTAGACAGCACTGTCGCCGGCCAGTGGAACGACTTACGGGAATTCATCATGGCGCAGCCGCCAAACACCGCAGTGGCAATCGCCTACGCCTCGAACTCTGAAGCGAAAATCGCGCAGGATTTTACCACCGACCATGCGCTTGCCGCGAAAGCACTGCGGATCCCGTTAGGCCGGTTCGGCGCTGGCTCCAGTCCATATTTGGCGGTCATTGATTGGTTAAAGCGCTGGCCGGATACGGGCAGCCGTCGTTCCCTTTTGCTTATTTCCTCGGGCATAGATTTTTTTCGCGGACCGTTTGGTCCGTTTTATCCCGACGTGGATACTGTGATTTCCCGTGCGCAGCGCGAGAATGTCAATCTTTGGAGCATTTACTCACCAAGCGCCGGGCACCGCAGCCATTCTTTCGGCCTGGTCAATCTTGCCCAGAACAATCTTGACAAGATGACTGATGAGACCGGCGGAGAGACTTTTTATCTAGGCTTCACTGCTCCGGTTTCGTTCAAGCCGTATCTGGAAGAACTTCAACTTCATCTAAGCAATCAGTATCTGCTCGCGTTCGCGGGCGATGGAGGAGCGAAAGGCAAGTTGGTCCGTATCCAGATCAAGACTGAGCTTCCTGAAGTCGAGCTCTCGCACGCGAATAACGCCTTTATCAATCCGTCCAAGTAGCCGGCCTTTTCGATGGGTCTAACTGTGAAAGCCCTCCGCCGAGTGCGGGGGGCTTTTTTTGCTGGCTCTCTGAATGTCCTCGCGATGGGTGATTTCTGTGATCGTGCGGTTGTTCCGGGAACCGTGCCGGACTACACTACCTCAGACAAACAGTCGTCAATACAGGGATCTTACTGAATCGATTTAATACTGGAGTATCAAAGATGAATGGTTCTCGCCGCAATGGTCCATTCGCCGCGTTTCAGGGGGCTCCGTTTTCCGGGCGAATTATTTCCTGCGTGCTCGCAGCCGCTGTTGCTGGCAGCGCCTTTTTGTTTTTGGTTACCGCTTCAGTCTCAGCGCAAACCGTCTTGCGCGCCGGGTGGAAAGTGCAGAGTTCCGCGCAGGTTCCCGCGTCCGGCAACCAGGTTTCTGAACCTGGTTTTTCCACCCGCGGCTGGTACCCGACATCCACGCCCAAAACGGTTTTCGCTGTCCTCGTTGAAAATGGCGTTTACAAAAATCCCTACTTCGGAATAAACCTGCGCAGCTTTCCCGGCGTCGCATATAAAATCGGTGGCCAATTTGCGAACGAAGAAATGCCCGCCGACAGTCCCTACGCGGTGCCGTGGTGGTACCGAAATGAATTCGCTGTTCCGGCCGCGGATAAGGGCAAACAGATCTGGATGCAGTTTCGTGGCATCAACTATCGCGCCGAAATCTGGATCAACGGGAAAAAAGTCGCTGGCTCTGATGAAGTGGTTGGCGCCTTTCGCCGCTACGATTTCAATGTGACCGAATTCCTTCGGCCAGGTGCAAAAAATACAGTCGCAGTTTCCGTCTCTGCGCCGAAAGCGGGCGAACTCGGTATCACCTGGGTAGATTGGAATCCAGCGCCGCCGGATAAAGACATGGGTTTGTGGCAGGAAGTCGTACTGTCAACCAGCGGTCCGGTTGCGGTCCGTCATCCATTCGTCGAAACAAGGCTCGACCTGCCGAAAGCCGAAATCGCGCACCTCACTGTGCGCGCCTTTCTGAATAACACCACCTCTGAGCCGGTGCAGGGAACTCTCCGCGGAAAGATCGGAGGCGGCGGCCTCGCCATAGATTTCGCAAAAGATGTGGAACTTGCGGCAAACGAGTCGAAAGAAATTATGATTTCGCCGGATACCGTCCCATCGCTGAATCTCCTTCGCCCGAAGCTTTGGTGGCCTTATCAGATGGGCGAACCTTTCCTGCACGAACTGACGCTGGAATTTGTCACGTGGCAAAACGTAGTTTCGGACACGCAGTCCATCCAGTTCGGAATTGTCCAGACCGATTCCGAATTAACCCCCGAAGGAAACCGTCTACTGAAAGTGAATGGCAAACCGGTGCTCGTTCGCGGCGGTGGCTGGGCGCCGGACATGATGCTGCGCGTTGACGAATCTCGGCGCGAAGCGGAATTCCGCTACGTGAAGGAAATGGGCCTGAATACAATTCGCCTGGAGGGAAAACTCGAAGACGAGTCTTTCATCGAACGCGCCGATCGTGACGGAATTCTCGTTATGGCCGGCTGGTGTTGTTGCGATGCCTGGGAGAAATGGGGCAAGTGGAGCGAGGAAAATAAGCAGGTTTCCGTCAATTCGCTGCGCGATCAACTACTGCGCCTTCGAAAACATCCCAGCCTGTTAATCTGGCTTAACGGTAGCGACAATCCGCCTCCTGCGGACCGCGAACAGGCCTATCTCGATATCGAAAAAGAAACTCACTGGCCGAAACCCGTTATTTCATCCGCCACCGCAAAAAAAGCTGAAATCCCGGGTGACACCGGCGTCAAAATGAGCGGCCCCTACGATTACGTGCCGCCCGATTATTGGCTGCTCGACAGCAAAGCCGGCGGCGCGTACGGCTTCAATACCGAAACCAGCCCCGGTCCCGCAGTGCCGCCGCTCGAAGAGCTGAAAACCTTTATTCCAGAAGACAAGCTTTGGCCGATCAGCGATGTCTGGAACTTCCATGCCGGCGGCGGTGAATTCAAGAACATCGATTTATTCACGCATGCCCTCGAAATGCGTTACGGAAAAGCCAAAGACGCCGCCGACTACGCGTGGAAGTCACAAGCCATGACCTACGAAGGTCAGCGCGCGATGTTCGAAGCGTATGGCCGCAATAAATATAAATCCACCGGCATCATTCAGTGGATGTTGAACAACGCGTGGCCCAGTCTCATTTGGCATTTGTATAGCTACGATCTACGGCCTGCTGCCGGATACTTCAGCACTAAGATTGCGCTCGAGCCGGTTCACGTGCAATTTTCCTACGACGACCGTACGGTAGCGGTCGTCAACGGCTCGCAAACTCCCCAGAACGCATTAAAAATCGTCGCAAAGCTCTACGATATCGCCGGCGCGGAGAAATTTTCCCGCGAAGCCAACGTGGATGTCGTCGCTGACGGCGTTGCCAAATACGTCGCAATTCCAGAACCCGCGGATATTTCCAGCACCTACTTTTTGAATCTGCAGCTTTTCTCAACCACCGGCAAGTTGCTAAGCCGAAATTTTTATTGGCTATCCACCAAGTCCGATGAATTGGATTACACAAAAACGGAGTGGTACTACACGCCGCAAACCAGCTTCGCGGATTTATCCGCGCTCCAGGATTTGCCAAAAGCCACCATCCGCGCGACGCTTGATCCGGCTATAGGCAGCGTTCATGATTTTGCGTTTCGGGCTGCCGTGGAAAACGTTAGCAGGGGCGTAGCTTTCCTCACACGCCTGCGCCTCGTAACAGGCAAAGACCAAACCGAAATCTTGCCCGTGTTCTGGGAGGACAATTACATTTCATTGCTGCCAGGAGAAAAGCGCGAGGTGAATGTGCGCATCCGCAGATCCGATATTGGCGATGCTCAGCCGACGTTGCTCGTAGACGGCTTCAACGTTATCGCAACTAGGGCGAAGTAAGATCCTTTTCGCGTCAAATTATGCGATGAGCCCGACAGCGCAAGCAATACGCATCGCGAATCTTCAAGCCAGCCGCTCTCGCGCATATTCAGCATAGCGTCCGGACGGTTCCAGTTTCAGATAAACGCTCCAATGATCGCGAGCTTCGCTGTCGGCGTTCATCTTTTCGCACACAATCGCCAAATTGTAGTGCGCATCGGCGTAATCCGGATCCAATCGGGTCGCCAGGCGAAGTTGCTGGCGCGCTTCGTTCAGCCGGCCCAGGTCATCCAGCGTGCTCCCAAGATTGAATAGAGCGACCGCATTGCTCGGCTCAATTTGCACAGCGCGCTGAAAATATTCCCCGGCACTTTCCAGGTCCCCTTGCTCGTATGCGATCATTCCTCTGTTTAATAGCGCATCTACATTTTCCGGTTGCAGCTCGATCACCCGCTCATACTTTTGTGCCGCGGCGCTGCGCGTCGAGGGATCGCGGTCGTATTCCAGCGCCATCGCAAAAATTGCCTGCGGATTTTCCGGCATCGCCAGAACATTGTCAACCAGCTCTTGCGTTTTGAAGGTCAGCACCAGCTGCCCCGATAACGGCTCGACGCGCGAGCCCGCATCCTCCACCAAAATATCTTTGCCATTCGAAACGATGCGCAGTTCGTTCAGCGGCGTTTTGATCTCGGATAATTTCTCATTCAAGGCCTGCAACGAGCGGCGCATTCGCGTTGGCGATACGCCTTTTTCGATCAATTGCTTGGCGGTTTTTACGTTGATTAAATCGCGGAAATCGTATTGCGTCTTGTTCGGTTCGAGCGATGCGACCAGCTCTAATCGTTCCCATTGCGCCAGCTGCTTTTCGGAAACGCTCAGGATCCTCAGGACGTCGGCGCGGCTAAATCGGTCGGTCGCCATGGAAAGACATTTTACGCTTTCTTGATTTTCTTGACATCCTTGGCTGCCGCAGCGGGCACAGCGCGCACCGGAGGCTTCTTCGGCGCCGCTCGTTTCTGTTCCAGGCTCTTCTTCAACGCGTCCATCAAATCGATTACCGGCGCGCGTACCGGATGCGTAACTGGCGCGACTTCTTTGCCTTGCTGCTTGGCCGAAATCAGCGTCAGCAAACTTTCCTGATAATCGTCTTTATATTTCTCCGGCTCGAATTTGGCCGCAAGATTTTCGATCAGCTGCGTAGCCAGCTTCTTTTCCGCGCTGTTCACCTCGACGTGATCCTTGCCGCCGTATTCCGCCACTTCGCGGATTTCGCTCTGGTAGAACATGGTGTGCAAAGTCAGGCCGCTTTTGCCGTCGTTCTTATGTGGCCGGATAATCACCGTATGTTCGCGCTGGTGCATGGTAAGTTTTGCGATCGCCGAATAGTTGGAATCCTGCAGCGCGTTCTGCAAAAGAAAATATGCTTTCTGGCCTTCCGGCTCAGGCGTCATGTAGTACGAGGCGTCGAAATACAGCGGATCGATTTCGTCCAGCTTTACAAATTCCAGGATTTCCATGGTCCGGCTGGAGTCGGGTTCGATCTCGTCCAACTCGTTTTCCTGGAAAAGCACATATTGATCTTTATCGTATTCGTAGCCCTTTACGATTTCCTGCCGCTCCACTTTGCGATCGCAAACCGGACAAAATAGCGGCATCTTGATGCGAGACTTGCAGACGGAATGTAGCTGGTTCAGCGAAATCCGTTCGCTTCTTGCCGCCGAATACAAACGCACCGGGATGGATAACAATCCAAACGACAGAAATCCTTTCCAGACAGTGGTTGCCATTGATCTCTCCGCACGCCGCAGAATATGGCCAGTATACTCTGCCTTTCGCGGAACCGGAATAATATGACCGACTTATGTATCACTTTGACAACCCGCCGGCCTGCGATTGTGGCCTGACCCAATCTTCGTCTTTCCTTCGCCAAGTATGTCGTTTTTTTCGAGTCCCCTCGCCCGCTGCAGAGTGTTTTAAAGCAAAATACTCATACCCAATCTATAGGCACTTGGCCCGAATTTTGAGTTGTTGCGTGACGCTCAATTTTTTGCGCCCGGGTGTTTTCTCCCTCGTTTCTTTCTGTCGCCCCTGTCTTCGTCGCAAATCCAATTTCCGTTTCCGAATCAGCACCGCAGCAGACCACCGCTGAAACTCGACGAACTTCGGGGGGAATTAGTCTGGAAGATTTTTTCCACAGGCGCTCATTCAATCCCTTCGCTATTTCCTGCTATCTTGGCGATTCACTACCCGGAGGAGCCAACATGATCGTCGAGGAACAGATCTCCGCCCGACAACAGCGCGCCCGGAAAGCGATTCAGACCATTCTTACGGAGCCGGCCGGACAGGCTTATGGCGACTACGTGGTGCAGGCGGCAAGCGGAAGGAAGTATCGAGTGGCGATGCGCGGTCCTAGCGTGTTTGAAAACTTCTGCTCGTGCGCCGATTTTGCGGTAAATACCCTCGGCACCTGCAAGCACATCGAAGCTCTGCTGCTTCGTCTCCATCGCCGCTTTGGCCGGTCCTTCAATAGCCAGCGATATCAACGAACACGCGCCTCGCTTTCTCTCCATTATGGAGACACCTTAAACGTGCGACTCCGCCTTCCGTCTGAGCCATCGGCAGATCTCCGAAAGGTTGTCTCCGAGTACTTCGACTCCAATGCGTTTCTTCGAAAGGACAATCTTAGGCGATTCGAGGAAGTCCTCGAGCGGCTGCGGACCGTGGACGAGACGGCTGTTGTTTACAGCGATGTGCTGGATTTCATTGACCGTGAAAACGAACTCACCTCCGGTCTTGAAGACGAGCGCCGCTACCTTGCGCAGCTGAAGAAAGGCAAAAGCCCGCTCGAAGGCCTCCTGAAAGTGCCGCTCTTCCCCTACCAAATTCGCGGAGCGCTCTTCGCCGCCTGTCGCGGGCGGGTGATCCTCGCCGACGATATGGGTCTTGGCAAAACCATCCAGGCCATCGCTGGCGCTGAGCTGCTACGGCGCCGTCGAGGCATTGAAAGAGTTCTGGTAGTTGCTCCCGCTTCGGTAAAGTACCAGTGGAAGACAGAAATCGAGAAGTTCTGCAATCTTCCCGCACAAGTCATCGACGGACTGATGCCGCATCGCAAGAAGCTGTACGCCAGCCCGACTTTCTTCAATCTCACAAGTTACGAGCTCGTCTTGAAGGACATCGAGGACATGCACAACCTACGTCCAGATTTGATCATCCTCGATGAAGCCCAGCGCATTCGCAACTGGGCGACAGCCACTGCCCGCATCATCAAACAGTTGAAGAGTCGTTATGCCTTTGTATTGACAGGTACGCCTCTCGAAAACAAGCTCGAGGAGCTCTTTTCGGTCGTCGAGTTCGTGGACGGCCGCCGTTTGGGGCCAGCCTTCCGTTTTCTCAAGGAACACCGCATGGAGAACGAAGAAGGGAAATTACTCGGTTATCGAGGTCTGGAGCAAATTCACAAACAACTCGAGCCGATCCTGCTGCGCAGGACTCGGAAAGAGGTGCTTCCCGAACTGCCCAAGCGGACGGATCAGATCTTCCGCGTCCGGATGACGCCCGAACAGGCAGGTCCCTATTGGGAACAGAGTGACATTCTGGCGAGGCTGATGCACAAGTGGCAGCGACAAGGCTGGCTCTCCGAGATCGACCTGCATCGCATCACTTGCTGTATCCAGAACATGCGCATGCTTTGCAACTCTACCTTCTTGTTTGACAAGGCGACGAATTTCTCTCCCAAGCTTGAGGAGTTCCGCGAGATTGTTCGCGAGCTGGCGGTGGAAGAAAAGCGCAAGGTGGTCGTCTTCAGCGAGTACGAGCGCATGACGCACCTGGCCGGCCAGGAACTGACGAAGCTGAAAATTGGTTGGGTGTCCT
>WNFR01004532.1_pt1 | contig 14278 bp, 5 predicted proteins | sample 5400221 | NCBI WGS metagenome assembly WNFR01 (sample SAMN13153357, study PRJNA577476) | soil metagenome | isolation source: 40 cm soil under Madrone tree | place: USA:California | collected 2016-06-14 | reverse complement strand
CATAAAAGCGGTTCACGGCCTGATAAATCTTGTCCACCATTTTTTCGCCGATGCCCGGAATTTCCATCAACTGTTCGGGCGTCATGCTGGCGAGTTTTTCCAGGTTCGAAATTCCGGCGGCTTCGATCTTCTCGATCGTCTTGGGCCCAACGCCCGCCAACACCGTCAGCGGAGTCGTCGGCGCCGTCAGCGCGGTCATCTGCTCTTCAATCTCGCGCCGCTTCTCTTCTTCGCTCTTGATGTCGATGTCCCAGCCGATCAGCTTGCTGGCCAGACGCACGTTCTGTCCCTTTTTCCCGATCGCCAGCGAAAGCTGAGAATCTTCCACGATTACTTCCAGCTTTTTGTTCTCCGGGTCGGTGATCTGCACCCGGGTGACTTTGGCCGGGCTCAACGCCTTTTGCGCGAATGCCACTGTCTCTTCGTTGTAGGGAATGATGTCGATTTTCTCGCCGCGCAGTTCCCGGATGATGGACTGCACGCGCATTCCCTTCATGCCAACGCAGGCGCCCACGGGATCCACGTCTTTGTCGCGGCTTGCCACCGCCACCTTCGTGCGCTCGCCGGCTTCGCGCGCCGCCGCGCGAATCTGCACGGTGCCGTCGTAAATCTCCGGCACTTCCATCTCAAACAGACGCTGCACCAGCGAAGCATCCGCACGCGACACGATGACTTGCGGCCCTTTGGCAGCCCGGTCCACGGCCTTGATCACCACGCGCAAACGCTCGCCGATATTGTAGGTTTCCAGTTTCGACTGCTCACGCTTCGGCAGCCGCGCTTCCGTCCGGCCCATGTCCACGATCAGGTCGGGCCCTTCCGCGCGCTTCACGATCACGGTCACCAGTTCGCCCGCGCGAGTGTGATACTCGTTATAAATCGTATCCCGCTCCGCCTCGCGCACCTTCTGCAGGATCACCTGTTTCGCGGTCTGCGCGGCGATGCGTCCCAGCACGTCGGTCGGCTTGACCGTCAGTATCTCCGTCCCGATTTCGGCGCTCGGATTCTTTTTCTTCGCGTCCGCCAGGCTGATTTCCCGCTTCGGGTCCGTTACTTCTTCCACGACGGTGTGCACCGCGTGCACGTCCACCTGCCCGCTTTCTGAATTGAACTTTCCACGCAGGTCTTCTTCCGTCTTGTAAAATTTCCGGGCAGCCACCACCATGGCGTCTTCGATGGCGGAAATCACCACTTCCGGTTCGATGTGCTTCTCCCGGCTCAGCATCTCGATTTGTTGATAGAGCAGATTCGCCATTTCTCTTTCCTAAAACTCCACAACCAGGTTCGCCTTCCGAATCGCGCCGAGGGGTATTTCCACGATTCGCGCGTCTTTTCCTTTCAACTCCATGCGGACATTTCCGTCCGCGAATCCCCGCAGCCTTCCTTCAAAAAACTTCGCCTCGCCGATCGGCTCGCTGGTCGAAATCTTCGCCAGCCGGCCCGTGAAGCGCTCGAAATCCGCCGCCTTCGTCAGCGCGCGGTCCATTCCCGGTGAACTGATTTCCAGGACGTACCCCGGTCCCGGAATCAATTCTTCCACATCCAGAATCACGCTGAGTTGCTGACTCACGCGCTCACAATCGGCGTGGCTGACTTTCGGGTAAGGACTCGGCGCCTCTTCACCCTCAATCGCCTCGGCAGGTTTTGCAAGGGGCACTCGGTCGATGTACACCCTTAGAAACCTTTGCTTGCCGATCTTCCATTCGACATCCACGACTTCCAGGCCTTCCGAACGGGCAACCCGCTCGGCGGCCTCGCGGACCTTTTCCAAATTCACGCGAAGACTCCACGGCCTAAGCCGGTCGAAAGCTCAGTACCGCCGGCGGCAACAAAAAAGTGGGCTTGCGCCCACTTCATGGTGCGACCCGATTCAGAGCGAAGAATGAGTATATTCCGGGAGCAAGGTAAATGCAAGGTACCTTAGGGCTTAGCCGCAGGCCGGCGGCGCTTCACGGGAATCCCAGAAGTGTTTTGGTTGCCGCAAACCCGGTTTAACTCAAAGGAATACAAAGACTAATTCGAATTACGAGACTCTTTCCGGTAACCCAGCTCAGTGGCAAGTCGCCTGCCTTCTGCCTTCGCCCAGCGCTTGACGACACACCCTCTCCTGCGTACTGTATCGGTAAGTCTTCCGCTGCGCTAAGGTCACCATGGTCCACGTCTGGCCCAGCATGTTCACGCTCTTAAAATACCTTCTCGTTGTGGTTTGTATGCTCTTGCTTTGCGGTTCTTCGGCGTTTGCGCAGCGGCCCGCAAGCGGAGGCCACGGAAGCCAGCAAGGCTTCACTCCTTCCACAGTCACCCTTTCTGTCAACGTCCGCGACGCCAGTGGCGTTCCCATGGACGGTGCTACGCTCGTCAAGCTGGTCGCGAGCGTTGGCAGCTACAATCAAACGGCCACCACACGCGACGCTTCGACCGCTGTCTTCGACGGGTTGACTCCGGGTGATTATGAGGCGGAAGCGAGCTACCCAGGTTATCAGACCGCTACTGAGCACATCACTGTGAACGCCGTCGGGTCAACCATGCAGGTGTATATCTACATGATTCCGGAATCCGATAAAAATTCCGCTGGACCCAGGCCTCAGGGCCTGGTTATGTCACCGAAACTCCAGGGGGAAATCGACAAAGGTCTGGAGGCCCTGCGCAAAAGTCAATTCGAAATTGCCCGCGCTCATTTTGCCAAGGGACTCGGCATGGCGCCTGGCAATCCTGACATCAGTTACCTCCTTGGGACGGCGGAACTCGGATTGAACCACACCGACGTGGCGCGCCAGGATTTCGAGCATGCTTTGGCAATTGATCCGACGCACGAACGATCTTTGCTCGCACTTGGCGAATTACAGCTCCGCAACGGGGAAACTTCTGCTGCCATCGTTACCTTGGAAAAAGCATTTCTCAAGAACGGCGCGGGATGGCGCACCCATCTTCTCCTGGCCTCGGCATACGCCAAGGCCGGCCGTTTGCCCGAGGCGGAGACCCACGCGCAGCGCGGCGTTGACCTCGCCCGCGAAAAAAGCGCCGGTGCTCGCCTGCTGCTTGGACAAATACAGCTGAGCGAAGGAAAGCTGCAAGCAGCCCAAACCACTTTGCAGGAACTTGCCAATAAGTTTCCCCGTGATCCGTTCGCAGCGGAAGCCAGAAAGAGCCTCGCTTCTCTCTCCGCTCCGCGTCCCTCGGTCTCTTCGGAGTCTGCTCAACTTGCGAATCTGCCGGTCCCCGCCACTCCAAGCGTTGAATTATTGCCGGCCAACGAGCGCCCGTGGGCCCCCGTGGATATTGACAGCCGGGAATACCCGCTGGCACAGGACGCCGCCTGCGACGCGGAAGAAATCCTTCTCCGAGCGGAGCACCGCCTGAAATCACAATTGCAGAATTTTGAGAAATTCACCGCGACCGAACACATCGAACATCAGGAAATTGACCGCCTCGGCAGACCAGGCCCAGTCAAATCACGCGATTTTTCCTACATCGTTTTCGTCAATCGGTACGCCGGCGATTCCTTTTTCCTCGACGAAGACAGGTATTCCACCGCGAGAGATTCCAACTTCCCCACGTCGCTTGCGACCATCGGCCTCAACAACCTCGGTGTCTCGATTCTGCAGCCCGCCACCCGGGATGAATTCGTTTATCAATGCGAAGGACTTGCGAGTATTCGAGGAAAGGCTACCTGGCAAATCCGGTTTCAGGAAAAGAAAGGTTCCAAAGGAGGGATTCGCGAGTGGAAGCGGGATGGAAAGATCTACCAGATTCTACTTAAGGGCCGCGTCTGGATTTCCTCAGCCAGTTTCGATGTCCTTCGCATCGAAACCGACTTGCTGGAGCCGAACCAGATACTCGGCCTTACGCGGGATCACCTGCTCGTCGACTATGGCCCGGTGAATTTCTCGGCCGGTAATACCACGCTGTGGCTTCCCTGGAGCGCCGAGATGCACATGGAACTCCACGGCCACCGCTATCATCATAAGCACTATCTGACGGACTACATGCTCTTCGGAGTGGATACCAACCACAAAATTGGAAAGCCGAAAAACGTGCCTCCGCCTTCGACTCAGGCTTCTCCCGCAGGTGACACAAACAGTCCTTAAACTAAAAGGAGCCGCCTCTGGGCGGCCCCTCTTAGTTTTTTGATTCGACCGAATTATCGCTGCGGTTTGGCTGCCGGAGGAGCCGCCGGTTTCGGCGTGGCAGACGGCTTGGCCGCCGGAGCGCCCGAGCCCTTGATCGGATACTGCTGGTCATACAGCCGGATAATTTCCTGCGTCACGTCAACGTTGTTCGAGGCGTAGATAATCGGCGAATTCTGCGCCGACGAATCGAACACCGCCACGTAGCCGTTCTCGCGGGCGTAGCGGTCCAGCACGTCCATCATTTTCCTGCCGATGCGGTCCACAACGTCGCCCTGCGCCGCGTTCACATCTTCCTGCAATTCGGTATTCTTGCGTTCCAGTTGCGCGGCAAGCCTTTGCCCCTGAGTCTGGGCCTTGGCTTTCTGCTCGTCGCTCCAGGTGGTCTGATTGGCCGCCAACTGCTGCCGGATATCGTTGATTTGCTTATTCAGGGTTTCCATCTCGTTCTGCCGCGGAGCGAACTGCGATTGCAGTTCCGCCGACGCCTGCTTCCCTTCCGCTGTCGTCACGATCGCCTGGCGGACGTTTAGCACGGCAATTTTGCCGCCGCTTGCGGCGCCTGGTGCCGTCGCGCTCTGCGCGCGCACGGTTACGGTTCCCAACAAACACAACGTGGCCGCCGCAGCCACACGAAACATGTTTCTCGAATTCACTGTTTTCTCCTTATTCATCTTGGCCCTGCCTCGTCCCTGGCGGCCGACGCCATTGAGATTGGCAAGCCTTTGGATACTTAACCGGTGACCGGTCAAATTTCTTCAGTCCCTGGGAAAAATAAACGACTTCTTTAACGCGTCTTCTCGCAGGGAGTCCGTCTGGACAGTCTGGCAGCCCCCACTGGCCTAAACTGCCTTACGCAAAGCGAACAGTATAGCTGAGCAATCAAGACCGCTGCAAACGCTATCCTGACACGCGTGCGTCACCCGCGCCGGCCCTGCTACTTCGGCAGAGCCAGGAACACCACGCGATTGTTGTTCTGGTCCACAATCACGGCGATGTTCGTGAGATTGTCCACGTCAATTGCAAACTGAGAGAGACTGCTGATTCCCAGCGTCTGCCGCATCTTGAAATTCTGAACGTCCACCACCGAACTGCTGTTGGATGTGGAGTTGATGGTCAACAACGTCCCAGTCTGATAATTATAGCCAACCGAAAAAGGGTTGATCCCCACGCGGATTGTTTGGACGCTTCCCGTGTCCGGGTTAAGCGCGAAGATTGCGTTAGCCTGCGTCGACGTGGCGTAAAAGAGCCCTGTTTGCGAGGTGACACCATTCGGATCACCGGGATCATAAACCATGCCCGTCAGGCTCGCCGACAAGGACGACACGGAAGCGGTCGAACTCTTGAGCGGTGGCGATGTCGCCAGATTCACAATATCGATTCCTCCCGTCACGCTGGTCGTGCCGGGGTTCTGCAGAGTCGTAACCGCCGCAACTGCGCGGTTCGGATCCACAGCAACCGCTGTTGGGGGACCGCTCAGAGCAACCGGCGTTGCCGTAGGTCCTGTCTGAGTATGTCCGCCCGTCACCGATGGAGCCAGCACCGTCAGGTCGATGGACGACAGCGTATTGGAGCCGTTATTGGCCACCAGCGCCAGCGCGCGATCCTGATCGATCTTCACACCGAGCGGAGAGATTCCAACGGTGACGCTGTTGGCCGTTGTCGTTGTCGTGCCGGAAGTCGTAGTGATGGGCACTATCTGGGGGCTTTCCGGATTGCTAATGTCAATAATTGACGCGGTCCCGTTCGGTGTGTCTCCGCTGTTCGCCACAACGGCGTAACCCAAGCGGGAAATCACGTCGATGCCGATGGGATTTTTGCCAACTGCCACGTTGCCGATGATAGTGCCATACGGTGCGATGCCTCCGGCAGCTCTCGCAAATCCGTGCGGATCGATGGTAATCACGGAAACGCTGTTGCAAGCGTAGTTGGTGACAAGCGCTATGCGCCGGGGTTGGTCAATGGCAACTCCTTCGGGCCCCTGCGGGAATGCCGTCGTGGGCGCGCAAGCAGGCGACATATCCAGGAGTTTCACGACGTGCAAATCGATGGCGTTGGAAATCTGTCCGCCAGACGAGACGACGTCCAGGGCATAGTCATGCGGCGCAAACAAGTACGCGGCTGGGATGCTCACGTCCACTTCGGAATCGGAGACCTGTGTGGTAGTGATGGAAACGGAAGTCTGCTGCCCCGGGGGAATCACGCTAGTTTGGCCGTCCAGGCGCACGGTTGAGGAGGTTAGTCCTTGACCCAACACGCGGACTGTCGCCGCCACGCCGACCTGTACGGCTTGCGGCATGCAAGGTTGTGTGGGGTCGGCGAGACTGCAGGATGTCGGCGCCTTCGCCGGGCTGCTGGTACTTAAAGGCGGCTGAACAATCGGCACGCCGTACGCCGGCACGGTATCGAACAACTGCAAATCCTGGATGTGGGTCTTTTGGAAAGTGCCCGCCGGATCCAGATTCATGTAGGTCAGGGTGTTGCTGCCCGCGTTCGCTGCCAATACAAATTTCGTCTTCGGATCGTAAGTCATCGGTCCAAACACAGCCACCGGCGCAGTCGCCCCTGAGGGAGTATACGAACCCGTTCCAACTTGTCCGGTATTAATCGCCGCAATGATCCGGGAGGGAAAATTCGTGGTTCCGGCCGCCGCCGGACCTCCCGGGTTGATCAGGGAGATTTCGTTCCCCGCAAAATTGCTCCCTGAATTGTCGCTTGGATTGAAGGCCACCAGCACGTTCGTAAACGGATCGAACGCCACCGAGCGGAAGCCCAATTCCGGCGCACCTGGGGGATTCGGCAAGCATGTGGCGCAACTCCCCGCCGACAACGACAAGGTTGTCAGGCTTTGGTCCAAGGTGCTGATGAACCCAATCTGCGCCGAACTGGAGTTGTAGTCGGCAAATCCAAACGTATTGGTGACCGGGTTGATCGCCGCGCCAGATACCGTCGTGGAAGTGCTGAAGGAAAAAAACGGAGTTCCATACTGGACGGTTCCCAATCCGGCTCCGCTGCTGCTGGTGCTGGTATTGCTTTCGATGTCGTCGGCCAGTAGATTCTGCGAGTAGGTGAAGGAAAACGGATCGATTACCTGTGACACCTGAAAAGTTCCATTAAAACTGGCACCGGTCTTCGTTCCATTGATGCCGGAAATGATCACTGTTCCGCCCAGAATCGGATTGATCCCATGCGGAGTGATGGTAATGATCTTGGTTGTTCCCGCTGTCCGCACTGCACCGCTTGTTCCGGCGGATGCGAAGGGCGCAATTTGCGCGGACGTACCCTGCTGCAACAGATTCACCACCGAAGTGGCGCCATTCCCGCCGCCAGGCGTTACATACGCCAGCGGTACGTTCGGTTGCATGATTACCTTCGGTGTCGCGCCGGTGTTCACGGCAACCGGAGCAATCACGCACGGCGGCAGCTTCCCCGCCAGGAAACACGTCCGGTTGTCTTTCCCATCCAGGTTCGGATTCACATCCACGATGAAGGCTACGTTCGTATTCGCGTACACCACTACTCCCAGATGTGTGGTGGGATCGATGCCAAACGCGACCGGCGCAGGAAGCCCCGTCGCGGTTGGCTGCCCAAGCAACGTCCGCAAATCAACGGATAGTGAAGGTGTTTGCAGCGGCGTAGCGGTGCCGGCCGTTCCGTTCAGGGAATAGAAATATAACTGGCTATCTCCGCTGCTCACCACGATCCCCAGATCGCCGTTGATCCCCTGTATCTGAGTGTCAATTGCAATATCTGTGGGAGAGGAGGCTGTCCCGCCCAGCGGAACCGGATTCCCATTCAGGGCTGGCAGGGTGCCGGCGAGATTCACGAACTGTAATGTGCTGGTGGCCTGCTCAACAATCACCGCATAACCCGCAATCGAATTCAGCGCGATTGCACTCGGCGCCAGGTTCGTTACGGAAAGCCCCGCAGTGCTTAGGGGAATGGATGTGGGGACTGGCGCAACGCTGAAGGAAGGCTGCACCGCTATGTTCGTCGTTGCCGTCGGGAAAGTTGGCGGCGCGCCCTGGGTGGTGTTGCTGGTGATTGTGGCTTCGTAAAGTCCGGGATTCGGAAGCTGGAAGTTGTTCTGCGAAAAGATAATCCGCCTGGCTCCGGACTGAGCGCTCTTGGTCAGTCCAGTGCCGGCAAAGGTTACATTCACCGCGTTGCTTGACGCCCCGTAATAGCCGCCGTCCAGCGTCCCTTCAATCGATCCATTCTGCGTGTTCCCCTGAGGAAAACTGTCCGGAGCCGCCGCCACCACCGCCGGGCTGGCATTTACGATATGCAGAGGACACGCGATGGACGAAGTGGTACCCGGAAACAAAACGCAAGGCGATGCCGGTGTTGGATTGCCCGGCAAGTTGGCGACCACGATCCAGGCCGGTTGGGTGGGATCGGGTTCCGCCTGAGCAAGCTGTTGCGACAGCAACCTCACTCTGGTCATGATCGAGGCGTCACAACTCACCACGGTCGGCGCGTTGGCAGCGCTCGGCGTGCAGTACGCCGACGAAATCGGAATCGTAAAGACTTGCGTGGTATTGTTCAGGACTGTTGGCTGAGCGTTGACAAGATTGGCTAGCGATGTAGGCGGAATAAAGCTGACCTGCGAAGTGTTCAGCAGGTTACTCGCATTCAGAAAGACGTCTTGCAGCACACCTCCCGCTGCCACGGTTGAAGGATATAGACTTGAAAAGGTCACCGGGTTCGTGGTCGCGTTTATGAGGGTGATCGTGGCCACAAAAAAGTGGCTAGGATCCGAAGATGACGAGATCACCACAAACACCGTCGTTGGCGCTGTCGATTTGCTGCTCTGCGGTGGCTTCGTGTCCGTCGGCACCGTCGCGGGAGCAGTGTAGACTCCGTTGTTATCGATGGTCCCGCAGGTGGGATCGCACGAATCCGACTGGGGGTTGGGGGATCGATCGAGAAGGTTGCTGGACGCGCTGTCAAATTGTACTAGTCGAAACTGTGCATTGAGCGGCGGAGAATTCTGGAAAGATGGAAAGAAGGTCACGGTTTGTGCCGGAGTGATGCCCACCGGCACCGTCGCCGTCGCCGGGGTAGCCGATACGCGAATTCCGGAGTCCAATCCGACTTGCCCGGTTCCCGTTTTCTTGTGGTCCGCATCCGCGGTCGCAATAAAGCTGATGATGGGAATCGGGTTCGGGAAATTGCTGAGTGACGGGGCGGTGTAGGTTAATACGTTCGAGCCATTTGTCGAACTTGTGGTCCAAGTCCCGATACTTCCACCGTTCACCGTTTGACCCGACGTGCACGGCGCCTTGGGTGACAGCGTGGGATTTGGCACTGCTGTCGTCGGCAACGCCGTAAACTGGAAAGTGCACGTCCATGCAACCGTCAGCGTCGTGGAGCCACCTACGCTCGCCGTGAAGTTTGCCACCTGCCCGGCGACCACCGGGACTGCGGCCGGCGTCACCGACACCGTTACCACGTTCGCGCTCGAACTCCCGCACCCTGACATCACGATCGCCGCACCGGCCGCGCATATCGCCAAAATCGAATTTCTTGCCATACGCCAACTCATGGATGAAATCCCCCTCGTGAAATCACCGCGTAAATTCTCCGCGGGCCTTCCCAAGTTATCTCGCTACCTGAAACTCATGTCCTCGCCGCTCTCTTAGAACGTGCGGCTCACCGTAAACCGGAACGTCGTCTTCGGCTCAAAATAGTTCAAACCTGAGGGTGCGAAGAGCGGCTGCACTGCCTGCACCACCGACGGGCTGCAAATCGACTGCCAATTGTTCAAATTATTCGGATCGGTGGGTGTGATGGGATTGGTCAGCCCGCTGGCGATGCACTGCCGCGAAAGATTTATGCCGTTGATCTGCGAGTTAGGCGCGAACAGGGTCTGGTGAATTCGCAGCGGATTGTACGCGTAATAGATCCGGAACGGCGCCTGCACGATCGGCAAATTCACGATGAATTCGATACCCGCCGAATCCCGCAGCTTGAAGTTCGTTCCCGGAGCGATCTGCAGCTGCGCCTGCTGGTTCGCCAGCGGGAACATCTGATTGATGTTCTCAATGCCGCTGGGAGCCAACTGCAATCCTCCCCTGCGCAAGGTCCCAACCGTGCCGATATCATTGAACAGCGCCATCGACACCGGCCCAGCGATCGGGATGCGGTATTCGAGATTCATTACCCCTTGTGTATCGCCGCCCGGGAAAGTGATGGTCTTCAGCAGCACGGGCACGTTGATGGCCGCTCCTGATACCGAAATCGTCTGGTTCACCGCGTTCGGGATGTACGTTACGGGCGAAACCGCGCGAATGTCGAACCCGCGCAAATCATTTTCTCCGCCCAGGTAGAACCGGCTGTAAGGCGGTATTTCTTTCCCGCCATACCCGGTTGTAAACCCACCCAGGAATCTCACCCCGACTGCGTTGCGCCGGTGATTGATGGGACGGAAATACTTGAACTCGCCCGTGTTGGTGATCGTGTTCACGTTGCCGCCGATCGGTCCGCCCGTGAACGACACCGAATAAAAATAACTTTTCCCGTGCGTCGCATTGATTGGATTGTCGATGGTGTTGTAGCTGATCGTTCCCGTTACCGTGCTGGCGATGATCCCGTTCAACGCGCTGGGCCCCGCAAGGCTGCCAAATTGCAACGACTCGAACAGAAGTGCCGAGGATTGGTTAAAGGTGGAAATGTTGGTGCGCGTCAGGCCGTACGTCAATCCCACACGCGTAAATACATGCTTTTTCAGCGCGTAGTTGGCGAACGTCGTGAAGCCCGTACTGTTCTGGTTGTAATCCTGGATGAACTGAGGGTTGATACTGACCTGCTGGCCGGTGAGTTGCGCCGCCTGCTGGGCCTGGTTGAATTTGTACAGCGTCGAAAATACGGTGAAGCCGCTGCTGATCGGCCTGTCAAACAGGTATGGCTCCGTAAACCCGAACATCAGGTTCCGCTGGTATTGCCCGATCTGCGCGGAAAGGGTGAGCGTTTCGCCGAGCCCGAGGAAATTGTTGGTCTGGTAGGTCAAGCCGATGAATCCGCCGGCCAGCCCGCTGACGCCACCCTGCAACCCGATGGACTGCTTGCCCTTTTCGTGCAGCTTGAGCAGCAGGTCGACGGTTCCCTGTTTCTGGTTGCGCTTGATCTCGACGGCCTTGTCCGGATCCAGCTTGTCGAAGTAATCGAGCTGGTTGATGCGCAGGACGCTCAATTCCCACGCACGCTTGTTGAAGAGCTGCCCTTCGTCGATCAGCAGTTGCCGGCGGATGACTTTGTCGCGGGTGGTGGTGTTGCCGCTGAAGTCGATGCGCCGGACGTAATACTGCTTGCCTTCATCGAACTTCATCGTCACGTCGATCTTCTTGGCCGCTTCGTCAATGTCTGTTTCCGGCGTGGGCACGAAATCGATGAATCCGTATTGCCCGTAAATTTTTGTGTAGTCTTCCAGGGCTTTGCGGATCTTCGCCGTGGAGAACACGTCTCCTTGCTTCAGCGGGAACGCCCCCTTTAGTGCCTCCACCTTCAAGGAAAGCGCCTTGTCCGGGTCGCTGCTGGCAATCCGTATCGTCCCCATCGTGTACTTGTTGCCTTCTTCGATCGGGATGGTGATGTTCACGGCTTTTCCGCTCGAGCGGCCCATCACCACGGGAACGCCCCAGCGCCAGCCATTCGTGTCAATGTTTTCCAGGATCGGGTCCTTCACCAGCACCTTGAAATATCCGTTGTCCTGGTACAGCCCGCGAATCCCGACTTCGATGTCTTCGATCAGTTTGTCGTGGTCGTAGGTCTTCGACATCACGTTGATTTCCGTGATCTTCAACGGGATCGAATACGGCCGGTCGTTATGCATCGCGCGGATGAGCTTGCGCCGGCTGAACGCATGATTCCCGGTGAATTGGATCTCGCCCACCTTGACCTTCGGCCCTTCTTCAATCTTGAAGACCAGGATCACCGCGTTGCTCGACGCAATCCGTTCGTACTGCGGCGTCACCTTCGCGAATTGCCGCCCGTGCTCGCCCAGCAGATCCTTCAGGACCACCTCTGCTTTTTTGATGCGGGTTGGGTCAAACTGGCTTTCCACCGTCAAACCGACTTTTTTCTCTTTGAACCGGTCCAGAATGTCCGATTCCGAAATCGAGTGAATGCCATCGTAGCGGATGCGCCGGATCACTGGCCGCTCCGTCACTTCGAACACGACGACCTTGCCATTCGGTTTCGATGGCGACTCTTCCACGCGCAATTTCACGTCTTCAAAAAATTGCGTGTTCCACAGCGCCTGGAAATCCCGCCGCAGAGTCTCTTCGTTGTAGGGATCCCCATCGCGGCTGAAGATGCGCGCTTTCAGCGTGTCCGTTCGAATGCGCCGGTTTCCCGTGAACTCAATCCGGTCAATCACAAAATTGCCGCCGTTCGGCGCCGCTCCGTTTAGCTGCTGCTGAGGCGTGAAATCGTCAATTTTTTCGGTAAGGGAATTCACATCCAGGTTGGCGTGAAACAAGTAATGCTCTGCGCTTGTTTTTTCTTCTAACCTTGAGCCCCTTCCCTGAATCAAACCAGGAGCAACACACGTCAGCAAGGACAGAAGAAGAAAGCGCCGCCAAGGGACACCGGCCCGCCCGGAAGGCGCCAGGTTCATCCCCGAGAACACACAGACTTTCCTATTAGCGGCCATTGAGAGTCTCAAGGCCGCGCCCCCAAACTCAAGATGTTATTCTCCCGCCAGGCCCGGTGGGGCTGGTTGCGCGTACTACGCGGGACGGTTTCCACTCTGGCCAAACCGCTTCGCGTTCACACGTGTTGCGTCAGATTCGCTAGTGGACGACTGGGGTTGCCTCACCTACCGGCCGGAACGCGAGACCTTCCCCGGCAACGTAAATCTGCAATGTTGCAGGTCTCTGAATTCCCCCCTGGATCAGTGCTTCGGAGAGCGGGTCTTCCACGTACTTCTGAAGAGCCCTGCGCAACGGACGCGCTCCATAATTGCGGTCCGCGCACGTTTTCTCTAGAACCCACTGCCTTGCTTCGGGCGACAACACCACCTGCACTTGCCGGTGAATCAGCGTGTCGTTCAACTGCCCGACCAGCAGATCAATAATCCGGAGCAGGTCTTCGTCACCCAATGGATTGAAGAGGATTACTTCGTCCAACCGGTTCAGAAACTCCGGATTGAACGCGCGCTTCACTTCACCCAATACCAGGTCTTCCATACTTCGCAGGCTGGCTTCATCAATTCCCGCCTGGAATCCGATGGACGTGCGCTTCTGCAAATGCCGCGCGCCAATATTGGATGTCATGATGATGATGGTGTTCCGGAAATCAACCGTATTCCCGAGTCCATCCGTCAACTGCCCGTCCTCAAACACTTGTAACAATATATTGAAAAGGTCGGGATGCGCTTTCTCAATCTCGTCCAACAATATAACTGAATACGGCGTCCGGCGCACGCGCTCGGTCAACTGTCCGCCTTCTTCGTAGCCCACATATCCTGGAGGAGCGCCGATCAGCTTGGACACGGAGTGCTTCTCCATGAACTCTGACATGTCAAACCGCACCAGCGATTTTTCCGAGCCGAAAAGAAATTCCGCCAGCCGCCGCGCCACTTCCGTCTTTCCGACGCCCGTGGGCCCAAGAAAGAAGAAGCAGCCCACGGGACGCGAGGGTGATTTCAATCCCGCGCGGCTGCGGCGAATCGCCCGCGCCAGTGCCGTGATGGCTTTGTCCTGGCTGATGACTCGTTTGTGAAGTTCCGGTTCGATGCGCAGCAGCTTTTGCTGCTCGTCTTCCTTGATCGAAGTGACCGCGATTCCCGTCCAGCGCGATACCACTTCCTCGATGTCTTCGCGGGTCACGATGCCTGTCGAAGCGTCGTCCAGCTTGTAGCGTTCCCTCAGCACGCGCAGGTTTTCTTTTTCCTTGCGCTCTTCTTCCGAATAAAACCGCGCCTTTTCGAATTCATGCGCCGCAATCGCCGATTCCATCCGGTGCGTGATGAATTTCACGCGCTTCTGAACTTCGGCAACCTCTTCCGGTACTGAAGCCTGGCGCAACTTCACGCGCGCGCCTGCTTCGTCAATCAGGTCAATCGCCTTGTCCGGCAAAAACCGGTCGGGGATGTAACGGTTCGAAAGATAAACCGAATAGCGCAGCGCCTCATCCGTGTAGCTGACCGC
>WNFR01007676.1_pt1 | contig 14283 bp, 11 predicted proteins | sample 5400221 | NCBI WGS metagenome assembly WNFR01 (sample SAMN13153357, study PRJNA577476) | soil metagenome | isolation source: 40 cm soil under Madrone tree | place: USA:California | collected 2016-06-14 | reverse complement strand
GAACGGTGTCGCGGACCGCCTCCGCCTTGCCGCCGAAGCGGCCGCGCACATCGTCCTCGCGGCCGAACGCCTGCACCATCTCGATGCCGACCACCGACTCGTCGGCGGCCTCGGTCACGTCGCCTTTCCGCTCCTGCACCTCGCGCGAGATCGGCGACACGAGGCGTGCAAACCGGAGCGCGAGCACCGTGATCGGCGGCATCGCGATCGCCGTGTACAACGCGAGGCGCGCGTCGACGATGACGAGGACGATGCTCGCCGCGGCAATCATCATCACGCTCTGGATTCCCTGGACGAGGCCCCAGCCGATGAAGTAGCGGATCGGGTAGAGGTCGTTGGTCGCGCGAGAGAGGACCTGCCCGGTCGCGTGCCGGTCGTAGAACGCGCGCGGATACCGGAGGTACGCCTGGTAGAGCAGCTCGCGCATCCGCGCCTCGATCCGGATGCCGATGCGCGCCGTCGCATAGCGACGGAGGAAGTTGACGAGGAAGCGGACCGACCCGAGCGCGAGGATCAGGAGGAGGTACGGCCACAGCGCCTCGGCGTGGTGGACGATCGCACGGTCGATCGCCCGCTGCAGGAGCAGCGGGATCGAGGTGGAGATGAGCGTGTAGACGAGGGCGAAGCCGAGGCCGATCGCGCCCAGGCGGCGCTCGCCCCACCAGAGCCGGAGCAGGCGCCGGAACGTCGGCAGCAGGCCGAGGTCCGGCGGGTCGACGGGATTCACGTACTCAGACATGCGCTAAGGCGTCGCTTGCGACGCCGACAAAGAGGCCGTGCCGGCCTTGCCGGCGCGGCCGTCTGCAGCGCCGCGGCGCCCGACGCCACGGCTCTGCTCCGAGACTAACTAACCAGCATCGGGGTGCGAAAGGGCGGCGAGACCGTCGGCGGACCCCAGCGGCAGCGACATCGTGTCGCCTCGCAGTAGTCGCTCGCGTTCGTCGAGCGCCGCCTCCCGCGCGTCGAGGGCGGCCTCGCGCGCGTCCAGCTCCTTCTGGCGGGCGGAGGCCGTGGGCCGCCGCGGAGGCGTCTTCCGCTGCTCGAGCTCGATGCGCAGCGCGGCGAGCTCCTTCTCCACCGCGCGGATCTGCTGCTCGCGCTCGTCCAGCCGGTCGCGCTCCGCAGCGGCGAGGCGCCTCTCAGCCTCGGCCTCCGCGGCGACGCGCTGGGCGGAGGCGAGCTCTTGCTCGAGGCCGTGCGCGCCAACGCGGCGCTCGAGCTCGGCCAGCTGCCGCTCGCGCCGTGCGATCGCGGACGCACGCCTGCGCAGCTCTGCCTTCAGCGCGTCCACCTCCGCCTGCACCTCGGCATAGGCGGCGTCGCGCCGGGACGCCAGGTCGCGCGCGAGCCGGCGCACCTCCTCGAGATCGAGCCGGGTCACGCGACAGAACTTACACCCCCTTGACACATGGAGTACCGCGGCGCCGGGGAAATCCGTTGTGTCTCACCTACGACTCAAGGGGGAAAGGCACGATGCGCTTCAGACGACTCATCTTGCTCGCCTGCGCAGCGGCCGTGCCGACGTTGATCGTCGCGGCCGCCTCGTTGGGGCAGGCGACCGCCGCGCCGTCGAACACGTCCCTGCCGTCGATCTCCGGCTCCGCTCGCGACGGGTCGATGCTGACCGCGTCGCACGGCAGCTGGACCGGCAGCCCGACGAGCTACGCATACCAGTGGCTGCGCTGCGATGCGCAGGCCGGCAACTGCGGCAACATTGCCGGGGCGACGAGTGACCACTACACCATCGCGACCGCCGATGTCGGCTCGCGCCTGCGTGTGCAGGTGACGGCGACGAACTCGAGTGGCTCGGGCGTCGCGGTCTCGCGCCCGACCGATGTGGTCAAGCCGACCGGCACGGCGCCGAAGAACACATCGCCGCCGACCATCTCCGGTACCACGCAGGAGGGCAGCACGCTCACGGTCAGCCCCGGCTCGTGGAGCGGCACCCCGGCCCCGACCTTCTCGTACCAGTGGGAGCGCTGCGTCGGCACCGGCGGGGGTTGCGCGGCGATCTCGGGCGCGACCAACACGACGTACCAGCTCTCCTCGGCCGACGTCGCGCACACCGTCCTCGTGCAGGTGACGGCGAAGAACACAGCCGCCTCCAGCATCGCCAACACCGCGGAGAGCGCCCTCATCGCTCCCGCGAAGGCGGCGCAGGGCGGCGCGGCCATCCAGGTCGCACAGGTCAGCCTCCCGAACCGTCTCGTCATCGACGGCGTGAAGTTCTCGCCGAGCCCCGCCACGACGCGCGGGCTGATCACGGCGCGCTTCCACGTCTCGGACACGCGCGGGTTCTCGATCTCGGGCGCCCTCGTGTACGTCCTCGGTCTCCCGTACGGCTGGGTCTACGGCTCGCCCGAGACGGCGACCGACTCGAACGGATGGGCGACGATCCAGGTCCGCCCGACGCGGAACATGCCGCTTCGCCGCGGTGACCTCGTCCTGTTCGTCCGCGCCCGGAAGCCGGGCGACAGCCTCCTCGCGGGCATCTCGACGCGGCGCCTGGTCCAGGAGCCGATCGGCTAGGCAGGACCCCGTTTCAGGCCACGCCGCGGCGGACATAACCGCGGCGTGGCCGTCTCGCCGCTCCCCGCCGCGGCGGCGCCCGATTCAGTCGAGCGCCCGCGCCTGCTCCTGTTCTACTCGTCCGTGTCCGGACGCTGTCGCCGAACCGAGGGGCACCTCGCGCAGGTGCTCCAACGCCGCCGCAATCACGACACGTTCGAGCTCATCCAGGTGCCGGTCGACCGGCGGCCGGATCTCGCCGAGCGGTTCCTCGTTGACGAGGTGCCGACCCTGCTCGTCGTCCACGGCCGGCGGGTGCAGAAGCGGATCGTCGCACCGGCCGGATGCCGCGAGCTGGAAGCCCAGCTCGCCCCCTGGCTTCATTAAGGCGCTCGCTTGCGACGCCGACCATAAAAGGAGGCGCCGATTTCATTCGGCGCTTCCGATTAAGGCGCTCGCTTGCGACGCCGACCATAAAAGGAGGCGCCGATTTCATTCGGCGCCTCCGATTAATCCCTCAAGCGAGTGATCCGCATCCGTCTCCCCCGACCGAGGGAGATCCGCTCAAATCGTCGGGCCTATGGTGCGGTGCGCGACGCAACACCCGACCACTTGCGGCAGGGGGAGCATGGATCGAATCAAGCGATGCGGCACGCTTGCACTTCTCGTAGCTGTTGCGGCTCTGCTCGCAGGAATCGCACAGACGGCGCACGCGGCTCCCGGTTCGAAGGCTTCCCCAGCGTGGACGCCGCCCGGTCTTCTCGACCAGGCTAAGGCGAATCCGCAGCAGACGTTCCCCGTCATCATCCGCGGGGCAGTCCGGTCATTGAGCGGGGGCGCGAATCTCCCCGCGATCGCCATCGTCGACAGCGGCGTCGACGCGACGAAGACGGCTGACTTCGGCTCGCGGATCGTCGCGAGCGTCAACCTCAATTCGGACAACCCGAACGCGACGGGCGACAACGAGGGCCACGGCACGATGGTGGCCGGCATCGCCGCGGGTGCGTCCGCCGCATATCCGGGCGTCGTCCCGACGGCGCCCATCGTCAGCATCCGGACCGCGAACGCGAACGGCGCGTCGCACATGAGCGACGTGATCGCGGCGTGCGACTGGATCCTCCAGCACCAGAGCACGTACAACATCCGCGTCGCGAACTTCTCGCTCGTCAGCGAGGCGCAGTCGAGCTTCGTCAACGATCCGCTCGACGCCGCCGTCGAGCAGCTCTGGTTCCACGGCATCGTCGTCGTCGCTGCTGCCGGCAACTTCGGCCAACCCGGTGGGGTGCTGATGGCGCATGCGCCCGGCAACGACCCCTTCGTCATCACCGTCGGCGCCCTCGACACGAACGGGACCCAGACGCCGTCCGACGACTTCGCCGCATCGTGGTCGGCATACGGTCACACCGGCGACGGCTTCGCGAAGCCCGAGATCTCCGCCCCAGGCCGCTGGATCGTCGCACCGGTCCCGGCCGGCGCGACGCTTTCGACGACCGCACCCGGCCGCGTCGTCGTGCCCGGCTACATGTGGATGTCGGGGACGTCGTTGTCGGCGCCGATGGTGTCCGGCGCGGCCGATGCCGTGCTCGGCCTCCATCCCGACTGGTCACCGGGGCAGGTCAAGGGCGCGCTCATGCTCACCGCCAACGCGACGTCGGCCTCCAACTGGTCGGGCGGCGTCGGCGAGCTCGACGCGGCGCAGGCGCTGCGGCTTGGGAGCGCACCCCATGCCGACGCGAAGCTCGAGCAGTACGTCGCCAGCGACGGCTCAGGGTTCAACGGCACGGCGTGGGAACAGGCGGCGACCGACTTGAGCGCGACCGATTGGAGTGCGACGGACTGGAGCGCGACGGACTGGAGTGCGACGGACTGGAGCGCGACCGATTGGAGCGCGACCGATTGGAGCGCGACGGATTGGAGTGCCACTTCTTGGCCACCGTACTCCCACGACAGGGCGGACCCGGGTTCGCCTCCAGGATCCGCGGCCATTGGGCCGCAGCGGCAGTGGCCTCGGGAAGAGGCCCTTTGCATCTTTCGGTGCAGGCACGCACCTACTACTGGGCGGTCGTCCTCGCGGCGGTTGGCGCCGCGGGATACAGCTTCGAGCAGCTGCCCGCGCACGTCCACGGGTGGGAGGCCTTCGCCGTGCTCACGACGCTCGCGGCCGTCGCACAGCTCTACATCGTCGAGAGCGGGCGCAACCAGTCGTACCGCACCGCGATCGCGTTCATCGTCGCCGGCGCGATCGTGCTTCGCCCCGGCTTCCTCGCCGGGCTCGTCCTCCTGCACTACCTGCCGGGCTGGATCAAGTACCGCAAGAAGTGGCTGGTACAGAGTTTCAACATCTGCAACACGACGCTCGCCGTCCTTGCCGCCGGCGCGGCCTTCCACGCGCTCTCCGGGGCGAGCGTCGTGAAGGAGTCCACCGGCCGGTACGCGCTCGCCGGGCTCGTCGCGTGCGCGGTGTTCGTCGCCATCAACCACGTCCTCCTCGCACGGATGATCGAGCTGACGAGCGACCGGACGATGCGCGCTACCGGGCTGTTCTCGTTCGAGAGCCTGTCGACCGACCTCGGGCTCGCGGCCCTCGGGATCGGCGTCGCCGCATTCTGGTCGGTCAACGGCTGGCTGATCTTCTTCGTCCTCGGCCCGCTGCTCATCATCCACCGCGCGCTGTACGTGCCGCAGCTCCGCGAGCTCGCGCAGGCCGACGTCAAGACGGGTCTGATGAACGCGAAGGAGTTCGAGCACACCGTCGACATGGAGGTCGCACGCGCCGAGCGCGTCCGCACGCCGTTCTCGATCCTGATGGTCGACCTCGACCACCTGCGGGAGATCAACAACGCCCACGGCCACCTTGCCGGCGACGTCGTCATTCGCGGTATCGCAGAGGTCTTCCGCGAGGAGCTCCGCCGCTACGACGTGCCGGCCCGCTTCGGCGGCGACGAGTTTTGCATCCTGCTTCCGGAGACGCCGCCCGGTGAGGCGGCAGAGATCGCGGAGAGGATCCGCAGCGCGGTCGCCCTGCGCGCGTTCATCGCCGAGGGCACCTCCGACCCGTTGCACGTCACGGTGTCGATCGGCCTTGCCTCGTCGCCGGACGACGCCGCGACGCGGCAGGAGCTCGTGCACCGGGCCGATCTCGCGGCCTACCGCGCGAAAGCCGCGGGCGGCAATCGGAGCGAGACGGCCGCCCAACGTGGTTAGATCGCCCTCTTGCAGGCCGAGGGCGTTCGACTCAGTCGGAGGGGCTTCGTCGCGTTGGGCGGCGCCGCGTTCGCGGCATTGGCCGGCGCGCGGCTGCCCCGCGCAGGCGCCGCGCTGCGCGCGGCGACGATCGACGCGTATATCAGTCGCCCCGACCTGAATCCGCCTGCGATCACGGTCGCAGTGCCTGCCGTTGGCGTCGCGCCGGGCTCGATCTTCCTTGCCCCGTTCGCCATCACCGCGGCATCGGGCGCGTACCAGTCGACGCCGAACAGCCAGAGCCATTCCGGGCCGCTCGTCGTCGACGACAGCGGCGAGCCGGTCTGGTTCCTCCCGCTCGGATCGACGACGGCGATGGACGTGCGGGTGCAGACGTACCAGGGGCGCCCCGTTCTCACCTGGTACGAGGGCACTGTCCTCGGGCCGTACGGCGGGAGCTGGGTCATCTTCGACCCGACGTACCACGAGGTCGCGCGCGTGCAGGCGGGACACGGGCGCCACGGTGACCTGCACGAGTGCCTGCTCACCCCGCAGGGCACCGCGCTCATCACCATCTACCGCGAAATCGAAGCGCCGGAGGGACGCGTCGTCATCGGGATCCTGCAGGAGGTGGACGTCGCAACCGGCCGCGTGCTGTTCGAGTGGAGGAGCAACGAGCACGTGTGGCTGGACGAGTCGCTCACGCCGCAGGTGACGCCCGCGGGGAACATCGACTACTTCCATCTCAACTCGATCGACGTGGACACGGACAACAACCTGTTCGTGTCGGCGCGCAACACCTCTGCGGTGTACAAGCTGGATCGGAAGAGCGGCGCGGTGCTGTGGCGCCTCGGCGGGACGAAGAGCGATTTCGCGGTAGATCCCGCCGCGTCGTTCGGATTCCAGCACGATGTGCGGCGCCGGCCCGACGGCACGATCACGATGTTCGACAACAACGCCGGGGTGCCGACAGCGCAGACGGCGTCGCGCGGCTTGCGGATTCGCCTCGACATGACGAAGATGCGCGCCTCGTTCGTCCGCGAGTACCTCGCACCGGCTCCGCGCACGGGGTGGGCGATGGGCAACCTGCAGCAGCTTCAGGACGGCGGCGTGCTCGTCGGTTGGGGAACGGAGGGCTCCTTCACCGAGTTCGATAAGACTGGCGGCGTCCGCTTTGACGCGCGCTTCGCGAACGGCAGCGTCAGCTATCGCGCGCTCCGCTTCGAGCTCGAGGCGCGTCCGAAGGGCCGCCCGGCCACTGCGGTCGTGCAGAACGGCGACGGGACGATGACGGTATACGTCAGCTGGAACGGCGCGACGCAGGTGGCGAAGTGGCAGGTCGTGGCGGGGGCGACCGCTGGCGCGCTCAAGCCGGTAAAGACGAGGCGGCGCACCGGGTTCGAGACGGCGATCGTCGTACCCTCGAAGACGGGCTACGTCGCGGTGGTCGCGCTCGACGCGCACGGGAAGCAGATCCGCGCGTCGGCGCCGACCGCGTTGTAGCGGCAAACGACGCGAGCCACCCCCGGCGGCTCGCGGCCTACCGGTAGACCGTGACGGCGTTTTCGCCGCCGACATACACGGTGGATGAGTCGGGGCTGAACGCGAGCGCATCGGCCGAGAAGGGGGCGTAGGGGCGCCACGCGCTGAGCAGCCCGGTGGCGACATCGAATTCGCCAATGTCGCGGCGGCCGCCGCTGATCTTCACGAAGTCGCCGACCACGAGGAGCGACGCGCCGTTGGGCGAGAGCGTCAGCCCGTTCACCGCGTCGTCGGGGCTCGGGTCCCATGTCATCGCGCTGCCGTCGGCCGGATCGAGCTGCGCGAGGTACTTCCGTGACCGGCCGCCAAGCGCCGTGAAATCGCCGCCGACGTAGACGGCTTGATCCGTCACCGCGACCGCGTGGACGTTGTCGTCCGAGCCGGCGTCCCAGCCGGTCGCAAGACCGGTTGAGAGGTCGAGCGATGCGATGCCCTTCCGCGACTCGCCTCCGATCGAGCCGAAGTCGCCTGCGGCCCAGAGCTGGTCGCCCGACAGGACGACTTGCCGGACGAGGGCGTTGGCACCAGTACTCCAGGCGGTTAGCGAGCCGGTGGCGTCGAGTTGCGCGAGCCGCTTCCGCGCCTTGCCGCCGACATTCGTGAACGCGCCGCCGAGGAAGACCGTCTGGCCGTCGGGCGACGGAGCGATTGCCCAGACGCCAGAATTGGCCGTCGGTCCCCAGGGTGTGACCGTCCGCCCGGCCGCGTCGGCGATCGCAAGGCTCTGCTGGGTGCGGCTGTCTCCGATGGTGAACCGACCGCCGATGTAGAACCGTTTACCGTCCGTCGTCGTTGTGATCGCCCGGACGGTGCCGCTCATCTGCGGCGCCCAGTCCGTAAGTGGGCCGTCCGGTGTGAGCGCCGCAAGACTCGTCCGCGGCGTCGCGCCGATCGACTGGAACTCGCCGCCAACGGCGAGCGACCCGGTCGGCCCCAATGCGACGACGTCGACGTCGCCGATCGCCCCCGGGTTCCACGCGCTCGCGAGCCCGCTGCGCGTGTCGACAGCGGCGATGTTCGAGCGCGCGAGATCGCCGATGCTTTCGAACTCGCCGCCAACGTAGATCGTGTGCTGCTTCGCGTCGAGCGCGATCGTGTTCGCGTAGCCCGCGATGTTTGGGTCCCACGGCGTGGCCGCGCCCGTGCCGTTGTCGACCGCGGCAAGACCGCGGCGCGACTTCTCGCCGATCGAGGCGAAGTCGCCGGCCACAAAGACGGGCGACCCGGCCGGACTGACGACGATCTGCGTGATCGCGCCGTCGCAGTCCGGGTTCCACGGCGTCGGTTTCCCGGTCCGGATGTTCAATGCGGCGAGACCGCTGCGCGGCTCGCCGCCCGCGTTGGTGAAGTCGCCACCCGCGTAAATCACGCGGGCGGTCGCGTCGAGCGCGTTGACGTCGCCGTTCAGGATCGGATGCCACGCGCGCCCCTTTCCGGTCGCCGCGTCGACCGCGCCGACGTTCGAGACCCGCTGCCCCGCGAGGCGGGAGAACTCGCCGCCGACGAAGATCGTCTTCCCGTCGGCACTCGGCGCCAGCGCTGACACCAAGACGGCATTGTCTTTCTTCGCCGCGACGCCGGGATTCCAGCCCTCTACCGCCCCGGTCTTGCTGTCGACTGCCGCGAGCTCGATGCGCGGGAGCCCGCCGAACTTCGTGAACTCGCCGCCGAGGTAGAGCGTCGAGCCGATCCGGGCAAGCGCGTCGACCGATCCGTTCACCTCCGGATGCCACTTCGCGTCGAGCCGCCCGGTCGGGAGAAGGTGCGCGATGCGCGTCCTCGCGACGCCGCCCACCGATCCGATGTCGCCCGCGAGATACCACCCGCCCCGCCCGTCCGCAACGGCGGCTTTGACGGTGTCCGTGACAACGCTTCGCACGCGGACCGCGCCCGTCGGATCGACCGTCGCCCACGTGCCCGTCGGCCGGCCGATGAGCGTGAAGTCCCCGCCCACGATCACGTCGTTCGCGGTCGCGGCGACCGCATAAACGGTTCCGTCCACGACCCACGAGGAGATCGGGTTCATGCCGCGTGCAGCGCGGCCGTCTGAACGGTCGGCCGAAACGCCCACGATTGAAGCGATGACCAGCAACGCCAGGGCCACACCGGCACCGAAGGTACTGCGGGCTCCCCAGAGCACTGATCGCATCCTCCTCCGCAGTCTTGCCTCGGGTCAAGCACCCCGGCAAACCACCGCTTGGGCTCGCGCGTACCTGTCGGAGTCAACAGATTCCGCAAAGGAGATAGGAAATGCCCAACAGGGGCTTCAAGTCGCTGGCCGTCGCTGCCGCGACAGTCATCGCCGCTGCGGTCGTCGGCTCCGCGCAAGGTAGCGAGGCCGCGGCCGTCTTCACAGTGCATCCGCTCGTGTCCGACAGCAGCGCAACGCCTGCTCCGGCGATCGATGCCTCGCTTGTCAATCCGTGGGGGCTGAGCGACGGGCCGACCACACCCTGGTGGTCCGCGAACAACGGCACCAGCACGTCGACGCTCTATGGCGGAACCGGAGCGAAGGTCCCGCTCAACGTGACCGTCCCGGGTGCGCCGACCGGAACGGTCTTCAATCCGAGCGCCACCGACTTCTCCATCAGCCAGGGCGGCAAGAGTGGCGCCGCGAGGTTCCTGTTCGCGACCGAGGGCGGAACGATCCTCGGCTGGACGCCGGCCGTCAACGCCGCCACCGCCGTCGCCGGTGTCGACCGCTCGAGTGCGGGCGCGGTGTACAAGGGCCTCGCCACAGCGAACGACCGCCTGTACGCGACCGATTTCCACAACGGGCGCGTCGACGTCTTCGACGCCTCCTTCAGCCCGGTCACGACATCAGGTGCGTTCAAGGATGCCAAGGTGGCGAAGGGATTCGCGCCGTTCGGCATCCAGGCGGTCGGCGGAAACATCTTCGTGACCTACGCGAAACAGGACGCCGCAAAGCGAGCCGACGTCCCAGTGCCGGGCCAGGCGTATGTCGACGAGTTCACGCCCGACGGTCAGCTCGTCGGGCATGTCGTGAACAGCGGCAAGAAGAATGCGCCGCTGAACGCGCCGTGGGGCCTCGCGCTCGCGCCGGCCGGTTTCGGCTCCTTCGGTGGCGATCTGCTCGTGGGCAACTTCGGCAACGGCCGGATCAGCGCCTATACGCAGCGCGGCAGCGCATGGGTGTACAAGGGCCAGCTGCGGGCCGGCGATGGCTCCCTCGTCGCGATCGACGGCCTGTGGGCCATCGCGTTCGGCAACGGCACCGCTGCAGGGCCGACGGACTCGCTGTACTTCCTCTCCGGTCCCTCAGGCGGGCAGCACGGCCTGTACGGGTCAATCACCGCGGGCTGATACGGACGACGGTCGCGGCGGGCGAGCAACTCCCGCCGCGACCTGAAGAGTTCCTGCTAATCCCTATTGAGCGTGCCGGGATCGAACCGTCGACCTCCGGCGTGGCGAGATACGATATACGACAAGTGGCTACGACTCACTCATCGCGGGATGCTGCTTTCGACCAGGCGCGCGACCGCTGGAGTGAGGCCGCCGACGGTGTCACTCCGGCGTTCACGGACTCGGCCGTTCCAGTCGAACCGCTCTACGGGCCGGCGGGCGCCGACTGGGAGCGCGTCGGGTTTCCGGGGCAGTTTCCGTTCACGCGTGGCATCCATCCGACGATGTACCGCGGCCAACTGTGGACGATGCGTCTGTACTCGGGCTGGGGCGGGCCCGAGGACACGAATGCGCGTTTTCGTTATCTGCTCGACGAGGGCCAGACGGGCCTATCCGTCGCGCTGGATTTGCCGACGCAGATGGGATACGACTCGGACCATCCGCTCGCCGCGGGCGAGGTCGGGAAGGTCGGCGTGGCAATCGACTCGCTCGCGGACATGGAGTCGGTATTCGAGGGCATCCCGCTAAGCCGGGTCTCGACGTCCTTCACGATCAACGCGACTGCGCCGATCCTGCTTGCGATGTATCAGGTCGTCGCCGAGAAGCAGGGCGTCGATCTCCGCGAGCTCCGCGGGACCGTACAGAACGACATCCTCAAGGAGTTTCTCGCGCGGAAGGCGTACGTATTCCCGCCCGCGCCATCGCTTGGGCTCGTGGCCGATGTGATCGAGTACGCAACCGGCCACCTCCCGAAAGTCAACCCGATTTCCATCTGCGGTTACCACATGCGGCAGGCGGGGTGCGACGCCGTTCAGGAGATTGCCTATACGCTCGCCAACGCCGTCGCGTACGTCGAGGCGGTGCTCGAACGCGGTCTCGGGGTGGACGAGTTCGCTGTGAGACTCTCGTTCAATGTCTCGACCATGCGCGACTTGTTCGAGGAGGTCGCGAAGCACCGTGCGATGCGGCGCCTTTGGGCGGAGATCGTGCGTGATCGGTTCGGTGCGCGCGATCCGCGATCGTGGACGCTGCGGCTTTTCTCCGGTGGCGACGGCACGTCCTTGACTGCCGTCGAGCCTCTGAACAACGTTGTGCGGACGACGTTGCAGACACTCGCGATCGTGTTGGCGGGGGCGCAGGCGGTGCATACGATGTCGTGGGACGAGGCTCTGGCACTTCCAAGCGAAGAAGCTGCGCTCCTGGCGCTTCGGACCCAGCAGATCATTGCCTACGAGAGCGGCGTCACTCGGACGATCGACCCGCTCGGCGGCTCCTGGTTCGTCGAGGAGTTGACGGACGAGCTCGAGCGCCGAGCACACGCTCTGCTCGACGAGGTCGAGCAGAGGGGCGTTCTCGAGGGGATCGCGGACGGGTCGCTCGAGCGCGCAATAGCGGATGCCGCCTATCGCCAGCAGACGGAGGTCGAGCAGGGCGAGTATGTCGTGGTGGGCGTCAACCGCTTCGCAGCCAGCGAGACGTCGCAGCAGCCGATGAGCCTGCTTTCGGTGCCGGAGTCGGTCCGTGAGCGGCAGCTCGAGCGGCTCGCGCAGGTGCGGGCCGCGCGCGACGCCGTTGAGGTATCCGCAGCGCTCGATGGGGTGGAGGCGGCGGCCTCCTCGGGCGACAACGTGATGGAACCCGTTGTCGCAGCAGTGCGCGCGTACGCGACGGTCGGTGAGATTACCGAGCGTATGGTCCGCGTGTTCGGACGCCACAGACCTTCGACGGTGACGTGAGCGCGCTCGAAGCTGCGACCTTCGACCACGTGGGAATCGCTGTCGAGTCCGCCGACACACGTGTCGCCGCCGTGCTGGGCACGCCGGATCGCCTGACGACGATGCCGAGTGGTGTGGCGGTCGGGCGCACCGGCGCTGCGGGCGCGTTCGAGCTGGTGGTGCCGGTGGCCGCGCCGACCCCGATCGACCGCTTTCTCGAGCAGCGCGGCCCGGGCCTTCACCACATCGGTCTCCGCGTCGACGAGCCGCTTGCCGCACTGGTCGGCCGCCTCGAGGCCGAGGGGATCGCGCCGATCGGCCCGATCCAGCCCTCCTCGGATGGTCGCCCTTCCGTCTTTCTGCATCCGTCGACGACCGGCGGCATCCTGATCGAACTCGTCGAGGGGCCGCCGCGATGACCGCGCCGCTCGAGGGCCTACGGATCATCGATCTCACCCAGTATGTCGCCGGCCCGTACTGCACCCAGTGCCTGGCCGATCTCGGCGCCACGGTCCTGAAGGTCGAGCGACCGGGCCAGGGGGATGTCTACCGGCGGCAGGGGCCGGTGTTCGCGAACGGCGAGAGTGCGAGCTTTTTGACGCTGAACCGCGGCAAGCGGTCGATCGAGCTCGACCTCGCGGACGATGTCGATAGGGAGCGGCTGGAGTCGCTCCTTGCCGAGGCGGATGTGCTCGTGGAGAACATGCGGCCGGGAACGCTCGCGAAGCACGGTCTCGACTACGCGTCGGTCTCGACGCGGCATCCGCGACTCGTCTATTGCTCGATCTCCGCGCATGGGCAGGACGGTCCGCTCGCGGCGAAGGGCGGCTATGACGTCACCGTCCAGGCTTTGTCGGGGCTGATGGCGGCGACCGGGCATCCGGGCCAACCTCCGGCGAAGATCCCGGTGGCGGCGCTCGACTTCGGCGCGGCGCTCTACGGCGCCGTCGGAATCCTGGCGGCGCTCCGGGCGCGGGATACGAGCGGGCACGGGACGTGGGTACGGACGTCGCTGCTCGAAACCTCCGCCGCCTGGCTCTCGATGCACGTCGTCACGATGCTCCTCGGGGGCGCCGAGCCCGAGCCGATGGGCTCGCGCAGCCCTTTCTTCGCACCATACGAGGCCTACCGGACCCAGGACGGGTACATGGTCCTCGTCGGCACTGGCGGCCGCGACTCCTGGGCTGTGCTGTGCTCAACGCTCGGGCTCGACGACCTCATGGACGATCCGCGGTTCGCCACGAACGCCGATCGGGTCGCGAACGCCGAGGCTCTTCGCGAAGCGATCGAAGGGGTGCTCGTCACCGCCCCGACGGCCGTCTGGGAGGCGGCGCTCGAGCAGACGGGTGTGGCGTCGGCCGCCGTGCAGCGTCTGTCGCAGGTGCTGGAGTCGGAGCAGATGCAAGTGCTCGAGATGGTGACGTCGCTCGAGCATCTCACGGCGGGTGCAGTCCCCTCGGTCCGCCTTCCGATAACGATGGACGGCGCAGCCACGACGACCGCGGCCGCGTCGCCGCTTCTCGGTGCTGACAACGACGTCGGCTTCGACGAACGCTAGCGGGCGACCGGCATCTTCACATCCGGCCAGTGCGCGCGGGCATACGCCATGTCCCAGAACCTGCGCTCGAGCTCGACGGCGGTTGCAAACAGTCCGGCCAGCTGCGCCTCGTCGTTCGCATCGCCGGCGATGTCTTCGAAGTCGCGCCGCATCGTCTCGACGATCTCCGCGTACGCGTCGCTGCCGAAGAACGTGACCCATCCGGCGTACACCGGGTGGTCACGCACCTCGTCGCGCAGCCGCCTTCCGATGTCTCCGTAGCTCCACGTGCACGGGACGATCGCCGCCATGATCTCGATCGGCCCGCCGCGGGCAGCGGTCGCGACGAGGAACCCGGTGTAGGCGACCGTGGCCGGCGCCATTCCGGCAGAGCCGCCGGCGTCGGCGGCGCCTAGCTCGATCGTCCGGCGCAGG
>WNFR01004525.1_pt1 | contig 14285 bp, 12 predicted proteins | sample 5400221 | NCBI WGS metagenome assembly WNFR01 (sample SAMN13153357, study PRJNA577476) | soil metagenome | isolation source: 40 cm soil under Madrone tree | place: USA:California | collected 2016-06-14 | reverse complement strand
ACTTGATTAAGATCGACAACGAAATTGCCAACGCGGCGGCAAGAAGATATTCCGCCTGCTCGTTTGCGATCCAGCGGGTGAAAAAATAGAGGCCGATAAGCGCCAGACTCAGCGACGGAACGTCGGGCATGAACTCGCGGCTGGTGAAGAAACTAAGCGGCGCAAAGCTGTAAAAAAATAACGCCCAAGTTGCGGCGGTTGCGCCGAGGAGATCGCGCACCAGTAAAAAGAAAAACGGCAGAGACGCTGCGAATAAAATCACCCCTTGAGTCCGTCCGATCCATTCGTGGACGCCGAGAAATTTGTAACAGATCGCGGCGAGGAACGGCAAAATCGGAAACTCCGTTCCAACAAAGCCGGGCTCATCCCCCGCCCAGTCGATTTGCGGATGAGCGAAATGAAAACCGTTTTGAAAATAATTGCGGGCGATGGCCGCGACATCGCTTTGCCGCCAGCTCCAATTATCGATATACGACTGGTCGATTAAAATCAATCGCGCGGCAACGGCCAGGATCGACATGAAAATTGCCAGTTGAGTCGGGCGCGACACGGATCGCGTCTTGACAAACTGCTCGGCCAAAGTCAATCGAGTACAGGGATTTGAATGGCCAACCCCACGCGTTCTTATGAAGAAACCAATGCCGAGTCACCCATCGACCTGCTGGACTGCCCTGCGTATCGCAATTGTTCTGCTTGGACTGCTGACCGTCCTGGCTGCGAAATCGCCTGCGCAAAACGAGCCAATGCTCGTGCCCGACGTAGTCGATTATTCGAAATTGCTTCCAATTTTGCCGGACGCTCCATCGGGTTGGACCGCGGATAAGCCGGAAGGATCGACCACCGACGTTGGCGGATTCCAAATTACGACTGTTCATCGCGATTATCGCAAAAGCGATGCCGCTGATTCTCCGACGACCGCGATCAGCATTCTCGATTCCGTGGCTAATCCCGATTACGTGCAAGCGACGACCGCGGCGTGGAACCAGAATAGCCAAACGCCCGAAGGTTACAGTAAATCGGTCACGATTGATGGAAATCCGGGCTTCGAGGCTTACGAAAAAGAGGTGAAAACCATGGCAAACGGAGAAAAGAAGGAACAAAAGCATACCTCGCTTTGGGTCATGATCGCGAAGCGCTATTTCGTGGAAATCGAATTGCAAAACCAGGACCCGAAGGAATTACAGGAGTGGGTCAAACGCATCGATCTGAAGAAACTGGCCGAGATTAAATAACGAATCGTGTCGTGTTGTAGCTGCCGCTGTCGCTGGCGGCAGACTGCCGATGAGGACATCGGCACCTACATTGTTTATCGTCGCTCACTTTGGCTTCGCCGCTTCACCCGCCATCGGCACGAAGCGCACTGGCAATACGGTGCGCTTCGTGAGTTGGCCGTTTTTCTTTTCGAGAAGATAAAGATTCTGGTCGCCGATGCCGCCAACTGGAATGATCATTCGTCCGCCTTCTTTCATTTGATCGACAAGCGGCTGTGGAACGTGATCGGGCGCACAGGTGACGATGACGGCGTCGAACGGCGCGTGTTCTGGCCAGCCCTTATAACCGTCGCCCGCTTTCACGTGTACGTTTTTGTAACCGAGACGCTTGAGCGTCGCCTCGGCATTTTTGGCAAGCGGCTCGATGATTTCGATCGTGTAAACGTCCGCGACTAGCTCTGCTAAAATCGCTGCCTGGTAACCTGAGCCGCTGCCAATTTCCAGAACGCGATCGTCACGTTTCAATTGCAACTGCTCGGTCATAAAGGCGACGACGTAGGGTTGCGAAATTGTCTGGTTGTAGCCAATCGGCAGCGGTTGATCGCTATAACTGGCAAGACGCGTTTCCTTCGGCACAAATTCTTCGCGCGGCACTTTCGCCATCGCGGCCAACACGCGTTCTTCGTGGATGCCGCGCCGCATCAACTGCTCCTGCACCATTTGCTGGCGCTCGCGGGCACGATCGACAACTGACGACGGCTTCTGACCGCAACCACTCGCTGCGAGCACAGCGAGAATCAGAAATTGCCAAACTCGTCGCATGTTGAAAAGTAGCCCGTATGCGCCCGGAGCAAAAGAGGTAGGGACAGCGCGCTGCGCTGTCCGCAATGACCACTCCGGCTCGGAGCGCCGCAGCGCGGCTTCTTACCGTCGGATCGACAAATTCTTCGTGTCCTTCGTGTGCTTCGTGTTTAATTTCACCGGCCTTTCATGAACGAGGAACGCAAGACCTTAGAACAACGCGCAACGATGACCGACATCGAACGTCTTCGTCACTCGGCGTCGCATGTGCTGGCGACGGCTATTTTGAAGATTTGGCCGGAAGCGCAGTTCGCAGCCGGGCCGCCGGTCGAGAACGGTTTTTATTACGATGTCGATCTTCCGCACCGCATTTCGCCTGACGATTTTGAAAAGATCGAGGCGGAGATGAAAAAGGAGATCAAAGCCAATCATCCATTCGAGCGCATGGAAGTTTCACGCGATGAAGCGCTTGAAATGGGAAAGAACGGCCGGCTCGCCGCGCTGAGCGATCGCGATCAGCCAAGCAAATACAAAATCGACATCATCGAAAACATTCCGCCGGACGAAAAAATCTCACTCTATCGCAACGGCGACTTCATCGACCTTTGCGCCGGCCCGCATGTCATGCGCACGGGAAACATCGGCGCGTTCAAGCTCACCAGCGTTGCGAGCGCGTATTACAAAGGCGACGAAAAGAACCCGCAGCTCCAGCGCCTCTACGGCACGGCGTTCAAAACAAGAAAGGAGCTCGACGAGTATTTCGCGATGCTCGAGGAAGCGAAGAAGCGCGACCATCGCAAGCTCGGTCGCGAACTGGAGATTTTTGTTTTCGACGACGACGTCGGTCCCGGACTTCCGATGTTTCTCCCGCGCGGCGGCGCAGTTATCGACGAACTTGAAAAGTTAGCGCGCGAAACCGAGTTCGCCGCCGGCTATCAGCGCGTGCGAACGCCCCACATCGCGCGCGAGAGTCTCTATCGTAAGAGCGGGCATCTGCCTTATTACGCCGAGTCGATGTTCCCGCCGATGCGCGCACATCTGACGGGAACGGAGCAAACAGACTTGAGCAACATTGAAACCGAGCTTGAGGAGCTCAAGGCTCATTTCGCACGCGTTTTATTGAAGAACGCACCTGAGCTTGAGAAGAGACCGCTCACCGGCCGGGAAGTCAAAGCTGAGGTCGACGACCGGCTAGCAAGATTACCGGAGAACGAGCGTACGCAACTGGAGGAAATGGGGAGACGGATCTTCCTTCTGCAAATTGCCTTGGCGGCGATGGTCGGACCGGAACAGCGACTATACCTCAAAGCGATGAACTGCCCGCATCACCACAAATTGTTTGCGGCTGTGCCGCGCAGTTATCGCGATCTGCCGTTGCGGCTGGCGGAGTACGGGACCTGTTACCGGTACGAACAGACTGGCGAGTTGTTCGGGCTCATGCGCGTGCGCTCGATGCAGATGAACGATGCACACATTTATCTCACGCCCGAGCAGTTCGAAGCGGAATTCAACGCCGTGAACGAAATGTATCTGAAATATTTCAAGCTCTTCGGGATCGAGAAATATCTGATGCGGTTTTCAACGCACGATCCGTCGAAGCTCGGACAAAAGTTTGTCGATGAACCTGAGCTTTGGAAGCAAACAGAAGTGATGACGCGCAACGTTCTGAAGCGTTCCGGCATCAATTATGTCGAAGTGCCTAACGAAGCCGCGTTTTACGGACCGAAGATCGACGTTCAAGCCTGGAGCGCGATCGGTCGCGAATTTTCCATTGCGACCAACCAGGTCGACTTCGCGCAGCCGCGCCGGTTCAATCTCGTCTACAAAGATCGCGACAACACCGAAAAGACGCCGCTCTGTATTCATCGCGCGCCGCTCGGCACGCATGAACGTTTCATCGGATTCCTGATCGAGCATTACGCCGGCAACTTCCCGCTCTGGTTATCGCCCGAACAGGTGCGCATCCTCACCATCGGCGACGACGCGAAGTTGCTCGATTATTCGATGTCGATCTTAAATGAATTGCGCGCGCATCAGGTTCGCGCCGAGATCGACAAAAGCACCGATCAAATCAACGGCAAAATCCAGCGCGCCGAGCAAATGAAAGTGCACACGATGTTCGTCATCGGAAAACGCGACATGGAAGCCGACGCCATCAGCGTCCGCGTTCACGGCAAAGGCAATCTCGGCGCCAAGCCACGCAGCGAAGTGATTGCGGACATTCTCCAGTCCATAAAAGAGCGGCGCGCTTGATTGGGTGCGCTTTCTCCAGCTAGGACATAGAAATGGATTTAGCAGGCGCTCTGAAGAAGCATTTCGGCTACTCGGAGTTTCGTCCGTTGCAGGAAGAGATCATTCGGGATGCGCTAGCTGGTCGCGATGTGTTCGCGCTGATGCCAACGGGCGGCGGGAAGTCGCTTTGCTTTCAACTCGCGGCTTTATTGCGAAATGGGCTAACGATTGTGGTTTCGCCGTTGATTTCGTTGATGAAGGACCAGGTCGATGCGCTGCAGACGGGTGGAATTCCGGCGACGTTCCTAAATTCATCGTTAGATCGACATGAAGCAGCTGAACGATTCCGCGGTCTAAATCGGGGTGAATATCGGATGCTTTACGTCGCGCCGGAGCGACTCATGCTGGACAGGTTTCTCGACGGCGCGCTGAATTGGAACATCGCGCAGTTCGCAATCGATGAAGCACATTGCATTAGCGAATGGGGACACGATTTCCGGCCGGAATATCGCGACCTGAAAAAGTTGCGCAGGCATTTGCCCGACGTGCCGATCATGGCGCTCACCGCCACGGCGACGGAGCGAGTGCGCGAGGACATCGTCGATCAATTGCACCTACACGATGCGCGTTGTTACGTCGCCAGTTTCAATCGGCCGAATCTGACGTATCGCGTCATTCCGAAGTCGTCGCCTTACGAACAAGTGCTGGCATTGATCCGGGAACGGCCTAACGAAAGCGGCATTGTTTATTGCGCCAGCAGGAAGACGGCAGATTCACTGGCCGGAAAACTGAACGCCGACGGAATTAAAGCGAAGCCATACCACGCCGGCTTGGAAGGCAAAGAGCGTGCGAAACATCAGGAGCAGTTTTTGCGCGATGATGCGCGCGTGATTGCCGCGACCATCGCGTTCGGGATGGGAATCAACAAACCGAATGTGCGCTTTGTGGTGCATCACGATCTGCCGAAGAACATCGAGAGCTACTATCAGGAAACCGGGCGTGCGGGCCGCGACGGATTGCCGAGTCATTGCGTGTTGCTCTTCAGCGCCAGCGACGTGGTGAAGCAGAACCGCTTCATTAAAGAAAAGAGCGAGCGCGAGCAGCGCATCGCACACGAGCAGTTGCGCGCGATGATTCACTACGCCGAAACGCGGGAATGCCGCCGGGCAACGTTGCTAAAGTATTTCGGAGAAGATTTCAGCGAAACTCCATGCGACGGCTGCGACAATTGTCTGAATCCGCGCGAGACGTTCGACGGCACGGTCCACGCGCAGAAATTTCTTTCCTGCGTTTACCGGATCCACGCGAAACACGGCTTCGGTTTCGGCTTGAATCATATTGTCGATGTCCTGGCGGGCGCCGACACAGAAGGAATCCGGCAGCGCAGTCACGATCAGCTTTCGACCTACGGCATCGGTGGGGACCTGAAACGCAGCGCTTGGCAGGCGATCGGGCGCGAATTATTGCGGCTCGGGCTGGTCGCCGCCGCGCCCGGGAAATTTGCAACACTCCAACTGACCGATAGCGGCCTGGCCGCGTTGCGCGAAAGAAAGCCAGTCACGTTGACCAAACCGTTCGATGTCGAAGAAAAGAAACGACGGAAACATCGCGCGGGCGAAATCGAATGCGACGAGGCGCTTTTCGAGCAACTGCGGGCGTTGCGCCGCAAACTGGCTGACGAACGCGACGTGCCAGCTTACATTATTTTTTCTGATGTGGCGCTGCGCGAAATGGCGCGCGCTTGTCCCACCACGACAGCAGAGTTCAGCCAGATTCCCGGTGTCGGCCAGCAAAAGTTGCGCGATTTTGCGCAGCCGTTTACCGCGGCGATCCGAAGTTATCTCTTAACCGCGCGCCAGCGAATATAAGGCTATTTCTTCTTTCGCTTTTTGGTCGGCAGTTTTTTACGTTTGGTTTTGGCGAACTCACGCAGTTGCTTCTCACTCATCGAGCGCGCCATTTGCCGTGATGCGCCTCTGAGCGATGACTTCGAGCGCTTTCCGCGTTTCGCGGCAAGCGCCGCGCCAGCTGCCATTTGTTGTTTCTTTGATTTTGCAGGCATACAAATGTTTCGCGTGCTGGTTCGGAAACGGATTCACTAAATTGTAGCGCCTTTGCGCCATAAAAAGTAAACCGGCACACCAGTGAGCACGATTAAGATTCCGATTCCGGAAGTGGCCGGCGCGAGGAAGGCAAGATCGACAATTAACAAACCGGCCAGGAAGATCGACAAGAGCGGGACGACCGGATAACCCCAGGTGCGATACGGACGCTCAGCCGCTGGCGCTTTTCGTCGCAAGATGATGAGCGCCGCAACCATCAGGATATAAAAGATTAAATCAGCGGAAATGATATACTCGAGCAATTGGGTGTAGACATTTCCGTAAGTCACCTTGTGTGTCGCAGCATCGGTCGTGACTGTGCGCGGCAAAGTCAAAAACGCAGTCCAGATTCCTTGAGCGATCAATGCCGCCGCGGGGACATGATGGCGATTGGTCGTCGCGACTTTTTTGAAAAACAACCGGTCGCGTGCCATCGCGAAATAAACGCGAGCACCGGAAAGGATGAGACCGTTATCACAACCGAAAGTCGAGATCATGATCGCGGCCGCCATGCACATCGCGCCCGGTTTTCCAAAAGCGGCGGCCATCGCCGCCACGGCGACTCGATTCTGTGGAGCATGTTGGATTTCGGAAAGTGGCAAGAGGGCGAGATAAGCAACATTCGCCAACAGATAAAGGACTACCACGCTTCCGCAGCCGAAGAGCAATGCGCGCACCAGATTTCGCGCTGGATCGCGCACTTCGCTTCCGATGAACGTGACATTCGTCCAGGCCGTTTGCGCAAAAAGCGGGCCGACCATCGATTTTCCAAAAAGCAGTGCGAGCGCAAGCCCGCCCACGAATGTGAAACCGGGCTGCGCGATTTGTGGACTCCAGCCATTTGCCCAGGAATCCCACCATGCAGACGTCCGTGCCGCGCAGTTTGCATTCCAGCCGAACGCCAAGCCGATGACGACCACCCCGGCGAGTGCCGCAGTCTTGGCAAAGGTAAAAGTGTTTTGCACAAGTTTGCCGATCTCGAGTCCGCGCGTGTTTGTCCACGTGAGCAGACCGATCAATGCGATCGCCGTTAGTTGTTCGCTCGACAAACTGATCGCGTAGCCGCCGCCTAACGAGATCGGCGCGATTAAATAATCCTCCGGTGCGACGGCCGAGACAAAAACGCCCAGAAATTTTGCAAATGCGATCGCTACGGCCGCGATGGTTCCGGTTTGAATGACGAGGAACAATGTCCAGCCATACAAAAATCCGATCGATGGACCGTAAGCTTCGCGCAGGAAAATATAAACGCCGCCCGCGCGCGGCATCATTGTCGCGAGCTCGGAACAGCAGAGCGCGCCAGTGATCGTGAGCAAGCCGGCAACAGCCCATGCCAGTAACAGCCAACCGGGCGCGCCAATCAAGCGCGACGACTCCGCGGACGTGATGAAAATGCCCGAGCCGATCATCGACCCCATCACGATCGTCGTGGCGTCGATCGGGCCGAGGGCGCGGACAAGACCTGTCTGTTGCTGATCGTTGCTCATTCGGAAAATTTCGGTGCGCAGATGGCAACGTTTTCACCTTCCAATCGCGAGCGCAGAGCGCGCGCAAATTGGACGGCTCCAGGCGTGTCGCCGTGAAGGCAAATTGTCTCCGGCCAAACATCCACATCTACGCTATCGACCGAACGAACTTTGCCCTGATGCAGCATTCGCAACACGCGGTCGGATGCTTCGACAGGATCGTGCAGCAACGCGTCAGAGTGCGAACGCGGGACAAGCGACCCGTCGCTCAGATAATTACGATCGGCGAAAACTTCGCGCACGATTTTCAATCCGTGCGCTTCGCCAGCGCGAGCAAGCGCGCTGCGGTCGGGCGCAAAGAGAATCAGTGTTGAATCGGTGTTCGCAATCGCGCGCACGATCGCGCCGGCAAGTTTGCCGTCCCGCACCGCCATGTTGTAGAGCGCGCCATGCGGCTTTACGTGATTCGGGCGCACACCGAGCGCTTCCGCAATCGCGCTAAAAACTCCGAGCTGATAAGTCACCGCGTCGCAAACCTCCTCGGGTGTGACCAGCAATTCTTTCCGGCCAAAGTTTTCCCGATCGAATAGGCTGGGATGCGCGCCAACGGCAACGCCGTGGTCGCGCGCCGCTTCAATCGACCTGTGAATAGTGTCAGCGTCGCCGGCATGAAATCCGCACGCGATGTTCGCAGAAGTTACCAGCTCAAGCAGCTCCTCATCGTGGCCGGCGCCTTCGCCGAGGTCGGCGTTAAGATCGACAACCAACTTCATGAAAAGTGCGTTTGCAGCCCGCGCCGGAACTGTTCGAGGTTCTGCTCGCGATTAATCAGAAGCTGATGCGCATCCGCCAGCGTAACTTCGCGAAAACAAACCTCATCGCCAGCGCGCAGTTGAGCCGCAATTGAAAGATCGACCGTAATCACGTGCGCGATTTTCGGATAACCGCCAATGGTTTGGCAATCTCCGAGCAAGAGTATCGGTCTCCCACTTGGCGGGACTTGGATAGTGCCGGGAGCAACCGCTTGCGAGACAAGATCGACAGGGTCGTTTGTTTTCAGCGGCGGACATTCGAAACGTACCCCCATTCGATCTGAATCAGGCGAAACAATGAATTTGTCGCGAGTGAATCGTTGAATCGTTGCCCCATCGAAACGATTCCAATCCGAGCCGCGCACGATACGCAAAACCGGTTCGCGCTTGGCCGGGCTCGACCAATCGTGCGGCGGTTTCCACCGCGCGACTTTTTCTGTGCGCAACTTATCGATCAAGATTTTTGCCTGTTGGGAATTCCGACCGAGTGCAGCTTCATCGCCGTCTCGAAGCGCGCGACCCTCCTTTCCACCGAAACTCCCGCGCAAATCAGTTGATCGACTGCCGAGCACAAGCGGCACATCGACGCTGCCAGAAATTGCGATCCAAGCGCGGCATCCGGTTTTTGGTCGCTCAATCACTAATTCTTCGCCTTTTCCAATGACGACTGAATGGCCGACCGGCAACGATGCCGATCCAGAGCGCGCATCGAATTCGCCTCCGCTCCAAGTCACCAGTCGTTCATCCGAGAACCGCAATTGCAAGCCGCCGAAGGTAACCTCCAGTCCAGCGGCCGATTCGTTATTGCCCACAAGCAGATTGGCAACCCGCAATGCATGGGCATCCAGCGCACCGCCGAGCGAGACGCCAAATTGGCGAAATCCCGCTCGTCCAAGATCCTGCACGGTTGTCAAAAATCCGGCCCGAAGAACAGTCGCATTCACATTGTCGATCTTTCAAATTCGTCCCGCGAGATCGCGCGAAAACGCACGCAATCGCCCGCGCGGAGAAGCGCGGGAGGATCTTTTTGGGAATCGAACAAGCGCAGCGGCGTGCGTCCAATCACATTCCAGCCGCCCGGCGACTGTACCGGATAAATTCCGGTCTGCGCTCCGCCGATCGCGACCGAGCCGGCGGGAATTTTTTTTCGCGGAGTGGAACGACGCGGCGTTGCGAGTTTAGACGGCAATCCGCCGAGAAAGGGAAAACCCGGTGTAAATCCGAGGCAATGGACGCGATATTCCGACGCGCAGTAGAGATCGACAACTTCCTGCGCGCCAAGTCCGGCATGCCGCGCAATCTCATCCAGATCGAGAGCAAATTCCGCGTCGCAGCAAACTGGGATTTCAACGAGAGACATTTTGATTTGATCCGCACACACCTGCTTCGTGTTTGAAATCGCTTCCCGAACCCGTCCTGCCAGCCAATCGAACACTGCATCCGGTTTTGCGCCGGAGGCAACGACACGCGCCGGATCGAAAAATACCGCGACGGTCGTATAAGCCGGCGCGAGCTCGATCACGCCGGGAAGTTGTGCATTTTCCAGAAGCTGTTGGGTAACAAGGACAGCATTCGGCGCTTCGTCGGACGCACCATCGAAGTTTTTACGAACCCGAACGACAAGGGCGGAGTCTCCGAGCGGCGCAATTTCCATTAAGATGAGGCATCCTTGGCAGTTGAATTCTGAGGCGAAACGGCCTCCGCGACATCTGCCACGTGCTCTTTGATCTCGTGCACTTTCGGATGGACATCGCGGATCAGGTCATGCTCGGCCTGAGAAAGCCTTTCGATCCGTGTTGTCATTTCGTGCAACTCTTTCAACATGGCGTCCTGACGAGATGAAATGCGATGCATCCACCAAAAACAGACGGACCAGCAGCCCAGGCCGATCCAGGTAAGCGTGAACACGATCATATCAGCGTGTCCGCGTCGCTTCGATCTCAATGTTGATCGCCACCGTCTGGCCAATTCCGGAGACAGCTTCCGCGCTCTGGCTGAACATTAGATTGAACTCGCGGCGCTTGAGCGGCTCCGTTGTCACGGCCCAACGCGTTTGTTTCGCCTCGTTCGAGATCGAGCCAAGCAATTTCACGTGCAGGGTGATCGGTCTCGTTACGCCGTGCATGGTAAGATCGCCGAGAATGTCGCCGCTTTGCGGTCCGGTTTGCCTCACGCTGCGGCTCTTAAAAATGATTGCCGGGAATTTCTCGACGTCAAAGAATTCCGGGCTGCGCAAATGATTGTCGCGTTTGACGATTCCAGTGTCGATGCTGCGCAGATCAATTCTCGTCGTCACCGAGGATTTTTCGGGATGTTCCCGGTCGATTTCGATCTTGCCGTCGAATTTCGTGAACTTTCCGTGCGTGGTTCCGAGGAACTGGTGGACGGCGAAACCGATTACGGAGCGTGATTGATCGAATTTGTACGTCTCGTTCGCCGGTGCGGAAGAACCGAACGCGGTGAAAATAAGAACTAACGAGCTAAATCGGATCAAAGTTTTCATCAATGTTCCCTCTTGTTTCTTGGATTCCTTTGGCTTCCCATGGGACGACAACGTCGTCTCCTATAGATATTCTATCGGCTCGACAGAGTGATCATTCGTTCCGCTCGCTCACCCCTTCGAGCTCTCGTCCAGGTCGCGGCCTCCCGACACGCTCCATTCTCGCCCTACCACCTACATCGACGCAAGTGTCTTCAAGAGTGGTGCGCGGGACAACGGCAATCTCCCAAACAAATTTCCAAGCGCAAAAGCCGGATTGGCTTTCAATTTCCCGATGTCGTGCACACCAGCGACGCGCGCCAGCTCGGTCTCGAAATGTGCGACTGCGCGTGTATCTGGATTGTTGGCATCGAGATAGCCGAAGGCGCGGCGGAGCAAGGCAAAGAGCTCGGGCTCGCGATGATCCCGCTCGGTGCAAATTTCGATCAGCTCCACAAAGTAAGCCGCTGTCTGCATTCGGCGATAATTCGTCCGAATGTCGCCGAAGGGATTTTTTAGCACGACCTCGGCGAGTGTGTGCAAGTTCGATTTCCGGCTCGAGATAATTGAGATCTCTGCCTCAAAGAAAAGATCGAGCTTGCCCGCGAATGGGCTTTTGGCGCGGCGCGCGCCTTTCGCCACGGTTTGAATGCAGCCCAGCGATTCCGTGCACCATGAAACGATCAGGCTGGTGTCGCTGAATTTTCTCTTGCGCAAAAGAATCGCGGCGGTGCTTTGCACGCCACAAGTTAGCACACCGAAGCGGTCGCCCGGCAATTGCGCGCGGGCGGCCTAACGATTCATGATGTGCAGAGCGCGCTTCTCCACGTTAAGTGCGGCTTCTTTGACCGCTTCACTCAACGTTGGATGGGAGTGACAGGTGCGCCCGAGATCTTCGGAGCTACCGCCGAACTCGATAACCGAAACAGCTTCGGCGATTAATTCCGAGGCCGCGTGTTGCAAAATATGCGCGCCAAGAATCCGGTCCGTCTTCGAGTCGGCGATGAACTTGGCTATTCCCTCGAGATCTTCGTTCGCCACCGCGCGGCCGGTGGCGCGAAACGGAAATTTGCCGACACGATAATCGATCCCATTCTCTTTGGCCTGTTCTTCAGTCAGCCCGACCCCTGCGAGCTCAGGATTCGTGTAAATGATTCCAGCAATCGCGTCGTAGTTTATGTGACCGGCTTTTCCAGCAATGTGCTCCACGCAGGCGATGCCTTCCTCTGACGCTTTGTGCGCCAGCATCGGGCCGGCGATCACGTCGCCAATTGCGTAAATGCCTTCGATATTGGTGCGGAAATTCTTGTCCACTTTGATCCGCTTCTTTTCGTCGAGTTCGACGCCCACTTTTTCCGCGCCGAGTCCTTCAGAAAACGGACGGCGTCCGACCGAAACTAGCACTTTATCGGCATCGAATTTCAGCTCTTCTTTTCCTTTGGTCGCGGTCGCGGTGACACGCCCATTGTCGATCTTGACCGCACTGACTTTGGTTTCGAGATGAAACGTGATTCCCTGCGCGGTGAGCGAGCGCTGGAGCATGTTCGATAGCTCCAGGTCGAAGCCGACGGCGATGCGCGGCAAAAATTCCAGAATCGTTACTTCCGATCCGAGCCGGGCCCAAACTGATCCGAGCTCCAGCCCAATCGCGCCCGCGCCGACCACTAAAAATTTGGGCGGCGGTTCCGTAAACGTAAGCGCTTCGGTGCTGCTAACGATCGTCTTTCCGTCAAACTTCGCGAATGGTAGCTCAACCGCCGCGCTTCCAGTGGCGATGATGATATTTTTCGTTTCGATCTCCTGCGTCTTTCCGTCCGACGATTTGATCGAAACTTTCCCCGGCGCGGCGATGGTACCAATGCCTTCGAACGTCGTGACCTTGTTCGTTTTCATGAGCGCGCGAACACCGCTGTTCATCGTTTTTACGACCTTGTCTTTGCGCTGCTGCATCTTCGCAAGATCGACACTTGCGTTCTCGATAACGATGCCGTGTTTTCCGGCTTCCTTTTTTGCAAATATGAAATGATCGCTCGAGGTGAGCAGCGCCTTGCTCGGAATGCAGCCAACATTCAGACAAGTGCCGCCAAGCTCCTTGTCCTTCTCAATAATCGCGGTCTTTAAACCCAGTTGTCCGGCGCGGATCGCGGCGACGTAGCCGCCCGGTCCAGAACCGATGATAACAACGTCAAATTTTTCCATTTAGAAATCGAGCGGCAGTTTTTTCGGATCCTCGATGCTTTCCTTCACTTTGATGAGGAACGTGACTGCTTCTTTCCCATCAATGGCGCGGTGGTCGTAACTGAGCGCGAGATACATCATTGGCCGCACTTCTACTTTTCCGTCGACCGTCACCGGGCGCGGCATGATCTTGTGCATGCCAAGAATTCCGCTCTGCGGCGGATTCAAAATGGGCGTGCTCAAAAGCGAACCGTAAACGCCGCCGTTTGAAATGGTGAACGTGCCGCCGGTCAAATCTTCGAGCTTCAATTTGCCTTCGCGTGCTTTGGTGGCGTAGCCGGCAATGTCGCGCTCCAGATCAGCGAAACTTTTTTTGTCGGCGTCGCGCACGACCGGAACAACCAGGCCGCGCTCGGTCCCAACCGCCACGCCGATGTCGTAGAAATTGTTTTGGATAAAATCTTCATCTTCGATCCGACCGTTAACGACCGGCACAGCTTTGAGCGCTTCGACCGCGGCCTTAATGAAGAACGACATGAAGCCGAGTTTCACTCCGTTCTTTTTTGTGAACGCATCTTGTGATTTCGTGCGCAAATCCTGAACCGCGTTCATATCGCATTCGTTGAACGTGGTGAGGATCGCCGCAGTCTGCTGGGCCATGACCAACTGCGCCGCGATTTTCCGGCGCAGCGGCGACATCCTCTTGCGAGTGAAGCGGCCGTCCGCTGATTGTCGATCTTCTGCAGGGGAAGCCGCTGACTTCGCCCCAGCCGGACTGGCATTAGCAGCGTTCCCTACAGTTTTTTTTTCCGTGGCCGCGAGAACGTCGCCTTTCGTCAAACGCCCATCCTTGCCGGTTCCCGGAATTTTTGCCGGCTCGAGATGTTCTTCGTCGACTATCCGGCGCACCGCTGGCGACAAAGCTGTAGCCGCTGCCGTCGGCTGCGGTTCCGAGCCGGAATGGCGTTCGCGGTCAGCGACCGCGACTACAGTTGTCTTCTCCG
>WNFR01004523.1_pt1 | contig 14288 bp, 18 predicted proteins | sample 5400221 | NCBI WGS metagenome assembly WNFR01 (sample SAMN13153357, study PRJNA577476) | soil metagenome | isolation source: 40 cm soil under Madrone tree | place: USA:California | collected 2016-06-14 | reverse complement strand
GGCCGCAACAGCTTTCTCCGTTCGTAATAACGAACAGTGTCAATGCTCACGCCGGTGCGTGCAGCTACTTCCCCAATTTGGAGAGCAGAGTGATCCACAAACAGAGTTTACACCCTGGAGCTAGGTCTAGAGTCAAGTGGTTAATGGAAACCTCGAATCTGGAAGGCGAGACCGCGTAAAGCAGGTTATGGGCATGAATAAGTGTTGTGGTCGCTATTGACCTGAAGCCATGTGCGTACCTGTCCTGACGATTCCCAAGGCAGGCAGGTTTTCCGTTCAACCCTTCACACCACTGAAGTACTTTTGTACTTGACTCTATACTTAGGTATAAGGTCTATCCTGTTGATGTGGAAAGGAGGACCGCCATGCGAATAGGGCAACTTGCAACCGCGACTGGGGTGAGCGTTCAAGGCGTCAGATATTACGAGCGTCGGGGACTTCTTCAGCCGCCGTCCCGCATGGGCTCTGGCTATCGTGATTATCCGGCAGACGCAGTGGAGATTGTACGTACGATAAAACAGCTTCAGGCTGTTGGGTTTACGTTGAAGGAGATCAAATCGTTTCTCCATTTATTGACGGGCCAGCCGCATGATCCACTCCAGACCCGTAGCCTCGTCGAAGCCAAACTTGGCCGGATGGACGGGCAGATCCTGAAGTTAATCGCCATGCGCGATCAGTTGCGCGAGCGACTCGCTACATGCACCTGCTGTAACCCAGTTTCTGCGGCCCCCGCGCAGAGCAGGAATCGACATCATGTGGGTAAAAGTTTAGAGGTCGGTCATGCGTAAACGAATCTCAGTGGCAATTCTATTTGTGCTGAGCACCACATTCCTTGCAGTCTCGGTCCATCGATACTATTTGAAATCATTCACATCAAACGCCGCGGGAGCTGAAATGAAACCAACAGCCAAGGCTGACAACCAGGCCGAAGTGACATTACAAACAGTAGACTCGCCGTTCGCGTGCAATATGGCCGCTCTGGATGCAGAGGGCAGAAAAAGACATGCTGCAGTTACGCGGGAACTCAAGGACGCAACAGAGGAGGTACGGGAACTGCCGGATGGTTATGCCTTACGCTTTTCGCCTTCGGAGTCATCGATCATGTTGGCCTCCGAATTCGTGGCACGCGAGCGGTTATGCTGTCCCTTCTTGAGCTTCGAGTTGATTGCTGAAAAAGATGGTGGCCCGCTCTTGTTGCAACTGCGCGGCCGTGAAGGTGTCAAAGCGTTTCTAAAAGCTGAACTTAACTTCAAGAGTTGAGGTGATCTTAACGCCTCGGCCAGTACATAATAACCCACACTCCGGCGAGCGCGACTAAACCCCCGAAAATGTCATACCGATCCGGAAGCACTTTATCGACTTTCCAGCTCCAGATCAGCGAGAGAACTATGAAAATGCCGCCATAAGCTGCATAGACCCGGCCGAAGTTGGCGGGTTGCAATGTTGGGATGACGCCATAAAGGACCAGGATCGCAGACCCCGCCAGCGCGTACCAGGCGCTCTTACCCTCGCGGATCCAGAGCCAGACAAGATAACCGCCCCCGATCTCACACAGCCCGGCAAGGAAAAAATAGAAGAGTGACTTGATGATTTCCATTGCGTGGAAAATATACAGTTATGGAGCACTTTACAATCGTCTAACTTGAACCCTATTAAATGGTGATGCCGGCAGGCCTTGGTGCACCGAGTATCTGCACGGGAGGCTGCGGCGAGCAGCAGATCTTTACCAACCGCTCGCGATCACGCTGCATCTCTCTGTCGTCCGCCGTCCATGCTAAGACATCTTCGAGCACCTTCCGTGCATGCACATCCATCGGCTTTGTAATTCGATAGTGAATCCACTTCCCATCCCTGCGGGCTGCAACCAATCCGGCATTTCGCAGATATGCAAGGTGGCGGGAGATCTTTGGTTGATTTGTCTTGAACACTTCGACAAAGTAGCAGACGCACATCTCGCTGTCGCGCATCAGATTCAACAGCCTGAGCCTGGTGCGATCGCCCAACGCCTGAAAGAACAGTTCCATATCGAATTCTTTGGCCATTAACCCACCTCGAAAATATTTTTTAAATACGGCTTGACATATATGTTTCGCGGGATTATCATCCCCTCACATTCGCAGAAGCGAATATATCATAAGTTGGTAAGGTGATAAAGATCATGGTAAACGAAACAGGAATCCCGGTGCAGGCATTGAAGGCCCACCTCGCATTAAATGTAAAGAATGTTGAAACCAGCCTTGATTTCTACAGAAAGATGTTTGGAATCGAGCCAAGCAAAGTCAGGACCGGATATGCAAAGTTCGATGTTCAGAATCCTCCGCTTAACCTGAGTTTGAACGAGGGCGGAATTGCCCAGGGCGGTGCTCTTTCTCATATGGGAATCCAGGTCGGCTCAAGCGAGGACGTGCTGGCCATGCGACGGCAATGGACCGAGCGGGGTCTGCAGACACGTGATGAAATGCAGACGAGTTGTTGCTACGCAATTCAGGACAAGACCTGGGTACAGGACCCTGATGGTAACGAATGGGAGGTCTTTGTCGTCCTCGAAGATAACCTGCCGGAAGCGGCCGGTGGTGGTGTTTCGTGCTGCGCGCCCGCAGCCCCAGTGAAGATATTTTCGCGTCCCGCAGGCAGCGCTGAAGCCTGGCCAAAACAATGAAGTTGGATTGAGCATAGAAGCTTATGACAGCCATGCAGTCCGAACGTGAATTGACGATCAGGCCTGCAACAAGACTGGATCTTGCTGAAATCCTCTCTCTTGTTGCCGCTGTCGATCTTCCGTCGGATGGAATCGAACAGTATCTGGGCGGGTTTCTTGTGGCGCGTAATAAGTCGGGCAGTTTGCTCGGCACGATAGGCATGGAGCGCCATGGACTGCTTGGGTTATTGCGTTCGGCGGCGGTCTTGCCAGACCTGCAACGATCTGGATTGGGAACCATGCTCGTTTCCAGGTTGATTGCAGATGCAGCAGCAGCGGGTATCTCGGAAATCCTATTGCTTACCTCGACAGCACGTGCGTTTTTCGAGAAGCATTTCGGTTTTTCAATCACATCCCGAGAAGAGTATGACTCAGCGATGTCCAGTTCTCCTGAATGGTCGTTGCCACGCTGTTCATCGGCCGTCCTCATGAGACTGAAACTAAAAAACAGTCCTGAATAAATGTGCCCGTCGATAGCCAAAGTCAGACCTGATTAATAGAATGAGCGCATGGGCAACATTCAACAGATGAATTTAGTGCGTCGCATTGTGGCGGAAGGCGTCGGAACCTGTTTCCTGCTGGCCACCGTCGTCGGGTCCGGAATCATGGGCGAGCGACTTTCAGGCGGGAACACAGCCATCGCACTTCTGGCCAACACGGTTGCCACCGGCGCCGTGCTTGTTGCGCTGATTCTCACCTTCGGGCCAATCTCCGGAGCGCACTTCAACCCCGCCGTTACCCTGGTTGACGCCTCCCAGCGAGGTCTCAATTGGAGAGACGTGGCGCCATACATAGCCGCGCAGATTATCGGTTCGTTTGCCGGTGTGGCAACTGCTAATACCATGTTCGAACAACCGGTATTCTTTGCTTCCCATCACGCTCGGACCGGCGGTTCTCAGCTCTTTAGTGAGTTTGTTGCTACTTTTGGACTGGTGTCCGTAATTTGGGGATGTGCGCGGTTCCGATCGACCGTTGTTCCGTTTGCCGTGGCCGCATACATCACCGCGGCATACTGGTTCACTGCATCAACCTCGTTCGCAAATCCGGCAGTGACCCTGGCCAGGGCTGCAAGTGACACCTTCGCCGGTATCAGACCAGTGGACGTCCCCGGATTCATCATCGCACAATTAATCGGCGCTTTCGCCGCTACGTTGCTCTTCAAATGGCTGCTTCCAGGCCTGCCCGAAGGAGCACGAGATGTTGTGGTCCCGCACATTGTTTTCGAAGAGCAGGCCAAAGTGAGTGTTATTAAATGACCAATAAAAAACGCGTGCTTATTCTCTGCACTGGAAATTCCGCTCGCAGCCAGATGGCCGAAGGTATCCTGCGCAATGATGCCGGCGACCGGTTCGAGGTGTTCAGCGCCGGTACAAAGCCAGGCAGCGTCCGGCCGGAGGCTGTCGAGGCCATGCGGGAGATCGGCATCGACATCTCAGGACACCGTTCGAAGTCGCTCGACGAGTATCTGGGGGAAAACTTCGACTACATCATCACGGTCTGCGATAACGCGGCGGAGAATTGTCCGGTCTTCCCGGGAAAGGCAGAGCGGATCCACCAGAGCTTTGAGGACCCGCCTCCACCTGGAGTCAGTGACGATGCACACCGTATGTCTATCTTCCGGCGAGTTCGCGACGAAATCAGAGAATGGCTGAAGAGTTTTGTAAACACCTCGAGCAACCAATAGGTCCTCAGATCTCTGCGAACTGAGATGTTGAAGGAGAAAGCAATTGAAATTTCTTGGACTTGATCTCACCCCAAGGGTATTAATATGTCGCTTACACTTTGGACGATCCTTTACATTATCGATGTATTCTTTGCTGGATGGATGTTCCTGAGAAGCGGAAGGTGGAATTCGGAAGCACGCAATAACGGCTATATTTGGGTGCTATGGCTCGTGCTTAGTACGGGTTGGTTCCTCACTGGACTGTTCGTTCCTGAGGCCAGGCTTTTTATTTCCTCACAGCCCAGTCAATGAGTAACACGCCATTATCTCATCACTTCACGAGGTATTGCTCTATCCAGCAACGCAACTCTGAGACACTACTCGACTATTTGTATCAGCGCCCACAAGATAGGTCCCGGTTAGTTGGACCAGAGCACCTGCGGATCCTTCGCAGCAATATTCAGCAACTTCAACGCAGTCTCACTGGGCTTGCGGACGCCCTGCTCCCAGGCTTGCACCGTCTTTGGGCTCACGTTCAAGAGCTGCGCAAACACGGTCTGCGAGCAATTCAACTGCTGCCGCAGTTTCAGAATTTTCGCTTTGCTCATTGGCTTGGGTGGCGCCGGCAGCATCGCACGTGTCGTCCTAAGATCCTTGCGCTCACCACGCACTTATTCAAGAACCTGGCCGAGAGATTCCTGTAGATCCGCGAAAGTCTCATGACTCATAAAATCCGTCGATTTTTTTGTTTTCGCTTTGCTGTTCAAATTACTTCCCCTCCCTGCGAACGGCGTCGACCAACGACGCCACCAGTCTTGTCTGTTCCGGTGACAAATTATCTTGCTCGTCTTTTCCGAAACGCCAAATAAGATAAATCTGCAGGTGCGCTAGATACATGTAAAGATATCGAAAACTCCTGCTCTCGCGGAGGAACACTTAGTCGGAGCCATTTACTGAACGTTCCAGAAGGACGCCTACCTTGTCGGCATGGAACAATCCACGGACAACAAATCCCTCTTTCGCAAGCTCGTTGATTGTCCTTAAATTCGCTTTCGAGGCAGAAGTAAGTTCGATATGCACCTTGTTCTCTGCACGATCTTCTTCCTGTTGAGCCTCAAACTTCAATGTTTTGTATTCGCGCCGATGACCGGCCTCTCCCGCTCTCAATTCGAAAACTAGAGTGTCTAAGGTTCCCTGGGAGTTCGGATAAGACACTCGATAGATTGCACCTAGCCCTTGCATCTCTGCTAATTTAACTTCGAAATCCTTCTTGTTCGTGTCCACCCATTCATAAGAAACCGGTGTCGCAGCATTGCCCCTTCGATACATCACCGCAACTCCATTGCTTATCAATGCCAGGCGGTATCCCTCTTTCGCCAAATCGTTGATTTTCTTCTTAACGTCATCGTGCCAACCGGATGTAACTACTTTCACTTCCGGCTTGCCATCTCCGGGTTGACCGCTGGTTTCTGCTCTCTCCAATAATATCTCGGATCGGGAGAATACAATCGTGGGATAGAAACCCTGGGCCATTCCTTCCCGGACCTGGTCAGTCAATTCCACGCCCATTTTCATCTTCCATCCAGGAATACTGTATATGAGGCTCTGTTCTCTCGGTTTCTGTTCACCTTTCTCCCTTTCAAGAAGAAAGAAATGTCTGTACTTGCAGACATTCTCTTTGGTAATACTGTTAGTGGAACAGCTTTCCAGACCATTCGTCGTGTTACTAACAATATGATATCCCTGTCTTGAGAGGGGTAGGTATTTCTCGTCCAAGCCGGCGGTCACCAATGACATGTCGCTCGTGGTTTCTACCCCGACATACTCGTACTCAGTCTCGTCCCGCTTTACAACAGTAAGGCTATAACCTCCGAGCGAGTATAGGAACCTGAATCCTTGCGCCGCTGCTCTGTTGATCTCCTTGACAAAACTGGCCTCATCCGAATGTGTCGCCTGTTCATAATCTACATGCTTCCAGCGAATGTCACCATCGTGACTGGTTGAAAATACAATATCGTATTCGTCACCTTCGCGTTCCGAAACAGACGTGGACTTTTTATCCGACCTGCTCGGCGGCGTCGCCCGAGGAGTCTGACCAGGTTCTGATTTTGTAGGTTGGCCGGTCCTTCCTGACTGCGCCGCAACAACAAAGAACAGCGTTGTCAGAACAGTGGCTGAAGTTAGCGAGAATAACGATGCAAAGCTGGTAATTCGCGTCTTCATATTAAGGAAGTGAGCAGTTGCATCCAATTCTTTAGAAAGATTTGCATCGATAATTTTGCAGCTCGGCTTTGGTTATCGAACCGTGATGAGAACCAGATTCGAGGTTTGGGGAATGTTATCCGCACCCGTTAGCAACCTGACGAGGGCAGTCAGCGAACGACAAGTTGCGACCTTTCGAATCTCTCTTTTCTGACTCGGGAATTCTCCTGTTTTGTTGCGGTTAAATCGACAAAACCGGGCATAGAGTAATCTATGGGCATCGCCTCTCTCGGCTCTAATTTCTTATTCGAATTACAATTTTCCCGAAACTTTCATTCGACTCCATTCGCTCGTGTGCGCTTCGAATCTCGTCGAGATCGAACACCTTATCAATCATGGGGCGAACGCTTCCGTTTGCAAGCAAAGGAACCACATGTTGCGAAAAGAGGCGTGTCGCAGTCGCTTTCTCTTCTACCGAACGAGCTCTTAGCACGGTTCCGATGATCGTCAATCGCTTCGCCATCACGGCCCCAATCTCCAGCGTCGCGCGACTACCTGACGTAGTGCCTACAAATATCATGCGACCCTTCTGACCGAGCATCTGTAGATTGGCAGCAAGATAGGCTGCGCCGACAAGGTCCATCACAAGCTGAATGCCGCGCCCTTTGGTCAACTCGCTGATTCGTTCAACAAATATGTTTGGTTTGTCACCAACCAGGATGCCAACGTGCATCCCAAATTCCGCCGCACGAGTCAGTTTTGCAGCAGTCCGCGATGTACCATATACAGTTGCACCCGCGGCACGAGCCAGTTGCGCCGCAGCCAACCCGACTCCCGACCCTATCGCATGAATCAGAACATTTTCACCGATTTGCAGGTCTCCTCTTGTGAACAGTGCATCGTGCGAGGTAATGAAAGCCTCTGGCACCGCCGCGGCCTCAACCCAGTCAAGGTTTGACGGAATTTCAGCCAGCACACTTTCCGGCACGACGACAAACTCGGCCTGTGCGGCACCGCCTATAATACCAAAGACCCGCTGTCCAATTTGCCAGTTTCGAACCTCAGGCCCGATCTGTTCGACCTCTCCAGCAAATTCCATCCCAGGTATGTCCTGCGAAAATCCGGGCGGAGCGGGATAATGGCCCATCCGTTGCAAGACGTCCGCCCTGTTCAGCGCTGAAGCCCAAACACGGACTCTCACGCGATCGGCCGTCGGTTCCGGACACATCGGCACTTCGCGGACCTCCAGCACCTCCGGCCCGCCGTACGAGGTTATAACGACCGCCCGCATCATCTGATTACTCACCACATCCCCCTTTTTCTAAATCACAACAGACACGATGAGTACATGATGACGATCTTCTGAATCGAATCTGACTCTCATGGCTCTCAGGAAAATACGCCTTCTCTTGGTTTTGATCCGCGTTTAATCCGCGTTTATCCGCGGCTGATATCCCTTTGTGTACCATTCTTCCGTGTCGTGATTTAGTTCTTGATCTGCGTTCTTCTGCGTGCTTCTGCGGCTAATTTTTCTTACGATATCAGTTTTATCCGCCTGGATTCAGTCAATCAAACTACTTCGCCATGACGAATTTTGTCCATCCGCTTTATTTGGGCTACATATTTCAGCGCGTCTTCGGATTGAAATAACTCCCGCGTCTCGGTTTCGTCATCTCTCACGGGTTCTAACGCCAAATCCATATACTCAAAGCGTCGTGGATCTTTCCTGACTTTCCGGTAAATCAACCGCAGCCGCAAATAGAGTGAAATCCAGCGAATTTGATTTCCGATCGTCACAGCAAAGTGTTTTGGATAAAACAGCAGAGGGTTTTCAAGCGGCATTCCGGAACGCCGGCTGCGGCGAAATTTCAAACGCAGGAATCCACCTTCGAGCGGATGAATCTTCTCGATGCCGATACATCCCTTGAACCATGTAATAAAAAACATCGTCTTGCCCGGACTCGTCCCCGAAGCAATAGCGCGGCGCAGAATCGTCTCGATGTGTTCGTCAGTATAGTAAGTGTTCCAAACCGAATGATAGGCGCCCTCCCATTCTTCTTTCGACATCGCGGAATGCCCTGTGACCGCGTGATTAAGATCGTATTTGTTTAAATCTGCATCCATGGCCACACCCGATTCGTGCAAGCGGCGATGATCTTCCGAACCCGGCAAGGGCGTTAAATAAAAAAATTCCAGAAGGTCCACCGGCAATTCTTTTTTGATTACTTCAATGTCGCGATTAATTGATTCGGGGGTGTCATTTGGAAAGCCTAAGATATAACCGCAATAGGTAACAATGCCGACCTTCTTCCACGCGAGCAGCATCTGACGATAATCAGTAATTTTGTTCTGGCGTTTTCTCGCGCCAATCAGGCTGTCAGGATTGATATTCTCCAATCCGATGAAAACGCGTTTCACTCCTGCGCGTTTGGATTTCTCAATGAAATTCGGCAGCTTGTGGCAAAGCGTGTCAACCTGAATGATAAAGCTGATTTTTAGCTTTTCGACTTCACGCAGATAAATGAGTTTGTCTAAAATCGGTTCCCAATTCTTGTTGCGGGCGAAATTGTCATCAGTGATAAAAAACGAATGCAACCCCTGGGCGACATTGGCCCGTACGATACGCTCGACGTCCTCGGGCGAACGATGACGGGATTTGCGCCCCTGGACGTTGATAATGGTGCAAAACGAACAAGCGAATGGACAACCCCTGCCGGCATCAAAGCTCGTCGTTGCCCCGGCCGTTAGATGGATTCTTTCTGCCGGAAGCAAGGGCGTCGCCACGCCTTCAATGTTTGGCAGATCGTCCATAAAGTTGTAAACCGGTTGGAGTTTGTTCTCAAACGCATCGCACAGCACCTGTTCCAGGCGCCCTTCTGCTTCGCCCGCAAACAGCGATACGCCCAGGTTCATCGCCTCTTGCACATGCGGGTCAGTGTCCTTCAACATCGCCATCGTGCCGGAAACATGAAAGCCACCGATGGCGACCTGAATTCCGTGTTTACGCAATGGCGCGGCAATATCAAGCGCGCGTGGAAACTGATTTGACTGCACGCCGACGAGCATCACCATCCCGATTTCAGCTTTTGCGATCAGTGAGGCAATTTTAGCGGGACGAATATGCGTATTAGTTTCGTCAAAAGCATGAATTTCAAACTGGACGTCTTCGCCCAGGATCTTTTTCCCGGCACACTCCTGCGCCAGGCCGTACAACACCGCCAGTGAATTTGAGGGAATCGCCGAACGCAACCACTGGATAACATAGCCTTTATCGTCATAATGCGACGGTTTGATCAGTACTAGGCAGAAACGCTGACCTTGTCCTTGCTGTTTCATTTGGCCTTTCGCATCCGAAAACCAGGATTATATTTGCTTGAGTTATATGTAGGGGGCGAAACCTCAATTGAGAATCGCGTCCCCTGCTTGAGGTTAAAACGGTAGCTGAGATATTTATCTCGTGAATCATACTATTCAATTCGCTGGCGGTCATCTTACTGTCAGAGTTACTTTGAAGTACTGATCGCGAACACGTGAATTTGACCGCAAATACAAAGCATCGCGCTGTCGCCAGTCAGGTCCAATATGTAGTCGTTCTGGCCCTTTCGGGCTGGGGGAAATCAGAAATGTTAACTAACAATGGAGGATTCAGGCACCATCAGCGAAGGCAGCGACCAAGCTATTCCAGTACCCATGTGGAACATGGTAACACGCTATTGAACCAGGGATCGGATTGTACTTGACCCGATGACTTCGAGAACTATAGTAAAGGAGGTGCGCAGGCCAACTGTACCGCTATCTGCGGAGCGACTGAATTCCTTCAATATCGAGTTTGCTTTCCGCTTATTCTCTTAGTTTTTCATCTCTGAAGACAGCCTCAAGTTTCCTAACGGTATGACTAAATCAAAGCAAATGAGATTGGCACATTTTTTTGAAGGGCGAACTGGCGCAGATTATTCTTCGATTGACATAGTCTCCAATATTGATCGGGCTTTTATCTGCGTTTTTCTGCGTCCTTCTGCGGCTAAATTTCTTCCAGTGTACCGATGTTCCGTGGCGTGATTTAGCGTCAAATGTTTCCAATGTGGTTTCGTAATCGCTCGCAGTGAAGCATGCAAGCGTTGCGGCGCTCCTTTCACGACCGTGTCCGGCAATGGGCGAAAAAGTGGGTCGCCTCTTTGCCATCACCCGGATGGTATCAGAACAAACTCGATGTTCTTCCCGGCACAAAAGGCCTTGAAATCTTCGATCTCTTGCTCCGAAGAAAGCAAAGGCTCATTGCCAATTCGCCTACAACCGGGAGCCCATTCAAGAATAGATCCGGCAGGCAGATCGCCGATAAATTTCTTCAGCGAATCAACCGACTTGAAACCAATGTTGCCAATCACAAAAACAAATTCCGGCGAATCCGCATCAATAACGTAGACTAACTCCATTCGGTACTTTGGCGGAGGTTGCGACTGCGCGTTTTCTTGAGCGTGCGCAGGCAGAACCGCGAAAAGTACTATGACGGGCAGCCAAAGCAGGTGTGATGGTAACCTCATAAACAATACCTCGCTCGAGATTTCTGTGCAGACTGGGTGGTACCCATTCTCTGAACGTCCGTCGACGACTATTCTTGCGCCGAGCGCCCCTGCTCCCCATATTGCCCAAGCCCCCATATTGTCCTTGTTTTCCATATTGCCTCCAGCTTCAGCTGGAGGTGAACAATCACCCCTTGATTCGGCTTTAGCCGAAAAACCTCTGAAACCCAGCTCTCTTCATAAACAAATGAATCCAGACTTTGACAAATGGAATCACGGATCCTTGGGCTAAAGCCCTAATATTTGGATAACTGGACCACTAGCTAAAAGCTAGTGGCAAAGTTTCAAATCAATTGCAAAGATTCAAAACCGGAGTTCTTTCAATCTCAAGCCAATGCACAACGGCGCTGTACCAATCTTTCCTGGTTCGGGTTAGACTTCTGAACCTCCATCTTCTTTCTGTCTCGGTCTTGCTGCTACAGAAGTCTTCAACAATCCTGTTGTCCTTTCGGTAATGCTTGGTACGTATTCAATAATGCTCCCTTGTGTCAAATAATTGGTTGGTTGCGATTGCGTCTCGACTTCCGGTTGTGAGGACGAACTGAATTCATTCTTTCGGCGGCGTGAAGGCAAAAGATATGGATAAACCGTAAGAAACATCCCCACTAAAGTAAGCAATACCCCAACAACTGTAACAATCTCCTCATGCATCAGCATTTTGCCAATGACGCCAATTGCTACACCGATAAACATGATAATAAATCCCCAACCCGCAAAGTTATTCCCTGTTTGCCTTTCATCTTTAAAAATGATTGCTGGCATCCTTCGCGATTAGGTATCGCGGCGAGCTCAGCAAGCGGCTGTGTAATCATCTGCAAGGTTGCTCCGCAGGAGCGGCAGAATTTTTGATCCGGTACTACCTGCAAACCACATTTAGAACAATGCATTTTAAACCTCGAAATATCACAATACTGAAACAAGTTATGCGAATCGAAGGCCGCCCAACTTCTTAATTATTCGCAAATATGAGTCACTATACGCCGGTCCGCCGTGATTCCCTCATTCACAGGAAGAAATCACAGGCGAGGGCACCATAATGCGATTCGCCAAAATACCAAAAGACAGAGATTGCGCTACTTAGTCGCGATCGTAAGTCGATAAAAAGTAGAGTTTCAAGTTCGACAGTTGAGGTGATGGCGGAATCGCTATTCCATCCATATGAAGAAATCGTGGTTGAGGATGCTGGGCACTTGATATAACTTGTCTTCCAGGGAAACAGATGATGAACAAGAACTTATGTTTGCGAAATCTGGCAACTGCCATCTGCTTGCTTTGCATTTGCACTTGCTGTGGTCAGGAGACAACTATTGATGTTGACGGAGGAAAAGCTCCTACAATTCACGTACACGGTACTGACGCTGTAGACTGGATTTGGGTCTATGGTCCACAAGGTCCCGAAGGCGAAGGGCCTCGTATCATTTGGAAAATCAATCATACTGGGGACCCACTGTTAATCCCCGACCTTCCTTCGATTACATACGGCAAGGTGCCGGAGGGCTTTGAACAAGAGATACCAGCAAACGGGGAACCTCCGTCCTTAGTTGATGGTCAGATTTACGGAATTACTGTTGTAACTCGAGGATACAGTCACGGAAACATAAAGATACGTGTTCAGAATGGCCAATCGCTAAAAGTACAAAACTAAATATAGGGGTATTCGTTCGGAGACCGAGATACGGGTACCTAACTGGCCCAACCAACTCACCGAACCTCTAACCTCTACTTTTCATGTTACACTTTCGCCCGCATGAGTTCCCGTACATTGATAATTCTGAACAATTCAGCCGCGCGCACGCGACGGGCATGGCCTCGTATAAAAGATCAATTGACTGCCGCTGGCATTCGTTTCGATATCCACGAAACCCTGGCCACGGGCGATGCTACAACAGCCGCACGTTTAGCCATTTCACAGGGGTTCCGCACTCTAGCGGTTGTTGGCGGTGACGGAACAATCGGTGAAACGGCCGAAGGGTTCTTTGATTTGGAGACCTCGAAAGCCGGGGGGCCGACGCCACTGGAACAAGACGCCGTGCTTGCAATTCTTCCTGCCGGTACTGGCGACGATTTTGCTAGAGGCCTGATAAACGAGCGCGCCTCAACTGAAACGTGGACAAATCGACTGATCGCGTACATTAAGAGTCCGGATCCCGGCCACACAAAACTACTGGACGTGGTTTTCGGCCGGATCGACGGAAATCCCCGCGGATTCATCTTCGTGAATGTCGCAACCCTTGGGATCGGTCCTGATGTCGTTGCCACCGTTTCCGCACAGGCCGGCATTGTCAAACGTATGTCCGGCGAGGTGCGATTCATCGCCGCAGCATGCAAAGCCCTTACAGTCTGGCGCGAGCGTAACCTCCTGATTACAATCGACGATGGCCCAACTCTTGAGTGCTCTTCAAATCTGGTAGTCGTCGCAAATTCAGTCTACGCAGGAGGAGGTATGATGTTCGCTCCTTCCGCTAAAACCGACGATGGGATGCTTGATCTTCTTATCGCCGGCGACCTGGGTCGCATCGGTATAGCTCGGGAATTGCCGCGAATTCGAAACGGCGGACATCTCGCGAATCCCAAAGTAAAAATTTTTACTTGTAGACGTGTGAGAATTGAAAACAAGTCATCCTATGATGCACTGTTGATCGAGGCCGACGGAAATCTTCGTGGGCAAACTCCAGTAGAATTCACCGTGATCCCGTCGTCCTTACGTGTCGTAATTTAGTTGGCGACCTTTCGTTTGGGCTGTACAATACCTGCTGCGGTGAGAGCATCCTAAACACAGACTTTTTACTACCGGCGTTCCATTCTCTTACCTTTGAATGCCTTATTGCAATCTATGGAATTGCCGTTGTCGATTCCAACCCTCAATCTTCGGAATTATTTTAAACACTTTAATGAAAATTCAGCCATTCCTTGCGAAGCTCCTCGTGATACTTTTTCTTCTCCCGGCCAATTCGCAGGTCTTTTCTTACCAGCTTCAACCTGCCCACCGGAACAACTCGAGACAGACGCGAAATCGTCCGGCGAGCCACGTGTCCCCCCAAAAGAGCCCGGCGCAGGAAAGACGGGAAAAGACGTTTCGCATCGTGTGGGAGACCGTAAAATACCAGTATTACGATCCCACCTTCGGAGGCGTCAATTGGGATGC
>WNFR01004522.1_pt1 | contig 14289 bp, 10 predicted proteins | sample 5400221 | NCBI WGS metagenome assembly WNFR01 (sample SAMN13153357, study PRJNA577476) | soil metagenome | isolation source: 40 cm soil under Madrone tree | place: USA:California | collected 2016-06-14 | reverse complement strand
CGCCACCCGCACCCCCCTCAGCGCGCCGCCCTGGGGTCATCCGTAGCATTACGAGGGTGTCCTCGGGCGCCGGCAGTAGGCACCTGCTGACGACCCACGGAGGTGTCGCGTGTTGGATGCATGGAATCGAGCAGAACATTATCGCGACCTCGCGGAGGAGTGTCGCCGCCTCGCCGCAGGCATCCTCTCCAGCACCGTGGCGAATCGTCGAGATCGCGCACGGATTCGTCGTCGATGATGCCGCTGGCCGACAACTGGGCGTTTTCGACGGCCGGGATGACTCAAATACAGCAGGACACACCGGCTTCCTGACGATCGATGAGGCGCACAGATGGCAGGCGATTTCGCAAGGCTGCCGGAATTGCTCAAGCGGACTGCCGCTCTCCAGGAAAGGATCTCTCATGCCACAGAAGATCAAGATGATCGCACTCGCGAGTGCCGTGTTAAGCGGACTTGCTTTCACTCCGGCCATTGCCGCGGAGCGCGAACAGGTCCGGGCGGTAATTAACCTCATTGCGGCGGTCAAAATGCCATTTCCAGAAGGGTTCGAACGTGATGTCGCTCGAACCGAGTATGTACGGCTCGACGGACGCAGCGAAACAGTTGCCTGCCTGCGTATCGATGACAAAGTGAGGTGGTGTTATGAGCATATTCCCGCACTGGGATCGCGAGCGGAGATGCTGCGGATCCGCAATGAGCCAGTGGAAGGAATACAGGTAGGCCAGCTGTTACACTATGTTGTCGATTACGATCTCGACGGCCTCACGGACGTCGGAAGTACGACGCGGATGGAACCTCCGGCCCATGCGCCGGTAGCGACGATCGCCCAGTTTTTTCATCGAGGCACCGGTCGCGGTGATCAATTCAGAACCGAGTACCAGAAACTCTATGACGACGGCATTCAGGTTGCCCTCAAATACCTTGGTGAATAGCTGCCTGACTAAGAGCAAGAGGACGTGCACACGACAGCATGCCGTCATGAGCGCTTCTGTTTCCCCCATACCTTGGCTGTAGCCTGCGCAATCGAAGAGAATACACACCCTTCGACCAAACCGCTGGCGTCACCGATTAGGAAAGGTATTCCCAATGCTCCAGAAACCCGCGTATCCGATGCTGGCAATCCTGCTGTTAGGCGCTGCGTGTATTCCGCTTTCCGCCGCCGAGCGCGAAGACGTGCGTAAAGTCATCAATCTGGTGACGTCTGTGAAAATGCCGTATCCGGAAACTCTAACGAGAAACCGGGCGAGGACGGAGCGCGTCTGGCTCGAACGCGGCGGCACGACAACCGGCTGCATCAGGCTTGAGGATCGTCGGTGGTGCTATGAATACGTTTCGCCGGAGGGCAACCGGGCAGAAATGCTCCGCATCCGCAATGAGCCTTCGCGAGGCGTATATATCGGTGCCTTGTACTACTACATGGTTGACTTTGATCTCGACGGTCTGACCGATGTGGGATCGACGACGCGGATCGATGCGCTCGATCGGCCGCCTCGTACCCCAATCGCGGATGTGATCCAGTTCTTCCATCGCAGCACGAAGCGTGGTGAGCAGTCTCAACCCGAATACCAGAGGATGTACGACGATGGCATCCAGATCGCGGTGAAGTATTTCGGACAATAGGCGTCTAACGAGGCATTGGCTTGCTCCGGTCAACGTCCGGCTACGGGCGCTGCGACGCCTGCAGCGCGAGAGCGTGCCGTTGCTTCATCTTCGACAGCGAGCGGCACGCTGTTCATTTCACGACCTGAGGCTTTGGGATGATCGAGCGCGCGGCCGTCGGCGCCGGCCTCGAACTGAAAGGCGCATCTGCCCATGCTTCGCTATGCCTGCGGCTTATGCGCTCGCCACCAAAGGTCACGATACCCGAGCGATCTAACGCTGGCTTGCACCGCTTGATCAATGCGCGCGCTTGGCGGAAGTCAGCCGAGGTGCGCAAACGCTAAGGGCCCGTTTATAAATAAATCAGTCAACTCGTCTTCTGGCGCGGACCGTCCGAGGAGGCGGCTATTGACTGGAGACGGCTTGAGTCTCATCGCGGAACAAGACTGGCGCGCCCTAGTCGGCAGCTATCTGAGGTACACCGGTCATGATGCATACGTCGTCGGAAGCCGGCCGTGAGCGCCCGCCGGACCCCCGGCGCTCTCCGGTTGGTGGAACGAAAGAGCGCCGGGGCGCGCGCGCCACACGGGGATGGGGGACACGACCGCGCGCTCTGTCCAGAGTCGAAAGCTTGTAGTGCTGTGCTGGCACTTTCGCGGCCGCGGTGAGACATTCCTGCCGCGCCTTCGCGGCCTTCAATAGACGGCCGCCTATGCGATTTCGGCTAGCAGCCCACTTAGGAAGCCCGTCCAACGGCCTCGCCCCAGAGGGCCGCCACCTATAGCGGCCGATTGACGACGCCGCTCGAACAGCAAAAGGTCTGATCCCCTTTCTCAACCCCATGGCTGATGATCCGGCATCCGCAACGTGCACACCGCGGTGCCATGCTTTCGATTCCACATTCGAAGCGATCGAAAGTCATGCTTCGCTACCTGAGTGCCAACCATCGTCTTGTCATAAATCGCTTCTGCACACATTGCATATAGTCTTTCAGCTCGAACACCCTCCGGTTCTCTCGACTCAAATCATCGAATCAGTACGGGCGTCTGTGTGCGTTTGGGCTCGCGATGAAACGGTCAACAAGAAGCCGCAAGTGTTGATTAACCAAGGGTAAACAGCACCGATGACGTCCACTTACGTCATGTGGCGGATCACATTGACGACTGCCGCTTCGGCGCGGCGTCGGCATCGCCACACGCGACAGCGAAAGGCTTGTGATCCCAGCCTACTGCGCCGTCATTGCGGTGGCGCGGCGCAGTAGGGCGGGATTGGCTTGCCTGAGTTGACAATGGGCACGATTTGGAGATGCCACCATGCCTCACGACCAAGAAAAAGACCTTACACCCGTTGCCAAAGCCACGGGATATCTAGAAAAGAGCCTCACACTTGATGTCGAAGCCATAGCGCTTCGAGTGACTCATCACTTCCAGAGAAAAGCCACGCTTCTGAAAGACGGGCGGGCCGCGCCGACGATGAACGAGTTGGACAGCTTCATCAGCCGTCTTGCTGAGCTTACAAAAGCGGCGGTTTTAGAAGAATGGCACAGGAAGGGAATAACGGTTGAGAAGTGATTTAGGCCCGACTCTTAGTGCGCCCTTACAGCAGCCTGCCAAACGCTAGGCCCACTCTGTGCCGTCATTGCCGCGCCAAAGCAGCGGTCGTACTTGTTGCTATCTGTCTACGGCCCTCGACGGTCGCGATCTGCGAGCGCGCGGCCAAGAACTCCTTGCCCAGGCGAGACGATGAGCGACGCAAAGGCTCGGCAGATGATGCGAGAAATCGCTGCGAGATTCGAGAGATTGGCGCAACGGGCCTGCAGGGTAGGTAGTGACGCATTTTGCGTCACTACCGCAGGGTAGGCAAGGTATAGGTCACCATATCGGGCACGGCATGAACGTGCAGGGCGTACTTGCGCGTCGTGAATCACCGGCACGACGAACCCGGCTCGGCGCTTATCCTGACGATAGTCATGAATCCACCTTTGGTGGGCTTATGGCAGACGTAATGACGATCTGCGCTCGCGAACGTGTGATTGGGAGCCAGGAATCACTCGCTCACGTGTGATAGGAGCGCCAGGAACAAGAATTTGTCAGACAGACTTTTCTGCCTGGTGGCCGGTATTACAGCAAATCGTCCGGCACCGTCTTTCTTTTGGGGGGACGTGTCCGATGCCGGATGCACGAAATCGAGCAGAACGTTACCGCGACTTAGCGGAGGAGTACCGTCGCCTCTCAATTGGCTCCTCAACCGAAATGCGAGACCGCTATCTGCGGATGGCAGAGCATTACAGTAGGTTAGCCGAGGCCGAGGAGCTGAGCGCACAAGCGCGCAAGAACGGCGATTAGCCCTTTCGACCGATCCGACCTAGCGGATGGCGTCTCACGCGCGCCGCGTACCGTTAGGTCGACGGACCCCGGGGCCCGCCGCCACCCGCCCCCCTCAGCGCCGGCGCCCTGCGGTCAGCTTTCTCTCAAATAATGCCATGTTTCGATCGGGAATGTATCATCCTGAGCGCCGACGAGTGCGGTCATATTCGAGTTTCGAACAAGATTTGTTGATGAGCAAGAAAAGCTTCCAGCGGAAGAGGAATGAGATCCTGGTTTAAGGATTTTTGGCGGGAGTGACACCCGCCATTATTTTCTGACGGATGAGTTCGTTGGCGTCAGACGCCGCCACGGGCGACGATGGCGCATTTTCGCTACGGTCCAAGCGGTCGGGAAAAAGGTGCAGATTGCGAGTACGACGTCAAGCGTCAATGGCATCGAGATCGAAATTGTCCAGTCGTTTCGTCAGCTTGTGGAAGGCCACGCAGCGCTTCGCGGAACGCATCAAAGCGACAGCCCACTCGGCGCGCAGCCGCGACCGGCGGGACGTCACCTCCGGGTGGGAGTTTGAACCGCATCGGGAGTATTAACCCCTGGCAAACCGCGCCACAGTGCGGGGTCGACATTGGATAACGGAGGGCGCGTCCCAATGCCGCGAAACTTGCAAGGTTCGGGCGTGATAATTCGATTTATTACTGGCTTCGTGACTGATCAATGCTTGGTCAGAAGCCACCGTGATCAAGCGTCATTTCCCATCCACGACGTTGACGGTCGGGTTCTCTTCGCAGCCTCACTGGCCTCTAAAGGTCCGCAGGTTCACGCGGTTGCTTTACCATAAGCGTAGCGAGCGAGGCGAAAAATGGGCTTTCCCACGATTCGTCCGAACCACAAAAGTGGCCGCAAGAATTGAAGAATCAGAAAAATACCGATCAAATAGACGGCGAAGATGCCAGTGATGCGATTGCCGCCGAGCCGTTCGGCGATCCAGCCGCCCGCAGATGCGACGAGTTGCGGCCGTGTGATCGCAAGGTATGCGAACGCCACCGGAGCGACGAGCACACCCGTTTTACCTACAGCACTAATTGTTTCGTATGCGCCTTCAGCGGCCACACGGATCGCATTGTTTCCGGCCGCGCCTTCCGCGGCTAAACGAACCGAATTTTTTTCGGCTGAACCCTCTGCAGCCAGACGAACTGCGCTTTTCTCGACCGCCTCCGCGGTGCCAATGCCAAGTCGAGCTGCCTTTGCAACGGCACCGACGCCGCCTGCGATAACGGTCACATCGAGAGCGGCAAAACCGACCTCCTTCCAGGTCGGCAATCGCTCTCCACGGACCAAGATCGTCTCGATATCTTCAACACCCCCGAGGAGCAGGTCCTTCAGTCCAAAGAAAAATCGCCTCATTGGCTTTCGCACCGCCGCGCCATCGACGATCTCGAATTCCGCCAGCATTTCGTGACCTCGGCGCTCAAGGTGATAGATCGCGATCAGACCGATCTGTTCACGAGTGATATTGGCCGGTTGCCATTTCGGCTTTCTACCCTCCCACATCTGCTGCATTGCCTCGCCGACTGCCTGTCGCAGCTGGTACTCACGTGAACCATGTTCGACGAAATACGCGACAACCGGAATGACCTCGTGTCCAAGGCGATCGAGAATTTTTTGGAAGGTCTCATCCTCCCCATACACGGCGAACACTTTTGCGGAAGTTTCAGGATACCGCCGTGCGGCCTGGTACGTGTCGAGCCCGTATCTAAGACAGATCGAAATCAGCCTGATATCCGCTGTGTCGATGTATTCGGGTGACAGGGGGCACTTCGTATTGGGAGCGCGCGCCTCCTCGGCGATCGCAGCCCGGACCGCCAATTCTTCAAACCCGCGTCGATCCGAAACCAGAGCCAACGTCGCAGCCGTCAGGGTTGCAAACGCCAAGGGTATCACAAATGTCTTGAACATGCCGCCGTTCCATAGCGGCCCCCAGGCAAATACGTTCACCGTCAGCGCCGCAGATCAATAGAGCGCAGCTCTCCCCGCCCGCGACTTCTGACCGCAGGAAGTTTGCCATCATTGAATGGCTTTACGGAAGTCGACCACAGCGGCGCAGTCGGTCAGGCTGGCGAGACGCGCGGTCTTGATGGTAGTGCAAGGCGCGAGGGCTCTTCTTGCGAAGAAGGCTAGCGACCAACTCGCACAGCCACTCGAGAAGGATAACGGGTGGGTTACGAAGACAAGGCGTGACAGTGCGCTCTCGCAGTGCAGGCGTCGCAATGCCCATAAGCTCACGACGGAGCAAGGGATGGGTGCTCGGGGTCACGTTCTTGGCGCACATGGCGGCATCCGAATTGCGCAAGCTCCTGATCGAAAATCAACCTTGATTTCGACGGCAATGACCTGCCACGTTCTAAATAAGGCTTTGAAATGATTTCCGTCGCGCAAATATGCTTGCGTCAGCCTGTTGCGCGCCATTTGACCTGGACTGCCGGGCATGGGCCGCAGGGATAGTTGCCGCACTCCGGCGAATCGGAGCACTGCACGGACTAGGTACCGGGGCGCCGGATGCGGCGGGTGACCGCCGCATCCGGTTGCCTACCGACGCCTTATCTCGGAACGGCCGGGGCGGGCGATGTTGGGGCGGGCGCGGCACCTGTCGTGCCCGACGGCGTGATGATCTCAGCGACTCGATTGTCTTTCGGGTCGATCAGTAAAACCGTGTTGTTATCGAGCTTGATGTACTCAAGGTTCTTGGTGGCCGGAACCTGAGTGGTAACACTAGACGGCAGCTGATGCATGGACATCGACTGCGGTACCGCCGTGCCGACCCTGGGTTGGAATCCTGCCGCAGGTTGGCCCTTTTCGCTCTGGACGCTCTGCATGATGGATTGCTTCTGCTGAGCCGTCAAATTGAGCTCTGCCGCTGTGGCAACAGCAACACTTCCGAGAAACGCGGCCACGACTGCGCTACGATAGACACTCTTACGCATAATATTTCTCCGGTTTGGCCCTCGGCGTCGTCTTTAACGCGCGTTGTGACCAGGTGTTCCCGCGGCTGCGACGAGTTGCTATCGAAAAGCAGCATATCAGCGTCACGCCAGGCTCAATTCAGTCGAGGCTGATATACAGAAGAGGTTATCAATCCGCTTCGCCTTGATACTGCCCCATAGCTGGGACCTATTGATGCTCAGCCGAAGAGATGGGCGCCTAGCAATAGGAGGCACATCATGTCGGATGCATGGAATCGTGCAGGACGTTGCTACGACCTGGCGGAGGAGCGTCGTCACCTAGCGGCAACTTGCTCCTCAATCGAAATGCGAAACCGCCATCTGCGGACGGAAGCGCATTACAGCACGCTGGCTCGGGCCAAGGAGTTGGCTGCTCTAGCTCACACGCTTGGCGATTAGTCGCGCGTGTGATTTCCTAGATAGAGGAACCTAACGGCAGGCGTCTCGCACATCCGCCTGGTACGTTAGGCTAAGGACCCCGGGGCCATCCCCCCGAAACCCTCGGCGCGGCCCTGGGGTCCACTGTCCATTTTCGCGCGTTGGGGAATGCCATCATGCCATTTCGCAGCTACGCTGCAAGTTGAGTTCATAGCTGATCGTCGCAATTGTCGATCGCGTTCCCGAGATCGGGCCAATTGCTGTGAGTCTACCATTCACGATTGCTTCAGCACTGAGAAAATCGCTCGGGAGAAGCTCGTCGAGGTTTGGCCACTTTGCGGTGCAGCCAGGTGCCAGCCGTTTCACCGGAGACTGTCGCTGCGACTGACGTATTGCCGTTTTCAACATGGCTGGAAGACGAATGATGAAGCGCACAATGATGAGCCGGGCAAAGCTAGTGCTGCTTGCGGTCGCAGTGATTACGGCGAGTCGTTCCGTGTTCGCGCAATCGCCGCAGGATTCGGCGCAAGACAATGTCCTGACCTACCATGGCAACCCTGATCGTAGGGGCAATTTCGTTGTGCCGGGGCTGACCTGGCAGCGAGCAAAATCTTTGCACATGGACGAAAAATTCCACGCACGTGTGGCCGGCAATGTTTATGCGCAGCCGCTTCATTGGCGCGCACCAGGGGCGAGCTCGGGGATGCTGCTGGTCGCCACGGAGGAGAACAAAGTCCATGCTCTTGACGCGACGACCGGCAACGCGATCTGGACTCGGTCACTCGGCAAGCCAGTCGCGCGCTCGGCGCTCCGATGCGGAAACATCAGTCCGCTTGGGATTACCGGCACTCCGGTGATTGACGAGGCCCGCGGCGCGATCTATCTCGACGCCAACATCGCGGATGCATCGGGTCCACGACATCGTCTTTTTGCATTGTCGCTAAAGGACGGCTCAGTTATGGCGGGATGGCCGATCGATGTCATCGACGCTCTACGCAGCGTGCAGCAATCCTTCAATTCCCGGGACCAGAATCAGCGTGGTGCGCTGACTGTTCTTGGTGGCATGCTGTACGTGCCATTTGGCGGTCATTTCGGTGACTGCGGCGATTACCACGGCTGGGTCATGGGAGTTTCGCTCCAGGAGCCGCGGAAAGTGGCCGCATGGTCGACGCGTGCACGCGGCGGCGGTATTTGGGCTCCGGGCGGCATAAGTGTCGCCGGCCGGTCCCTGTTCGTAGCCACGGGAAATACTTTCGGCGTTTCGACGTGGAAGGACGGTGAGGCGGTGTTCCGTCTTGCTCCAGACCTGCATCGATCGAGCGAGAAGCGCGATTTCTTTGCGCCGTCGAACTGGCTTGCGCTGGATCAGCAGGATGCCGACCTCGGCGGAACCAATCCGATGCCGTTGAACGCCGGGGGGTCTGCAAATCGACAGGCTCTGATGCTTGCGCTCGGCAAGGACGGGCGAGGCTATCTGCTCGATCAAAACAATCTTGGCGGCATCGGCGGCAGTCTCGCGACCGAAACTGTTTCTCGCCGACCGATCCGGACCGCTCCGGCCGTTTATGAGATTGGCGCAGACGCGTACGTCGCATTGCAAGGCGCCGGGGCTCATTGTCCGTCGGGGGCATCTGAGAATGGGCTCACCGTCTTGAAGATCCGCGCAGGGGAGCGCCCGGCTTTCAACACGGAGTGGTGCGGCCGTCTCCGCGGTGCAGGATCTCCGATTGTGACAACCAGCGACGGACACGCTGATCCGATTGTCTGGATAGTCGGGGCCGAGGGTGACAATCAGTTGCACGGCTTCCAGGGAGATACTGGCGAGCCAATCGTTGACCGCTTAGGTCCCGCAATGGTCGGACTTCATCATTTCCAAACGCTGATTGCAACCAAAGATCGACTCTACGTTGGCGCGGATGGGCGAGTATATGCCTTCGCTTTCTAGGGGCGCGTCCCGTCGCTTTCGCGACAATATTTCCTGTTGTATTCCGGCGCTGCGCCCCCAATCACCACCTCAGGCTTGGCGGACCCCGCAATGCCCCTGCTTCGCTGGATCCAATTACCTGTTCACGCAAGTCCCTCTAATACGGCTTCAGCTCACGCTAAGATCAAAATCGGGACTGTCGGACTCGCTCAACTCCTTGCAAATCCTTCCTGATTCAAACCTAGCGGAAAATGCTCTAAGATATATCTTCTCTAAAAACTCCAATCCTGGTGCACCATGACCAAAGCGACGATTCCGCACTCCAAGAAATCGGCCAAGGCGAATAGGCTGACGGGGAACGGTTCCATGGAGACCCGGTCAAGGCGGATGCTCGCAACCATGGTTGCATTTCGTGATGGTAATTTTTCCGTGCGATTGCCGTCTGACTGGGAGGGAATTGATGGGCAAATCGCGGCCGCCTTCAACCAAGCCCTTTCGCACGAGGACCAACTCTCGCGCGAAGTGGAGCGGTTGAGCCGGATCGTTGGCCGAGAAGGGCGGCTCACCCAACGCATGTCGGTTCCCGGGGCCACTGGCGGGTGGGCCGCCAAAGCCGATTGCTTCAACACTCTGCTCGACGACCTCGTCAGACCGACAACTGAGATTTCGCGGACGATTGGCGCCGTGGCCAAAGGTGACCTCGCGCAATCGATGGAGCTCGAGGTAGAGGGGCGTCCGCTCAAAGGCGAGTTCCTCCGCTCGGCAAAGCTCGTGAATGGGATGATCGAGCAGCTGGCTGTTTTCACCTCAGAGGTTACCCGCGTGGCCCGCGAGGTCGGCACCGAGGGCAAGCTTGGTGGCCAGGCTCAGGTCAAGGGTGTGTCGGGTGTGTGGAAGGAGCTCACCGAATCCGTCAACCAGATGGCTGGCAATTTGACGGCGCAAGTCCGCAACATCGCAGAGGTGACCATCGCTGTCGCCAACGGCGACCTGTCCAAGAAAATCACTGTCGACGTGCGTGGGGAGATTTTGCAGCTCAAGGAAGCCATCAACACCATGGTGGACCAACTCCGATCGTTTGCTTCTGAGGTCACCCGCGTGGCCCGTGAGGTCGGCACCGACGGCCGCCTGGGCGGTCAGGCTGTCGTGCCGGGCGTGGCTGGCACCTGGAAGGACCTCACCGATTCCGTGAACGCAATGGCGACCAACCTCACTACACAGGTCCGCAACATCGCTCAGGTCACGACGGCGGTCGCGCGCGGCGATCTTTCGCGCAAAATCACGGTCGATGTGAAAGGCGAAATCCTCGAGCTGAAGGAAACCATCAACACGATGGTCGACCAACTCAACGGTTTCGCCTCCGAGGTGACGCGCGTCGCGCGAGAGGTGGGGACCGAAGGAAAGCTCGGCGGCCAGGCGGCGGTGGCCGGCATCGCTGGGACCTGGAAGGACCTCACAGACAGCGTCAACTTGATGGCGTCGAACCTGACTGGCCAGGTCCGCAACATCGCTGAGGTAACAACCGCTGTCGCGCAGGGAGATCTCTCGCGCAAGATCACTGTTGATGTGAAGGGTGAAATTCTTGCCCTAAAGAACACCATCAACACGATGGTCGATCAGCTCAATGGTTTCGCCTCGGAGGTGACCCGTGTCGCGCGCGAGGTCGGGACGGAGGGCCGGCTCGGCGTGCAGGCGCTCGTTCCGGGAGCGGCTGGGACATGGAAGGACCTGACCGACTCCGTCAACACCATGGGCAGCAACCTCACTGCGCAAGTCCGTAACATCGCCGAGGTCACGACTGCGGTGGCGCGCGGTGACCTCAACCGCAAGATCACGGTCGACGTCAAAGGCGAGATCCTGGAGCTGAAGAATACCATCAATACGATGGTCGATCAGCTTAACGCGTTCGCCAGCGAGGTCAGTCGCGTGGCGCACGAGGTCGGCACTGAGGGCAAGCTTGGCGGCCAAGCACAAGTCGCAGGCGTCGGCGGTACCTGGAAAGATCTCACTGACAACGTCAATTTCATGGCTCACAACTTGACCGAGCAGGTCCGCGGGATCGTCAAGATCGTAACCGCAGTGGCCAATGGTAATCTCAATCAGCGCCTGACCGTGCAGGCGAAGGGCGAGGTCGCCGCCCTCGCCGACACGATCAACAATATGACCGACACTCTCGCGACGTTTGCCGATCAGGTGACGAATGTCGCGCGTGAGGTCGGTGTCGAAGGCCGTCTCGGTGGACAAGCAAACGTCCCCGGCGCCGCCGGGACCTGGAGGAACCTCACCGGTAACGTCAACCTTCTTGCTGCGAACCTCACCAGCCAGGTTCGTGCGATCGCGGAGGTGGCCACGGCGGTGACTAAGGGGGACCTCACGCGCTCCATCGAAGTCGAGGCGAGCGGCGAAGTGGCCGAGCTCAAAGACAACATCAATACGATGATTTCCAATCTGCGCGAAACGATCGAGCGCAATCGCGAGCAAGATTGGCTCAAGACGAACCTCGCTAGATTCGCCGGAATGTTCCAGGGGCAGCGTGAGCTGAGCACCGTTGGCCGGATGCTGTTGAGCGAGCTCAGTCCTCTGGTCGAAGCCCACCAGGGCACTGTCTATCATCTCGGTGGGACTGAAGAAAATCGCGAGCTCCGCTTGCTTTCCAGCTACGCGCACACGGGAGAGTCAATCGAGACCATCCGCCTCGGAGAGGGGCTCGTCGGCCAATGCGCCATCGAGAAAAAACGCATTTTGCTCAACGACGTTTCGCCGAAATTCATCGTCTCCTCCAGTCTGGGGGATGCACCGCGCGTGAGCATCGTCGTGCTCCCCGTTCTGTTCGAGGGCGAGACGAAAGCGGTCATCGAGCTCGCTACACTACACCGCTTTACCGATGTCAACCTTGTCTTCCTCGACCAGCTGACTGTCAGTATCGGCGCCGTTTTCCATACGATCGAGGCGACTATGCGTACGGAAGGCCTGCTCGATCAGTCGCAACGGCTGACCGCCCAGTTGCAATCGCGCCAGAATGAGCTTCAGCAGACCAACGAAGAGCTGGCCAGCAAAGCAAAGCTGCTTGCCGAGCAGAATGCTGAGGTCGAGCGAAAGAATGCTCAGGTCGAGCAGGCGCGTTTCGCGCTCGAGGAGAAAGCCGCCGAGCTTGCACTCACGTCGAAGTATAAATCGGAATTTCTGGCCAACATGTCTCACGAGCTGCGTACGCCGCTCAATTCCATCATCATTCTCAGTCAGCAGCTCGCGGAAAATCCAGCCGGTAGGTTGTCTGAGAAACAGGTCGAGTTCTGCCGCAACATCAATTCGTCAGGGTCTGACCTGCTGCATCTGATCAACGACATATTGGATCTGTCGAAGATTGAGTCGGGTACGGTGACGCTCGAAATTGAGAAGATACCCTTCAATCGTCTGCGCAATAATATCGACCGCACTTTCCGGCACGTGGCCGAGGCCAAGAACCTCCCGTTCAGGATGAAGTTCGCCGAGGGGCTTCCGCATAGCATCGAGAGCGACCCGAAGCGTCTTCAGCAGATCCTGAAGAATCTTCTGTCGAACGCCGTCAAGTTCACGGCTCGAGGCCACGTCGAGCTACGGGTCAGCTTGGTGACTGAGGGCTGGACCGTCGATCATCCCGTGCTCAGCAAGGCCGAACACGTGGTCGCTTTCACCGTAGAGGATACCGGCACCGGGATAGCGGCGGAGAAGCAGAAGCTAATCTTCGAGGCATTCCAGCAGGCCGATGCCGGGACATCGCGAAAGTATGGCGGCACCGGCCTTGGTCTCGCGATCAGTCGCGAGCTTGCATTGCTGCTCAGCGGTGAGATCAAGCTCACTAGCGTGCCGGGGCAAGGCAGCATCTTCACGCTCTATCTGCCTCTTCGCTACTCCGCGCCGGAAGGCGGAGTGATTCAGCAGCTCGATCGCTCCGCAGCAGCCTCCTTGACCAGAGCGCGCAACGTCACCGTGTTGTCGACCGTCCGCGAGGAGCACATCGAGGACGACCGGGACAACGTCGCTTCCGGTGAGCCGCTGCTGTTGATCATCGAGAATGATCCTAATTACGCGCGAATCCTGCTCGGCCTGGCGCGCGACAAGGGTCTGAAGGGAATAGTCGCGTCCAATGGCGCGACTGGTATTTCTTTGGCACGTAGTCACAATCCCACGGCCATCTCCCTCGATATCTTATTGCCCGACATACACGGTTGGGCGGTGCTTAGGCAGCTCAAACTCGATCCAAGCACGCGGCACATACCGGTCCAGATCGTCACGGTCGTGGACGAGAGGCAGCACGGCCTCGCCCACGGCGCCTTCGCCTATTACGTGAAGGAGCCAACGACTGAGGGCCTGAAAACAGCGCTGGATCGCCTCAAGGACTTCAGCGCTCCACGCACCAAACGGTTGCTGATCGTTGAGGACAACGAGATCGAGCGACAGTCCATAATTGAACTGCTAGGCTACGAGGACATCGAGATAGTGACCGTCGCTACCGGAGGCGAGGCGATTGATGCGCTGACCGATAGCGCTTTTGATTGCATGGTGCTCGACTTGCGGTTACCCGACATGACTGGGTTTGCTCTGCTCGAGCGCCTGCACTCCGAACCGTCACTGGCGGGCCTGCCGGTGGTAGTGTTTACTGGCAAAGAGCTGAATGCGGCTGAGCAGACCCAGCTCAGGTCCATGGCAAAGAGTGTCGTGTTGAAGGACGCTCAGTCGCCGGAGCGTCTGCTCGACGAGACAGCACTGTTCCTCCACCGGGTGATTGCAGACCTGCCCCGGGAGAAACAGGCAATGCTCGAGCGCATCCATAGCTCCAACGAGGTCTTGCGCGGCCGCAAGGTCCTTGTGGCTGACGATGATGCGCGTAACATCTTCGCCCTCGCTTCGCTCCTTGAGAACCAGGAAATGGAGGTTATCACCGCGACTAGTCGCCCGATTCAGTCAGATTGAAGGGTAAAGGTGCCTGAGTTTGATACGTGCATTTGGGGTTGTGAAGTGCCAATTGGCCTTTGTGTGGCTGGCATTGCGGTCGTGCTGCCAAGCGTCGATTTCCTCGACGAGG
>WNFR01004521.1_pt1 | contig 14289 bp, 16 predicted proteins | sample 5400221 | NCBI WGS metagenome assembly WNFR01 (sample SAMN13153357, study PRJNA577476) | soil metagenome | isolation source: 40 cm soil under Madrone tree | place: USA:California | collected 2016-06-14 | reverse complement strand
GGTTGGCGGCGATGGCGCCCGAGGCTGGACACATCGTGCACATGCCGGGGCATGTTTACATTCGCACTGGCGACTACGCGGCTGCCGTCAAGACGAATCAGGACGCGGCAGTAGTGGATCGCGCTTACATCAAGAGCAGGGGTGAGCAGGGTATCTATCCGATGATGTATTACAGCCACAACCTGCATTTCATTGCGATGTGTTCCGCGATGAACGGCGACTATGCAGAAGCCAAGAAAGCCGCTGACATGCTGGCCACTCACGTTGGGCCGGCGGTGAAAGACATGCCGCCGCTTGAGGGATTCATGACTATCCCGACGGCGGTCGATGTTCGTTTCCATAAGTGGGATGCAGTTCTGGCTTCGAAGGCGCCTGATCCTGGGATGAAGACGGCGACTGTGTTCTGGCACTTTGCGCGCGGCATGGCGTTGGCAGCAACAGGCAAGACGAGCGAGGCCGAGGCGGAATACAAGATCGTGTCCGATGCTGAAAAAGCGACGGCGCCTGACGTGATCTTCTCGATGCCGTTCAACAACAAGTCGAAAGACATTATGAAGATCGCAGAGGATGTTTTGGGCGCGCAGATTGCGTTTGCCAAGAAAGATAGCGCCGCCGCGGCCAGCCAGCTGCGCGAGGCCGTCGCCGTTCAGGACACGCTGAAGTACGGAGAGCCGCCGGACTGGTTTTTCCCGGTGCGCGAGTCGCTCGGTGGTGTGTTGCTGATGAGTGGCGATGCGAAGGGGGCGGAGAAAGTGTTTCGGGAGGATCTGGAGAAGAATCCACGAAATCCGCGGTCGCTGTTCGGGCTGCATCAGTCGCTGAAAGCCCAGGACCGCAGTTATGACGCGGGGTTCGTCGAGAAGCAATTTCGCAATTCGTGGAAGGGCGGAGAGGGAGAGTTGAAGGTGGAGGATCTGGTGTAACGGCTTGCTGACAGTTCTTTTATAGGGCGACAATTCTTTTGGGGATTTTACTCCGGCCTCTCTACGGAATAGACGTAATGCCGCAGGCCGCGCCAGTCTACTTCTTTCCAGATGGTCATTCCGTTTCGTTCGGCTACGTGGCGAGAAGGAATGTTCTCGGGACGGATGAGCGAGATCAGGCGGTTGACTTTCAAGTTTGCGAAAGCCCATTCGCGGCAAGCGACGGCTGCTTCAGTGGCGAGGCCTTGGCCCCAGTGATCGCGGCGCAGATGATATCCGATCTCGTAGAAGTATTCGCTATCAACATACTGGCGAATGACTCCGCAGTCGCCGATCAGTTCGCCGGATGCCGTCAGGACCATGGCCCAAAGGCCGACGCCGTCCTCGGCGTAACGTCGTAGGTTGCGATTGATCCATTGCTCAGTTCCAGACTGATCGAGGGGAGCAGGATAATATTTCATGGTTTCGGGATCGGAGAGAACCCGCGCTAGTGCGGTGGCATCCTGGGGCGAGAATTCGCGCAGGATGAGGCGGCCGGATTCTAGAATCGTATTCACGAGGTTTAGTCTAGCGATTGTGTGTCGGGCGGACACCCTTGATCGCCGCTATTGGTAGTTGGCTGGCAAAGGCAGCGGGCAGGAATGCCCGCTCTACATGACTGAGATCGGCCGCATTATCGTGATTCTTGGCATTACGCTGATTGTGATCGGCGGACTCGTCATGCTGCTTAGTCGCGCCGGTCTGCCGCTGGGACGGCTCCCCGGGGACATCGTTTACAAAGGCAAGAACACCACGTTTTATTTTCCGCTGGCCACGTGCATCCTGCTCAGTGTTGTCGTGTCTGCCGTCATGTATCTGATCGGGCGCTTCCGCCAATAGCCGCCGACGCGGGCGGGTTACACTGAAGCCTCATGGAGGCGACTGACCAACTCGGATTCCAGTTTCGTCCGCCGGAGCGCCGCATATGGACGGTGCGGGCGCTGGTGTCGGCGGTCCGCACGCATCTGGAACGCGAGTACTCGGACTGCTGGGTCGAGGGCGAAATTTCCAATCTCCGCATTCCTGATTCTGGGCATCTTTATTTCACGTTGAAGGAAGAGAGCGCACAGGTTCGCGTCGTAATGTTCCGATCGTCGGGGAAGCTGTTGCGGTTTCGTCCGGAGAACGGGTTGCACGTCACGGTTCGCGGGCGGATCACAGTGTATGAAGACCGCGGGGAGTTGCAGATCTCAGCAGAGTTTATGGAGCCGCAGGGTGCGGGCGCTCTGCAACTCGCGTTCGAACAACTGAAGGCTCGCCTCGCAGCCGAGGGGCTGTTCGAGGGTTCGCGGAAGAAGGTAATCCCGCCGTTGCCGTTGCGGATCGGGGTCATCACATCGCCGCAGGGAGCGGCATTGCGGGACATCCTGAATATTCTGGCGCGCCGGCATCATTCCGCTAGCGTTTTGATCTATCCGGCGCAAGTGCAGGGAGAGTCGGCTCCGGTTGAGGTCACTGCCGGGCTTCATCATTTCAATCGCACACGAGAGGTCGAAGTCATCATCATCGCGCGGGGCGGAGGGTCCGCCGAGGATCTGGCTGCGTTCAATCACGAAGGTCTGGCGCGAGCGGTGGCTGCTTCGAAGATTCCGGTCATCTCGGCGATCGGGCATGAGACCGACTTCACGATCGTGGATTTTGTAGCCGACTTGCGTGCGCCTACGCCTTCGGCGGCTGCGGAACTTGTGATCCGGTCGCGCCAGGAAATTGAAGCACAGGCGGAAGATATGTATCGGCGTTTGGATCGTGCCATTCGTTACCGCCTCCTGATGGCGCAGCAGGAGTTGTCCGAGAGAGCGCAACATGGAGCCTTTGCCCGCATGATGGACGGCATCAACCGCCGTCAGCAGAGGCTTGACGAGGCCAGTTTTCGGCTAGAAAGGGCTGAGCGTCAGCTGGTGGAGCGGTGTCATCGGCGCTGGGAAATTGCTTCGGCCTCGGTGCGCCACTATGACGCGCGGCAGCGGCTGGCTGCTATCCGGCAGCGGCTGGATTCGCGGACTGCCAGCCTGGTCTCTGCGGCTCACGCGCGATTGCGGGCTGGCCGGTCGGAGCTTGATCGCCGTGCTGCGGCGCTGGAGGCGCTATCGCCGGTCGCCATTCTTAATCGGGGATATGCGCTGGTGTTCGATTCCAATGGTCAACTCGTAAAGGACCCCGAACGTCTGCACGCGGGAGACGATATTTCTGCACGGCTGGCGCGGGGGAGCGTGCGGGCTCGCGTTACATCGGTCGAAACCGGAGCAACAGAATCGAGTGACACTGCATTAGAATGAAAGAAAATTCATAATTGTCAGTATTATGAGGATCGCGTGACTTCGTCCCCGGCCTGGCCACACATCTCGCTGGTCCCGATCGTGGACATCCTGCTGGTCGCTATTCTGATTTACCAACTCCTGGCGCTGATTCGGGGGACTCGTGCGGCTCCCATGCTGGTTGGATTGGCGGTGCTGGCACTAGCTTTTTACTTCGCGCGACTGGGAGAATTGCGCACGTTGAACTGGCTTCTCAGCACGTTGCTGCCTTACGTGGTATTTGCGCTGATCGTCGTTTTTCAATCGGAAATCCGGCATGCGCTGGCTAATCTGGGGACGCGCATTTCGTTCGGACGATCTTCGAATTCGGCGGGCGACGTGTATGACGATATCGTTTTGGCGGCCAACTTGTTCTCTCAGAATCAGACGGGCGCGTTGATGATCATCGAGCGCGAGATCGGGCTGCGTACTTACATCGAAAGCGGGGTGCCTCTGGATGCGCGGCTGTCTTACGATCTGCTAGCGACGTTGTTTCGGCCGAGCGCTCCGTTGCATGATGGCGCGGTGATCGTGCAACGGGATCGGATTGCCGCGGCGGCTTGTTTTCTGCCGTTGTCGATGAATCCGGTGCTCTCCACTCAGATGGGGACGCGGCATCGGGCGGGAATTGGCGTTACTGAAGAGACGGACGCGGTAGCGGTAATTGTTTCCGAAGAGACGGGCGCGATCAGCCTGGCGGTCAAAGGAAATATCGAGCGCGATCTGACGGTAGAGCGGTTGCGCGAACGGCTCACGCAGCTTCTGCGGCGCTATGCTCCGGCGCATACTCTGCCGCAGCCGGTGGAAGAAAACCTGATTGAAGATGAGCCTCCGAGTTCGCATCCCGCGCGGCGGCAGGATTCGAGTGTTCGGCCTGGGAGCGACGACTAAATCATGCCGAGCCTCCTGAAACGTACTTTCGTGCAGAACGCAGGTCTTAAGGTCATCTCACTGGCGCTGGCGATCGCTCTTTGGCGGGTGGTTTCCCGTGATCAGGCTGCGGAGATGGAACTGCGCGTCCCGATTGTGTTTCGCAATTTTCCGGCAAATCTCGAGATTGATTCGGCGAACTATACGGAAGCCCAGATACGGGTGCGCGGTCCGGGACGGCTCATTCATCGTCTGCGGTCCACCGATGTACGCGCCGAAATTGATCTGGCAGCGGTGCGTCCGGGCAGCCGTACTTTTGACCTAACGACGCACAGTGTGCACGTGCCGGATGACCTGGAAGTCGTGCAGATCATTCCCAGTCAGTTTCAACTCTCGTTCGATGACCGGATGACGCGCACCGTCGAGGTGCGGCCGAAGGTGAGTGGCGTGCCTGGCGCCAAAATAGTCGCGGACCCGGCGAGCATTACGATCGTGGGTCCTCGGCGCCGGGTCGAAACCGTTGACGCCGCAACCACGGACCCGATCGATGCCAGTGGCACGACGGAACGCGGCAGCTTCATTACACAAGCGTACGTCCCTGACCCTTTGATCCAAGTTGTGCACCCCACGCCGATCCGGGTCACCGTTATCATGGAAGGCGGCCATTAGCGCTTAGCATTTAGCCAAAGCTGCAAAAGCTTAGGTGCTAACGGCTAACGGCTAACGACTAAGGGCTAACCGCTGACTCATGACTCAGACACGACAACTCTTTGGTACGGACGGTATCCGGGGTGTCGCGGGGGAATTCCCGCTCACTCGCGAGAGCACCTATCTGATCGGACGGGCACTTGGCCACGACCTCATTCGAGGGAATGCTAAAGCTCGTGTCGTTATTGGCCAAGACACGCGCGAATCGAGCCGGTGGATTGCGGACCGGGTGTGGCAGGGGCTGGCATCGGTGGGGGTGGCGGTTCGCAGTGCGGGCGTGATCACTACGCCGGGAGTTGCGTACCTAGCGCGGTCCCAGCGCTTCGACGCGGGGGTAGTTATCTCGGCGTCGCACAATCCCTGGACGGACAACGGGATCAAGGTTTTCTCGGGCGACGGCTACAAACTTCCGGACGCGCACGAACTGGCGATCGAAAAAGAAATCTTCACGCTGCTACAGGGCTCGCACGCACCGCAGCCGGATTCAACCCCTCCGCTGTCCAGTCTGCCCGGTGATCCGGGCCTGCGGCAGGCATATGTTGGCTGGCTGGCTTCGAACATCAAGACCGATGTGAAGGGTCTACGGGTAGCTGTGGATTGTGCCCATGGAGCTGCCGCCGTGGAAGCTCCGGAATTGTTTCGTGCAGTCGGAGTTCAGGCGGCTTTTCTTCACTCCGCGCCGGATGGACAGAACATCAATGAACAATGTGGGGCGCTGCACCCCGAGACGGTCGCGCAGTTCGTGGTCGAAAATCAGGGCCAGTACGATCTCGGAGTGACGTTCGATGGCGATGCCGACCGAGCGCTGTTTTCCGATGCTCAGGGCCGGGTTGTAAACGGCGACGCGGTGCTGCTGATCGCGGCGCGCGAGATGCAGGCGAGCGGCTCGCTGCCAAATAACACGGTAGTTGCTACTACGATGTCGAATATGGGGCTGGAACTGGCTTTTCAGCGTTCCGGCATTCGCATGCTTCGGGCCAATGTGGGCGACAAATACGTTCTCGAGGAAATGCAACGGGTGAAGGCAGCGCTGGGGGGCGAACAGTCCGGGCACATCCTGTTTCGGGATGGAGAGGCAACTACCGGCGACGGCCTGCTCACTGCGCTGCGAGTGATGCAAATCATGGTTCGTTCGGGTAAGTCGCTGGCGGACCTGGTCGGCGATCTGAAAGTATTTCCGCAGACGATACGGAATGTGCGCGTCCGGGAAAAGGTTCCCTTTGCTCAAATTCCCGCCATCGCGGAAGCCATCGCGGCCGCCGAGGGCGAGCTTAACGGCAACGGGCGGGTAGTCGTGCGCTATTCGGGCACGGAGGCCCTGGCCCGGGTGATGATTGAGGCGGAATCGAAAGAGCAAATGGATCGTCTGGCCGACAAGATCGTCTCTGCCATCCGTTCAAGTCTAGGGTCCTAACGCCGAGCGGGCCGGTCCTCAAACCCGCGTCTGACTGGGGATCCCGTCGCAGTGTGCAAATTTTGCACTCCCTTGAATTTCTTTGCCGGCAACACAACCGCAATCGTCGGACTGTAATCCAACGCTCCGCACACTTGTAGTACTCCGTGGAGGCTGACGATGCGGCGGGCTCTGGTTCTGGCGTTGGTTTCGCTCACATTGCCGATGGCGGCGTGGGCGAATGGAATTGACCTGTTAAACAAATTCGGCACGATCACAATCTCCAATGCTGGGATCATATCCAAGGGTTCCCAGCTCCACCAAGTTAATGGGATCAACACCGGGCACTCGCTGGGCTCGGTTTCGTTTGGGACTGGCGCACTGTTGAGCGGCAGTATTCAGGCGGGCGGAACATTTTCCAGCGTGGGCTCATTTTTCAACGTGGTCGGAGTCGGACAAGCCAAGGGGACGCTCTTTACCGGCGTCTTTGTTGGACCGATCACCTGGACTCTGGTTAGCCAGAGCGGGCCGACCCTGATCTTTCAACTTAGCGGCGCACTTTCCGGCACGCTCAAGAACGGGCACATGACAAGCGGCACTACGACACAGCTGTTTAGAACCACAAGCGCGCAACTCGCCCAAGGGATCGTGCACCTCACATCCGGTGAGACTCACCTGACTGCGGCGCCCGAACCTGGCACCCTGGGACTATTGGGACTGGGCTTGTTGGGAATGGCGGGCAAGGCGAGACACGGACTGAAGTCAAGCGTTCGCCGGGAGGTCGGACTGTAAATACCGCCGAGGTACTCGTGTTTCGTCCATAACAAGTGCACGTGTGCCTAAATTCTGTTTGTGAAGGCGACCGCAAATGGACTGCGGCGCCTTAGCTACGTTTGCCGGACCTTCGCTGGCGCCTTTCTTGGAACACACGTCCCTTGGTGCAGTCCCGTGATCTTGTGTCCTCTGCCAATCCAGCCGAGAATGAAAATCGACTTACTTCGGGACTCGACACAAACACATGAGAATTCTGATCGTCGAAGACGATACTGCTCTGGCGAGTTTCATCCGCAAGGGTCTGGAGGCGGAACACTACGCCGTGGATGCTGCCACGGAAGGCGATCAGGGCCGTTCCCTGGCGCTGGAATTTGATTATGATCTTTTGATTCTTGATCTCAACCTGCCCGGAATTGACGGTCTGGCGATTTTGAAGAGTCTCCGACAACGCAAGCCGAGTTTGCCGGTAATGATACTTACCGCCCGCAGCCGTGTTGAAGACCGCGTGCAATGTCTGGACATGGGGGCCGACGACTACCTGGTGAAGCCTTTCTCGTTTCTGGAACTTGCGGCTCGGGCGCGGGCTTTGTTGCGCCGTTGTCACTTGCCTTCGGAGTCGGTTCTGGCGGTCCGCGATCTTCGTCTTGATCGGGTGGAGCGGCGGGTAGAACGATCGGGCCGACGCATCGATCTGACAGTTAAGGAATTCGCGCTGCTCGAATACCTGATGCGCAACGTCGGGCGCCGGCTGACTCGGGCCATGATCATAGAACACGTATGGAATCTGACTTTCGATTCCACGACCAATGTTGTCGACGTTTACATTAACTATCTGCGTCGCAAAGTGGACGATGGCTTTTCTCCGGCACTGATCCACACAGTTCGCGGAGTGGGCTATGAACTCGGTCCGGGAGGAGCGACGGCATGAGCACAGGGCCGCAGGCCTTGCCGGAACAAACGCAGGATCAGGCAGTGCTCGGCGTGCTGCTGCATTCCCTCAGCCAGCCCCTTACTAGCCTGCGCTGTTCGCTGGAGCTGTCGGCTGAAGATGTGGCGGGGCAGCAGGATGCTGTTTCCGTTGCGCTGCAACAAACGGACCGCGTGATTGCTGTGGTCAAGCTGATGCGGGAGTATCTCGATACCGAGTGCGCGGCAGTCGCGCAGCCGTCAGTGCCCGTGGGGCCTGTGCTTCGCAACGTAGTCAACGATCTATCCTCGATGGCTGCCGAACGGCAGGTGGGCCTTCGCCTGATGGGCGGCTGCAGTTCGACGATCGCGCTGCCGGAACCGCGTCTGCGGCTGGCTCTTCAGTATCTGATCGGCGTTCTGGTGGAGCAACAACCGCGGCATGGAGAGATCACGCTTCGACTGGAACAGGGCGCTTCGGAATCGGAGTTGCGCGCGCTTGTTGCCCCCAGGGATTGCAGCGCCGCCGCGAAACATGATCCTGGTATCGCGACTCTGCACGATGTGCAACTTGCCATTGCCCGCCGGCTGCTGGAATCGGCTGGCGCTTCGCTCGTATTTGGGGGCGACGATCATTCAGGCTTCCTCCTTTGTATCCCGCGCCCGCCCCGGCCCGTCTCGGCGGAACTTTTCGCGTGACATTTTTTGAGTCGTAGCGCGTTCTGGCCGGAGTACAATCCAGCCTTTGCCGGAGGATTGCCATTTGAAGCGCTGGCTAATACTGGTGATTGTCGCGTCCTGTGTTACCGCAGGCTGGGGGCAAAACGCGGCTCCAGATTCGAAACTCGTAACGGTAATCCGTGCGGGGGTGCTTATTGACGGGCAGTCAAACGCGGCTCGTCGTAATCAGGTCATTGTTATTCGTGGAAACCAGATTGTGGAAGTTTCCGACGCTGCAAGCGCGCGTATTCCGGCGGGCGCCCAAACGATCGACCTCTCGCAGGCGACTGTTCTCCCTGGACTGATTGACGCCCATACCCACATCTTCCTCCAAGGCGAAGAGCCGGCTGCGGGCGGATACGACGTACAACTCCTGAAATATCCTCTAGCGTTTCGCGCGGCGCGCGCAACGGTGTCCGTGCGGCGAGCGTTGGAGCAGGGCTTCACCACATTGCGCGATGTAGAAACTGAAGGCGCGGGATATGGCGATGTCGGAATCAAGCAGGCGATCGAAGGCGGATACATTCCTGGTCCGCGGCTGTTTGTTTCGACTCGTGCCATCTCCTCGACGGGCGGATATCCGCTGGAAGGCTACGCGCCTGAGATCGACGTGCCGAAGGGCGTGCAGATCGTGGATGGTCCAGTCGAGGCGCGGAAGGCGGCTCGCGAGCAGCTAGATCATGGGGCTGACTGGATCAAGGTATACATGACCCATCGCTCATGGATCGGCAAGAACGGAGAGCTCGCTTCACAGCCAACGCTCACGGTGGAGGAACTTCGCGCCATCGTCGATGAAACACACGGTTGGGGAAAGAAAGTCGCTTGCCACTCCTACAGCGGCGAAGGCATGCAGCGCGCTCTGGACGGCGGTTGCGATTCAATCGAGCACGGCCTCGCGTTGACCGATGCGCAGATCGCGCAAATGATAAAGCAGGGCACGTGGCTGGTTCCAACGCTCAGTGTTTACTACTACGACTGGGCGCCCGCCGATACTCCCGATGGGCAACGCGACCGAAAGCGCGTATCGGCTCACGAAGAATCGTTTCGCAAGGCGCTCAAGGCGGGAGTGAAGATCGCGTTTGGCACGGACGCCGGCGGATTTCCCTGGACTGATCCGATCGCGCAGGAATTTCCGCGCATGGTGGAATTCGGCATGACTCCGATGCAGGCGATACAGAGCGCAACGACGCGAGCGGCGGAGCTCCTCGAGATGAAGGGGAAACTCGGCGTAATCGCACCGGGCGCTTTTGCGGATGTGATTGCGGTTCCGGGCGATCCGTTAACTGACGTGAAAGCTCTCGGCAGTGTGGGCTTCGTGATGAAAGATGGAAAGAGTTTCAAGAACGAGATTGTGCCTCCGACGAAGAGGTGATCTATGAATATTCTGGAGATGTGCGACGCGGGCGGCGCGTCCGTTCTGGTGGAAGCGACGGCTGAGCAGGCGATCCGCGCTATGCTGGATCGCCACGTGGGTGCAGTGGCAATTCTCGATGAGAATACCCGCGTCGCTGGAATTTTTACGGAACGAGATGTGCTGCGACGTCTTTCTGTGAGCGGACGCGATCCGGCCCAGACGCCAGTCCGCGAAGTCATGACCACTCCAGTGGAGATGGCTACGCTTGACACCACTCCCGGCCAGGCGTTGGCGACGATGGTCGAGCGCCACTATCGCCACTTGCCGATCGTCGACGATGACGGACGATTGTTGGGAATGCTATCTATCCGCAATGTCTTGCAGGCGCGGATTGACGCCCTCACTCGTCAGTTGGACGAGGCTCGCTCGGTTCGTAGTTCGCGATAGCGGGCGCAATCGAAGTTGGCATGGCAAGAGTCGTCTCTACCGGTAGGAGAAACCATTGGCCAAACCACCTTCAGCCCTCTCAGCAAAAGCGTTGCTCATTGCCCGCATCGGTACCGGAATTTTCTTTGTGCTATTTGGAGAATACAAAGTTTTCGGAAGTGCATTCGCGCACAGCGGATTCGCACATTATCTCGACGGCTACATTCAGCAGACGGCCGTCAGCTTCTATCGGCCGGTTCTCAGTCACATCATACTTCCGCATGTCGTTTTTTTCGGGTATCTGGTCGGCATTGTCGAATTGTTCATCGGGATCAGTCTGATTCTCGGAGTGTTCGTCCGCGTTGCGTCGGTTCTCGGAATGCTGCACATGTTGAGTCTCACGCTGGCAACGTGGTGGGGACCCGGACACGATGCCCCGATCTGGCAGTACTTCGGAGCGGAACTCGATCATCTCCCGCTGCTTTTTCTGTTCCTGATTTTTTATGCTGCAAATCCGCCAGGAAGCTGGCGCGCACGGCGGCGCGGGCTGGATTGATGGTTCGGCGGAAGATCTTTATTTGTGCGAATGGGGACTCTGGGCGGGGTTCTTGCGTGCCCGGGGTGCGGCTTTGCCGATCCTGACCTCGAAGCTCACGGGTAATTGCTGAGGCGGATAACACGCAGCCTTATCGCACGCCTGATATTTCAGGTTCCCGCGGACGATGTACTTGCCCGGCTGTACGGAACGCAGCGGGCGAACCGAGACGTCCACCTCGAAATCGCCGGTGTATACGTTGAGCTTTTCGTCGGGCGCGAACGCGAAGCTCATGTCGTGGCCGTCGGGATATGTGGTTCCGCCAATCACGATGTCGGTAGTGGCGCTGATTTTCAGAGCGGTCGGGATCAGGAACTCTGACTTGGGTTGATTGGAATTGATGTGATAGCCCCGGGCGACTCGAAACGATAGAGGAACAGGAGAGGCTTTGCCTTGCGTGATGGTCACCACCGGAGCCGGCGCCATACTGACGACAGGCTTTATGGGAGGCGCATCCTGAGCGCCCGCCGCGGCGCCCAGCACGACGACCCAACATGCAAGTGGCTGTTTCATCCTTGTTAAAGGTACTCTACTCACTGCACCGGCACGACGTTACTTTTGCGCCTGTACTGGTTGGCCTTGGCCGAGTGCCTCTTTGATGTGGTCGACGAACACGCTTCGGCTCTGCAAACCGAACTCGCGGGCTACAAGCTTGCCGTCTCGGTCAATAAAGAACGTAGTCGGCAGCACGCCGACGCCGCCGTAACTCTGGCCGACCGACTCTTTCCCCAGCAGAACCGGGTAATTGACGTTCATCTGCTTGGCGAATTTGGCAATCTCTTCGGTGCTGGCGTCGTCCATGGCTACGCCGACAATTTGGAATCCCTGTGGACCATATTCCTTCTGCAATTCAACAAACCAGGGCATCTCGATTTTGCAGGGACCGCACCAGGTTGCCCAGAAATTCAGCAACAAGGCTTTGCCGCGGAAGTCGGAGAGCTTCACGTTCTTGCCGTCGAGCGATGGCAATTCGAAATCCGGGGCTGGTTGTCCCCGTAATTGTCCAGACACAGAACCACCCGCCCGATTCTTGCGAGCTTGATGAATCCCGAAGAAAAACATGGCCGCTGCAATGGCGGCGACGACGACGAGAACAAGAGGATTTCTTTTCACCAGTAAACTCCCCTACTACCTACAACGCGAAACGGTTCAGGAACGACAGCCAACCCGAGATCAAGGTAAGCCGACCCAGCACCAGCAACACACCCAGAGCGACAAGCAATCCTCCGCTGGCCACTTCGAGGGCGTGCATATGGAACTTGAAGCGGTTATAGAACTTGAGAAAGCGTCCGATTCCAAGCGACGTCAGCAGGAAAGGGACTGCCAGGCCGGCCGAGTAAATGGCTAGCAGGAAAATGCCTTGCCAGACAGTGTTTTGGGCTGCTGCCATTCCCAGAACAACTGCCAGGATCGGTCCTACACATGGAGTCCAACCAAAAGCGAATGCGAACCCGATCACGAAAGCGCCCCATGCGGTGGAACTGCCCTTAAGGCCATGCATGCGTGTATCGGCGAGGAGGGCTTTGATCTGAAAGATGCCCGTCAGATGCAGTCCGAACAAAATGATGACGACTCCGGCGACGCGGGCAATCACCGACTGATACATCCTCAGCATTTGTCCTACTTCCGTTGCCACTGCACCCAGAGCAATGAACACGAGACTGAATCCGACAATAAACGCCGCGGAGTTCAGCATCACTTTGCGGAAGAGCTGCCCTTCTTGGGACTTCAGTTCCTCGACACCGACGCCGGAGATCAGGGAGACGTATCCCGGTACCAGCGGTAGGACGCAGGGCGAGAGAAAAGAAATCAATCCCGCGGCAAATGCAGCGAGCGGTGATGGAGAACCGGACATAGATCTATTGTAGCGATTGCGAGAGCGATTTCCGCCCATCTCAAAGGATGCCGGAGAGACAAGGAATGTTACAGGTTTTCCGCGGGGTTTGCTGAGTTCGCGGATCTCTTCGGCTGCCTGACCGGCGGCTCCTTCGCGGGCGCCTCGTTTCCGGCGGCGGGAGATTGGCGATCCGGCTGGGTTTCGGTCAAGACCTTCTTGATGAATCCGGGAGGCACGACTGCGGTCAGAATCGCTCTGTCGTCGGATCGTTCGACTTTCAAGCTCTCGAAGAATGCCTTGACATCAACATCGGAACCTTGTGTGCCGATGCTGGTTTCAGCCGAGTGAAACAGGTTGAGAAAGGCGGAAACCTGATCGGCAATCGCCCGGGCATCGTCTTCAGAGTGCGTGAAGGCTTCCGCGCGCAGATGCAGGGCGCGGAGATAACGCGCGGAAATCACGACGGTTGCGGGTTTGGGCAACAGCATCGCCCAGCCACTCAATCCGCCGAGTGGGCCGGACCGTGCGGGATCGACGCGCAGAATCGCCCATGACAGGCTAGCGAATGGCACCCTCTTGTAATACTGGCGCAAAAATTGGGGGCCGCCAAAAGGAGAAGCTAATTTGCGGGAGCGATCCAGAATGCCTCGGATTACGTTCTCGTCGGGATGATTGGAAACGGCCACCGTGTCGGTGGAAAGCACGGCTACGCGGACGGTGCGGCCTTCGACTGGAATGTTGTAGATATCGAATCCGTGATAGTCGTCGACGGAGGAAGCGATCTTCTTGAGGTATGCCGTCAACTTGCCGGAGTCGACTTTGCCAACGATGATCTCGGAGAACCGGGGCTCGGTTGCCGATCCGCCCGTTGCGCCTCCTCCCCAAGTCGAAGGATAGTGAACGGCAAAGCCCGCCTGGTCGAGGTCGCGCTCGAACTGGAAGCCCGTTTCCTCGACAAACTTTTGGTAGTCCGGATCGTGAGAAACAGCGGGAAGCTGATTTGTGGCGTTGAAGGCGCGAATCCACTTCAGGTTGATATAGAAGAAGCCGTCGGCGCCGGGCAACAGCCGGACAGCTTCCGGAGGAGCACGCTTGCGGAGCTGGACTATGGCCACTACCGCCGCCGCAATTGCCAACACGGCGATCAGAACAGGGAGGGTGCGCTTGATCCGCATGAAAGGCTTATGAGGATGGCATGATAGCATCCTTGGGGATTCTGGGAGTTAGCCTGCAGAGGAGTTCTCATTTCCGGGTTCTCAGTTCTCAGAACGGGAACAGGGATCCGAAGCTCATGCTTTTCGAGTCCAGCGAACTGCGAGAACAATCAAGATGATGGCGTCGAAAATGAGCCCGAGCGGATGATAGTAGTCGTACCAGACGTTCAGTCCAACAATTACCGCGATAATGTACCCAACGGCCACCTTCTGACGCTCGAAAGGTTGAGACTCGT
>WNFR01004520.1_pt1 | contig 14290 bp, 13 predicted proteins | sample 5400221 | NCBI WGS metagenome assembly WNFR01 (sample SAMN13153357, study PRJNA577476) | soil metagenome | isolation source: 40 cm soil under Madrone tree | place: USA:California | collected 2016-06-14 | reverse complement strand
CGCGGGCGTCGACGCGCTCGTGCTGAAGCTCGGTGGGGAGCTCGCACGCGTCGAGGTCGACGGTGACCTGTTGCGTGCGGGTGGCGGTGCAGCGAACGCCGTCGCTCTGCACGGCGCCCGCACGGCCGGTCTCGGCGGCTTCGAGTTCGCCTGCGCGATTCCCGGCACGATCGGCGGCGGCACCTGGATGAACGCCGGCGCGTATGGCGGCGAGTTCTCGCACGTGCTCGTCCGGGCGCTCGTCGCGACCGCGGCTGGAAGCGGCTGGCTCACGCCGGAGGAGCTCGGGCTCTCGTACCGCCACTCGAATCTGCGCCACGGCCAGGTCGTCGTCGACGCCGAGCTGCGTCTCCAGCCGCGCCCGCCGGAGGAGATCAAGGCCGATGTGCGCGCGCTGAACGCGCAGCGCAAGGCGGCCCAGCCGACGAACCGGCGGACGTTCGGGAGCGTGTTCAAGAACCCGGCGCACGAGCTGAGCGCGGGGAGGATGCTCGAAGCCTGCGGGCTGAAGGGCCACCGCATCGGCGGTGCCCAGATCTCGCCGAAGCACGCGAACTTCATCGAGAACGCCGGGGGCGCGCGGAGCGCCGACGCGGTCGACCTCATGGCCGAGGCGCGCCGGCGCGCCCGCGAGCAGTTCGGCGTCGAGCTCCAGCACGAGGTCGAGCTCCTCGGCGACCTGGCCATCACGTAGGAGCCGCCGCGCCCGCGGCGAACGTGGGCAGGTGGGCGCTCAGCGTCGATCCTCCCAGCGCCGGGCTGCGCAACGCCCCCGCGCAGCGGTCGCGACCCTCCCGCGCGCGCAGCGCGTCGTCCGGGCCGTGCCGGTCCGCCTCCTGCCTTCGCGCCGCTCGCTCGCCGTCGGCCTCGGTCTCATCGCGCTCGCCGCCGGCGCCTACGTCGTCGCGCGTCAGACCTCGACGTTCGCCCTGTCGCGGATCGAGGTGACGGGCGCGCCGCCGGCGATACGTGCCCAGGTGCGCCGCGAGCTCGCGCCGCTCGTCGGCACGAGCCTGCTCACGCTCGACTCGTCGAAGCTCCTGCGCCGGGTCGAGGCGCTCCCGACCGTCGTCTCCGCCACGTACGACCGCGCGTTCCCGCACACGCTCCGACTCGTCGTCGTTCCCGAGCAGCCGGTCGCGATCCTCCACAGTGGCTCGAAGACCTGGCTCTATTCGGCGCGGGGAAGGGTCGTCCAGCCCGTTCCGCCGCGGACGTATCCGGGCCTGCCGCGCATCTGGGTCACTGCGGCGACTCCGGTCGCGGCCGGCGCCTTCGTCCAGCCAGACGCCGCCGGCGCGGCAGCGCGGGCGCTCGCGCTCGCAACCCGCTTTCCCGCGCGGGTCGCCACCGCGCAGCTCACCCACGGCGAACTCGTCTTCACGCTTCGCTCGGGGCTCGAGCTCCGGTTCGGCGCGCCCACCGACCTCCAGCTGAAGCTCGCGGTCGCGCGCCGCGCCTTGCGCCTCCTGCCCGCCGGATCCACGTATCTCGACGTGAGCGTGGCCGGTCGTCCGGTCGCCGGCACCAACCCTCAAGTCTCAGGTAGAGGTTAAGACTATGAACCGTCTAGCTCTGATTGACAGCCAGATCGGCCGCATCTACCCTGCGGCGCGCAGTCCTGTTTCACGCCCCCACGCTCCACTGAAGGTTCAGGTGTACACCCCATGAGCATGCGCGACCAGTCGGGCAACTATCTCGCTGTGATCAAAGTCGTCGGTGTCGGCGGCGGCGGCACGAACGCCGTCAACCGGATGGTCGACGCAGGCCTGAGTGGGGTCGAGTTCATCGCGGTGAACACCGACGCGCAGGCGCTGATGATGTGCGACGCCGACGTCAAGATCCACATCGGCTCCAACGCGACGCGCGGCCTCGGGGCCGGCGCAGATCCGGTCGTCGGGCACGCCGCAGCGCAGGAGAGCCGCGACGAGCTGAAGGAAGCGCTGAAGGGCGCCGACATGGTCTTCGTCACGGCGGGCGAGGGCGGCGGTACCGGCACCGGCGCCGCGCCGATCGTCGCCGAGCTGGCGCGCGAGCTGCAGGCGCTGACCGTCGGCGTCGTCACGAAGCCGTTCGGCTTCGAGGGCCGGAAGCGCTCGCAGCAGGCCGAGCTCGGGATCGAGAACCTCCGCGACCGCGTCGACACCTTGATCGTGATCGAGAACGACCGGCTGCTCCAGGTCGTCGAGAAGCGCACGTCCGTGACCGACGCCTTCCGGCAGGCCGACGACATCCTCCGCCAGGGCGTCCAGGGGATCACCGACCTGATCACCGTCCCCGGCCTCGTCAACCTCGACTTCGCCGACGTGCGCACGATCATGCGCGACGCCGGCTCCGCGCTGATGGGCATCGGCAGCGCCTCGGGCGAGAACCGCGCGACGGAGGCCGCGCGCGGCGCGGTCTCGTCGCCGCTGCTCGAGACGTCGATCGAAGGCGCCACCGGGATCCTGCTCAACATCACGGGCGGCCCCGAGATCGGGCTCTTCGAGGTGAACGAGGCGGCCGAGGTGGTCACCGGCGCCGCCGACCAGAACGCGAACGTGATCTTCGGAGCCGTGATCGACGACGCGATGGGCGCCGAGGTGCGCGTGACCGTGATCGCGACCGGCTTCGGCGTCCAGCGCCGCCGGCGGCGCGGCGCGGCGGCCGAGGCGCCGATCCCGTCCGCACCGGTTCCCGGCGGCGGCTTCGAGATCCCCGACGAGGCGCTCGACGTGCCCTCGTTCCTCCGCGACGGCTGATTCGAAAAATCTCGCGTTTCGAGGTTTGACGCGCCGCCGACGCGGTACAGACGGATTGCCCTCAACGGGTTGGCTCCCTCATAACGCCAACCCCACGACCCGGTCCGCCGCCCCGGCTCATCTTCGGATACCGGGGCGGCCCCGTTCTCGGGGTCGGAATCGAGGTCAGTCACTAGGATCGTTCGTGCATGGCGCAGACGCTTCAGCGCACTCCTCTGCACGACCGGCACGTCGAGCTCGGCGCCCGGATGGTCCCGTTCGCCGGCTGGGAGATGCCGGTCCAGTACGAGGGAGTGATCGCGGAGCACCGCGCCGTCCGCACCGACGCGGGCGCATTCGACGTCTCGCACATGGGCGAGATCGAGGTCGAGGGCCCGCTCGCGCTCGAGCTGCTGCAAGGCCTGCTCTCGAACGATCTGGGCCGGCTCGCTCCCGGCGACGCGCAGTACACGCTGCTCACGAATGAGCGCGGCGGCATCGTCGACGACCTGATCGCGTACCGGCTCGAGCCGTGCCGCTTCCTGCTCGTCGTCAACGCGTCGAACCGCGCAGCCGACTTCCACTGGCTCAAGGAGCGAGAGGTCAGGGGCTCGGAGGTGCGCGACGTCTCCGACGAGTACGCGCTCGTCGCCGTGCAGGGGCCGAACGCAATCGCGAAGCTCGGTCTCCCGCCGGCGAAGCAGTTCACGTTCGCCGAGGAGCGCATCGACGGCATCGAGGCGATGGTCAACCGCACCGGCTACACCGGCGAGGACGGCTGCGAGATCCTCTGCATGGCCGACGACGCCGTCGCGCTCTGGGACGCGGTGCTCGCCCGCGGCGTCGTGCCGTGCGGCCTCGGTGCACGCGACACGCTGCGCCTCGAGGCGTCGCTGCCCCTGCACGGCAACGACATCGATCCCGACACAGACGCGATCTCGGCCGGGCTCGGCTGGACGTGCGCGCTCGACCACAAGGACTTCACCGGCTCCGACGTGCTGCGCCGCATCAAAGACGAAGGTCCGACGCGCAGGCTCGTTTCGTTCGTGATGGAGGAGAAGGCGGTCCCGCGCCAGGGTATGCCGATCGTCGGCGGCGGCGTCGTCACCTCCGGAACGCACTCGCCGATGCTCGACGTCGGCATCGGTATGGGCTACGTGCCGGCGACGCACGCCGCGCCTGACACGCGGCCCACGATCGACGTCCGCGGCAAGCTGCGCAAGGCACGCATCGTCAAGAGACCGATCTACAAGAGGGAGGGCTGAATTGGCCGCAGTGGAGTCGTATCCCGACGACCTGAGGTACCACGCCGAGCACGACTGGGCCCGCGTCGAGGGTGACGAGGCCGTACTCGGCATCACGTGGTTCGCGGCCGACGCGCTCGGCGAGCTCGTCCACTTCGAGCCGCCCGAGGCGGGCGCGACCGTGACGAAGGACACGTCGTACGGCGAGGTCGAGTCCGTGAAGGCGGTCTCCGACGTGATCGCGCCGCTGTCCGGCGAGGTGCTCGAGGTCAACCAGAAGGCCATCGACGCGCCCGAGACGGTGAACGACGATCCCTACGGCGACGGCTGGCTGATCCGGATTCGCCTCTCGAAGCCGGCCGAGGTCGACGCGCTGCTCGACGTCGCTGCGTACCAGCAAGTCCTGGCCGAGTTGTGACGCACCCGTTCCTCGCCCTCACCGACGACGACCGGGAGGAGATGCTGCGCACGATCGGCGTCTCTTCGATCGACGAGCTGTTCCGCGACATCCCGGCCGGCGTCCGCTTCGGCCGCGAGCTCGCCCTGGAGCGGCCGCTCGGCGAGGCCGAGCTCTCCGCGCACCTGGGTGCGCTCGCCGCGCGCAATGTCGACGCGACGCGCGAGGTCTCGTTCCTCGGCGCCGGCATCTACGACCACTACGTCCCCGCCGTTGTCGACACGGTCCTCCAGCGCGGCGAGTTCCTCACCGCGTACACGCCGTACCAGCCGGAGATGAGCCAGGGCGTGCTGCAGGCGATCTTCGAGTACCAGACCGCGATCTGCGAGCTCACCGGCATGGACGTCTCGAACGCCTCCGGCTACGACGGCACGACCGTGACGGCGGACGCGTGCTACATCGCGAAGCACGCGCGCCCCGGCAAGACGCGGATCGTCGTCACCGAGGCGACGAACCCGCAGGTGCGCCACGTCGTGAAGACGTACGCGCCGGGCTTCGGCCTCGAGATCGTCGAGGTGCCGCATCGCAACGGGGCGACGGATCCCGACGAGCTGCGGGCGGCAGCCGAGGGCGCGGCAGCCGTGATCTTCCAGCAGCCGAACTTCTTCGGCTGCCTCGAGCCGGCGCCCGAGCTCGCCGCCGCCGCGAACGATGCCGATGCGCTCTCGATCGCGCACGTCGACCTGCTCTCCCTCGGCGTCCTCGAGGCGCCGGCGCGGTACGGCTGCGCGCTCGCGCTCGGTGAGGGCCAGGCGGCCGGCAACTTCCCGGCCTACGGCGGCCCGCACTACGGGTTCCTCGCGTCGCGGCAGGAGCTCATCCGCCGCATGCCCGGCCGGATCGTCGGCGAGACGGTAGACACCGCGGGCGAGCGCGGCTATGTCCTCACCCTGCAGACGCGCGAGCAGCACATCCGGCGCGAGAAGGCGACGTCGAACATCACGACCAACCAGACATTGCTGGCGCTCGGCGGGCTCGTCTATCTCACGTGGCTCGGGCCGCAGGGACTACGCGAGCTGGGGGAGACCTGTCTCTCGCTGGCCGCGTACGCGAAGCAGCAGCTCCAGGAGCGCGCCGGGCTCGAGCTCGTGTTTCCAGAGCGGGCAACATTCAAGGAGTTTGCCGTGCGGGTCGGACGGAACGCGCGCGACGTGATCCGCGACGCCCGGGCGCAGGGGGTCCGTCCCGGCTATGCGCTCGGCCGCGACTACGAAGGCCTCGACGACGTCCTGCTGGTCGCCGTCACGGAGCAGCGGACACCGGCCGAGATCGACCGCCTCGCCGCAGTGCTCGCCGAGGTCGCGCGATGAAGCTGATCTACGAGAAGTCGAAGCCGGGCCGCCGCGCGTCGATGATCCCGCGCCACGACGGCCTGCCTGCGCCCGAGGTGCCCGACGAGCTGCGGCGCGCGGAGCCGCCGCGGCTGCCGGAGGTGCCGGAGTTCGAGCTGGTGCGGCACTTCACCGAGCTCTCGACGCGCAACTTCGGGATCGACAACGGCTTCTATCCGCTCGGCTCCTGCACGATGAAGTACAACCCGCGCGTCAACGAGCGCCTTGTCGGGCTGCCCGGCTTCGCGCGCATTCATCCCCTGCAGGACGAAGATGAGGTGCAGGGCGCCCTCGAGCTCGAGTGGCGGCTCCAGGAGATCCTCGCGGAGGTGACCGGGCTGCACGCCGTCTCGCTTCAGCCCGCGGCCGGCTCGCAGGGCGAGCTGACCGGCCTGATGCTGGTGCGCGCCTACTTCGCCGACCGCGGTGAGACGATCGAGCGGCGCAAGGTCGTCATCCCGGACACGGCGCACGGAACGAATCCCGCCTCGGTGACGATGGCCGGCTACGAAGTCACGCACGTCAAGACCGACGCGCGCGGCAACATCGACGTCGACGACCTGCGCACGAAGGTCGACGAGCACACCGCGGCGCTCATGCTCACGAATCCGTCGACGCTCGGCCTCTTCGACGAGAACATCGAGCAGATCGAGCAGATCTTCCACGGGGCCGGCGCGCTCATGTACTACGACGGCGCGAACCTCAACGCCGTCTGCGGCATCTCGCGGCCGGGCGACATGGGCTTCGACATCGTGCACATCAACCTGCACAAGACGTTCTCGCAGCCGCACGGCGGCGGCGGCCCGGGCGGCGGTCCGATCGCGGTACGCGACATCCTCGAGCCGTTCCTGCCGGTGCCGGCGGTCGTGCGCGGCGACGACGGCGTCGTCGCGCTCGACTTCGACCGGCCTAAATCGATCGGCAAGGTGCGCGGCTACACCGGCCCGTTCGGCGTCTTCGTCCGCTCGTACGCCTACATCCGCGCGTACGGGCCGCGGCTGCGCGAGATGTCGGAGACTGCTGTGCTGAACGCGAACTACGTGCTCGCGCGCCTGAAGGACGTCTACGAGCTCCCGTACGACCGCCTCTGCATGCACGAGTTCGTGCTCTCGGCGCGCAACCTCAAGCGCGACTACGGCGTGACCGCGCTCGACGTCGCGAAACGGCTGATGGACTACGGCTACCACCCGCCGACGATCTACTTCCCGCTCGTCGTGCCGGAGGCGCTGATGATCGAGCCGACGGAGACGGAGACGAAGGAGACACTCGACGCGTTCTGCGACGCGATGCTCGCGATCGCCCGCGAGGCGGCGGAGCACCCGGAGCTGCTGAAGGAGGCGCCGCACCACCGCCCGGTGCGCCGGCTCGACGAGGTGCGCGCCGCGAAGAACCCCGTCGTGAAATACGGCTTCGAGCAGCATCCGGTGCCTGACGGCCCGCCGCCGCAGCCGGTGGCCGCCGAGGCGCCGAAAGGCGCCTGATGCGCCGCAGGCGAGTGCTCGCGCTCGGCGCCGCGCTCGCCGTGCTCGCAGCCGACCTCACGCACGAGGCAATGACGCCGACTCCGTTCCACCACCTTCGGCCGGCAGGCATCTTCGTGCTCGCAGCGGCGGTCGCCCTCGCGCTGCTCGCAGTCGCGCCGCGCATCCCCTCCCTCGGCGTCGCGCTCGGCGCCGGCATCGCCGCGGGCGGGGCACTCGGCACCGCGGTCTCCGGCTTTGCGTGGAACGGCGTCCCCGACCCGCTCGTCGGCGGCGGGATCGCCTTCAACCTCTCCGACCTCGCCATCGCCGCCGGCGACGCGCTGCTCATCGCCTCGGTGCTCGTCCACGCGTGGACGCGCCGCGGTCACCTGCGCGAGCCCGTTTGAAGCCCCCGACTCGGGAGACGCAGCTGGGCGTTGCCGCATAGGCTCACGCCGGTGAGGGCGGATCCCTGGTGGGAGGGCGCGGTGATCTACCAGATCTACCCGCGCTCCTATGCAGATTCGAACGGCGACGGGAGCGGCGATCTCCCCGGCATCGTCTCGCGTCTCGATCACCTCCAGTGGCTCGGCGTCGACGCGATCTGGCTCAGCCCGACGTTTCCGTCGCCCAACGCGGACTGGGGCTATGACGTCTCCGATTATTTCGGCGTGCATCCCGACTTCGGGACGCTCGCGGACCTGGAGGAGCTGATCGTCGAGGCAGAGCGGCGACACATCCGCGTGCTCCTCGATCTCGTCCCGAACCACACGAGCGATCAGCACCCATGGTTCCACGATCGTGCGAAACGCGATTGGTACGTGTGGCGCGACCCAAAGCCGGAGGGCTCGCCGCCGAACAACTGGCGGGCCGTCTTCGGCGGCCCGGCCTGGACGTTCGACGAGCGGAGCGGGCAGTACTACCTGCATCTCTTTCTGCCGGAGCAGCCCGATCTCGACTGGTGGAACGACGAGGTGCGCGAAGCGTTCGACGAGATCCTCCGCTACTGGTTCGACCGCGGTGTCGCCGGCTTCCGGATCGACGTCGCACACGCGCTCGTCCAGGATCGGCTGCTGCGCGACAACCCGCCGGCGCAGCCCGGCGATCCGCCGGCATGGCTGCGGATGGGCCAACGCCCCGTGCACGACATGGGCCTGCCGGAAGCGGTTGACGTGCACCGCCGCTGGCGCAGCGTCGCCGACGAATACGGCGGAGGCCGTCTGCTGCTTGGCGAGACGTACGTCCTCGACCTCGAGCAGCTGTTGACGTACCTCGTTCCGGACGGGCTGCAGCTCTCCATGAATCTCGCGTTCCTGCACGCGCCCTTCGCAGCGGAGGCGCTCGCGGCGGTCGTCGACGAGACGGAGCGCGTGTATCCCGCCGGCGCGACGCCGTTGTGGCATGCGTCGAGTCACGACGATCCGCATTTCGCGACGCGCTGGTGCGAGGGCGACGAGGATGCGACCCGCTGCGCGCTCCTGCTGCTGCTCTCGCTGCGCGGCTCGTGCATCCTCTTCCAGGGCGACGAGATCGGCCTCGAGGCCGTCGACGTGCCGCCTGAACGCGTGCGCGACATCGCGGGCCGCGACCCGGCTCGCAACCCGATGGTCTGGGCCGACGTCGACGGCGCCGGCTTCACCGAGCCCGGCGTCGAGCCGTGGCTGCCGATCGGCGACCGGTCGCGCAACGTCGCGGCCCAGCGCGACGACCCGGGTTCGATCCTGACGCTCACGCGCGACCTGATCGCGCTGCGCAGGCACAGGCTGATCCTGTGCGGCCGCTACGAGCGAGTCGATGCGCCGGCTGACGTCTGGGCATTCCGCCGCGAGGGCGGAGCGCTCGTCGCTGCGAACCTCGGCACGGCGCCTGCTGCGCTCGCCGGCGTCCGGGGGACGGTCGTGCTCGGCACGCGCCGCGAACGCGACGAGGAGCTCGTCGACGGCCTGCTCGAGCTCGGCCCGCGCGAGGCTGTAATCGTCGCTACGAGCTAGTCCGGCAGTGTGATCGAGCCGTCCGGGCCGACCGTCCAGCTCGGATTGTGCGCGACCTCCCACGGGTGCCCGTCGGGGTCGTGGAACACGCCGGAGTAGCCGCCCCAGAACGTCGTCGCGCCCTCGCGCGCGACCGTCGCGCCCGCGGCCCGCGCTTCGGCGAGCACGGCGTCGACCTCCTCCGGCGAGCGCACGTTGAACGCGAGCGTGACGCCGCCCCAGCCGCCGGAGTCCGTCACGACGCTGTCCTCGGCGAGCGAGGCGCGGTTCCACAGCGCAAGCACCATGCCGCCCGTCTGGAAGAACGCGACGTCGAGCTCCGGATCGGTGTTGCAGCGCCAGCCGAGCGACTCGTAGAAACGCCGCGCCGCCGGAAGGTCGGCGACGCCGAGCGTGACGAGGCTGACGCGCTGCTCCATCAGCTCGGGACCGTAGCGCTGGCGCGACTTCGGCGCCGCAGCGAGCTGGCCGCACGCCGCGGCGATGTCGACCGGTGTCGCTGGATAGCTTTCACGGATTAGTAGAAGACTTGTTGAGACTCAGGTGCATCCGTATGCGATGCGATACCCCAATTGGGGGATGAGTCTGGTGTCAACAGGAGCCGACGCATCGAGGGATGGGGTCGCCGTCGCCAGTTCTCGCTGATTGTCGTCGTGTGCTCGTCACCGGAGGTGCGGGCTTTGTCGGTGCGAATCTCGCTGTCTCCCTCGCGGCTCGCCATCCCGCCTGGGAGGTGGTCGCGCTCGACAACCTGCGGCGCCGCGGCTCGGAGCTGAACCTGGCGCGGCTCCGCGAGGCGGGTGTTGACTTCGTGCACGGCGACGTGCGCGAACCGAGCGACCTGCTCGAACTCGGTCGTGTCGACGCGATCGTCGAGTGCTCGGCCGAGCCGTCTGTGCTGTCCGGAGTTGACGGCGCCACGGCGTATCCGGTCCACACAAACCTTCTGGGTGCCTATCACTGCCTCGAGCTCGCGCGGCGCGACCAGGCGCAATTCATCTTCTTATCGACGAGTCGGGTCTATCCGGTCGCGTCCCTCGCTTCAATTCGCTACGACGTCGGCGCGACGCGCTTCGAGCTTGCGGAGACACAGGAGGTCGCCGGGGTTTCGGCGGCCGGGATCTCCGAGGCGTTTCCGCTCACCGGCGCACGCACGCTGTATGGCACGACCAAGCTCGCGGCCGAGCTCCTCGTCGCGGAGTACGCAGCCGCGTTCGGGCTTCAGACTGTCGTCAATCGCTGCGGCGTCGTCGCCGGCCCGTGGCAGATGGGCCGCAACGACCAGGGAGTGTTCACGTACTGGCTGCTCGCGCACCAGCTGCGACGGCCGTTGCGGTACCTCGGCTTCGACGGCTCGGGCAGGCAGGTGCGCGACCTTCTCCACGTAGACGATTTGGTGGACCTGCTCGACGAGCAGCTCCGGTGTACTGAGGTGTGGGCCGGAGCGACCGTCAATGTCGGCGGCGGCAGCGAGCGGAGCCTCTCCCTGTTCGAGACGACCGAGCTCTGCCGCGACCTGACCGGGAACCGCGTGCCCGTCGAGGCTGCGGTGCGCGACCCGCGCCCAGGCGATATTCCGATCTACGTCTCCGACTGTGCGCAGCTGAGCCGGCTGACGACCTGGCAGCCGCAGCACACGGCGCGCCAGACCCTCGCCGACACGCTGAGCTGGCTGTCCGAGCACGAAGCCGACGTCGTCACGGCGCTCGCCGTCTGATGCGCACCGCGATCGTCACCGGCTCTGGCGGGCTTATCGGCTCGGAGTCTGTGCGTGCACTCGTCGCCGCCGGGTACCGGGTGATCGGCCTGGAGAACGACACGCGCGCGGAGCTTTTCGGGCCTTCGGCTTCAACCGCTCGTCAGACGCAGCGCCTCGTTGCGGCGCACGAGGAGTTCACATCGCTCGGCGTGGACATCCGCGACGCGGCCGGTGTCGAGAGCATCTTTCGGCTCCATCGGCGTGAACTCGAGCTGGTAGTCCACACGGCCGCGCAGCCTTCGCACGACTGGGCCGGCGCGGCGCCGCAGGTGGACTTTGCGATCAACGCGAACGGGACGCTCAACCTGCTCGAGGCGACGCGGCTCCACGCGCCGGACGCGACGTTCGTCTTCACGTCCACGAACAAGGTCTACGGCGACACCCCGAACCATCTTCCGCTCGTCGAACGCGACACCAGGCTCGAGCTTTCCGAGGCTCATCCGTGGCATGGCGGGATCGACACGTCGATGTCGATCGACGGTTGCCTGCATTCGTTGTTCGGCGCGTCGAAGGCGGCGGCAGATCTGCTGGTCCAGGAATACGGTCGCTACTACGGTCTGCCGACGGTCTGCTTCCGTTGCGGTTGCCTCACCGGACCCGCACACGCGGGCACAGAGCTGCACGGCTTCCTCTCGTATCTGATGCGCTGCGCCGTCTCCGGGACGCCGTACACGGTCTTCGGCTACGGCGGCAAGCAGGTTCGCGACAACCTCGCAAGCGAAGATCTCGTGCGCGCGTTCCTGCTCTTCCACGCACAGCCGCGAGCGGGCGCGGTGTACAACCTCGGTGGCGGACGCGTGTCGAACTGCTCGATGCTCGAGGCGATCGCCGAAAGTGAGCGGATCGCAGGCCGTCGGCTCGACTGGACACTCAACTCCGAAGCGCGCATCGGCGACCACCGATGGTGGATCAGCGATCTGGCCGCATTCCAGGCCGACTACCCGGCGTGGGCTCCGACGCTCGACACTGCGGCGCTCCTTCGAGCAATCCACAAGGAGAACGCGGAGCGCTGGGCGGGAAGAGCGATCGCGGCATGAAGCTCTCCGTCCTGATCCCAGCCCGCGACGAGGCGGAGTCGATCGGCATGACGGTTGAGCGCCTCGTCAAGGCGCTCGAGCGCGAGCAGAGCGACTACGAGATTCTCGTCATCGACGATGCGAGCACCGACCAGACGACGGATGTTGTCGCGGCGATCGCAGCAGGAAACGCAAACGTGCGCTGCATCTCGTCGCATCTGCCGTCGGGCTTCGGGTACACGGTGCGGGCGGGACTGGAGCTCTTCCGCGGCGACGCCGTCGCGATTGTGATGGCTGACGGGTCCGATGACCCGGAGGATGTCGTCAGATATCTCCACCTGCTCGAGGCAGGCCATGACTGCGTCTTCGGCTCACGCTTCATGCGCGGCGGCAGCGTCTCGGGATATCCCCGCGTCAAGCTCGTGCTCAACCGCGCGGCGAACTGGATCGTCCGCTTGCTCTTTCGCCACGGCCTCGACGATACGACGAACGCGTTCAAGGCATACCGTCGCGAGGTGATCGAGAGTGTCCAGCCGCTCGTGTCGAATCACTTCAACCTCACCGTGGAGCTGCCATTGAAGGCGATCGTGCGCGGCCACTCATACGTGATCTGCCCGATCTCATGGCAGGGCCGCCGGTTCGGGTCGTCCAAGCTCTCGCTCCAGGAGATGGGCAGCCGCTACCTCTTCATCATCCTCAACGTCCTGCTCGAGCACCGCCTCAGCCGCGGCGACTATCACCGCGGCGGCTTCGAACGCTGGCAGGAGCACCGGTTGCGGCCCGAGCCGGCACCGCAGCCGCTCGCAATGGCCGGGAGACGCTGAGCATGATCGACTACCAGCGACTCTACGAGTACCGCTTCGACGGCATTGACCAGAGCGCGCGCGAGAGTGTCTGGGGTGAGATCGCCGCGTACGTCTACGACGCGCTCGGCCGACCGGAATCTGTCCTCGACCCGGCGGCCGGCAGGTGCGAGTTCATCTCCGCGGTGCCCGCTCGCGACCGCTGGGCTGTCGACGAAGTCGCGTATCCCCAGGCGATTGCGGACGCGGGGCTCACAACGGTCACCGCGGGCATCATGGCCGCCGCCTTGCCGCGGGAACATTTTGACGGCGTCTTCGTCTCGAACTTCCTGGAGCATCTGCCCAATCAGCAGGCCGTGGGAGGCTTCCTCCGCCGCATGCGCGAGGTCACGCGCCCAGGTGGAAGGATCGCCGTGCTCGGCCCGAACTTCCGCTATTGCGCACGGCAATACTTCGACTGCGCCGACCACAACGTCGCCCTGAGCCACGTCGCGGTCGCCGAGCACCTCCACGCAGCCGGCTATCACGTCACCCGCGTGACACCACGGTTCCTCCCGTATTCCTTCCGCGGCGCGCTTCCCGCTTCTGCACGGCTGACACGCGCATATCTGCGCTTCCCGCTCGCGTGGCGGCTGCTCGGACGGCAATTCCTCGTCGTCGCCGAACGACCCTAAGCGTGTCGGACTTCAGCCTTCCCCGCCCGGACAGCGGCGGGCTCGCCACACTCTGGACGAAACCTCTTCGCCTGCCGGCTTGGTGGCGATGGCCGGCCGCGGTCGCGCTCGCCTTCCTCACGCTGCCACGCGGGGTCGCGATGCCCGGCGCCAATGCGGACATGTCGTGGGGAGCCGGTCTTGCGCTCGCACAAGAGCAGGGCCTGCACTTCGGCCGCGACATCGTCTTCACCTACGGGCCGCTCGGATTCCTCACCTTCCCGGGCCTCTACATCGTCTGGCAGGCGGTGCTCGGCATGGTCTTCGCGATCCTGCTTCAAGTGCTCTTCTGCGCGAGCCTCCTGTACGCGGCCCGCGCTCTGCCGATCGCGTTTGCAATCGCGGTCTCGGCCATCGTCGCTTCTGCTCCCACACCCGGCGCCTACGTGGGGCTGGCAACCGTGCTCACACTCTCGGTGACGATGCTCGCGCGAGAAGAGGCCGCACCGCGCTGGGTGCCGGCTGCGAGCGGAACCGCCGCAGCGGTCCTACTTCTCATTGTGCCGACGATCGGCGTCGAAACGCTCGTGGTCTCGGCGCTGGTCGCGGCGTCCGGAACGGGCCGTCTGCGCTCGATCACCGAACTCGTTGCGTCGTTCGTCGCCGCCTTCGCAGGACTCTGGCTGGCGACCGGCAACGCCATTGCGGACGTCCTTCCCTGGCTCCACGACGTCTTGCAGCTGGTCTCGGGCTACACCGCCGGCATGGCGCTAGAGGACCCCGCCCGACATGGCGATCTCGTGAAGGCACTGGTGCTCGTGACGATCCTCTCGCTGCTCGTCATACGCAGCGC
>WNFR01004519.1_pt1 | contig 14295 bp, 12 predicted proteins | sample 5400221 | NCBI WGS metagenome assembly WNFR01 (sample SAMN13153357, study PRJNA577476) | soil metagenome | isolation source: 40 cm soil under Madrone tree | place: USA:California | collected 2016-06-14 | reverse complement strand
CATGGAGACGGTTCTGCGCGACGCGCATCAGTGTCTGGTCGCCACGCGCATGCGCACTGAAGACATGCTGCCGATCGCGGCAAAACTGGACGAGATCGGTTACTGGGCGCTGGAGACTTGGGGCGGCGCCACGTTCGACGCCGCGTTGCGCTTTCTGAAAGAGTCTCCGTGGGAGCGTTTGCGCAAGCTGCGCGCGGCCATGCCGAAAACCCGTTTTCAGATGCTCTTGCGCGGGCAGAACGTGGTCGGTTACCGCAACTATCCGGACGATATCGTGCGAGCATTCGTCACGCACGCGGCGGCGAACGGCATCGACGTATTCCGTATCTACGACGCCATGAACGATGTTCGCAATATGCGAACCGGTATCGAGGCGGCGCTCAAAGCCGGCAAGCTCGTGGAAGGAACCGTTTGTTACACCATCAGCCCGGTGCATTCGCCGGATTACTTCTTGCGCGTCGCGGAAAAGCTGGCGGAGACCGGCGTGCAAATCATTTGTCTGAAGGACATGGGTGGACTCCTGGCTCCCTATGCGGCCTATGAGATCATCAAAAAGATCAAAACACGCATTGCGCTGCCGCTCCACCTTCATTCCCACTGCACCGCCGGTTTGGCGCCGATGACTTATATGATGGCGATTGAAGCCGGCGCCGATATCCTCGACACCGCGATTGCGCCGTTTTCTCAGGGGACCTCGCAGCCGGCGACGGAACAACTGGTTGCGGCCCTCAAAGACACGCCGTACGACACCGGCTTGGACCTCGGTAAGCTGAATAAAATTGCCGATTACTTTTACGCAGTGCGGCGCAATTATTCCGAATTCGAAAGCCCGGTCAATAATCAGATCAAGACGGACGTTCTGACCTCGCAGATTCCCGGCGGGATGCTCTCCAACCTGGTCGCGCAGCTGCGCCAGCAGAAGGCGGAAGATAAACTCGACGCCGTGCTGGCCGAGATGCCGCAGGTGAGAAAAGACCTGGGCTATCCGCCGTTGGTCACGCCGACAAGCCAAATCGTCGGGTCACAGGCCGCGTTGAACGTCATGACCGGGAAACGTTATTCCGTAGTCGCCATGGAAACACGTAACTATGTGATGGGCCTGTACGGTGAACCGCCCGGACCGGTGAGCGATGAAATGCGACAGAAGGTTCTCGGCAAGAAGGAGCCGATTACTTGCCGGCCGGCCGATCTGTTAAAACCCGGTCTTGACCAGGCGCGTAAAGATGCGGCGGGTATAGCGCATAGCGAAGAAGACGTGCTGACCTACGCATTATTCCCGGAAATCGCCAAAGACTTTTTTTTGTGGCGGGACGCGCAACAGGATCGGCAACAGGCCGTAGGCAACGGGCCGTAGGTTATTGGCAACCGAATAAACTGAAGCTTTTACCGCCTATTACCCGTTGCCGGATTGCTATATGATTTTGTTCAGCGGGTACTCGATTATCCCCACCGCGCCGCTCTGGATCAGCTTGGGAATCAGATCTCTTACTTTCGCTTCTTCGAGCACGCTTTCGACGGAATACCATTTTACGCCTTTGAGATTAGGTGACGGGTGAAGAGTGGCGACCGTGGGCGCGGTGATGCTCGGAATCAGCTCGACGACCTTCTCGAGATTCCCTTCCGCAACATTGAGTTTGATGCCGACCTTGTTCTCGGCCGATAGCGCTCCGAGCAGCAAAAGTCTAATCTGCTCGATTTTCTCTCTTTTCCATGGATCCTGCCAAGACTGCTTGTTGGCGATCAGTTGCGGGCAGGATTCCATCAGCTCATGAATAATCTTCAGGCCGTGAGCCCGAATCGTGCTGCCGGTTTCAGTGACTTCGACTATAGCATCGACCAACCCTTCAGCGGCTTTGGCCTCGGTGGCGCCCCAGGAAAATTCGACGGTCACAGGGATATTTCGCTCGGCGAAGTAGCGCTTTGTGAAATTGACCATCTCCGAGGAAATTCGCTTGCCTTTGAGATCGTCGATTTTTTTGATCGGTGAGTCCTGTGGCACCGCCAGCACCCAACGCGTCGGCCGAAAACTGGTTTTTGAATAGACCATTTCGCAGACCACCTGGACGTCTGAAGTGTTTTCCAGGGTCCAATCTTTCCCGGTGATCGCGACGTCCAACGTGCCCATTTCCACATAGCGCGACATTTCCTGCGGACGCGCCAAGCTGCACCGAATCGTGTCATCATCGATCGAAGGAAAGTAGCTGCGGCTCGTCGTCGAAATTTTCCAACCCGATTTCCTGAAGAGCTCGATGGTCATTTCCTCGAGGCTCCCCTTCGGGATTCCCAACTTCAATTCTTGGGTCGATTGCATTTAACGTTGAACCTTTTAACCTTGAACTTTGAATCGTCATCAGGACGATTTTTTGTAAACCTCTTTGGGATCGAAAACTCGCTCGGCAATCACGTTCCAGTCGCCGTCGGCACGCTTGCGGAAAAAGCAGCTGCGATAACCTTCGTGACAGGCGGCGCCGCCGACCTGGTGGACCTGGAGCAAAATCGTGTCGTTGTCACAGTCGATGAAGGCGTCTTTGACTTCCTGAAAATTGCCCGATTCCTCGCCTTTGAACCACGGTCCGTTGCGGGAGCGGCTGTAATAATGGGCTTTGCCGGTTGCCTTGGTTTTTTCCCAGGCTTCTTCGTTCATGTAGGCGACCATCAAGACGTCGCGCGTTTGATAATCCTGCACGATCACCGGAATCAGACCGTTGCCCTTCGCGAAATCGATTTTTACCTCTGCCATCTGCGCTTTCCTCGAACTAGTTTAGCTAACATAGATACCGGGGGCCTTCAACATCGAGATCCGGGGGAGCGAAAGTTCACCGACGATGTTTGGCTCGTTGCGTCAGGATGGGTATGTCGTCGATTTTTTCCTGCGGTAACAAGCGCCAGTAAATGCTTTGGGGACGTGCAAATGGCGGGTTCAAGTCAATGGTTTCCGTCGGCGTCGCGATCGCGCTGAGCGGGATATCATGCACGGTCATGGGAATCTCTTCGTCGACGATTTGCAGCGGATGGACCGACGTGACGATCGGCGTCTGGGGGCCAATTTTACCTGCTTCCGTGAGCAACGCGAATTCGAGATCCGAGTAACCGCCGCCTTTGCCGACCCGGGCGCCGCGGCGATTCACCGCGACCGAACCACAAACAACCAAATCGATCTTCTTTACTTTAGCCAACGTCACAGGCCGGCCGTATTGCGTCGCGCCTTTAATCGAGGACGCCGCGAAGGGCGAACATTTTATTTTCTTGGGATCGAGCTCGATAAAAGGCTTGTCGCTGCGCAGGCGCGGCACGGCCATGTAAACGATCTTGCCTTCGGCCAAGGCTTTTTGTCTGATGGCGCGTTGCGGTGAGTCGGGGTTCACCTTTAGAACCCTCGCTGTTTTCCAGTGCTGAGTTTCAGAAAGCTGCTTGGCGCACGCTTCGGCGCCGATGAAGTTGGGTATGCGTCCTTCAGCCCCGGGAAAGCGGGCGACTTTACTCTTTTGTAACGATTGCCAAATCTGTTCACGAATTTCGTTTTTAGTTCGCATCAAGCTCAAATTAGATTAGCCGACGGGCAGGAGGCAAGACCATGGCCTTGTCTTGCTCTTGCTTCCTTTTCGAAGCATTTGTTGTTTCGTGTAACTCTTTTCGCGGGGTTGATTGACTGTCCATAAAAGCGAGTTGTAAGATTAACGACGATGCTCGAATTTATTATTGTTTACGTGACCGCGGGATCCGCGAAAGAGGCGGAGCAGCTGGCGCAGGCGTTGGTCGGTGAAAAACTTGCGGCGTGCGTGAATCGGATTAAATCGATTCAGTCGACCTATCGCTGGCAAGGCCAGGTCGAGCAGAGCGAGGAAGAATTGCTCATTATCAAGACCCGCAGGGAGCTGTTTACCGCGGTGAAAAAAAGGGTGCGCGAGCTGCACAGCTATTCGGTCCCGGAGATTATCGCGGTGCCGCTCATCGCCGGCAGCGCGGGATATCTCCAATGGCTTCAGGAGCAAACGTCGGCGGGCGCGCCGCTGAAAGAAGAGAGCATTCGAACGATCAAAGAAATCTCGGCGGGCGGCGTGATCTATAGAAAAACCGGCGATGATATTGAAATTGCCCTGATCCACACGCGCAATCGCTGGGGACTGCCGAAAGGACATGTCGAGGAGCGGGAGAGCGTGGAGCAAGCGGCGCTGCGCGAGGTGCGTGAGGAAACCGGTCTCGAAGGAAAGCTCATAAGGAAGCTGGGCGACATCGGTTACTCCTACCGCGAGAAAGAAGGACACGAGCCGGTCCGCATCTATAAGCGGGTCCACTTCTATTTGTTGCGCTATCTCAGGGGCGACATGCGGGATCACGATCATGAGGCCGATGACGTGCGCTGGTTTCCAATCGAACAGGCGGTCAAGCAACTCAAGTTTGCAACCGAGCGCAAAATGGTACATCGCGCGTGGTCGATGCTGGCAACGCGGCAGAGACAACATCGTTCTCCCGACGCCCAGGGAAATCCGTGAAAATCGAGTTTGGATTTTCAATCCGTTAGTTTCGTGTTATCCAGGGTCCGATGGATTTAGATGGATGGGTGGTATGAAAGCGGACTCGCCAGGAACAATATTTTCGGTGCCGTACGAAATCGCCGTCGTGCGACCGTTGCGTCAAACTACTCTCGGTGATCGCGACGACGCGTTACGTGCGGCGCATTACAATACAGAACTCATTCCCCAGGACCTGATCTACATCGATCTTTGCACCGACAGCGGCGTCAGTTCTCTGAGCACAAGCCAGTTATCCGCCCTGGCCGGACCGAAGTTCGCGGAGCCCGGTATGGGGCTGGCGCCTGAGGGAAGCCGCGCTTACGCGCTCCTGTCCGAGCAAATTCGACAATCCTTTGGTTTTCCTTACGTCGTTGCGACCACTCAAGGCCGGTCCGCGGAACGGATCTGGACGAAGATCAACATCAAGCCCGACACCGTGGTGGCCGGTAATATGCTCTTTCCATCAACGCGCAACCACATCGAGTTGAACGGCGCGAAAATCATCGATGTGATCACCGAATCCGCCCACGATCTGGCGTCAAGCGATCCGTTCAAGGGCAACGTGGATCTCGAAAAGTTGGCCGCGGCAATCGAGCAACATGGTGCTGAAAAAATTAGTTGCATCTACGTCGAGCTCTGTGTCAATGCATGCGGCGGCCAGCCGGTGTCTCTCGCAAATCTCAAAGCGGTCAGAACCCTGGCGACGGCGCACAAGATTCCGTTTTTTCTCGATGCCAGCCGCATCCTCGAGAATAGTTTCCTCGTCAAAGAGCGAGAGCGTGGTTATCACGACCGCAGGCTGCGTGAGATTGTCTCGGAAACCTGCGCCGCGGCGGATGCATGCACGATGAGCGCGCTCAAGGACCTATTGGTATCGTCCGGCGGACTCCTATTGACGCGCGATCGGGGCAGTTACCAAAAAGCGTCCATGCAGGCGTTTATCGACGGGGTTCAACTGCCCGGCGTTGCGATGGAACTCTTGGCCACATCCCTGGACGATATTTTTGCGTCCGAGTCGACCATGGCAAACCGGGTCGGACAAGTGAACTATCTTTGGCACCGGCTAAGTGATGGTGTGCCATTGGTCAAACCGGCGGGCGGTCACGCCGTTTTTTTAGATGTCAGAGCATTTCTGCCGCACCTATCGCCGGAGCAATTTCCCGCCGAGGCATTGGCAGCGTTCATTTATCATATGTCCGGTGTTCGCTTGACCAAGGGCCCGCCGGCGGCGCCAAGCCAGGCTCGCCGCGGCGTAGAGCTGCTCCGACTCGCCATCCCGGCGCGCAAGTACTTGCGCGGACACATGGATGATGTGACCGAAGCAGTTCTCTATGCGTACGCGCATCGTCACGAAATTAAGGGTCTCAAACGAGTCGAGGATTCCGCCCGGTCGAAATACGACCCTGCTCACTTTCGGCAACCATGAGCGCGCCGACCGTTCCTTTCGTTGCTTCTTCGCAGGGCCGCCATATCGGCCAAATCTTTTTCCAAAGGGTTAATAAGCTCGGCGATCGCGCGTGCCTCAAATTTCAAAGAGGCAGCGGCTTGGAGGAGATTACCTGGCGCGATTTCGGCGCGCTCGTTCAGAATATTCTCCTGGCATTGTACGCTCTCGATCTGACTCCGGGAGACGCCGTCGCGATCATTGGTGAAAACAGCCTCGAGAGGCTTTGCGCCGACCTGGCGACCTTGGCCGGCGGATTTCCAAACGTGGTGATTTCACCTGCTTTGTCCGACGGCATGATTCTCAAGATGCTCGATCATTCGCAATGTCGCGCGGCTTTTATTCAGGATGTATCGGATGTCGGCAGGTTGCTTAATCTGAAGGGACAGCTTCCGGCGTTGGCGTATCTTTTCGTCACGGAGAGAACCGGCGCAGCGCTGCCGAACACGCTTTCCTTCGACGATCTGGTTGAAAGAGGCCGGCGCGTCAAGGCTGAACGATTGGGAGAAATTCTCGAATCCGTGCATGGGCACGATCTCGCGACGATCATGTACACTTCCGGTTCAACGGGCGAGCCGAAAGGCGTCATGCGCACGCAAGACAATCTCTTGTCCAACATTACGAACGGCAGGGAGATTACAGTCAGCAAGCCGGATGAATTGATCGTGATTGTCCTGAGCGTCAACCACTTGCTCGGGCGATTCGGCTTTTTGAAGAGCGCCGTTACCGGCAGGACCACCGCGATCGTCGAAGCGACGGAGCTAAACCTGGATCTCAGGGTGGTTGAGTCGCTGGCGGGAACTGTTATGGCGGTGGTGCCACGAGTCATGGAGCGAATCTGGAAAGGGATTCTCGACCAAGAGGACCATCAAAAACGCTGGGAAATGCTCGAGGCGCTGGATCAAAAAATAGCGAGGGATGGACTTAATGACTCAGATAGCAAAACATTCGAAGAGCTAAAAGGTACCCTCAAAGACGCCACGCGCAAAGCCCTCGGCGGGCGCATCCAATATGTCACATACAGCGGCGCGGCGATGCCGCCGCGGATCATGCGATTCTTCGAATTGATCGACATCCCGCTGCTCGGTTCCTACGGTTCGACCGAGTGCGGCGGCGTGACCCTTTGCGGTATCGGCGAGAATCGGCCGGGCAATCTGGGCAAGCCCTTTCCCAACGTTGAAGTCCGTATCGCCGACGATGCGGAGATCCTCGTACATGGACCCACGGTGTCGCCGGGTTATTTTCACAATCCCGCGGCGACGCGGGAAGTTTTTGATGCGGACGGCTGGTTCCACACCGGCGACCTCGGCGTGCTCGATCCCGATGGCTCGCTGAGAATCATCGGCCGAAAAAAGGATGTTTTTTATTGCGCGGAAGGATCCAACATTTACCCTGCTTTCATCGAGCTGCAGTTGGAGAATGAGCCATTCATCCGCCAGGCGGTTTTGCTTGGCGACCACAGGCCGTTTATCGCGGCTCTCGTCGTTCCCGATCGACGCCGGATCGCGGAATTTCTCGGATGCGCGGATGGCGCCGTGACGGATATCGGAGTGCACGCCGCGGTCGCGACGCAGATCGCGCGCGTCAACGAGCGCCTGGAGCACTACGAAAGAATCCGTGAGTTTGCCATCGTCAGGGACGATTTTTCCGCCGAGGTGCGGAGCGTCAATGTTTTTCAAAAGGTCAAAGTCGACCGCAAAGCCGTCGCGCTGCGGTACCAAATAGTAATCGACGAGATTTATTCGTCGGTCGGGGGGAGCAGCGAGAGGTGAATCAAGTCGCATTGATCACCGGCGGCGGCAACGGCATCGGCAGAGCTGTCGCGCATCGCATGGCTGCCGCGGGGATGACGGTGATCGTGGCGGATTTCGATCACGCGGCGGCGGAGCAGGTGCGCGCGGAGATCGTTGACGCGGGCGGCAAAGCCGATGCGTTGTCGGTCGATGTCACAGTCGCGCGCGAAGTTAAAGCCGTCGTCGGCGATGTCGCGCAGCACTTCGGCCGCATCGACGTGTTGGCGAACATCGCCGGCGGAAGTTTTTACACCAAGCGGATCGACGATTTCACCTGGGCCGAATGGAAGAAAGTCATCGATACCAACTTGAAGGGCACGTTCCTTATGTGCCGCGAAGTGGCGCCGATCATGCAAAAACAAAAGAGCGGCCGGATTCTCAACACCGCGTCCAACTACGGTGTGACCGGTTCCGCGCTGCGCGCGCCTTATTCTGCCGCTAAAGCCGGCATCATTGCCTTCACCAAGAGCTTGGCTTTGGAGCTAGCGCCGGACGGTGTTCGTGTCAACACCGTGGCGCCGGGGCCGACGGACACGCCGCGCGTGATGGAAAAAGAAACTCCCGAAGGGCGCCGCCAACGCTGGTCTTCAGCGATTCCGCTCGGACGAACGGGCCAGCCGGAAGACCTTGCGGAGCTTTATTATTTTCTCACGACTCCTGAAAGCGCCGCGATCACAGGACAATTATTTCACTGCAACGGAGGGCTGCTGTAGCCATGCGCTTGCAGAACAAAGTGGCGGTGATTACCGGCGGAGCTCAAGGCATCGGCCGCGCGATCGCACTGGGTATGGGCCGCGAAGGTGCAAACGTTGTCATCGCCGACTTGCAGGGCGAAAGAGCCAGGAGCGTGGCGGATGAAGCGCAGGCTCTCGGCACAGAAGCGATTGCCGTCGAGGTGAATGTCGCCAGCGAGGTGTCGGTGAAACGGCTTGCCGATCAGACCTTCGAGCACTTCGGCCGCATCGACATCCTGGTCAACGATGCCGGCATCTATCTCAAAGCGCCGGTTGTCAGTAAGACCGAGGAAGACTGGGATCGTACGATCGATATTAACTTGGGTGGCAATTTTCTCTGCGCGCGGGCCTTCGTTCCGGCCATGCGCAAACAAAAGAGCGGTCGCATTATCAGCATCGCATCGTCGATTGCCCACACCGGCGCCCGAGAGTTTGCCGACTACGCTGCATCGAAAGCCGCAATCATCGGCTTCGTCAGAGCGCTGGCTCGGGAACTTGGTCCCGACGGCATCACGGTCAATGCCATCTGTCCCGGCTCTGCCAATACTGATATGCCGCGGCGCCACCGCTCGGAAGAGGAAACGATGGCGCGTTTGCGCGCGACACCGTTGGGGCACATCCTCGAGCCCGATGATATCGCCGGTCCGATTCTTTTCCTCGCCAGTGACGCGGCGGCGTACATCACCGGCCAGGCGTATAATATCAACTGCGGAACCGTTATGATCTAGAACTCGCGAAGGCTTGCCGACGGTTTGCGCCGTATGGGTCATTCTTTCTTGGGGAACCGTGTGGCAAACGCCTTTTCGATCGCTTCATGGAACGTCGAGCATTCAAAAACGACGCGAGCCGCGTCGATCGCGTTTTTCTAGCATCGCAGGATCCGGACGTATTGGCTTTTTACGAAGTGGAGAGCAGTGAAATCTTTGCCGGTGTTACGGCGACGTTTCCCGGCGACACGTTTCAAATTACCGAAGGCGAGGAAAGCCAGGAGATTCTCGTCGGCGTGCGCGCCTCGAAGTGGGACGGGCGAGCATCTCAATACGACATGCGCCGCCTCGCTAAAACTCACGACGCTTCTTGGTCCGACGGCTCAGGCTCATCGATACCCGACAGCAATCTCGACCATGTGTACGCTTTGAATCACCTCAAGTTTAAAAATGTTCACCCGCCCCGAAGTCATCAATGCTGAATGACGTGCGCGGCTGGACGAACCAAACGACCGCGGTCGCGAAGGACAAGCGGATCAAGGACTTCTCGGGTCACCGTTTGCTCTACCTGGAACTCCAGCGCGTTTAGAACGGCTTCTGTGGTCGTCGCTAGGTTCCAACGAACGATAATCATTCGAAGAAGTTAACACTTGCGGTTCCGTTCGGCTCACTTGTGTTGAATCGCGGCGAAGCACCATTACCGCACGCCGTTGATTGTGAAAAATTTCTGGCGCCGAAAAAAAATCCCGGCCCGTTTAGTCATTCCAGCCGTTTGAGTGTGGTGCGCACGAGGGTGTACAAGGTTCCTAGGCGGTGCGCTCATTTCAAATTTCATTGCCGTTCCATTTGCACCGTCAACGGTTTCGGTTTTTACAAAGGAACTAGGAGAAACGCCTATGGCGAAAACCCCGTCCAAGTTTGGTTTCGTGGAGTGCGCCGATTTGGTGAGTGAGCAGAAATACGGCGCCGCGCTTAGGCAGTTTCAGCAGTCGGTCGGTAAATTTCTCGATTCCAAGAGCCCGCCGAAAAGAGGGGAAATAGCGCGACAATTGTTCCAGATCGGAAGCGCACTCGAAGAAACCCTTAAGAAAGCGATGGGCGAGGATTGGGATACTCACGTTCCGAGAGCCGCCGACGACACGAAGCATTCTTCGTGTTCATTCTGCGGCAAAAATCAAAGCGAGGTGCGCAAGCTCGTTGCAGGGCCGTCGGTGCACATCTGTGACGAATGCGTCGAGCTTTGTAAGAACATCGTCGCCCAAGAGGTCGACCCCGGCGAAAAAGCCAAGACCAAAGCGGCCAAAGCCAAGGCAAAAGAAAGTCGCCTTTGCGGTGTTTGTATGGAACCACGGGAGACCGATGAATTGATTTTCTTGCCGCACGCGGCGTACATGTGTGCCGGATGTCTGGAGGAGCTACAAGCAGTCCGAGACCAGCACACGGAAAAATAGGATTGAAATTGGGAATCGGTGTCAGGAATGACGGGCAGTTTGGTTTTTCTTCATGCTGGACTCTTAGCGACGGCTTTCTGTTGGTTTTAAACGGTCACTTGCGTCGACCCAACAAACGACGATCGACATAGCCCTCGGTGTTCTTTGGCTTGTCCTGTGGAGTACGGGAATTATTTTTTTCGAATGAAAACTTGAGCACAAATTACCGCCGGAGAAATAGCCTCACGACTGATGCGCTGGCAATGATAGGTCTCAGTCTGTGCCCTTTTGTGACCCATTGGGCGACGCGTTAGTGCGTTATTGCGCATGGGACCATTTCCTGGTTGTGTTGGAATTCGTCTGTCGCTGATCTTTTGGATGCGGGGCATCGCCATTAGCCGGTAACCGGTCAAGTATTGTTACCGTAAACTCCGAGCCGGTGCCCAGGTGGCTTTCAACAGTAATTTTTCCGTGAAGCATCTCGGCAAACTTTTTGGCAATATACAGCCCAAGCCCCACTCCCTCATGATCCCTTTTCTCGGAGCTATCGGCCTGGTGGAATTTGTCAAAAATGACAGGTAGCACGTCTCTCGATATCCCCATCCCCGTATCCCGAACCGTGAATTCGACCGACCTCGTATCGGGCGCGTATCGGACCGAAATCGTCACGCGCCCCTCATCAGTGAACTTTATCGCATTATCAATAATGTTCTGCAGTATTTCATTTAGTTTTGTAACATCGGTAACGATTTTCGGCAGCTGCGCAGAGCATTCCCATTCGACCGCAACATTTTTCTTAACAGCAACAAGAATTGATTTTGACAAATCCTTCATAAACTCAGCGCGATCAATGATGTCTGGAACGACCATGACTTGACCAGTTTCAATTTTAACTACTTCGAGAATTCGACGAATCATCCTTAAAAGCTCATCAGATTTCTGACGGATCACGCATGCCGCTTTGGCGTGCTCTGACGTTGCTTCGCCCGACAAATCCGCTTCCAGAAGCTGCGCGTAGCCCATAATCGCAATCAAAGGAGTTCTGAGTTCATGAGATATGACGCTCAAGAAATCATCTTTAACCCTATTGGCTCGCGCTAGATCCGCTGCCAAACGGGCCATTCCCTCGTAAGCCTGTTTTCTTTCCGAAGCATAGCGAATCGAGCGAACTAATATTCGAGCATCGATGTCGCCTTTGACTAAGTAATCTTGTGCCCCAGCCCGTACTGCTTGCAATGCAATATTGTCATCAGCGAGCCCTGTCAATACAATAATGGGCACAGAGGGCGCGTGGTCCTGTACGCGTAAAACTGTTTCGATTCCTTGAGAGTCCGGTAACGAGAGATCCAGCAAAATTACTTGGAAAGTTTCTTGCCTAAGGAGCTTTGCCGCTTCGTCGAGGTGTTCCACATGGACGAGGTCGATATGCGCTTCCCTGGCTTCATTCAATGCTTCACGCAGCAAACAGGCGTCATCTGGGTTGTCCTCAATCAGGAGGACTCTGGTCACAGAGTCGCTCATTTCACATTCCCATTCAGGCTAACTCAGGGACGAAGCTGTCCTAAGGGTTGATCAGCACGTTTGTTTTCCGACGCATGCACCGCGATGGGCAGAGAAAACGAAAACTTGGAGCCGTTGCCTTCGTCGCTCGCAACCCAAATTTTTCCCCCATGCGCTTCGACGATCATTTTACAAATGACAAGCCCAAGCCCCGTCCCTTTTTGACTAGAAACTTTTAAATTGCCGGCTTGCCGGTACTTTTGAAAAATCTGACCGATTTCCTGAGCGGCTATCCCTTCTCCATTGTCTTTAACCCAAACGTTTACCGATCCAGCGTCCACTTCCTGCGCTCCTACCTCGATTTCGCCCTGCTCGCGGGTAAATTTTATTGCGTTACTAAGTAGGTTACCCAAAACCTGGTCTAAACGTCGCGGGTCGGCATGGATCATGGGGAGCGATGCAACGATCGCCCCGTTGATAGAGATCCTTTTATCCAAGGCCAAAACGCGGTAGCTCTCTACGGATTTTTCGATCAATTCTCTTAAATCGATCCTTTCCGGTTTCACATCAACATAGCCGGATTCCAGTTTCGAAACGTCGAGAAAGTCGTTTACAAGCTCGACGAGGCTACGGCTGTTAGCCTGAATCCTTAAAAGCCATTTCTTTTGCTCCTCAGTTACGCTACCGAACGTACCCTGCATCATGACCTCTGCTACTCCTGTAATATTCATCAAGGGGGACCGTAGGTCATGTGCGATCATTGCAGAAAAGTCGGCCTGCAATTTGTTCGTCTTGGCCAATTCCCGTGCTTGCGCTTCGGTCTTCTCGTAAAGTTGCGCTCTCTGGATAGCCATCCCCATCTGGTTTCCGATGGTTTCCAATAAGTTCACATCCGTAGGCTTAAAAGTACGCGGCGTACGGCTGGCGAGCTGAATAATGCCCAAGACCTCATGCTCAGCCCGAACCGGAACCTCGATCATCGATGCGATGCCTTCCTCTTTCAACGTCCGAAGCCCTTTGCAGGCTTGAACGTTTTCTTCGACACAAGGGCCCTCAAACATGCGATCTCCAAAACGCGACTTGGCGCTTTCCACGGTTTTCGACAACGGCCGATGCGCGAGAACGTGGTCGGGAGTTCGGTAACCTTTGAAGGTCGCGACCCGCAGCGTGTCGTCATTTGCATCGAGCAACCGAATATTACCGAGATCGAAACAGCCGCTGGCCATGGCCTCCTCTAAGATCCTGTCCAGAACAACTTTCAGATTAAGAGACCCGAGAATAGTCTCGCTAATCCGTTTGAGCACGAGCAACTCCCGATTGCGCTCGTTGATGCGCTCTTCCACCGCTTGGCGTTGAAGGGCATAACGAAGAGAACGCCACAATAATTGGGCGTCGACTTGGCCTTTGATCAGGTAGTCTTGTGCCCCCTGGTCCATTGTCTGAATCGCAGCGTTCTCATCGCTCATACCGGATAGAACAACGATGGGAATACCGGGCGATTGGTTTCGTACCAAGCCGATCATGCCCGGCCCGCGGGCGTCAGGAAGCGAGAGGTCCAAGAGAACCAAATCGAAGTCACCTCTTGTTAACTTTTCCAGTGCCAGTGAAAGACTTGAGGCATGCTCAATTTCAACCGCCGTCGCCGACAGCATTTCTTGGATAATCAGAGTGTCGTCGGGATTGTCTTCGACGAGCAAGACTCGCATATCTACAACCTCTGCGTAGAGGGGACGCGCGCGACCAATGCCCAATACAGGGCGAATTGTTTAACGACTTCACCGAATTTATCGAAGTCCATGGGTTTAGTAATGAATGAACAGGCGCCTTTCGCATAGGATTTGACGATGTCGCGTTCACTCTCGCTTGTAGTAAGCATGACGACCGGAATGTGCCTCAGCTCGGCGTCTGCTTTAATTTCCTTCAGGACTTCAAAACCGTTTTTCTTTGGCATATTGATGTCGAGAAGAATAAGCCCTGGTATTTTAGCGTCGTGGTACTGGCCTTGACGCCGTAAGTAAGCCATTGCTTCTTCTCCATCGCGGACCACGGACATGATATTGACGAGTTTGATCTCCGCTAAGGCTTCTTGTTCGAGCACAATATCGTCTTCATTGTCCTCGACTAAGAGGATCTCCATCGGTTGAGTGTTCATAAAGTTTAGCTCTCTTCCGGT
>WNFR01005160.1_pt1 | contig 14296 bp, 17 predicted proteins | sample 5400221 | NCBI WGS metagenome assembly WNFR01 (sample SAMN13153357, study PRJNA577476) | soil metagenome | isolation source: 40 cm soil under Madrone tree | place: USA:California | collected 2016-06-14 | reverse complement strand
CGACCTCACCGATTGGTCGCAAGACGCCGCGCGTAGATGGCCCGTTGAAGGTAAGCGGAACGGCGCAGTACGCCTCCGACTTCCATTTTCCCGGGATGCTGTATGCCGTTCCGGTTGAGGCGACGATCGCCAGCGGACGAGTTGCGGAACTCAATGTGACTGTTGCGGAAAATATGCCGGGCGTGCGCGCGATTTTTCATCGCGAGAACATCGGAAAGATTTTCCGCTCCGTCCAGGGACAGGGGTTCGAAGGCATCATCGACGAGCGTCGCCCGCCGTTCGAAGATGATGTCGTTCGCTACTACGGCCAATACATCGCGCTCGCTGTAGCCGATACATTTGAAAGCGCCAAAGCTGCCGCCGATGCGGTTCGCGTGACGTACGAGAAGGAGAAGCACAACGTTGATACCAATCTCGAAGCGGAAGCCGAGCCCGACACAATTGCCACTACGTTCGGCCCTGCCAACCGCCTGGAAAGCGAACGCGGCGATGCCGAGAGCGCTTTCGCCAGCGCACCAGTCAAGCTCGACCAGACCTATGTCACGCCGACCGAGACGCACAACCCGATAGAGTTGCAGGCGACGATCGCGATCTGGGATGACTCGATGTTGACGATCTACGAAGAGTCGCAGGGAATCTTCAACCTTCAGGGCGTACTCGCGCAGATGTTCGGCTTGCCGAAGGAGAACGTCCGCGTCATCACCAAGTTTGTTGGCTCGGGTTTCGGCAGCAAGCTATGGCCATGGACCCATTGCATACTTGCCGTCGCCGCGGCGCGGCAGCTGAGTAAGCCGGTCAAACTCGTCATCAGCCGCAAGATGATGTTCCAGACGGTCGGTCATCGGCCTCGTACTCAGCAACGTGTGCGCCTCGGCGCCACCACCGACGGAAAACTCGTCTCGCTCCAGCACGACTACTCAACATCGATCCCGTCCGGCTCCGCATCCTCAACGAGCCGAAGATCGACGAGTCGTTAGGCATTCCATTTTCGTCACGTCATTTGCTTGAGTGCTTCGAGCTTGGCGCGGAAAAGTTCGGTTGGTCAAAGCGCAACCCCGAGGGCGGCTCGATGAAGCGCGAGGGCCTGACGCTCGGCTGGGGAATGGCCGGGTGTACGTGGGTCGCCGCGCGCTTTCCCGCCGAGGCCAGCGTCGAGCTTCGCGATGATGGCACTGTCCGCGTCGCGTCTGGAACGCAGGACATCGGGACCGGCACTTACACGATCCTTGCGCAACTTGCCGCGCAGAAAACCGGTGTGCCGCTGGACAAAGTGGAAGTGGCCCTCGGCGACACGTCGCTTCCGGAAGGTCCGCTCTCGGGCGGTTCGATGGTGACCGGCTCGCTGGTCCCAGCCGTCTTTGAGGCGGCCGACAACGCGATTGCATCGCTGCTCACCATCGCAACAACAACGCCGGGAACGCAGTTCGAAAAGCGCAAGAAGGACGACTTGGCGTTCGAAGGCGGGCGGGTTTTTGCAAAGGCGAACGGTCCTGCCCGCGGCGTCCCCTTCGCGGATTTGCTTCGGCGCGCCAACCTCCCGCTCGTCACAGGCAGCGGCAAGTCTGAATCGACCTTCGGCAACCCAAAGCCGAAGTTCTCGACACATTCGTTCGGCTGTCACTTCGTCGAAGTTACATGGCAGCCGGAGATTGCTCGGTTGCGCGTCAGTCGGGTCGTGACTGTTATTGACGCAGGCCGGATTCTCAATCCGCTGGCCGGGCGCAACCAAATCGAAGGCGCGGTCGTGATGGGAATCGGCATGGCGCTTTTGGAGCACACCTCTTACGACCCGCAGAACGGCGCGCCGATCAACAGTAACCTGGCCGACTACATGGTGGCGGTAAACGCCGACGTGCCGCCGATCGATGTGCATTTCCTCGACTTCCCCGACAAAGAGATCAACGAACTTGGCGCCCGCGGCATCGGCGAGATCGGCTTGGCCGGCGTCGCCGCCGCCATCACGGCGGCGGTCCATCACGCCACCGGCGTCCGCGTCCGCGAATTGCCGGTGAAGATCGAAGATCTGCTGACCTCTTCCGTCTTGAGCTAACGGGTGAACAGCAACGCTTCTCGCGTCGAGCTTCGCAAATACTCCGTCTCAATTAAGATGATGGCTGTTTTTCGGCAATTGTGCTCACCTTCCCTGTGCTTGCGCCGGATCTCATTCACGAATTCATCCCCGGCAGCTCGGAGCGAACGTTGCTTTTGCTCCATGGCACTGGTGGTAGCGAGCGCGATCTCATTCCGCTTGGCCGCGAGCTGGACCCGACGGCCACGTTGCTTAGTCCGCGCGGCCAAGTATTGGAGAATGGAATGCCGCGCTTCTTTCGGCGTCTTGCCGAAGGCGTGTTCGATCTGGACGACTTAAAGAAACGAACGCACGAGCTCGCGGACTTTGTGGTCGGGTCAACGCGTCATTACAAACTTGCGGCCAATCGCATTGTCGCGGTCGGTTACTCGAATGGCGCCAATATCGCCGCGAGCATGTTGTTGCTTCGACCGGAAATATTGCGCGCCGCCATTCTTTTTCGGGCCATGGTGCCATTTGCGCCCGACAAACTGCCGCACCTTTCTTTGGTGCGCGTTTGGATCGGGGCGGGAAACGAAGATCCAATTATTCCACCATCCGAAGCTCAACGATTGGTACAACTTCTGCGCAGCGCGGGAGCCGACGTAACGATTCGTTTTCTCAATGCCGCTCACGGCCTGACGAATAGTGAAATCGAGATCGCCCGCGAGTGGCTCGGGACCAAATGGCGCCCAGGCGAATCGAGCAATCGCAACCAAAAGGCGACGTGACATTGCGCGGGAAATGGATGTAATCAGACGATCATGATCCTGCGCATTTACACCATAATCCACACCTTGATCAGCCTTGTGGGAATTTTTACCGGCTTCGTTGTTCTGTTCGGCCTGCTCGCCGGGAAACGCCTCGATCGTTGGACGAAATGGTTTCTCATCACCACTGTTGCAACCAGCGTGACCGGCTTCGGCTTTCCCCTCCATCACTTCGGCGCGCCTCATGTGGTAGGCATCATCTCGCTGATCGTCTTGGCAGTTACAATCTATGCGCGCTATCCCAAGCGCCTCGCCGGCGCATGGCGTTGGATCTACGTCGTCGGCGCTCTGATTGCTCTCTATCTAAATGTCTTCGTCGGCATCGTGCAGGCGTTCCAAAAAATACCGGCCTTCAACGCGCTGGCCCCGACGCAAACCGAGCCGCCATTTCAGATCACGCAGGTCGTTGTCCTGGCGCTATTCGTCCTGCTTACCATTGTCGCGGCGATCAGGTTCCGGCCCCAGCCAGTCTTTGCCGTTTGAGCGATCGCATTAGAGATCACTGAAGTCATCACCCGCTGAACTTGACGCTGAGCTTCCCTACCCCTCGGAAGCAGTTTGACCGCGTTCGTTATTCAGGCAAGGAGACATCCCATGAGTGAGGCTATTCTGGTGACCGGCGCGACTGGAACGATTGGCCGCGATGTGACGAAGCAACTGGCGAAAAAAGGTGCAGCAGTGCGCGCCGGAGTGCGCAACCCAGGCAAAGCAACAAAGCAATTTGGCCGAGGGATCGCGCTCGCGACGTTCGACTATGAAGATGCGCGATCCTTTGGCGACGCACTCGAAGGCATAGAGAAAGTTTTTCTTCTCCCGCCGTTAATGCCAAATCAGCTGGAGGTGGCAAATGCGTTCGTCGATGCGGCCAAGCGCGCAGGTGTTCGTCACATCGTGAAACTGTCCGTCATCGGCTTGGATACTGAGTCGTTCACGTTTGGAAAATGGCACGCCTCCGGGGAACGACATATTCGCGAATCGGGTCTTGCCTTCACTTTCTTGCGGCCGAACTCGTTCATGCAAAATTTCATTAACCACTTTCCACCACGCGACGGGGTGATTTATCTGCCGTGGGGAAATGGTAAGGCGAGCTTCGTCGATACGCGCGACGTCGCGACCGTTGCCGCCGAGGTCCTGACAGCTCGCGATCACGAAGGGAAAACTTATACGCTCACCGGCCCAGCGGCGGTCGGGATTGAAGAAGTAGCAAAGATTCTATCCGACGCGGCCGGACGCGAGATCAAATATGTCGATGTGCCGGAATCCGCCGCACGCGACGGAATGCTTCAGGCCGGCTTGCCGCAATGGCAGGTGGAAGGTGTGATGGAGCTTCACGCAATCAATAAGCAAAACCGCTGGGCGACGGTGACATCCGAGATCAAGAACGTGACCGGAAAACCTCCAATCGATTTCGCGCAATTTGCCCGCGACCATGCCGAAAAGTTCCGGACGGGCTAAGCGGGCAATAACCGCTAGGTTTACTTCTGTTTACTTCTCGCTGCCCGCGTAGGGCAAAAACTCTTCGCGCACGATCTTACCGTCTTTGACCGTATAAACGCCGACTTCCGACAACTGCATCCGCTTTTTCGAATTCTTGTCGGTGAAATCAGCATCGTACTGCACGACGAACCGATCGTGCGCCACGAATGGTCCATGCGCTTTAAAGCTGTGGACCTGCATGTTTTGCAGCCACCAATCGGTCTTCTCACGCACCTGATCGATCCCACGCTTCTCCGGCGAACTGCCGTCCATGGTGCGCGCTTCCACGCTCACGATGTTCTTGTCGTAAAGCGTGTCGAGCGCCTCGTGCCACGCTTGTTTGCGGACCAACTCCTCCACTTTCTTTGCCACTTCTTCAGTATTCATTTTTTCCTCCTCTATTTAGATCGACAATTACTTGCTGAAAAATTTCTCCAGTTTGTCGAGGGCACTGTTCCAGCCTCCGGTGTGGCCGTCGCGTGACTCTTCGTTTGGCAACTGCTCGTGGATCAAGCGAAGCTCGGTATCGCCGTCGCGCTCGTAGAGTTCCACCGTGACGACGCTGATATGGTTTTGCCAATCCTCATCATCTTCCCATTGCCAGGTGAAAACGATTTTCTTATCCGGTTGCAGCTCGCGGTATTCGCCGCGGCATATCATCTTCTCGCCCTCTGAATTGGTGAGGTCCCAACGAAATTTTCCGCCAACGCGCACGTCCACGATTAGATCGCGAGTTTGGACCTTCTCCGGACCGAACCAATGTTTTAGTTGCGTTGGGTCGGTCCAGGCGGCGTAGACGCGATCGGGCGGAGCCTTGATGAGACGTTTGATTTCGAGTGAAAGCTTCTCTGCTTGGGCCATAGATTTTCTTTCTTGTTGTTCGCTTAACCCCGGTTGGCGCCATCGCCCTCGACAAAGCCTTTGAGCGATGAGCCAATGATTTCCGTCCAGCCCTTCACGAAATTCTCTCGCGCGTACGCCGGAAGTTTCGGGAAAGTTTCCAGACCCTCATGAGTCAACTTGAGCCGCGTTTTGTCGCCATCGGCGAATAAATCAAACGTGACCAGTGAATCGCCCTCGTATCCCTCATACCGCCAGGTGTAGGCGAGTTTCTTCTGCGGAACCACTTCGGTGATCTTGCAAAGATGGTGATACTTCATTCCTTCGTGCTCGACGATGAATTCAAATTCAAAACCGACCTCTGGCTTGAACTCTTTCAGGTCGAAATACCACTGTCTCATTTCATCGACATCGGTGAGCGCTTTCCAAACCCGCTCGACCGGCGCGTTGAAAGTCCGCTCGATGACAACCGCTTCTGCCAGATGATTCTTCGTAGTCATATTTTCGTCGCTTTCTGATTAGGCAGGGTACTGATCGTGACGCCGCACCCAATCCTGCGTGGAGTCGGGGTTTTCGTCGCGGCCTTTGGCGGTCAGGTCGAGGAAATTGTACGTGGTATTCATCAGGTCGTTTCTTTTTTTATTTGGGATACTTTTCAAACTTTGGCAACGCGGGATTCATTTGGTCCCACGGGTGGGCGTCCGATGTCCACACATCTACTTGCGGGTTGAACCAGCTCGGATCATCCAAGCTCGCAGTTCTGATCGCGACAAACTGAGGAACCGAGTCGGGCTTGCCAGAACCGGCGATCCGCATTCAGGGCAAAAGCCCCGATGGGTCTTGCCACCCGCCTCACTGGGCGAGGCATGGAAGCGTAGTGAACCTCGCAAGAGCTTGAAAGCTTCCGCCGGCACGATGACAAAAGATGAAAACGGACCTCCGCTGGGCTGATGGCAATCTCGACAGTGACAGTGAAGCATCATAACCGGTTCCGCTGTGCATTCGTAGCGAATCGCGCCGCAAGCGCATCCGCCTGAGAAGGGTGTGGTTATTGTCGTCATATAACGGCTCTGCTTCTACGAACGGTCTGATTCGTCGTGCCAGATCCACCACTCGTACGGCGGGCTCTTGGGGTAGCCTTCCGGCGAATCTTCCCATTCCTCTTGGCGCCCGAGCGCAGTGATATCGAAGTAGTTCCATGTGCTCCCCATTTGCTCGTCGCCGCGATTGTTGATGAAGTAAGTGCGGAACACGCTGTCGCCATCGCGAATGAACGCGTTCGTGCCGTGCCACTCATCTACGCCGAAGTCGGCATCGAACTCGTCCGTCAGCGTGTACCAGGGGATGAGCTGCCAGCCCATCCGCGTCTTCAAGCGGTCGATGTCCGTCTGCGGGGCGCGCGACACAAACGCGAGAGTGGTGTTGCGCGCGTTCAGATGGGCGGGATGAGCGACCTGGTCGGCCACCATTGAGCAGCCGATGCAGGCATGCTCGGGCCAGCCTTTCACGCCGGGTTCGAAGAAGGCGCGGTAAACGATCAACTGACGGCGGCCGTCGAACAGATCGAGCAGGCTCGCCTTGCCCTCGGGCCCCTCGAACTCGTACTCCTTCTCCACGGCCAGCCACGGCATCCGCCGACGCTCGGCGGCGAGCGCGTCACGGGCGCGGGTCAACTCCTTTTCCTTCACGAGCAGTTGCTGGCGCACAGCCTCCCACTCCTGCGGTGACACGATTCTGGAGCGCATCTCTTTTCGTTTCATTTTGTTTTCCTCTGGTTTGTTTTGTTTTTTTCCTTTTGCAAAACCTGCTCGTCATAAAAGCGGTAAATCCGCCGCTCGACGTCGCGCCGGCAGCGATCAAAGCCGCATTCGTCAGGCAGACCGGACACATCGCGCTAGTTCTTTCCTTTCTTGCCGGTTCGCTGCTTGTGCGTCTTTTCCAAATACTCGGCCAGGCGATCGAGCGATCCTTCCCAAAACTTGCGATATTCTTCCACCCACTGAGCCGCTTGTTTTAGCGGCTTCGCCTCCAGCTGCATCTGGTGCACGCGGCCGTAGCGGCGCCGCCGGAGCAGCCCTGCCTTCTCCAGCACGCGCAAATGTTTTGAGACAGCCGGCAATGACATCGCGTGTGGTCGCGCCAGATGGGTCACACATTTATCGCCGCGGGCGAGATGCGCCAGGATGCGCCGGCGTGTCGGATCGGCCAGAGCGGCGAAAGTGCGATTCAGCAGCTGCGGAGAATATTTAACCATCTGGTTAAACATTTAGCAGGAGCGTTTCACAATGCAAATAAAATTTTATTCTCTCTCCAGTCCTCGCGTATTTCTGCCTTCGCCAGACTGCCGATGCTTTTTCTCGCTGCTGAACGGTCTCTTCATTCTTTCTTCTGCCTTCTTCCCTCTTTGCGCGCTGCCGAGCTGTTTTTCGATGCGCCCTTCAACTAGCGCTCGACTCTTTCCGGCATAGCATTGCGGGATGAACGACACGCAATCGCCCGCGGTGCGAAAATTTCTCGCGCTGCATGAATCAGGCTGCTTTGTTCTGCCGAATCCGTGGGATGTGGGGACTGCTGTCTATCTGCGACACCTCGGATTCAAAGCGCTGGCCACTACCTCGGCCGGTTTCGCTTTTTCGCGCGGCAAACCAGATGGGGGAGTTTCACTCGACGAAATGCTCGCGCACATTGGCGAAGTTGTTGCGGCAACGCCGTTGCCGGTGAACGCCGATTTCCTAAACGGGTTTGCCGACGAACCCGAAGACATTTCAACGAATGTGAAACGCTGCATCAAAACCGGTATCGCCGGACTGTCGATCGAAGACAACTCTGGGAATAGCACCGCACCACTCTATGAGAAAAATCTGGCCGTCAATCGCATCCGCGCTGCACGCAACGCAGTTGACGCTTCAGGTATTCCGGTCGTCCTGACCGGGCGATGTGAAGCGTGGCTCGTCGGAAAACCCGATCCATTCCGAGTGGCCCTCGATCGACTGGTCGCTTACGCCGAAGCCGGCGCTGATTGTCTGTACGCTCCCGGCGTAGAGAAGCCCGACGAGATTGCGCAGATCGTAAAAGCAATCGCACCGAAGCCGATCAACGTTTTGGTATCCGGGTTCAATCGCGAGCTTACACTTTCGCAACTTGCCGATCTCGGCGTTCGACGCATCTCCGTCGGCTCCGGTTTAGCAGCGGTCGCGTGGGGCGCATTCATCCGCGCCGCGCGCAGCATCGCAACCACCGGGCAGTTCGAGGACGCCTTCGCGAACGCAGTCCCCACTGCCGAACTCAACGATATTTTCTCGAAGCGAGATTAATTTCTCGCTCTTCCGACTTCGAGGTTCGGCGTTGGACGTTGAGCATTTTCTTCCGTCCGATTTTCTACTTTAGCCTTTCTACTTCCTACTTTCTTATAGGCCATTTGACCTATGTCCTCTGACGTCTGTCTTCTGAATGTGCTCGCTTTTTTCGGTCGCAGTTGCTCTTCTTAGGGTTAAGCAATGAGTGTTATCGGAACCGTGGAAAGCCTTTGGCGTTATCCGGTCAAAAGCATGCGCGGCGAAGAATTGGACGAGATGTTCGCGGGCCACGGAGGAGTTTACGGCGACCGTCTTTTTGCCTTCGAAAGTTCGGCCAGTCCAAAGGGATTTCCATACCTGACCGGACGGGAACAACGCGAGATGCTGCGATATCGGCCTCGATTCCGTAATCCGGACAAGGCCGCCCGTCCTGTTAATTTGACCGAAGCGGAGAGCATGCCGCCCGGAGCGAATCCCCTCTCGACCGCTCCGGCAGAGCTGATGGTCGATGTAGAGACACCAGATGGAAAAACTCTCGCGATCGATGACCCTGCATTGATCGACATGCTCCGCGCCGGTATCGACGAGAAGCATCAACTCACATTGCTTCGCTCGGACAAGGCGATGACAGATTGCCGTCCTCTGTCGCTCTTTGCCGTCCAATCGGCGAGAAAACTTGGAGAGGAAACTGGCACCGCCGTCGACAAGCGGCGGTTCCGGGCAAACGTCTATTTGGATCTGGCATCCTCCGACGGCTTCGCCGAGGACGAGTTCGTCGGCCGCTCCCTGCGCATCGGATCGAAAGTGGTCATCTCGGTCTTGGAGCGTGATCCGCGCTGCATGATGATTACGCTCGATCCCGATACTGGAGAAAAAGCGCCGGCATTATTGAAGAAAGTTGCTCAAGCCCATAGCGGCATGGCTGGTGTTTATGGTGCCCTGCTCGTGGAAGGCACGTTGCGCAAAGGCGATCCTGTCGAGCTGCTGAGCTAGGCCGCTCCGATCTCTGGCTTCTGACGTCCTAATTTTTAATTCTTAATTCTTGATTGCCAGCTGACCAACCGCTGAATACAGCGATCTTGCCGTCATCCAAAGTGAAATGTTGAGCACGAGAGCCGAAGGCATCATGAACATTCCCAGATTGAATTTCGCTCATTTACCAACGTCCATTGAAAGGCTCCCGCGTCTTTCAGAGACTTTGGGCGGACCACGTTTGTTGATCAAACGCGACGACCAAACCGGACTTGCCTTCGGCGGTAACAAGACTCGGAAATTGGAATTTCTCGTAGCGGAAGCGCGCGACCAGGGCGCGAAGACCTTGATCTCTGGCGGGGCATTGCAATCCAATCACTGCCGTCAGACCGCCGCGGCTGCGGCTCGATTTGGATTTGAATGTATTCTTGTATTAACTGGGGATGCGCCAAAGCAGCCTTCCGCAAATCTATTGCTTGATCAATTGTTTGGAGCGCGCGTTGTGTATGCTGCGGATCGCAAAGATCGAGACAAAATTCTTCAGCAGACATTCGATCGTGCTGCTGAGAAGGGAATGAAACCTTATCTCGTTCCGTATGGTGGATCGAGTCCTATCGGCGCGTTGGGATATGCGTTCGCGGTGAAAGAGTTGATGGAGCAAAACATCCGCGCGGATTGGATCGTGTTTGCCACATCCTCAGGCGGGACGCACGCCGGACTCGTGTTGGGTCAGCGCGTATTTGGATATAATGGCAAAGTGTTGGGAATTAGCATCGATGAATCGGAAGAATGGCTGAGGACCCACGTTTCAGAGCTGGCATCGTCAGCCAGCGAAAAGCTGGGGAAGCGAATTGAATTCGCACCGGCCGAGGTATTGGCAAATGCTGACTATTGTAAAGCAGGCTACGGCGTATTAACCGAACCGGAGCGCGAAGCGATCCATTTGTTTGCGAAGCACGAAGGTCTTTTGTTGGATCCAGTCTATACAGGACGCGCCGCGGCGGGGCTGATTGATTTGATCCGTAAGAAATTTTTCAAGAAGGCTGAAACTGTGTTGTTCTTGCACACCGGTGGACAGCCAGCGTTGTTCGCAGATGAATATGCGAATAAGATTTAATGAGAAGGGTACGCTTCCTCAAATCGTAGGGATGGTTCCGCCATCGATCACGTATTCGCTTCCGGTGATCGAAGATGCGCGATCGGAAACTAGAAAAGCAACCAATTCAGCGACTTCATCTGGACGGCCGGGCCGGCCCAGCGGAATGCCGCCAAGTGAATCCATCAGTCCTTGGCGTGCTGTGGCTTGATCGGTGCCAGCGTTTTTAGCGAGCCGTTCGATCAATCCTTGCGCCGCGGTCGTTTCGATAAACCCGGGCGCTACCGTGTTGACGCGAATTCCTTTGGGTCCGACTTCGTTCGACAGGCCCTTGCTGTAGTTCGTCAGCGCCGCCTTCGCTGCGGCATACGCCAGGGTTGCTTCGAAAAGCGGGAGACGCCGCTGAATCGACGAGATGTGGACGATGACGCCCGAACCCTGTTTCAACATCGGCGGCAGCAGTGCTCGATCCAAGCGGACAGCGGAAAACAAGTTCGTGTTAAAAGTCTGCTGCCAATCGGCATCGGTGAGGGCCAGAACTCCTCCGCTGGGGGTGGACGAACCGCCCACGTTGTTGACGAGAATGTCCACGCCGCCGAGACGATCCATCACTTCCTTGACGACTTTTTCCACGCCACCCGTTGTGCTGAGATCGGCCTCAACAAATAGGACAGCCTTCGGCAAATCCGCAGTGGCGGATCGGGCCGTCGTGATCACTTTCCCTCCGGCACGGCTCAGGCGCTTCACGATCGCTTCGCCCATTCCTTTGGTTCCGCCAGTGACGAGGACTCGCTTGCCGGTAAATTCGTTCGCATCAAATGGGATGTCGGATGACGTGCTCATGCTCTCTGTTGTTTATAATAACTATCCGACTTTAACATTGGCCACGCGATCAAAATGCCAGTTGGGCCCGGACTCAAAGAAACTTAACCAGCGCGTCGGTTGTTTCCTTCAGACGCTCCTCTAAAATCCAGTGGCCGGTGTCTTTCAACACGACGACCGTGACATTATCCGCGACCAACCTCATCTGTTCCGCGAGCTCATTACCTAACGACTTCTCACCGCCGATGCTGAGTACCGGCATTGTTAGTTTCGTTTGTGATAATTGCGCGAAATCTTTGGCGAGTTGCGGCCACGAAGCGAAATATGCCCACGCTGCGCGCATTCGCCCCGGCTTCGAATATGCCTCCGTGTAAGCCTTCCGGTCCGCTTCGGGAATCGAGCGCGTCTTATCTGCGGCAAAGACGTTCCAGAAATATTCGAAGTAAATACGCTCCCGTCCCTTCACCAACGCTTCGGGGTATTCGCCGTTGAACCGAAAATGCCAGACGTTGGGAGCGTTGTAGATCGGTTCCCACCCCGGCACGCCGGGAAGAAACGCATCCATCACCGCAAGCTTTTCCGTCTCCGCGGGAAATTGCGTGGCATATGCGTAGGCAACCATGAGGCCGATATCATGTCCGACGACCCGCGCTTTCTCGGCCCCGAGTGACTGCGCGAGCGTGTGAATCCGAATCGCAGAAGTCTTCATGTCGATCTTGTCCGCTGGAATTCCGGAATCGCCGATGCCCGGCAAATCCGGCGCGATCACGGTGAACTTCTCCGCCAGCAACGGAATGATCGGTCTCCACATGCGCGAAGTTTCCGCATAACCATGCAGCAGAATCACCGTCGGCCCACGCCCCGCGGTCAGATAATGCAACTTCACGCCATCGACCTCCGCCGTGCGCGACACGATGTTCTTGTCTGATGTTTCAGCGTGAATCGGCGCCGGCAATAGGGCGAGCAGTGCGATTACAATTAGCGCGAGACAAAACTTAAAGATGCATTTCATAAAAAACCTTTCCTTGTAGAATTCGGGACCACCGATTGCTTTGGAAAATAGCAGGTGTAAAGGCGCGTGTCCTCACGTGCAGATTTTCCAATCGAAACGGTTGCGGACTGAGACGGCCACCACTACGCCTCTCAACTTTCCGCCAGTTCGGTTCTTCCTGTCGCCGCTCCGCTTGGGCGCGGAAAACCCGTATAATGTCCCACCGCGGCCAACGGCAGTAGCTACAATGGTAGGGCGAACGATACTATCTCGTTAGCCGCCCGATGATTCGTCCAGAAGTTTGCGCCGTCGAAAGTCAGTGAGCGAGACGCGAACGGGACAACAGCGATATCTTCTATTTCCGGCGTGTCCTGCCGTGGATCGAGACGCGCGATGCGCCAATCCTCGTTTGGCTGTTCCTTTCCGCGGAGGACGTAGATCGAGCCGTCGACAAACGCGTGGCCGCAGATTTCCGCACCGACCTCGATGATGCGGAGAATGTTGCCGCTCGCATCAAGCTTGAGGATCCGATGTTTGTACCATTGACTCAGGTAAAGATGATCGCCGTCGAAACTGAGATATGAACCGGTAAACTCTGGACACGGGATTCGATCTTCTCCGAACCCGCTCGCCGAATCGTAGGTACGAATGTACCGATCATCATCCGGACCTTCGCCGATCGTAAAACGAAGGGCGCCGTTGGTGGAGACTGCCGCCCACGGAATGCCCGGCGCTTCTCTTTCTTCGATCACTGTCCACTTTTTCGGATCAATCGCATAAATTCGGCGCAAATCGCGCGAACCCATCCAGAGCACGTTACCGTCCCATGCGAGTGCCTGCGGTGTGCGCCCTGGCGAAGAAAACCGGCGTGTTCCGATAATTTCTGGTTCCACCATCTCTCAACCCTCAACAGATCAACTAAAAAATCAACAGTCTCCGCGAGGGACTCAATTTGCTGTTCAGCGACAGCGACATTCGCGCATGCTCTGCGATATGCCGCGTTGTCCCTGGGCTACGACCGAACCGGCCATCAATTATCATGATGAGGAATGGGGCGTCCCTGTGCACGATGATCGGATGCTCTTCGAGTTTCTCATCCTCGAAGGCGCGCAAGCGGGACTGAGTTGGAGCACCATTTTAAAGAAACGGAAAAACTATCGGAAGGCGTTCAATGGATTTCGCGCGGAGAAGATCGCTCGCTACGGCGCGCGCGATGTGAAGCGGCTGCTTAGCGACGCCGGGATCGTGCGCAACCGACTGAAGATCGCGGCCACAATCCAAAACGCGAAGGCCTTCCTCGCGTTGCGTGAAGAAAGCGAAACCTTCGACGCTTATCTCTGGAGTTTCGTCGGCGGCAAGCCAATTCAGAATCGCTGGCGGAACATGGCCGACGTGCCCGCGCGCACGGCCGAATCCGACGCGATGAGCCGCGATTTGCTACGGCGCGGATTTAAATTCGTTGGCTCAACAATCTGCTACGCGCTGATGCAAGCGACGGGCATGGTCAACGATCACCTCGTGACGTGTCCACGACACGCGGAACTCGGTGGCGCGCCGCGGCGCAAGTGACGAAACGCGCACCGCTGATAAGCTCCGACGTGAATGCAACCTTAAATCACGTCCCGAATCTCACGCAACGTCCGCCGCGCAGCCCGCGCGTGCGTCTCGGCGGCTACGTCGTTCTCGCTCGCATTCTCGATAAAGGCCGCGCCGAGATCAGTCCATCGACGAATCAGCCGGTTGGTTAATGAAGCCGCGTATACAGCCGGAGTCACTCGCCCCCGCGATGGATTTGCATGAGCAATTACCGCTCCGTCGCTTTTTTTGCGCTGGGACTCTTGTTTATGAGTCTGGCACCACAAATTGAAGCCAGAAAACGTTCCGAAAAAAGGCCTACTCACAATGAAAAGCAATCTCCGGCTCAGAGTGAGGAAGCCACGCGTCTGCAAATTTTTCTCGACCGAT
>WNFR01010154.1_pt1 | contig 14297 bp, 14 predicted proteins | sample 5400221 | NCBI WGS metagenome assembly WNFR01 (sample SAMN13153357, study PRJNA577476) | soil metagenome | isolation source: 40 cm soil under Madrone tree | place: USA:California | collected 2016-06-14 | reverse complement strand
GGGGAGCAGATGCCAGCCGCGAGAACGGTCGCCAGAAGTGTTCGCCTCACATCGCCTGCCTTCCTAAAACTAGAGTGCCGCCCAGGGCGGCCCAACGAGAACAAGATCAGCCACGGCTCCGGCAGGCGCAAGTGGCAGCACGTTGAATCACTTCAGCTAAGATCGACATCGAAAATAAAACTGACCGCTGACATCTGTCCTCTGATCTCTGGTACTGCTGCATCGTCTGGTTAGACACTTTTCTTTGCCGCAATATCGGGAAACTTCTGCCTTGTGAACCATTGGGCGGCCTCTCCGACTGTTAGGGCCTGTGTAGACCTCACAAGATTTTGGGTGGCGGCAAGCGCGGCCTCGTAAGCTTTTGAAGGATCGGCAATATTCTTGGCGGCATCCATATCCGTCTGCCATAGAGCGATAGCCCCCTCCAGTGTAAGTTTGGCCGTGATTCTATTCTCCCATGATTTCTGCCAACCAAAAAACGAATTCAGCCCGATGATAACGGCGATAAGCATAGATGCGATCGGGACGCTCATCTTTGGCACACTGTCGCGTGCTGCCGCTAGGAACGGCAACGCAAGACTGGCAACAATAACCAACACACCGCTGCCTCTGAAAACTATGCGAGGCCATGTCGAACGCGTGCTATACCATCGTAGAGTTTCATCCACGTAGTCTGCCTTAATTTTTCGCAGCTCTGCGAAGGGGTCGTTCTGACTATTCGACATACAATGAGTTGTTGCGGCCTAACGGAAAGAGGACTCAACCACCGCTGACGAGAGCGAGCTTTGCTTTCACTTCATAATTCATCCTTCATCCTTTCATTATGCCGGCCAGCGTGCCTGCTCAGCCTGCCCGCCGCGGCGGGCGAAAGCTTTCGGAGCCTGCTCCGTGTTCTTTTGTTTACGGACGTTGGCTGCATCGCCTGGTTAGACGTTTCGTGAATTAGTGGACTTGACCGGATCGGCTGCGGAGCGCGAGCGAATCCAGGGGAGAGCTCGAAAGGACAGAGCCATGAGCGCAAGAAAGCTCTTTTCATTGAGGCGGTCGTCGTGGCGAAGCTGAAAAGCTCCAATGACAGCGAGCAGAATGACGGAACTTATGAAAACACCCGGAAGAACCAAAACGGGAAGGAGGCGTGCAGCCACCAAGAGAATTGCGACTACGACTATCGCTGAGAGAAGATAAAAGGAGCCCGAAAGCCAGGGGCTGGGACGAGGACGAGAGGCATGAACGTCGGAAAGAAGAGCCCTAGAAACTTTCTCGACCTCCGACGCGTCGATTCCGTGTACGGTAACCGAGTGACCAGCCACTGTAAGTATTGCGGCACAGCTGGAACACTGAGCGGTCTTTCCGCCTTGTTGAACGTGCCCGACACCGCCGCAACTTGGGCAAGTAATCGTGAGGTGTGTCTCCGTGGGTTTTGGTTGCTTTGGCATAAGATAAACGTGGACTGTTTCGTCTAACGAGAAGTAGGCGGGAAAATCCCGTCTTTAATTACGGGTTTTTCCGGCCTAATCCGGAAGTTTACTGGGAGGGAGGGGGAGAAACACCGCATTCGATTGCGATCATGTCAGGTTTTGGATTCTCTTGCAAGCAGGCGGCGGAGCGGTCGGTAGTGTCCTAATTTGAATCGAGAATTGTCACCAAGCGGTCGGCCTCTCCTAGTTTGGATCGAAGCCGTTGATTCTCGTCGATGATGCCTTGCAGGACTTTCTTGCCTCCTGCATCTAAATTCGGCAACTCCTCAAGAAGAATAGTCGCAATTTCTCCTTGATTCACTACCGCTTGCTGGCATGCAGAAACTACTGCTTGTAAGATTTTCTGAAGGTCATTTGGATTTTTCATGAGAGATCATGCTGCCCCCAGTTGCGGACCACAAGTTGCAACCTAGATGGCAGACTAAAGTGAGCGATAGACCGCCACGATAGCGGCCTTAACGGCATCTTCTGGCGAGTTTATCGGCGGTTTGCCCAAGACGACCTTGTAATTGGACTGCTCGTTGGGTCGCTCCGCTGGCCGCTCCCAAGCATAAGCGCGGCGTATACCGCCAGCGTGATTGTGAAGATCGAATGTTTCCACTACGCCTTCCCAAGCCATCGTTCGTTCTTAAGGATATGGCAGACGAACAACGGTTGATGCAAAATGGGACGCTGTGCACTTTTCAGACCTCTCGATTAGCAATTTTAAGTTTTCGATTCGCTCGCTCACTCCTCAACCATCGTAACGAGATCGCGGACTGTCCAGAATGTGTTCGTGACGCCAGCGGCCATTGCGAGCCGTCCGCCTGCGTTGACAAGGGAAAACGCGGATGATACTTTCGCCGACTCTGGGCGAGATGTCGCCCAGGGGTTAGAGTTGCAACGCAGTTAATCAGAAAGATTTGCATACGTTGTTAAATAGTCAGGTTTTGGTGCTGAACCGTCTCTGGCAGGCGGTCAACATCTGCACGGCACGGCGCGCCTTCTCACTGGTCTACGCCGGCCACGCCCATGTCGTTTCGTCGGACGACACGAACAATTTTCTGACGCACGATTTCGAAAGCTGGCGCGACTTTTCGACGACGGCGCCCGATCACGAACTGGTCACGACCATTTCCTGGAAAATCCGGATCCCGCGCGTGATTGTGCTGCTCTTTTTCGATCGGCTGCCGAAGAAGGAAGTGAAGTTTACCCGCCACAACGTTTTCGAGCGCGACAAGAACACGTGCCAATATTGCGGCGAGGCGTTCGACCGGAACGATTTGAATCTCGATCACGTGGTGCCGCGCGACCGCGGCGGGACAACGACGTGGGAGAACGTGGTTTGCTCGTGCATTCCGTGTAACACCCGCAAAGGCAACCGGCTTCCGCAGGAAGCGCAGATGGGTCTTATTCGCAAACCGAAGCGCCCAAAGTGGCGCCCGTTTGTGCAGGTGACGTTTGCGGCACCGCAGCACGAAAGCTGGCGACACTTTGTCGATCTTGCTTACTGGAACGTCGAACTGAGTGACTAGTTGCGGCAATCCTATCGACGGTGAAGGAAATGATCCGCCAAAAACGCGAAACGACGCCAAAAAAAGCCAGACACTCTGACTTTCGCGTTCTTTAGCGTGTTTAGCGGACGAATCCGCTTGGTTAGCCTTGCTTACTGGAACGTCGAGCTAAGCGACTAGTCGGAAAAGCTCCAAATCCCAATATCCAAGCTCCAGGGAAGGACCAATCACCAAAGGCCGAAAGGTGAAGCGCGGTTCAGCTTTGGAATTTGAAGTTTGGAGTTTCCTTGGGTTTTGGAGATTGGAACTTGGCGCTTTCCTCTCATCCGCGGTTAACGCTTTAATGCTCCGAGGCGGGCAGGCAGCGGATTTGGACGAATCACGAAAGCAGGAAAAAAGGAAAAGCTCTGAGCAGAAGGGCCTTCGTGGTTACAGATTTTTCCTTTCCGCTCCATCCGCAGATTTCGCAGATTTCCGCAGATAGAGAATGAATTGGGGACACAGAGATAGGAAGAATGCTTGCTAACTCTTCTCCTGCGTTCCTGCTTTCCTTATTGAGTCTACTTTTCTTGGATTCCTGGCTTCCAGATTTTTTGTCTGATCCGTTTATATCCGTGTAATCCGTGGTTAATGCTTCAACGCATTTAAGATTGGCGTCGGATAAATGCCGAGCCAGATAATCGCGACGATCAGCGTGGTCATCGCGAAGCACGACAATCCGCTCACGGGGATATCGTCAGTCCTGGCGGACGGTTGCCAGTACATGGCGCGGATTACTTTGAGGTAATAATAAAATCCGCACGCGACCGTAATCACGCCAGCAACGACAAGGGTCGTTTGATGTTGAGCAATGGCAGCGGCGAAGATGAAAAACTTGCCGAAAAACCCGGCGGTGAACGGCACACCGGCCAGCGAGACCATCGCGATCAACATGGCGAAGGCGAGAAATGGCGAACGCTTGGCCAATCCATCGAAGTCTGCGATCTCTTCGCCGGTTTGCTGAGCAACGATGACTAACACGGCGAAGCTGAGCAATGTCATCAGCAAATAAGCGACGAGATAAAACGTCACGGCCGGGCCGTTGATGCAGGCGACGCCGATGAGCAAGTAACCCGCGTGCGCAATGCTCGAGTAGGCGAGAAGCCGTTTGAGATTGTTTTGCGGAAGCGCTGCGAGATTTCCGTAGAGAACCGTGAGCAGCGCGATCAAAACAAGGAGGCGCTCCATTCTTGGCAGCATCAGGAACGGTTGCAGCACACGCAGAAGCACGACGAAGCCCACGGCTTTCGAACCGACAGACAAAAAAGCAGTCACCGGTGTGGGTGCGCCTTGGTAAACATCCGGCACCCAAATTTGGAATGGCACGGCCGCGATTTTGAAACCAAGCCCTACCAGGATGAGCACCGCGCCGAAGGCGGCTGCGTTCTTGTCGATGTTCGGATTTGAAAACGCAGCCGTGATGCGTTGTAAATTTGTTTCGCCGGTCACGCCAAAAATCCATGTGATCCCGTAAACCAAAAACGCCGTGGAAAGCGCGCCGAGAATCAAATATTTCACGCCCGCTTCAAGGGTGGCCGGATTCCGTCTCGTGAAACTCACCAGGACAAAGAAAGAGACGGTGACGAGCTCGATCGAAACGAAGATCGACACGAAATCGATGGCCGAGACAGTGTACATGAGTCCGGCGCAGGTCAGAACGGGCAGCGCGAAAAACTCGCCGAGGCTCGACGAAGCGGTCGCGCCATCGCGCGCGCGCACAACCGGCGCGTAATCAATCATCATGACGAGCACAAGAATTGTGGTGAGCAGCGAAAATCGCTTGAAGAAGATCGACAACGGATCGGCCGTATAAAAACTCCAGATAAAAACTCCAGAAGCCGCTCGTTTGATCAGTCGGCGCGTTCGGAGTGAGAAAGAAAGTTGCGATCAATACCGCGGCGAGTCCGGCGATTCCGATAAACGCGAAGACCTTCTTATCGATCTTAGGCGCGAACGCTTCGAACATCAGGATGACCATCCCGAGGACGAGCACGGCAATCTCAAGGCGCGGCGCGGTAATCATGTCTACTTAGTCGCGGTGAGATAAGTGCGAAACGCCGGGGTGATGATTCGCACAAATGTGTTTGGAAAAAATCCGTACCAAATTAGGACGCCGACAAGCAACGCGATCGGGACGCGCAGGGCCGGACGAAGATCGACAATGTTATTCCAGCGATCGGCCATCGTGCCCATGAACGTTTTGCGGTAGGCGCGCAACATGTAAACCGCGGAGATGACAACGCCCCAGAGAGCGAGCGTGGTCGCGACCTGAAAGATGTGGAAGCGTTGCATGTCCCAGCCGTTTTGGAATGCGCCGAAGAAAATCATGATCTCGGCCGCAAAATTCGCGAAGCCAGGCAAACCGATGGCGGCGAACGCGGCAAAACCGAAAGCGAGCCCGGCAAACGGCATTACTTTGGCCAGACCACCGAGTTCCTCGAAAGCCAGCGTGCCGGTGCGACTGCGCACTTCGCCGGCGATGGCAAAGAGAAGAGCGATGGAAAGTCCGTGAGCAAACATGAGCCCAGCCGCGCCGGTCGCGCCAAGAATGTTGCCGCTGGCGATGCCAAGAAAAATGTAGCCCATGTGCATCACGCTCGAATAACCAAGCATCCAATCGAGCCGCTTCTGCGCGATCGTGACCAAACCGATGTAAATGATGTTGCCGAGCAAAAGGACGACGAGCAGATGAGTCCAATAGTGCGCGCCTTCCGGAAGCAACGGAATGGCCAGTCTGAGCAAACCGTAGAGCCCAAATTTCTTAATTACGCCGGCGTGTAGCATTGCCGCCGGCGCGGGAGCGGAGGCGTAAGCTTCAGGCGCCCAGGTGTGAAATGGAAAAAGAGAAACGAGAATGCCGAAGCCGAGCAGAAGCAGCAGGTAAATATTGCGTTGCGCAGCCGGCGCGATTTGATGGATCAGTGCTGCTTCTTGCAAAGCGCGAATATCAAAACTGCGCGAAGCGACCGGGAGACTTTGATAAAGCAGAATCAAACCGATCAGGACGATGAAACTTCCGAGCGTGAGATAAATCGTGATTTTCCACGCGGCCGCGCTGCGATTGCCGGTCCCCCAAATTCCGATGAGCAGAAAAGTTGGGATCAATGCGAGCTCGTGAAACGCGTAAAAGAAAAATAAATCGAGCGAAGCGAACGCGCCGAGTGCGCCGCCGGAGATGAGGAGCAGGCAGGCGTAGAACGCCCGTTCGTAGTTGTCGATCTTGCCGGTGAACCAGACCGCCGCCAGCGTCACGATGACGGCGAGCAAAATTAAAACGAGACTCAGCCCGTCGAGCCCAATCGCGAAATGAATTCGCCAATCCGCGGATACGAGAAACGAACTCACGAATTGGAAACCGTGCTCCCACCATTCGAAAAAACTAAAAGCGAGAACGGCAACGAGAAGGTTTGCGCCGGCGGCGAGAAGCGCGGTGAATCGGGCCGGTGCGCCCGCGACGATCAGGATCGCAGCAACGATTGGGCAGAGAACAATGAAGAGGAGCATTATTGGAAGATGAACAAATTAAAGAGCTGTTTGCCCACGAAACACACGAAAAGACGCGAAAATGTTCAAAGCCGGAGGTCGGCGAGTTTCATCCTTGTAAATCAGTTTTGCCTTCTCTTCTTTTCGTGTCATTTGGCGTGTTTTGTAGGCTAAGATTTCTGCTCTGGCGTCAGTGGAAAACGGTTAAGCTATTTGCCCACTAAGCATACGAAAAGAGACGAAAAGTTTCAGAGATAGAGATCCGTGGGTTCATGCTTTCTGGGCAGGAGGCGCTCGTATTCCAATCTCGGGTAATGGCCGAAGTTCACGAGTAAGCCCAACTTGCAACCGGTCGCACTGAGATAGTTCAGGATTTGCGCGCGGTGTTCATCGCACAACCCGGATACCGCTTTAATCTCAAGGATGATTTTCTCGTAGCAGACGAAATCTGGATGGAATGTTTGGATTAAAGTGCGGCCGCCATATTGCAACGTCTGCGGTGGCTTCGAGAGGAACGGAATTCGTTGCAATTCGAATTCAATTTCCAAGCACTCGTGGTAAACCGGTTCGAGAAAGCCGCAACCTTTGTCTTTATAGACGGCAAAACACGCTCCGATGATTGCGTAGCTTTCGTCTCTGTAAATCAGTTCTGCCTTTTCTTCTGTTCGTGTCATTTCGTGTGTTTGGTGGGCTATCGGAAAATGGCGAAGTAGATGAGCGCGACGATTCCGAGCCCGAAGAGAAACGAATAAGCCTGCAAGTTGCCTACTTGGAGCAAACGCAGAAGCGCGCCGAATCCCCACGTCCCGCCGCTTGTGCCGCGGACCATGCCGGCGTCGATGATCCACCGGTCGAAAAATGCTGAGACACTCGCGAGCAGTTCCTGCGTCCAATCGATCAACCAATCGTAAAACTCGTCGATGTAGAATTTTCTCCGGAAAAGATCGACATGGATCGGATCGCTTGTTCGTTTTCGATAAAGCCAGATCGCCACGCCCGCACCAAGAAGCATCGCAGATATCGCCAGCGCTGGAACGATGGCGACCATTTCTTTTTCGTGCGGAACGACGAGAAACTTTTGGGCGAACAGAGGAAAACCGCCAACAAACGCAAACAGCGCGAGCAGGATTAGCGGACCGGTCATCACGCGCGGTGCTTCCTCGCCGGCGCGAGCGGTATCGCTTCGTGCCTTTCCAAAAAACACGACCACCAGCAAACGCAGAATATAGAACGCGGTGAGGAAAGCGGTCACGAGCGCGACCACGAAGATCGACATGTTGTTCTCGTAGGCGAGCGCGAGGATTGCGTCCTTGCTAAAAAATCCGCTGAAGGGCGGACAACCGATCAGAGCTAGCGCGCCGATCGTGAACGTGAAAAATGTAATTGGAAGATTCTTGGCGAGGCCGCCCATTTTCCAAATGTCCTGCTCGTGATGAAGCATGATGATGATGGAGCCAGCGGCGAGGAAGAGCAGTGCTTTGAAAAATGCGTGGGTAAACAAATGAAACAAGGCGGCTTCGTTCGACGCGAGGCCGACCGCCATGACCATGTAACCGAGTTGCGAGAGAGTGGAGTAGGCGAGGATGCGTTTGATGTCGTTTTGTTGCGTGGCCATCAACGCGGCCATGACTGCGGTGATCGTTCCGATCCAGGCAATGACGATGAGCGCGGTCTGCGATGCTTGGATGATAAAGGCGACGCGGACCAGCATGTAAACGCCCGCCGCGACCATCGTGGCGGCATGGATCAACGCCGAAACCGGCGTCGGACCTTCCATCGCGTCCGGTAACCAGACGTGCAGCGGAAATTGCGCGGATTTTCCGACTGCGCCGCAAAAAATCAAAAGCGCGGTGGCGGTCAGATAACCAGGGTTGCTCGTAATCTTCGAAAGTTGCGGAACGATGTCCTCGAACACGATCGATCCGGTGGCCGTCCAGACCATCAAGATTCCGAGCATGAAACCGAAATCGCCGATGCGGTTCGTCAGAAAAGCTTTCTTGGCCGCCTCGGCAGCGGCGTCGCGTTCGAACCAATGGCCGATGAGCACGTAGGAAGTGAATCCGACCAGCTCCCAAAAAATGAACAACATCACGAAGTTGTTCGCGAGCACGATCCCGAACATGGCGAACATGAAAAGCGACAGCGCCGCGAAGTAGCGCGACTTGCCCGCATCGTCCCGCATGTAGCCGAGCGAATAAAACTGGATGAGCAACCCGACTCCGGACACGAGCACCAGCATCATTTTGCTCAAGTCGTCGAGAACGAAAGCGAGCGGGACGGTGAAGACTCCGTGAATGTCGATCCATGTCATTTCTGTCGCGGAGATGTTCGTTTGGAGGAAAATCAAACAAGCGCAAACGAAACTTCCGAAAACAGCCGCGATCGAAATGAAACTGCTAAGTTTCTTCGATCGTCGCGCGAACAAAGTGATCGCGCCGGCCGCGATCAATGGCAGGAGCAACGCGCACCACGGAACCGGAGTGTTGATCGTGAAATTCATAAGAACTGTCCGCTAAACACGCCAAAAGACGCTAAAGTTTCAGAGGTAGACCGCATCATGCTCCGATATTTTTTGCGTCATTTGGCGTGCTTGGCGGATCATCAAAGGTAAATCTCCTCGTCGGCTTGAATTTTGGTCCGCGTTTTTGCGATACGTTCGTATTGCAGTTTGGGGTAATGCCCGAAATTAACGAGCAGGCCGAGTTCGAAACCGGCAGCTTTGAGGTAATTCAAAACTTGGGCGCGATGCTCGTCTGTTAGCTCTATAACTGCTTTTAGCTCAACAATGATCTTTCCGTAGCAGACGAAATCGGGAAAATATTTTTGCTGAAGAATTCTTTCTCGATATTCGAGAGACAATGCCGGCAGCGCAATAGCGGGGATGCGGCAATGCTCGAATTCGATGCCAAGACATTCCTGATAAACCGGCTCGTGAAAGCCGCATCCTTTGTTTTTGTAGACTTCAAAGCATGCTCCGATGATTGAATAGCATTCATCTTTGAAGATCAAATCAGGCACTAGATTCTTTGGCGTCATTTGGCGGATCATCAAAACTTCAGAGTGGTGATGTCTTCGACATGGGTGGTTTGGCGGGCGCGAAAGAGCGCGACGATGATGGCCAGACCAACCGCGACTTCAGCCGCGGCGATCGTGATAATGAAAAAGACAAAGACCTGTGCGTTGTAATTCGGCGCGCCAGTTGGGCCGACGTGGAATCTCGAGAACGCGACCAGCGACAGGTTTGCCGCTTTCAACATCAGTTCCAGCGACATGAAAATGATGATGATGTTTCGGCGTAACATCACACCGGCAAAACCGATCGTGAACAGGATGCCGCTGACAATGAGGTAGTCGCCGAGCGTAACCATGTTACCAGGCGTTGTGAATGCAGATCGATCCGCCAAACACGCTAAAGGACGCCAAAAAAGAGAAAGCGCTCCGATTTCTGATTTTGGATCTCTGATCTCTGATCTTTAGCGTCATTTGGCGTGTTTAGCGGATAATTATTTCAGCTCGCGCCGGCTCAAAACAATCACGCCGATGGTTGCAACCAGGATGACCACGCCAATGATTTGAAATGGCAGATTAAAGTTTCCGAAAAGCAGCAACCCGACGTGGTGGACATCGTCGACTGTCGATTCTGGCATCCGAGGGAAAGTTTGCCGGGCGGGTTTGAAGCGCCCAACCACATAAAAAATCTGCACGAGCAACGCAAACGCGACGACTACTCCACCGGCTGAGGCCACCCAATTGATTTTGCGCAGTTTCTCGACGCGCAAATCGAGCAGCATGATGATGAAAAGGAACAGGACCATGATCGCGCCGGCGTAGACGAGCACTTGAATGATGCCGATGAAATACGCGTCGAGCGAAATGAAGAGCGCGGCCAGACCGAGAAACGAAACTACGAGATTGAGCGCGCTCGCGATTGGATTGCGATTGATGACGACGGCGGCGCCGAAGACCAGCATCAGGAGCGCGAAGATCCAAAAGAGGAATGCGGGCATTATCGAGTGCGGATTGCGGAATGCGGATTGCGGAAACGTGGTCGATACAAGATCGACAATCTGACCTCTGACTTCTGATCTCTGACCGCTGGTGTCATTTCTTCTCGTTCCATTTCAACACCACGCCGTGCATCACGCCGCCGATCTGGAGCAGTTTGTCCTTGTGGTGCATCATGTCTTCGCGGGTGAAGCCGGTGATGGCGTAATCCTTGCGCAGATAAATTGCCTGTTCCGGACAAACTTCCTCGCACATGCCGCAGAAGATGCAGCGAATCATGTCGATATCGAATTCCTCGGGATATTTTTCGACCTTGGCGAACCGATCGGTCGCTGGAATTTCGCCCGGAATGATTTTAATGGCGCGCGGTGGGCAAATGAATTCGCAGAGCTGGCAAGCAACGCAGCGCACGCGTCCGTCCGCGTCGCGCACCAGCGCGGGAGCGCCGCGATAATGATCGGGCAAGCTGCTGTCCCATTTTTCCTCCGGGTATTGCATCGTCACTTTGGTGCGACGCAAGATCATGTTCTTGAAATGCTTGATCGTGATCGCCATGCCGGCGACGATCGCGGGCAGATACATTCGCTCGCGCCAATTGAGCTTCGGACGTGGAACGGTGTAAGCCATGGTCAAAAATCCGAATGACGAATGACGAATGACGAATAAATGACGAAGCAGAAATGACGAAAGGCGCGGCCGCCACAACTTCTTTGGGCTTCGTCATTCGGATTTCTTTTGGGCTTCGTCATTCGGATTTCGTCATTAACTTGGCAGACATGCGATGATGCCTGCGACAATAAAGATATTGACCAGCGCGATTTCGAAAAAGAAAAGCCAGCCCAGCCGCATGAGCTGATCGTAGCGAAAACGGGGAAGGGTCCAGCGCACCCACATGAACACGAAAAGGAGCGCGGCGACTTTGGCGAAAAAGACCGCGATGTTGATCAAGCCGAAGATCCATCCGTGCGAGCCATCAGGAATTCCGGGAAAATGCCAGCCGCCAAAAAACAAAGTCACGATGACGGCCGACCCAGTGATCATGGCCGCGTATTCGCCTAGAAAGAAGAGCGCGAACTTCATCGAAGAATATTCGGTGTGATAACCCCCGGCCAGTTCCTGTTCGGCCTCCGGCAAATCGAATGGCAACCGATTTGTCTCAGCGAAGATGGCGATCATGAAAACAAAAAATGAAATGATCATGGGAATGGCGAGCAACCATTTGGCCGGATTGGTCCAGTCCCCAACGAACGGCGCGATCATCCAACCGTGCTCGATTTGATAACGAACGACTTCGGTCAGGCGGAGCTGGCCGACGACCAGAAAAATAGGAATGACCGAGAGACCGAGCGAGAGTTCGTAGGAAATCATCTGCGAAGTCGAGCGGACGCCGCCGAGAAACGGATATTTTGAATTCGAGGCCCAACCGGCAAGGACAATTCCGTAAACGCCGAGCGACGCGATGGCGAAGACGTAAAGAATGCCAACGTTGATGTCCGCGATCACCATCGGCACGCCGAGCAGCGTGCTGCCGAACGGAACAACCGCGATGGTGATAATTGCCGGCACCATGGCCAGGCATGGCGCGAGCCAGTAATAGAAAGTGTTCACATTTCGCGGCGTGAAATCTTCTTTGAACAACAGCTTGGAAATATCCGCGATTGGTTGAAACAAACCCGCCGGTCCAACGCGGTTCGGTCCCGGGCGGTCCTGAATGAACGCACTGACGCGGCGTTCCGCGTAAACCGAGTAGGCAACCATCGGCAAAATCACAACGAAGAGAATCCCGATGATCTTGGCCAGCGACGTTGCGATGAAAAATGAGTCCATGTCGATCTTGCGTCAGGCTCGGCCGGGCGGTTTTTGAGCTTCCGCTTTTTCAATGTCGCTACGCTTCGGATCGTCCGGCGGAGGGGGCGATTCGTCCACGTTCATCAAGTGCACGCCGAGGTCGCCGATCTTGCTTAGACTTAATCCCGCAAATTCGGAAACGGTCTCGCTCATTTGCCGGAAAACGTCTTCGATTGAGTAAATTCCGTTGCTGCCGGTCAGTGCTTGCAGCAGGTCGCGCAAAATCTCCCAGTCGTCGCGCGCATCTCCGGGCGGACGCACGGCGCGATTCAATCGTTGCAAGCGGCCTTTGCCATTGATCATCGAACCGCGTTTCTCGGCGAAGCCGGACGACGGGAGCAGGACGGTGGCGTGTTCCGTTGCATCGTTCGGCAAAATATCCATGACGATGAATGCGGAGAGTTGCGAGAGCTTTTCGACCGAAATCCCAAAGGCGATCGGATTTTCGCCTAAGACGACGAGGACTTTTACTTTTTGCGATTTCACCGCTTCAGCAATAGTGGGCAAGTTTTGACCGGGCTGTGAAATCAATCCGAGCAGCAAGCTCGCGCCGTTTGTATTCGGATTGCGATCCTCGCTCAGCAAAATGTCGTCGCCCGGACCGGTGCGCGGTACGATGTCGATGTAGCGAACGCCAAGCAATTTCGCAATCTGCGACGTCAACCAAAGTTCTTCATTAGTCATGCGCCCGGAGGCGACGATCGCGATTTCCGAGCCGCTAAATTGTCTCAGGTGCGCTGCGGCATGCATGATCGCGGTGTTCCAATCAACCGGGCTCAGATTTTTTCCTGCGAGAATGCGCGGTTCGAGCAAACGGTTCTCCGATTCCAGATAATTGAAATTCAACCGGCCGTAATCGCACATCCAGCAGGAGTTGACGGCATCGTTCTCGCGCGGCGTCTGCCGATAAACGATATCTTCGCGCGAACCGATGATGGTGTTGCAGCCGGTCGCGCAACTTGTGCAGATGCTTTTCGTCTCTTTCAAAAACCAGACGCGCATTTTGAATCGGAAATCAGACGAGGTCAGCGCGCCGACCGGGCAGATGTCCACGGTGTTGAGCGAATAATTATTTTCCAATCGCTTGCCGGGGTGCGCGGTGAGCACAGTGTGACTGCCGCGATCGACGAAACCGAGCACATCGTCGTTTGCGATTTCCTGGCAAAAGCGGATGCAGCGCGAACAAAGAATGCAGCGCTCGTCGTCGAGCGTGACCCGCGGCCCGAGCTCCACATTTTTCGGCTTCTTGACCTTGTTCTCGAGAAAGCGGGACGATGCCGTGCCGTACTCGACGCTGAATTCCTGCAGCTCGCATTCGCCGGCTTGATCGCAAATTGGGCAGTCGAGCGGATGATTGATTAGCAGGAACTCCATTACGCCGCGGCGGCATTCCTCGACGAGTGGCGAATTTGTGCGCACGCCTATTCCTTCGCTCACGTCTTGGGCGCAGGAAATTTGCGGACGCGGCATCCAATTGATAACCGGCTTGCCGTCAGCGCCGAGCTCGGGTTTGCGATCCGGACCAAGTTTAGGCATGCCCATTTCAATCAAACACATCCGGCAAGTGCCCGGTGAGCTGAGTTTTTTGTGATAGCAGTAACGCGGCACGTAGCTGCCGGCTTGCTCGCAGGCTTCGATCACGCGCGTCCCTTTTGGAAATTGATGCCACACGCCATCGATCTGGACGTTGAACATTGGAAGAGTCGGATCAGGCATATCTAAGGAAAGCAGACAGGCACTTACGAATCAGGAAAGCAGGAAAACAGGAAATTCATTGATGCAAATCGACAGCCGAATCAGCTCGCGTACGCTCGCGGCAGAAGCGTTTGATGGTTAGGGGAGCGGTGGCAAAGTTAAAAAGCAGCCCATCTTGCAGATTCGTCGCTTTCAGGTAGCTGCGGCCTATCGCGAAATGAATATCCTCTAGTTCGCTAATGGCTTTCAGTTCCAC
>WNFR01004517.1_pt1 | contig 14298 bp, 10 predicted proteins | sample 5400221 | NCBI WGS metagenome assembly WNFR01 (sample SAMN13153357, study PRJNA577476) | soil metagenome | isolation source: 40 cm soil under Madrone tree | place: USA:California | collected 2016-06-14 | reverse complement strand
TGTTCGCAATCCTGTTCAGTTCATTTCTAGTGATGATCGCGTGCACGGTTGTCAGCGTTGGCTACAGCGTGCATCGCTACTGGGAAAGCGTTCTGATCGCGGAAATCACGCGCAGTCTAACCCAGAAGACGCAAATGTTCGCCGGCCGGGTCAATACAGATCGCCAGCACCAAATCGCGGACATCACATCCGAAGAGGGCCAGCGCGCAGGCGCCCGGGCCACGGTGATCGACGTGAACGGAAAGGTACTGGCAGACTCGGAGGCCGCGACGGCCTCCCTTGAAAATGATGGCCATCATCCTGAATTTGCCGCGGCTTTGCGAGGCGAGATCGGCAGAGACACTCGCAAACGAAATGCCTTTGGGATCCCGGTTCTTTACGTAGCCGTTCCGGTAGCTGGGGGTGCAGTCAGACTGGCTTATCCACTGTCCGATATCGGAATCGGTACCGCTCACGCTAAAAAGGCGCTGCTGCTGGGTTCGCTGATTGCTGGCCTGGCGGCGCTTGCCATCTCTGCTCTTGGCGCGGCGACAGTTGTGAAGCGACAAACCTGATGGGTCTCCATGGACCCGCGCCCGATTCGGAGCCAGACAAGCGGCACGAGCGTGTAAGGCCACCCTGACGTTCGCCCCTTCGCGCTTATATTTCTAGGCTACGGTGCGCAGTTTGCCCGGCAGGAAATGATACGGAGGCCAGGGGCCGCTGACTGAGACCTCGCAGTTCTTCAATTGCTTGGCAGCGCTGGTATACCGGTTCTGATATTTTTCGATAGATTTGGAATCAATCAGGTGGGCAATATCGATGAGCATTCCGTCGGTATCAACCCGCTTACAGCTAATCTCTTCTTCCAGCGGATTGAATAATCTGTGTACTTGTACCGAGAGCGCTCTGGCTTTGGTTTGGCGTTCCCGGTCGGCCATAGCCTTCTCGCGCAACTTGGAGAGATATTCGCCGCCAACAGTGTCGGGGATTTGCACATCCTGAAGCTGTCTTAGAGATCCGTCCCTAACCAGCACTTTGACGTGCATCTCAGCTTTGCCCTTCAGTCGGGCAACGCTCTCGCCAAAAGCGCGTCGATTGGCCCGCACTGCTTGTCTTAGGCAGTCGTCAGTGTCAAAAATCGTGCCAAAGCGGAACGGTAGGACCGTCCCTTGCCGGAAGCAAACACTTACAACACGTGCGTGCTCCAGAACGTGTTTTTCGTCCAAACTACCGGCCCCACGGTCAAATTCGCTTACGACCACTGCGAATTCTCCGCTGGGATAGCTCAGCACTGTGGCGCCATGTACGCCCTGAATTCCGTCTAAAACAAATGGCCGCCTTGTTCGTGTTCCGTTGAGTTTGTGATGCTCGGTGAGGCAGTACGCGTACCACGACATAAGAGGTCTCTCCAAAGCTGGTCAGAGGCAAACCTGCTTACCTCTTTGTTTGAGACAACTCGTTAGTTCGAACCCAGGAAAGTTAAGGGCAGCTTTACTACAGAACCAGATGCCAAAGGCCGCATCCAGCCTCATCTTACGCTGGGGGAATCAAAAAATGCAACTATTTTGTGGCACCGCGCATCTTGTCGGGCCGTTCAGAGCTCTGAATTCGCGGAGGGCGTGGCGAAGAAAATAGGCACAGCTACGTTCAACAGAAACCTGCCGGAAAACTAATCCAAGTAACGCCGAGGAAATCGGATACGAGATCGGACTAAATGGCATATTTCCGCGGCATGGAATCAGCTGAGTCCTCGGTTGCAGAATCGAGCAGGCAGCCTCTAAGTACCTGATATTAAAAAACCTAGGCGGGCTTACGGCTTTACGATTTCCAGGATTTGCGGGTCAGATTCGAACCAGGCCCGTGCACCCTCGTGGGTTAGCTTCTGTGTCTGGTCATCCCAGTGTAGACGAGTAATGCGGCCCTCGCCCTTTTCATACGAGTAACTCTTCCCGTCATCGCTGTACAAGGTGAAGTCGCCATTTGCTCCCGGATAGATTCTCACCTTCTCAATCTTCTGTTCCTGAGCGGTGTTCTCTACGGCTGCGCCCAATGGCAAGATCGAGCCCGCGCGAACGAACACCGGCAAGATGTCGATCGGAGCATTGACTCTGATCGTCTGCCCGCCCCGAACACGTTCATTCGTCCAATAGTTGTACCAATCGGTGCCTGTGGGAAGATAGACTTCGCGGCTGGTTGCGCCCTGCTCAGTCACCGGAGCTACGAGCAACGCCGGGCCGAACATATATTCGTCACCGAGGTCGACGACTTTGGGGTCGTTTGGAAAGTCCATGAACAAAGCACGCATGAAGGGTGCGCCTGTCTCATATGTTTTGTGACCCAGAGAATAGATGTAGGGCATTAAGTGATAACGCAGCTTAAGATACTTCTCCAGAATGGGTTCTGCTTCCTTCCCATAAGACCAAACTTCGTTGTAAGTGCGGCTGCCATGTGTGCGCATGATCGGCAGAAAAGTTCCGTACTCAAACCACCGCGTGTATAGTTCGGGATAGTCGTCATATCCGCCGACGTTCTCTCGCGCATCCGAGGGATCTAGCAGCGGAGCATGGGAAGGATGATGGTCGGCGGGCAAGTACTGCCATCCGCCCACGTCATTCGTCCAGTAAGCCATTCCTGAGGCAGTGAAGTCCAGTCCGGTTGGAATCTGTCGCTTTAATGCATCCCACGTCGGATATATGTCCGACGACCAAACCATGGTGCCATTGCGTTGCGATCCAAGGTAGGCATCGCGAGAAAGAATCAAAGCGCGATGATTCAAGTCGCGGCGAAAGCCATCGTAAATCGCCGCCGTATGCAGCAGCGGATAAATGTTGTAATAGCGCGTCCCCGGACCTACTGAAAAATAGCTGCCGTTCGGCGGCAGATCAGGCTCGGTCTCGTCCGCCCAGATGGAATCAAATCCTTTGCTGATGATGTTTTCTCGAATGAGGTCCCAGTACCAGCGAGCGGCGTCAGGATTCGTGGTGTCAATGTCGGAACCGGCGCGATCGTAAGGCACGCCATCGGTGGGCGTGCCGTCAGCTAGATGCTCAAGCCAGCCCTTCTTGAGCAGGAAATCGTAGTGTCGTGACTCTTTGGTGAAGCGTGGCCACACGCTGATCATGGTCTGAAATCCCATTTTATGCAGCTGCTTGTTCATCGCTGCCGGATCGGGAAATCTTTCGGGCACGAAGTCAAGCTGGCCCATCTTAGTGAAATAGAACCAGTCGAGTACCAGAACATCCGCAGGCAAATGTCGCTCGCGATATCCTTTAGCAACACTCAGCATTTCCTCTTGAGTAATGTAACGCTGCTTGCACTGAACAAATCCATAGGCGGCCTTGGGCAACATCGGAGTCGCGCCTGTAAGCAGGCGATAGCCGGAGTAAATCTCATCCGTCGTCGAACCCGTGATCACGAAAAATGAAACGCGATTGCCCACTTGCGAAGTCCAATTGGTCCGCTCATTGAATCCGGGTTCGATTGTTGTCTTGGACGGATTGTCCCAGATCAGCCCATACCGATAATTTGTGACGACAAACGGCACACAGATACTCGGCCCTCCTGTGGCAGTGTAGTTGTGCCAACACTCCACAGTGTGTCCGCGGTGATCGAGGAAGCCCTCCTGATTTTGTCCCAGTCCGTAGTAGTGCTCATCATCGGGCGAAGCAAACGTCGCGCCGATTTGATAGAACGGCTCATCGGAAGGTCGCTTATCGCGCAAGATACCGGCATTCCCGTCTTTGTAATTTGGAACGGACATCGACCATCCAGTCATTTCCAGCAGCTTCTTCCCTTCCGGAGTTGTGAAAGTAATGTGGGCAGGCGGGGCCGAACCATTGAAGTACTTCGAGATGTCGCGGACGGTCAGCGGAGGTGGAGGCCCAGGCCGATTCGCGTCAACCGTCACAATCATTCGTGAAGACCGGAAGATATCAGCCGCATCTGTATGCTGATGACTCCAACCGTCGGACGATGGATGGGCAACGAACCCAAAACCGGGTGCGACTATAGCCTGATTCTTCTGCGAGCTCAAAGTTACTCGAACAATGTTCGGCGCATAGGCTTCAAGCGCAATCGTACTGCCATCACGATCAAGAACTACGGGCGATGACTGGGCGATGACCGGAGCAGCAAACAAGATTGTCATCAACAACACTCTTGAGGAACTCCATGCCCAAGCAATCGTCAATGAGACCCTCCTCTGGCCGTTTCTACCGCCCGCAATACCGCTTGCGCCTTGTTCATCGATTCCTGGTATTCCGCCGCCGGATCGGAATCAGCCACAATTCCTGCACCCGCCTGCAAGTACGCCTTCTTGCCTTTCATCAGCATGGTGCGAATCGCGATGCACGAATCAAGGTTGCCGGCGAAATCCGCATAGAGCACTGATCCGCCATAGATACCTCGCCGCGTCGGCTCAAGCTCTTCGATAATCTGCATAGCGCGAACTTTGGGAGCACCGCTCAGAGTTCCCGCTGGAAAGCACGCCGCGAAAGCGTCGAGCGCGTGAAGTTCGGGGCGCAGCTTTCCTTCGAGCGCGGAAACGATGTGCATCACGTGGGAGTATCGCTCCACGTACATCAGATCCTTGACCTTTACTGAGCCGTATTCGCTCACTCTGCCTATGTCGTTGCGCCCGAGATCGACCAGCATTACGTGCTCGGCGCGTTCCTTTTCGTCCGAAAGCATCTTTTCTTCAAGCTGGCGGTCTTCTGCTTCGTCGTGCCCGCGCGGATGCGTCCCCGCAATCGGGCGATATTCGAGCTTGCGCCCGGTTACTCGGACCAGCATCTCCGGAGATGAGCCCAGCACGTGCGTGTCACCCATCTTCAGAAAGTACATATAGGGAGACGGATTAACCGCCCGCAGCGCGCGATAAATGTCGAACGGCGGAACGTCAGGAGTGAAGTCGAGGCGCTGCGAGAGCACGACTTGAAAAATGTCGCCTGCCCCGATGTACTCCTTCGCGGTTCTGACCGACTCCTCGAATTGCTTCTTTGCAGTTAGAGTTTTTGTTTTGAGTCTTCTGCGCGAGCCAGCATTGGCCTTGCCCCAATTGCCCGGTCGCAAACCGGCGGATAGCTGCTTTTCAAGGCGAGCGATATCGGCCACCGCCCGGTCATACGCCTTCCTTGGGCTTTCATTCTTTACATCGGCTGCTGCGATGATGTGAATCTGATGGCGCAAGTGGTCGAAGGCCAGCAGTCGGTCGAAGAACATTAGTACGCAGTCGGGGAGTTGAAGATCGTCCTTGGTGCTGTCGCCGATGTTTTCAAGCCGGCGGACAATATCGTAAGAGCAGAAGCCCACTGCCCCAGCGGTGAATGGCGGCAAGCCCGGTACAATCGCGGGCTTGTGCTGCTGCAGGAGTTCTTTTGCCGCTTGGAAGACGTTTTCCTTACGGGGCTCACGTTTCTTTCCGCGCTCGACAACAACTTCGGTAGCGTGCGCCCGCAGTTGCATATACGGGCGCGCCCCGAGAAATGTGTATCGTCCAATCTGCTCGCCACGTTCAACGGACTCGAGCAGGAATGCGTTCTCCTCGCCGCGAGAGATTGCCAGGAATGCCGACACAGGAGTCAGCAAGTCCGCCATCACGGACTTCACCACCGGCACGAGTGTGGACTCACGCGCGAGCCGGGAAAATTCTTTGTAGCCGGGACGAATCATGCAAAAACCATTCACCACAGAAGACACTGAGAGCACAGAAGAATTCTTATATCTTGTTCTGTGATCTCGGCGTGCACGGCGGCAAATTGCAGGAGCTCAAACAGAGGAAACATTATAGGTGAAGGTTTGATATAGCCGCGCTACAGGATTTTTTTGCCAAAGGCCGAGAGCGCCAACTCGACTGCCAAGTCCGCAGTGCGGTTGTGCTCGTCAATGACCGGATTCACTTCGACAACTTCGAAGCTCACCATGCGGCCGTGGTCCGCAATAATTTCCATAGCAAGGTGCGCCTCACGATAAGTTGCGCCGCCGCGAACCGGAGTCCCCACCCCAGGGGCGTCTTCGGGATCAACCCAATCCATATCGAGAGAAATGTGGTAGCCCGCAGTGCCCCGCCCGGCGATGCGCAGGGCTTCTTCCATCACCGTACGCATGCCGCGCTCATCGATGTCGCGCATGGTAAACACATCAATGCCCGCCCGCCGGACATTTTCCTTCTCAACTGCATCGATGTCGCGAACGCCCACCAGCACGCAGTTGTCAGGAGCAACCTTCGGAGAACTATCAAAAATATTCGCGAGTTCGGATGGCCCCAATCCCATAATTGCCGCCAGCGGCATCCCATGCACATTGCCGCTCGGCGAGCTCTCCGGCGTGTTGATATCGGTATGCGCGTCGATCCAGATCAGGCCGATCTTCTGGTTCTGGCGACGATAGAACTCGGCAACGCCCGCCACCGTCCCCGCGCCGACCGAATGGTCTCCGCCGAGCACTACGGGGACCTTGCCTGCCTCCAGAGTCTTCAGGACGAGTTCTGCGTGCTTGGTGCACGTCGCCGTGATCTCTTTCAAATATTTGGCGTGCGGATCGCCCTCTTTTTTTTGCTCGGCAATGGCGACGGAAATATTTCCCGCATCTTCAACAACGTGCCCAAGCTGCTCCAGGCGAGCTTCAAGACCGGCCACACGAACGGCAGAAGGCCCCATATCGACCCCACGCCGTGATTGCCCAAGGTCAAGTGGCACACCAATGACGCGAATCTTCTTCGGAGCGATGCTCGAATCGGCGATATGTGTGGTCATGAAATGGAACTGCGAAAATTGAATCATTGAATCATCGGAAAGGCCATAACGCCAATGTCAGGGGGGTCAATGATTCAATCCCCGGATGATTCAATGATTCAATTCTTACGGGTAGAGCCTGTGCAGCGTCCTCGCGAAAGGAATTGTCTCCCGCACGTGCTCTAATCCGCAAATCCATGCCACCGCGCGCTCAATTCCCATGCCAAAGCCACCGTGCGGAACGCCACCATATTTCCGCAAATCGAGATACCACTTGAAAGCCTCTTCGGGAAGATTGTGTTCGCGTATTCGCTGCAGCAATAACTCATAAGAGGCCATACGCTGCGAGCCGCCAATGATCTCGCCGTAGCCTTCCGGAGCGAGGACATCAACGCACAACGCCAGCTCCGGCCGCTCCGGATCAGGCTCCATGTAGAACGCTTTTACCTGCGCAGGGTAACGATGGATCATCACCGGCTTTTCGAACTGAGCTGAAAGATAAGTCTCATCGGGCGAACCCAAGTCTCCGCCCCATTCAAACTTAGTTTCTAAAGCTCCCTTGGCATGACCCTCTTGCAGCATCTTCACAGCTTCGTCGTACTTAATCCGAGGGAAAGGCGCGCTGATATTCTCGAGTTTTGAAACATCTCGGCTAATAGCCTGTAAATCGGGACGGCGTTTTTCCAGGCATCGCCGAACCAGAAAGCTGATCAACCCTTCGGCAAGATCCATCAGGTCATCGAGCGTGGCATAAGCGACTTCCGGTTCCAGCATCCAGAACTCGGTCAAATGCCGGCGCGTTTTGGATTTCTCCGCACGGAAAGTCGGCCCGAAGGAATAAACTTTTCCTAGGGCCATCGCCGTCGCTTCAATATAGAGCTGTCCGGATTGAGTCAAGTATGCCTGCTCGTCGAAATAATCCACTGGGAACAACGTCGACGTTCCTTCGCAAGCGGCTGGAGTGAGAATCGGCGGATCAGTCAAGGTAAAGCCGCGGTCGTCAAAGAAATCTCGCGCTGCCTTAATTATTTCCGCCCGCACCCGAAGAATTGCTGCCTGCCGCGGAGTCCGTATCCAGAGGTGACGGTGGTCCATGAGGAAATCAACACCGTGCTCTTTGAGAGAAATAGGGAAGGGATCGTCTTCGGGCACGCGCTGCAGCACCTGCACATTGGAAACGTCGAGCTCGTATCCTCCCGGCGCGCGTTTATCGGCGCGGACTTTGCCCTCCACAATCACGCTTGATTCCTGCGTCAGGCCTTTTACGGCTTCGAAAACCTCAGGCGGAACAGCATTCTTGGGGACCACTCCTTGAATAGTGCCGCTGCCGTCCCGGAAGATTGGAAACAGCAGCTTTCCACTTTCGCGCAGGTTATAAAGCCATCCTCGGATGGTCACCGCCTGGCAGTCGTGTTTACCGATTTCAGAAATTGTGGTGATTGGATTCATTCAGATCAGTTCACAATCAACGTTCAAAATGCACGGACAAGGACACCCGCGCCTCCAAATTCATTTCAGGGAGCCACGGGTCTCCTCGCCCGTGCGACACTGGTTACGCAGGCACCAACTGCCCGAAGATTTCACCCATTTTTTCAATGGGATCAATCTTCTCGTTCTCTTCAATCTCCAGCAGCAGCGGGGGCTTCTGCGGCGCTTCGCTCAGCAACTGCAAAGTCTGTTTCCAGTCGATAGTCCCAGTGCCGGGCCATAGGTGCGAATCACGGTCTTTGTTATTGTCATGCACATGCGTTGAGTGGATGTAGCTCTTCACGGTGTCGAAAGCCTGCGCCACATCGCTCATGATGTGCGCGTGTCCCGTATCGAAACAGACGCCCACATCGTCGAAGTGCGCGGTGCGAATAAACTCAACCAGCCGGTCCGGCACTGAGAGGTCATTAGGAATATTTTCCAGCAGTACGCGCACCCCAAGAGGCTTGGCGAACGCACGCAGATGCTCGACCGAAGTCATGGCCGCTTCGAACTTGCGCTCGTTGTAAGACTCGTTGGGAACACCGATATGCTGAATCAGGAAACGAAACGGAATCTGCTCAGCAAGTTCAATGGCACGCTTGATCTCATCCATGGCCTCAATTCGGGCAGCCCGGTCGGTGGAAGCAATGTTGATAGGCGCAGCGCCCGTCCGTCCCCATTCGTAATCGGCATATAGAGGCGCGTGGACCGAATGTAGCGGAACGCCACTCGTTCGAAACCAATCGGCGATCTCTCGCACATGCTGCTTGCGATTGGCGTAGTCCAGGTGCTGTCTGGCGCCAAAAATCTCGATGGCCTGCGCGCCTCCGCTGACCAGTTTGTCGAGCAGGCCGGGATGCAGCCGCTCTTTTATGTAGATATAAGTAGAAATCGCTCTCAGCATTTCATCTCTCGATGGTTTGACTATAAAGACGTTGCTTTCAACGTCTGACGCGCGTCGGAGCTCAAGTCTTCTGAGGCTAGCCTAGCTTGCGAATCCGAGTCAAATGCGCCTTTCTTGCTCGCTTACGGCTGCTGCCAGGCTTGCGGGCAGGAGCCTTGGCCTTGATGGCGACCATCTCGTACGATTGCCGGATCAGTTGCTGCATTTCCGAATCTCCCACCGCATCCAACCGTTCCAGCGTGACCCACTTATAGCGCCCGACGTAGCGAGCCGGCGAGATCCCCTCTCGTTCGGTCAACTCAGCGAACGATTCAGGATCGCATTTAAGAGTAAGCTGTTGTGGGACGCCGCCCAGACCCAGCACCGCAAAAAGCTTTCCGCCGACTTTAAAACACAACTCTTCTCCCCATTGCAGGTTCTCGGTGGAACGGGGAAAAGAGAGACAGAATGCTCGTACAGAATCAATGTTCATACTGCAGCTCAAGAATTAGCGTGCATCATACCTGCTCCCGTGCCTCTCCCAGCGTCACATCCACTTCCATCTTTTTCTTTCCGCGATATATGGTTACTTTCACCGCATCGCCAGCACGATGGTTGTTCATGATTCGGGAAAGCTGCTGCTGGTCTTGCACTTCCTGACCATCCAATGCCACGATCAGATCTCCGCCGATCATGATGGGCATATTTCCCAGGTAGGCCCGCTCAGTACCGCCGCGTAAGCCAGCGCGTTCAGCTGCCCCTCCGGGAGTGACCCGGACAATCAGCAGACCATAATCCGACGCGAGACCGAGCTCATCGGCAATATCCGGACTAATTGGAAGCGTGACCACTCCCAGCGCCGGCCGACGCACTCGGCCCAAAGTAAGCAAGTCGTTCAAAACCGCTTTCGCAGTGTTGATCGGAATGGCAAAGCCGATACCGGCGCTCTGGCCCGAATTAGAGGCAATCATAGTATTGATCCCAACCACCTCACCGTGGGAGTTCAGCAGCGGTCCGCCTGAATTTCCGGGATTGATCGCTGCATCGGTCTGAATGGCTTCGTCAATGGTGACTCCGTCCGGTTCCTGAACAGAGCGGACCGAACTCACAATCCCGCTGGTCAGTGTGCCAGCCAAGCCGAACGGGTTACCGATCGCATAAACTTTTTGCCCCACTTGCAGATTCCGTGAATCTCCCAGTGCCATTGGGGTGACATCGGGCGCTTTGATCTGTATGACGGCAAGATCATGCGAACGGTCACTGCCCACGACGGTTGCGCGGTACTTCTTTCGGTTGTGAAGCGTGACCTCGACTTGCCGTGCGTCCGCAATAACGTGGTAATTCGTTAGTACGTGGCCTTCCTTATCGATAATGAATCCCGAGCCCTGGCCCTCCTGTGGCACCAGACCGTAAAAGAAGTCGAATGCCACAGCTTTCGAGGTTACGTTCACGACCGACCCAATGTTCTTGCGATAAACGGAGATGTTGTTTTGCTCGTCAGCATCAAGTGGTTCGTTGCTGGCCGCTTCAGTGATCTCGACCTTTGTGGGAGGCGCGTTCAACAGCCGCAGCGTCCCCGAGCGGTAGGTCGTGTAATAAAAGAAAACTCCCACCAGCAGGACCGCGATTGCAATCGGTCGAAGCAACTTCATGGTTGAGCGTACCTTGCCTTATCCGGAAATTCTTCAATTCGACAATGGACTGACTATTTTACTGTGTTCCCGTGTTCTGACGTTGGCTGCCCGATGTGGCAAACAGCGAGCGCCGAATTCTTGAAGGGACAATCCAGACCGGGAACCCCCGGCCGGCGGACCACAACCCAATCGATATCGTACTTGCCCTGCAGGCGCCTGAAATCCTCGACACCAAATTGACTCCATCCATTTTCGTCGTTCACCTGCTCCAGCCAAGTCTGAGCGAGAGCGGGAAACATGCTGACTGCGCCACTATCTTTTACTCGGTCGGCCAACATTGAGCGTTCCGCAATCGCCCGAAATCCGTGCTGGTCTTCTCCGGCCAGCCGCATGTGGTCAGGATCAAGCGCGAAGTAGGCGTTCAACGGTGTATTGTCCTTGATCCAAATGAAGGTCTGTACCCATTGATTAGCAGGATTTCTTCCCGGCAACTCCAAGTGAACCGTGGCCGGAAAGAGTTGCCTCTGTGCATAGAACATCCCCCCAGCGAGAGGGACAAAGAGTATTAGCCAACGCCAGAGTTTTCCCTTCAGCAGGTATTCCGCAAAGGCGCCGCCAGAAATAGCAAGCAGCAGAATGTAAATGAGCTGTAGGCTACGCATCGGCTGGAGTTCGGCCAATCTCGCAAACTGCGGTGGAATAGTAATCGCGAGCGCCCCCACGAAGAAGAGCACGCCGAAAATGACCGCGGATGCGCACAGCGCTTCCAATTCCAACAAATGCGGGCGCCTCGCCATGCGCCCCACCAGCCAGAGAATAATTAGCGGCCCCACAATTCCCAGCCACTCATACCACTCCCATCGCGAGAGAAAAAAGTATGAGTGGCTCTCGAGGACCTGACGGTATGCGCTGGTGACTGGCGGGAAGAGGGCAAGTGGAAAAATCGCAAACGCCGATGCGTAATTTGCTCGGGATGACCGTGCCTCTCGCCAGAGCAGAATCAAAGCTAATGCAAGGCTAAACACCGCCATGAGTGGATGGATGAGTGCAGTCACTATGCATACCAGCGCTGCCAACATGAACTTCCTTTGCATGACCGCCAGCAACATCCAAACGACTGCTGCAGTCGAGAATGAGCGCGGATTTAAATACTGATCGATGATGTAGAGCGCTGTCCCGGCGACTGGAATCGTCAACATCGATGCGAGAAACACGGCACTACCCCAGGCCGCCCGCGTCGTGCCAAAGCAAATCCGCCCCAGCTTCCAGCAGCCAACCAGCAGAGCGAAGACACAAGCGAAATGCCACAGCAGGAGGACCCATTCCAAAGGAAGATGCGTGCCCCAGGCCGACCACGCGATCAGGTTCGGGAAGAGAGTTCTGCTCGCGTGGGAAGCGAAGAACTCAGCGTTATAGGGGTAGAGGGCGGGATTGAGCAGCTTCTTAATCCCAGGCACATAGATTTCCGCATCCTCGACGAAGGGGTGATAACCGTGAACGAGAATGGCGGCAACAGTGAGAAGAAAAAGAAGGGAAACCGTTTTGCTGTCGGGGAACGTAGCGGCTTCGGAGTGTAAATGCGCTGTTTTCAGCTCGCTATCCCTGAGGACTGCTGGCGATTCCGCGCACATAGTAATCGGCGATTCCTGGCTCCAACTTGCGCCCGTCAGCATTGAAGATCCGGAACTTTCCCAGCCCCCATTTCTGCAAGGCAAATTGGACCGTCGTTGCTAGTACACCCAACCCGTATTTCACGCTGCGCCGAAAATTGATCGACGAGGCCTCGGGAAAATACTTGGTCGGGCAAGAGACTTCACCAATCTTGAATCCAAAGTAGGCGCATTGGGCAAGCATCTGATTATCGAAAACAAAGTCGTCGGAGTTCTCGAGCAGCGGCAATTTGGTTAGAACTTCACGACTGAAGGCGCGATAGCCACTGTGATACTCGGAAACTTTGATTCCCAGAAACAGATTCTCAAACGCAGTCAGCAAACGGTTAAAAACATATTTGTAGAGCGGCATGCCTCCGCGCAGCGCCTGACCGCCAATAATTCTTGACCCCAATACGACGTCGTAAACGCCATAAGCCACCATGCTCGCCATCGCGGTCACGAGCAGCGGCGTGTACTGATAATCCGGGTGCAGCATAATCACGACATCTGCGCCTTCGGCGAGCGCCTCGGTATAGCAAGTTTGCTGGTTGCGCCCATAACCGTAGTTACGATCATGCACAAAGTGCACCAGGCCAAGTTCGCGCGCCACTTCCACGGTGCGGTCGGCGCTGAAGTCGTCCACCAGTATTCGCGCATCGACGATCTCGGGCAATTCTTCTACAGTCGCCGGCAGCGTTCGCTCCGCGTTGTACGCGGGCATCACCACGGCAATCCGTTTTCCATTAAGCATTCTTATTGAGACCGGTCCGAGAATGATCTCTGATTTACACTCATGATAAATCATGGCATTCATCGTCCCCTCGCGAAAAACCATTCCTATCGCAATCAGCGGAACAGCGCTCATCTACATCGATTTCCTTTTGACCGGAATCGTGATGACCTTTCTCGGGCCTATGCTTCCCATTCTTTCAGCCCGCTGGTCACTTACCGACGCAAGATCCGGTTCACTGATATTTGCCCAGTTCTTCAGTTCGATGTTCGGGATGTTCTGCTCCGGAATACTGGTTGAACGCCGCGGCTACCGTTTCACCTTCATTGCCGGACTGGTACTCATGGGGTTGGGCATGGCTTTGCTTACATCTGGGCCTTGGCTGCTGGGGATCGTCTCTGTCTGTATCTTCGGCTTCGGTCATGGAATCACGACGCCGGCGGGGAACCTGAGGACCGCCGAAATCAACCCTGGAGGGAGCGCTTCCGCTCTTAACCTGATAAATGCAGTCTGGGGACTTGGAGCGGTCAGTTCCCCTTTCCTGATCGCTTTCGCCCAAAGGGCACACCGGATTTCTATATTTCTCTATGGTACTGCGGCAGCGCTGCTGGTTCTTCTGATCGCCTTCGCTCTCGTTCGATTCGAACCAGATAAACGAGTGATCTCAACTCAATCACGTTCACACGGCAAAATTTGGACGGGGCGATTATTGCCGCTGGTCTGCGCTTTGTTCTTCATCTATGTCGGCACCGAAACATCTTTCGGGGGATGGATCGCTTCATACGCGCGCCGTTTGGAATCAGGACAGCACTCGTTATGGGCAATGATGCCCTCCTTTTATTGGGGAGCGCTGCTTGCAGGACGGCTCCTGGCGCCATTCGCCTTAAGGTTCACTCGAGAGACTACAGTCGCGACCGCGGGACTTGTTCTGTCTCTACTGGGAGGAACCGCCATCGTCGCCGCTCATGGAATGGGACTTCTCATCGTCGGATCCGTCCTGGCTGGCCTCGGACTGGCAACTATTTTTCCGATCAGCGTCTCTCTCCTGCCCGGTTGGTTCGCGGAGTCGGCAAATCGGGCCAGCGGCGCGGTGTTCGCCAGCGGAAATACGGGAGGTGCGGTTCTCCCCTGGGTTGTGGGCCTGGTTTCCACTCAGATGGGCAGCCTACGATTCGGATTCATGGTGCCTCTCATCGGCACAGCGGCAATGCTGATC
>WNFR01004516.1_pt1 | contig 14298 bp, 11 predicted proteins | sample 5400221 | NCBI WGS metagenome assembly WNFR01 (sample SAMN13153357, study PRJNA577476) | soil metagenome | isolation source: 40 cm soil under Madrone tree | place: USA:California | collected 2016-06-14 | reverse complement strand
GCAGATTGGGGGAGGGGGGAATCCACTTCAGTCCGGTGCTTTCGAAGAAATAGTTGCGATGCCAGTTTTTCATGGGGATCACGTGGAGCTGAACATTGATGTGATTTTCCGTGTTCAAGAACTGGGCGAGTTCGCCGATGGTGAGGCCGTAGCGTATCGGCAACGGGTAATAGCCGACGAAAGCGGTTTTGTCGGCGTCGAGCATGGGGCCTTCGACGATGTCCCCGTTCAGAGGGTTCGGGCGGTCAAGGACGTAGAAGGCGATGTTGCGTTTCGCGGCTTCTTCCATGCAGTAGGCCATGGTGGAAGTGTAGGTATAGAAGCGGACGCCGGCGTCCTGGACGTCGAAGACCAGCGCGTCGATGCCGTTTAACATTTCATCGGTGGGGCGGAGGTGATCGCCGTAGAGGCTGAAGATGGGCAGCCCGGTCGAGGCGTCTTTCGTAGAGCTGAACTTTTCATCGGAGTGTCCGGCGATGCCGTGCTCCGGGCTGAAGAGGGCCACGATCTGCACGCCGGGAGCATGGGCGAGGACGTTGATCGTGGATCGCTCTTGATAATCGAGCCCGGTGTGATTGGTAATCAAGCCGATGTGTTTGCCGCGGAGGGGAGCGAACTTCTCCATTTCCAGGACGTCGAGGCCTGTCTGCACGCGCCCTACGCGGCTTCGCCTCTTTACCGGCTTGGCGTGGGTCTGGGCCGCGATCGAAAAGCTCGATGTGAGAATGAGAACTGATAGGATGGCGGACAACACGAAGAGGGCGGGATACCGGTGGGGACGAAATCGGGAACGATGTTTCATATCTCCCAATGATATTCTGGAACGGGAGTTCCGCGGCTTCATTGTGAGCGGGTAGTGCGCGTGCTATATACAGTCAAGGCATGGGGCACGGCAGGGATTTCTCCAATATGAACAGGCGAGCCGCCCGGATGTTGCTGTTGCCGCTGGTCCTTCTATTCCTTATGACACCGAAAGTTCGCAGCCAATCGCGCAGTGGAAAATCACGGAGAGCCGCCGCTTCGAAGTCCGCGACGAAGCAAAGCGCCTCGCAGGCCTCTCCAAGTTCCCAATCTTCAGCGGAAGACGCCGGGAAGTGGGTGGAATCGACGCTGAAAGCGATGAGCGTCGAGGAAAAAGTCGGGCAACTTCTGTTTACCACGTATCACGGCAGCTTCACCGCGACGGACTCCGCGGCTTATACACAGATGATGCACGATGTGGAAGATTTGCATGTCGGCGGCTTCATCAATGTGACCCAGGGCTCGCCGCTTGGATTTCTGAAGAGCCAGGCGTATCCGTCGGCAGTGCTGAGCAATCAGTTGCAGGCGAAGTCCAAGCTGCCGCTGCTGATTGGGGCGGATTTCGAACGCGGCACGGCGATGCGGCTGGACGAGGGAACTTCGTTTCCGACGGCAATGGCGCTGGCGGCGGCTGGAAATCCGAAAGACGCGTATACGATGGGCAAGATCACCGCGCTGGAGGCGCGGGCGGCGGGAATCCAGTGGATTTATGCGCCGGACGCGGATGTGAACAGCAATCCGGGAAATCCCATCATCAACACGCGGTCGTTTGGCGAAAATCCGGAGAAGGTTTCGGAATTTGTTGCGGAGTTTATCCGCGGCGTGCAGGAGAACGGGGGATTGGCTACAGCGAAACACTTCCCGGGGCACGGTGATACCACGGCGGACTCACACATTGATTTGCCAGTGGTCACAGCCGATCGCGCGCGGCTGGAAAAGCTGGAGCTTGTGCCGTTTCGCGCGGCGATTGCCGCGGGCGTGGGCAGCATTATGACCGGGCATCTGAATGTTCCGGCGCTGGAACCGGACCCGCATACGCCGGCGACGCTTTCTTCGCGCGTGCTGACGGATTTGTTGCGCGGGCAACTTGGATTTCAGGGGCTGGTGGTCACCGACGCTATGGACATGGGCGGGATCACCGTGCGGTATGCGCCGGGCAATGCGGCGGTGCGCGCGTTTCTTGCCGGGGCAGATGCCCTGCTGATGCCGCCGGTGCCGGATGCTGCTTATGAAGCACTGCTTGCGGCCGCGCATTCCGGGCAGATATCGAAGGAGCGGCTGGACGCTTCCGTACGGCGGATTCTGGAGGCGAAGGCGCACCTCGACTTGCAGAAGAACCGGCTGGTGGATGTTGCCGCATTGAATGAAAAATTCGGGCGCGTGGCGTGGCAGGCGGAATCGCAGGAAATTTCAGACCGGGGAATTACGCTGCTGCGCGATACGCCGCAGCGCCTGCCGCTGGACGGCACGAAACCCACGCGGGCGTTGCTGGTTTGTTTGTACGCCGATCCCGAGCCGTATCCCGGGGAGGATCTGGAGCGGGAACTGCGCAGACGTTTTGACTCCGTGGCGACGTTGCGGGCGGACACGAAATTCGCGAAGGCGGAGAATTTGAAGCTGCCGGGGCCGGATTCCTACGACGTTGCGATTCTTGCGCTGTTTGTGAGGGTCAGCGATCGCAAGGGCGATGTGGATGTGCCTGCGGACCAGTTCCCGTTGATCCAGCAGCTTTACAAAGCCGGGAAGCCGGTGATTTCTGTCGGGCTTGGGAGTCCTTATTTGATCGAGCGGTTTCCGCAGGCGGAAACATGGCTTTCCGCGTTCGGGATTAGCGACGTGGCGCAGATTTCCGTGGTGCGGGCGTTGTTTGGGGAGATTCCCATTCGCGGCCGCTTGCCGGTGACGATACCGGGTGTTGACCTGAAGGCGGGTTACGGGATGCAGGTGCCGGCGAATCCGATGACGCTGCAGCCGATGGATGTGCGCGGAGAAGCGCTGTTGAAGCCGGCGTTTGAGGTGGTTGAGAAAGCCATTGGCGACCGGGCGTTTCCTGGGGCGACGCTGGCCGTCGGCTTTCGGGGCAAGTTGAGTGTGCACGCATTCGGCAATTTGAAATATGACGCAAAATCGCCCACGGTGAATGCGGACACGATGTACGACATTGCGTCGCTCACGAAAGTGGTGGTGACGACGACGCTGGTGGAAAAACTGGTGGAGGGCGACTTTCCTTCTCCGCTGAATCTGGATGCACCGATTGAGCGGTATTTGCCCGAATGGCCAAAAGGGCCGCAGCCGGAGTGGCGGCACAAAGTGACCGTGCGCAATTTGATGACGCACACTTCTGGGCTTCCGCCGTTCAAGGAATACTGGCGGACGTCAACGAGCAAGCAAGAGACGCTCGGAAGGATTTTCGCGGAACCGCTGGAATATGAGCCAGGAACGAAAGTTGTGTACTCGGATCTTGGGATCATTTTGATGGCGGAAATTATTCAGCGGCTGACCGGGAAACCGCTCGATGTGCTGGCGAATGAGAATATTTTTGGCCCGCTGGGGATGAGACATTCGACGTACAACCCACCGAAAGCGATCCGGCCAGAAATAGCGCCTACGGAATTTGACAGCCAACTGCGCCACCGGTTGGTGCAGGGAGAAGTGCACGACGAAAATGCGTTTGCGATTGGCGGGGTTTCAGGGCACGCGGGCGTCTTCAGCACGGCGGGGGATTTAGCGGTGTTCTGTCAGATGCTTCTGAATGGCGGCGTGTATGCGCATCAGCGGATTCTGAAACGGTCCACCATCGCGGAATTTACGGTGCAGCAACCGCTGGCGCAAAATACGCGCACGCTGGGTTGGGTGGTGCCGACAGAAGGCAGCTCTAGCGGGCATTATTTTTCATCGCATACCTACGGGCATACTGGCTTTACGGGAACGACGATCTGGATCGATCCGGACCGGCAGCTATTCGTGGTGTTGCTGACAAATCGTGTGCATCCCACGCGCGAGAACCACAAAATCGCCGAGGTTCGTCCGGCAGTGCATGACGCAGTGATGAAAGCGCTGGGGCTGGCGGTAGAGGCCGCGCCGGCGAAGTGAGCCAGTTTTAAGTTTTACGTAAAAACCGTAGGGGCGTTACGCCGCCCTTTTTTCTTTATGTAGCGGCCGCCTTCTGAGGCGGGCGCCTTGCGTGAGGGAACTTTCCCAAACATCATTTCGCCAAGCTTTTCACCGAGACGCCCTACTTCCTGCGGATCTTCAGTCCTGCGAAACTCCCGCGCCAGCTTGAGAAATTTCTTCTTTCCGGCCAACTCCACCTGAACACGTAGGGGTTTGTTCTTAACGCTCATACAGCAACTATCCAACAGAAAAACTCGATTGTACACAACGTCAGATCAATGGCGACTCGAAGATTTTTACGCAAGGTCCCGCTCGGCTTGGCGGAGGTCGTCGAGTTTGCCGAGGTCGCGCCAGTAATATTCGTCGGCGCGAAAGGCGAGGATTTTTTCGCCCTGGCCGGCCAGGCGCAGGTAGGTTGCGATGATGGAGAAGACACCTTCTTCGGTCATTTCAGTGAGCAGGCGCGGTGAAATCATGTGAATGCCGGAAAATGCAAACGCTTGCAAATTTGGGGTGGAGCGCACAAGTTCCGGTTCCTGGTCGTGGCCGATTCGCCTGCCGCACAATTCGCACTGTTCGTCGAACAGCAGGTAGCGCGAGCTCTCTCGTTTCTGGACGGCGAGGGTTGCCAGGGCGCGATTTTCTTTGTGAAATTTCAGTGCGCAATGAAAGTCAATCGTGCTGACTACATCTACATTGTGAAGGATAAACGGCTCATCCAGGCGGTTGGGATCCTGGAGAAAGAACCAGCTCGCCTTTTTCAGGCCGCCGCCGGTGTCGAGCAGGAGCTCTTCGCGCGAAATTTCCACTTGCAGGCCGAAATTGCTGTTGGCTTTCAGGTATTGAATCACCAGGTCGGCGAAGTGGTGCACGTTGATGATGACTTCGCGCACGCCGAATGTAGCAAGGCGGGTGAGCGTCAGCTCCAATAATGTGCGGCCGCCGATTTCGACCATCGCTTTGGGACGGTCATTCGTCAGCGGGCGCAGGCGCGTGCCGAGGCCGGCGGCCAGAATCATGGCCCTCATCGGTCCATCTTCTCCAGCTCCAGGTGGCGCACCAGGACCTCCACATCGTTCTGGCCCTGGAGGCGCTCTGCAAGATGTTCCGCGAGGAAGACAGAGCGATGCTGGCCGCCGGTGCAGCCGAACGAGACCATTAGATTTTTGAAGCCGCGCTGCTGATAGCTGGCGACACTTGCATCCACGAGAGAGACGACGTCGGCGAAATACTTGTGAACGCTTTCCTGCTGGTTCAAGTAGTCGATGACCGGGGCGTCTTTGCCAGTCAATTGCTTGAAGCGCTCTTCCCTGCCCGGGTTAGGCAGGCTGCGGCCATCGAAAATAAAACCACCGCCGTTGCCGCTGTCGTCTTTCGGCAGATCATGGTGAAACGAAAAGCTGAAGATGCGTACGACGAGATTTTTGGTCTGCGCCTGGGCCTGCGGCGCAAGTCCCAGCAGCTTTTCTGAGCCCAACATGTTCTGAAAAGCGTTCAACAGGGTCGGGAGTTCAATGGGTAGCTTGGCGTTGTGAAGCAGCCAGCGAATATTTTTCAGGGCGTACGGAACGCTCTGCAGGAAATGAGCTTTTCGCTCGTAAAAACCACGGAAACCGTAGGCGCCGAGGGCCTGCAAGATCCGCACGTAAACGAAGGCGTAGTAGTAGCGGAGGAAAGCTTCGCGATCGAGCTTGATGTGATTTGAGAGAGCTTCGAGATAAGCGTCGAGGAGTTGCTGGCGGAGATCCGGCGGCAAGTCGGCCTTGGCATCGAAGAGCAGCGAGGCAATGTCGTACTGCAGCGCGCCCTTGCGTCCACCCTGATAGTCCACAAAAAAGGGCTTCCCGTGGTGCAACATCACGTTTCGCGACTGGAAATCACGGTAAAGAAAATAGTCGCCGGGCGCCTCCAGGAGGAGATTGGTCAGCCGGTCAAAATCATCTTCGAGAGCCTGCTCGTTGAAAGGAATCGCGGCGAGGCGCAGAAAATAGTATTTGAAATAGTTGAGGTCCCAGTTGATGGACTGGCGGTCGAAGCTGCCGCGCGGGTAGCAGACGGAGTAATCCAGGTCGCGCCCAGCCTCCACTTGAAAGCGGGGCAACTCGGCCACGACCTTGCGATAAAACTCGATGGCCTGCGGCGCGATGGTTTCGCCCGACCGGTTGGCGGAGAGGAAATCGAAAAGTGTGGTATCGCCAAGGTCCTCTTCGAGGTATGCGCCGCGGTCCAAATCCTCGCCGAAGATTTGCGGCACCGGCAGACCGTGGCGGCGGAAGTGCCGCGAGAAGGCGAGAAACGCGGCGTTCTCTTCACGCACTCCGTACAGAACGCCGATCGCAGACTGGTTTCCCCGGGAAAGGCGGATGATTTTGCGTCCGGAGCCACCGAGCTCTCCCTGGAGCGGCTGGATGCGCTCCGGGACAGCATGGAAATGCTTTTCAAACAGTTTGTTCAAAACGTCCATGAAATTGGTTCCAGCTCATTTGAATTAACAAGAGAAACAGAACTGACTCTTTTCTATCATAGCTGTTTGCCGTGACAGACACTCAATTGCAGGAGAGTTGCTGTTCCTGTTGATAGGGATAAGTGAAACTTTCGCGAGGCCCTTACTTGGAGGGCGGAGGCCCCGCTATACTTTAGAAATGCCCACACGCAAGGTGGTGCGGAACCCTCACACGCGGCGGATTACAGAAGAACGAAATGCTGCGTCGAAAAACCTCGACCGGATGAGCTCGCGGGAGATTATCCGGCTGATGAACCGCGAGGATCGCAAGGTTGCGCCCGCGGTCGGCCGCGCGGTTCCGGCGATTGCGCGGGCGGTGGATGAAATTGTGGCGAGGATGACGGTAGGCGGACGATTGATTTATGTTGGCGCGGGTTCGAGCGGCAGGATCGGCGTGCTGGACGCTTCGGAGTGCCCGCCGACCTTTGGCGTTTCGCCTAAGATTGTGCGCGCTCTGATCGCGGGTGGCAAAAAAGGAGTGATGCAATCCGTCGAGGGCGCAGAGGACCGGCCGGGAGACGGAGCGCGCGATCTGCGGAAAATACGGCTTTCGAAATTGGATTCGGTGGTCGGAATTGCGGCCAGCGGGACGACGCCGTACGTGCTGGGCGCGATCGCTTTTGCAAAGAAGCGTGGTGCACTGACTGTAGGCATAGCCGCGAATCGCCGATCACCCTTGGCAAGCTCGGCGCAGATAGCGATCACGCCACAGGTGGGACCGGAAATACTCGCCGGATCAACACGGCTGAAGGCCGGCACATCGCAAAAAATGGTGCTAAACATGCTCTCTACCGCAGTGATGGTTCGCCTCGGTCATGCGTACGACAACCTGATGATCGATGTCGACGAGGCAAATGAGAAACTTAGAGAGCGCGCCAAATGGATTTTGAAAGAAGCCAGCGCCAGAGACGTGTCCGCGGTTACACGGGCATTGCGTCAAAGCGGACACGACCTTCGTTTGGCGCTGATTATGTTGAAACGCGGAGTATCCGCAAAACTGGCCCGCAGGATTCTTCGCGAATCACGCGGGAACTTGCGACGAGCGTTGGGAGAGTAGCCGAGCCGCTGTTTTCGGCAAATTTTGAAATGGATAAATTCAGGATACGCGGCGGAAAGCCGCTGCACGGGACGGTGAGAATCAGCGGGGCGAAGAACTCCGCGCTGCCAGCAATGGCGGCGGCGCTGCTGACCTCCGATCCGGTCACTCTGCACAACATTCCCAAGGTCCGCGACATCATTACGATGAGCAAGCTGCTGGCGTTCATGTCGGCGAGCGTTTCCGTGCATGAGATTCCCGCCGAAAGCTACACCATCGAAACAAAATCGATGAACGATGCGGTTGCGCCGTATGAACTGGTGAAGACCATGCGGGCTTCGATTCTGACGCTGGGACCCGCGATTGCACGGTCCGGCGTGGCGCACGTTTCGTTGCCCGGCGGCTGTGCGATTGGAGCGCGGCCCGTGGACCTGCATCTTGCGGCGCTCGAAAAAATGGGCGCGCGGATCGCCACCGAACACGGTTACATCCAGGCCAGCGTGCCGAATGGCGGACGGTTGAAGGGCGCGCACATCGTGTTTGAAAAAATCACGGTGACCGGGACGGAAAATATTCTGATGGCTGCCACGCTGGCGGAGGGCGAAACGATTCTCGAAAACGCGGCCCGCGAGCCTGAAATCACGGACCTGATTCACTTGTTGCGTAAAATGGGCGCAGAGATTCAGGGGGACGACACCTCCACGCTGCGTGTTCGTGGCGTCCCTAAACTGCACGGTGCGACGCATTCGGTGATTCCAGATCGCATTGAGGCGGGAACTTTTCTGATCGCCGGGGCCATCACCGGTGGCGAGCTTACCATCTCCGATTGCAATCCAGGGCACTTGGGAGCTGTGCTTGCGAAGCTTGGGACTGACGGCGTGCGCGTAGAACGGCTGGACCAGTCCACTTTGCGCGTTCACGCCGCCAAGAAACTGGTGGGTTCCGATGTGACCACGGAAGAATATCCCGGCTTTGCCACCGATATGCAGGCGCAGTACATGGCTCTGGCGACCCAAGCCGAAGGCGCGTCGGTGATCACGGAAACCATTTTTGAAAATCGCTTCCTGCACGCCAGCGAAATGATCCGCATGGGCGCGAATATCTCCATTGATGGCCGCCGCGCTGTGGTGCGGGGCCCCGCAAAGCTATCGGGGACTACAGTGCAGGCTTCGGACTTGCGAGCCAGCGCCGGATTGGTGCTCGCTGCGCTGGTGGCTGAAGGCGAAACTCTCATCGATCGCGTGTACCACATCGATCGCGGTTACGAAGGCATCGTCGAAAAGCTGCAGGCAATTGGCGCTGAAATTGAGCGCCAGCACTTTCCGGCAAATCAACTGCAACCAAATTTGCCATGAACTCCAAAACGACACGGCGGAGCATTCTGCTAATATTCGTGGTTGCGTATTTCCCGCTGAAACTGTATTGGATTTCGAATTTTCATCCTTCCTTTGGTCTACGGCTCGCCGTAACGGGTACGTTCTGGTTCCTTCTGTTGGGTTCCGGCGCCCTCCTTGAGCGCAAAGGCCAGTCAACTTCAAACTGACTTGGCTGCAGTTGGGGCAGTCGGCAAAAATCCGCGAACTCTGCTACAATCCCGCAGTGCTTTTTGGTTGGCTGAGCACGCGTGTATGCGGCTCCGCCTGGGAAACGACACCGGAGGGACCATCATGCGGAATACCGAACTTTTGGAAAAAATTGACGCTGCGATTGCCGAGAAGAATTTGCTGAAGCATCCCTTTTATCAGGACTGGCAGGCGGGCAAGCTGAGTCGGGAAGCGCTGCAGCTTTACGCGGCGCAGTATTATCGGCATGTTGAAGCGTTTCCGAAGCACCTGCGGGTGCTGGCGGCACGGACCGAGGGGCCGATCCGCGACATCGTTCTTGAGAATCTGGCAGAGGAAGAGAATCCTGAGGGACCGCATCCAAAACTGTGGCGCGAGTTTGCCGCGGCTCTAGGAGTGGGCGAGGACGACATCACCTGCTGCCCTGCCCTGCCGGGAACGCAGGCGGTGGTGGAAACGTTTCGCGAGATTGTTGGCGACCGACCGGTGGCCGAGGCGGTTGCGGCGCTCTACGCTTACGAAGCGCAGGTTCCGGAGATCGCGACCACAAAGATTGACGGGTTGAAGAAGTTTTATGGGATTAAGTCACCGGAGGGGTTGGCCTACTTCGAAGTCCATGAAGAAGCCGACAAGGCCCACCGGGAGGCTTGGCGCGGGTGGCTGGCGGAGCATGCCGAAGGCAGCGAAGAGGAGATTCTGGCCACTACCAACGAAGCGCTGGACGCGCTCTGGGGTGCGCTGGACGCGGTTCATTGTGCGCCGGCGCATTGAGGTTGGCAGGCGGGCGTAAGAGAAGAGTAGGCGAGCCACCGGAAGGGGGCCGCTACAGGGAAGGTTTAGAGAGCAAAAGAAAAGGCCCCCGGTAGTTGCCGGGGGCCTTTTGATTTTGAGATTGGATTGGGTTAGTTGCCTTCGCCGCCGGCGCCGGCTGCTGCGGCCGGGGTTGGCGTGCCGCCGCCATCTTTCTTGGCCTGCTTGTCGCGGGCTTCCTTGATGAGGGCTTTGCGCGAGAGGCGGATCTTGTTGCCTTCAATGGCCAGGACTTTTACCAGGACCTGGTCGCCCAATTTCAGCTCATCCCGAACGTCGCGGATGCGGTGTTCGGAAATTTCGCTGATATGCAGCAAGCCGTCGGTGCCGGGGAAAAGTTCGACGAAGGCGCCGAATTCCGCCAAGCGGACAACCTTGCCAAGATAAGTCTTGCCGATTTCGGCGCTGGCTGTGACGTCGCGAACCATTTGCAGCGCTTGATCGCCTCCGGCGCCGCTGGTGGAGAAGATATGCACGGTGCCGTCTTCGAGGACGTCGATCTTGACGCCGGTCTGTTCGATGATGGACCGGATCTTCTTGCCGCCCGGACCGATAAGGTCGCGGATCTTGTCGGTTGGAATGCTCAGCTTATACAGACGCGGAGCGTAGAGCGAAATGTTTTCGCGGTGCGCGCTGAGCGTCTTTTCCATGATGTCGAGAATTTCGAGGCGAGCCTTCTTCGCCTGAGCGAGAGCTTCGCGCATCATGCCGATGCTGATGCTGGTCACCTTGATGTCCATCTGCAACGCGGTGATGCCTTCGCGCGTTCCGGCAACTTTAAAGTCCATGTCGCCGTAGTGGTCTTCGGCGCCGGCGATGTCGGTGAGGATGGAGTAGTTGCTGCCTTCCACGACGAGGCCCATAGCGATACCCGCGCAGGGCGCCTTCATGGGCACACCGGCGTCCATCATGGCAAGCGAAGCACCGCAAACCGTGGCCATCGAAGAGGAGCCGTTGGACTCGAGAATGTCGCTGACGACGCGCATTGCGTAGGGGAATTCCACTTCCTGGGGAAGCAGGTTGGCAATCGCTCGCTCCGCAAGTGCGCCATGGCCGATTTCGCGGCGGCCCGCGCCACGCATCGGCTTCACTTCACCAACGCTGAAGGGCGGGAAGTTGTAGTGCAGCATGAAGCGCTTGAAGGTGTCCTGCGCGAAGAGCAGGTCTAGGCGCTGCATATCTTCCTTGGTGCCCAGCGTCAACGTAGCAAGTGCCTGGGTCTCGCCGCGGGTGAAGAGCGCCGAGCCATGCACGCGAGGCAGCAAACCGGCCTCGCAGGTAATCTTGCGGACCTGGTCAAATGCGCGGCCATCTGGACGCCGCTTGGCTTTCAGCACTTCATGGCGGAATATGTCTTCACGGAGTCGATCAAAGGCACGCTTGGTCAGCGCGAGCTTTTCCTCATCCTCTTCCGGAACGGCCTTCAGAATCTCTGCCTGGAGATCGTCCACAAGGTGGTAGCTTTCCTTCTTGGGATGCTTTTCGGTATTCAGGGCGTCCTGCAGCTTGGCACCGTGGGTCTTCTTCATGCTGTCATAGATGGACTGATCAAACGGAAACGGAGCAACGACAACCTTCTTGGGCTTGATCTGTTCGTGGAGTTGCTTGATGCCGGCAACGATTTTCTTGACCTGCGCGTGGCCAAACTCCAGCGCCTCCGCGACTTTTTCTTCCGAGATTTCGAACGCGCCCGATTCCACCATGACGATGCCATCGGCGGTGCCAGCCACAACGATATTGAGCTTGCTGGTCTTCTGCTCGGCAACCGTCGGATTGACAACCAGTTGGCCATCGAGAAGGCCGACGCGAACCGCGGCGATGGGGTCGTTGAACGGCAGGTCGGAGCAATAAGCGGCGGCGGAGGCAGCGGTAACGGCGATGACGTCGGGGTCATTGTCGCTATCGGCGGAAAGCACCATGGCGATGACCTGGGTCTCATTGCGCCAGGAATCGGGGAACAGAGGACGCATGGGGCGGTCGATCAAGCGGGATACAAGAATCTCTTTTTCCGTGGGGCGGCCTTCGCGTTTGAAAAAGCCTCCTGGAATTTTGCCGGCGGAGTAAGTATTTTCGCGGTAGTCCACGGTCAGCGGGAGAAAGTCGCGATCGTTCGGCTTGTTGGCCATGCAGGCGCTAACGAGCAGAACGGTGTCGCCATAGCGTGCGGTAATGGCGCAATTGGCTTGCCTGGCGATTTTCCCGGTTTCCAGAATGAGCGGACGGCCTCCGACTTCGATAGATACCTGAAAGGGCGCTCGTGTGTGATTGTTCTCGGACATAAGTGTTTTCCTTTAGCTCTTCATCTGAGGAGCGTTTCTGGCAGGCAGAGCCTGCTTGCAGCTTGAAGAACGAGAGGAGGTTCAGCCGAGGACAGGGCGGCTGTGATTCTGGTCACACCAATACTGAAGCCAACAAGCCCGTAAAGACAGGCTTGGCACATTCACGTCCGGCCGCAACTCGGCCAGGCGACAGACTCCGCTGGGAATATGTACGTTCGTGAAGGCACAAGCAGGGCCGCAATTCGCGCGGCTTACCGCTACTTGCGCAAGCTAAGGCGTTCAACAATCTGGTGATACCGATCCGGGTCTCGCCGGTTGAGATAGTCCAGTAACCTGCGCCGCTTATTGACCATCATGATCAACCCCCGGCGTGATGCGTGGTCCTTGACGTGCGACTTGAGGTGCGTCGTCAAATAGTTGATCCGCTCGCTCAGAAGTGCGATTTGCACTTCAGGCGATCCCGTATCCTTGACATGTGCCCGGAATTGTTCAATCAACATAACTTTGGCGTCGCTCAAGTGCCCCCCACCGTCGTCCCTTGAAATTTCCTCTTTTCTTCGACTCTCCTAAACTAACACAGGAGTGTTGAAAGTGTAAAGCTCCCGAAATGTTCAGGATTGGAAATAATGCGAGGCAGAAGCGCCGATCAGGAGCATCCGACATGGCGCGAATTTGTCCCCGAACAAGGAAAAAGGATTCACCGGGGTGTCATTCACTTTTCCCACGGACAAAACGTGGGTGAAGAGTCATGCCGCCGAGGCATGGTTGCAGTTGGCGTTCACCGACCGCACTTTGTAACGAAAAGTACTTGACAACAGGAAGCAGGATGCTACTCTTGCGGCATTGCCGCAGATGCAGGGGGTCTCCCATGGAATCCTCACTTCCAACCCAATCGCCTGGTATTTACGAAACTCCACCGGGCGCGTTTCGCGGGCTAATCGCCAACGCCATTCGCTTCTGGGAACCGCGCCGGCTGATTTATAACCTTGTGCTTTTTACGGTGGTGGTCACGTGGGTTGCAGCCACCTGGCCGCATTTTCGCCCGATGTTTGAGGTTCACTCCCTTCTGCTGCTGGCCATCCTTGCACTAGTCGCCAACGCCTGTTATTGCGCTGCGTATCTAGTGGATATCCCCATGCAATGCTCAGCGTTTAGCAACCTCTGGAGACGCCTGCGTTGGGCACTATGGCTGACGGGAATGCTGCTTGCGATTTTGCTGGCGAACTACTGGATCTCCGACGAGATTTATCCGTTTGTCCGCTAAAGCCGCTGCACTGCGCCCATCCTCCCATGGCTTTCGCGTGATAGAGTAGGCCGGGGAGGAATTAACATGAAAAAAATGTACGTGATAGGTGGTGCGTTGTCGCTGGTGCTTGCATGTGCGTTCGCTGTGGCGGCTCAACAGGATAAATCCAAGCGGCCGAGTCCGCCGGCGCAGGCTAAGTGGGATCTGGGTAGCGGAAAGGGTGTGACGATTGATTATTCCAGCCCGCGCGCGAAGAGCCGCAAGATTTATGGCGAACTGGTTCCCTTCGGGCAGGTGTGGCGTACCGGCGCAAACGAAGCCACAACGCTGGTGACCCCTGTGGATTTGACGATAGGCGGTACGACCGTGCCGGCGGGGAGCTACACGATTTTCACCGTCCCGAACAAAGACAAGTGGACGCTGGTCATCAGCAAAAAGACCGGCGAATGGGGCACGGACTACCCCGGCCAGGCGAATGATCTGGCACGCGTGGACATGAAAGTTTCCACGCTTCCCTCTCCGATGGAAAATTTCACCATTTCGTTCGAAAAAGCGGGTAACGGCGTGAATCTAAACATTGATTGGGAAACTACACGCGCTTCCCTGATGGTTTCGAAGAAGTAGTTTTTCGAATAGCGGCGGCGATGGGCGTTCGCGCTCCCGTCGCCGCTATTTTTTTGCCGGCTTTGTGCCGGCGCCCATTGCGTAGAGGACGGATTCCGAGATGCCGTCCAGACTTAAAGCCTTCTCGATGCGTGTGTCGGCGAAAGCCATGGTGCAAAACGGTGCCAGGCCGAGCCACGTCGCCGTCAGGCAGAACGTCTGGCAAAGATGGCCCGCCTCGGCTAGAACCGCGCGATAGGCTCGCGGATAATCGTATTTCCACTGGGTGCGATGGAACACCGCCGCCAGAAACACGACGAATGCCGCATCACGGAACCACCACT
>WNFR01014554.1_pt1 | contig 14300 bp, 5 predicted proteins | sample 5400221 | NCBI WGS metagenome assembly WNFR01 (sample SAMN13153357, study PRJNA577476) | soil metagenome | isolation source: 40 cm soil under Madrone tree | place: USA:California | collected 2016-06-14 | reverse complement strand
TGGTGCGCACAAAAAAGATCGGCCACTTCTTCCCCGGCGGCACCGTGGATGCCTACGACACTTGGCTGGAGCTCAAGGCTACAGACGACAAGAATCAAACCGTCTTCTGGAGCGGTATGGTTGAAGACAACGGCAAGGGTCCAGTCGAAAAAGGTGCGCACTTCTACCGCTCACTACAAATTGATGAGCACGGCAATCCCATCAACAAGCGCAATGCCTGGTCCACGCGCGCCGTGGTCTATGTGCGCCTGATCCCCCCGGGCGCTGCCGACACCGTGCATTACCGCATGCACATCCCCGAGAGCGCCGGAAACAAGATCACGCTGCATGCGCGCCTCTGCTATCGCAAATTCGCCTGGTGGAACACGCAATTTGCTTTCACGGGTGTTCCTGAGCCCAATCAGCCAAAGTCAGAAATCGCCCCCGGCTACGATGACACGAAGTATTCGTTCACCGGATCGCTGCAAGGCGTTTCCGCGAAGAAAGAAGCTGTTCCCGATGTCCCGATTGTCGCCATCGCTGAGAACGAAGTTACGTTGAACGTCGTTCCGCATGGCACGCCCGCCGCTCAGCCGAAAACCGAATTGCGCGCCGAAGACTGGCAGCGCTGGAATGACTACGGTATCGGCCTGCTGCTGCAAGGTGATTTGAAGGGCGCAGAAGTTGCTTTTCAAAAAGTCACCGAAGTCGACGCGAAGAATGCCGACGGGTGGGTAAACATTGGACGCGCCGCTGTTCAGGAAGGTGACATGGACCGCGCCCGCGTGGTTCTGCAAAAGGCGATCGCGCTCAAGCCTGATCTCGCCCGCGCGCATTATTTCTACTCCCGTGTCCTCCGCAGCGACGGAAACTACAACGCCACCGCCGATGAACTACGCAAAGTTCTTGCTCAGTACCCGCGCGACCGCGTGGTGCTGAATGATTACGGCCGCGTGCTGTTTCTGCAGCGCAAGTATGCCGATGCAGTAAAGATTCTAAATTCCGTGCTGGCGATCGATCCTGAGGACTTGCAGGCCCACTACAACCTGATGCTCTGCTACAACGGACTAGGCGACGAGAAGCAGGCCCACGAGCATCAGGATCGCTATCTCCGCTTCAAAGCCGACGAATCTTCACAGACCATCACCGGCCCATATCGCCAGGCGCACCCAAAAGACAACAACGAGCGCCAGTCAATCCACGAGCACGTGTCAGTCAAGTTGCCACTGAAACAGGTCGCAATCAAATCGAACCGCGTGGGAACGGGCAATGTAGGAACAATCCATGTGGGGACGGGCGCCCCCGCCCGTCCTGCCGAGCTGGGCTCGGCATATGCCAGCATCAATCCAACCGTTCGGGATTCCAAATAATGCGCAAACTCCTCGTCTTTTTGCTTGCTTGTTCCTCTGTTGCAGCACGGGCCCAACAAATCCAATTCCGCGAAATCACCGCTCAAGCCGGAATCCATTTCACCCACAACAACGGCGCCTTCGGGAAAAAATATCTGCCCGAAACCATGGGACCGGGCTGCGCCTTCATTGATTACGATAACGACGGCTGGCCCGACATCCTGCTAATAAACGGCCAGAACTGGCCAGGCCACTCCGGCGCGGAATCCACGCTCAAGCTTTATCACAACAATCATGACGGCACGTTTACCGACGCGACGCGCAAAGCAGGGCTCGCCGTGCCGATGTTTGGACTCGGCGTTGCAGTCGGTGATTACGACAACGACGGACACGACGATCTCTTCATCACCGCGCTTGGCCAGAGCCATCTCTTTCACAACAACGGCAACGGCACTTTCACTGATGTAACCAGGTCCGCGGGGCTCTGGGGGCCCAACGAATTTTCCACCAGCGCTGCCTGGGTGGATTATGACCGTGACGGGAAACTCGATCTGGTGGTCGCGAATTATGTCCAGTGGTCGTTGCAGGGAGACCTCTTCTGCACGCTCGACGGTACGCGCAAGTCCTACTGCACGCCTGAGTCCTACAAAGGTTCATCCGCACGCCTCTGGCACAATCTCGGCAACGGCAAGTTTGAAGACGCGACTCAGAAGGCGAAATTCTTCGACTCAACTTCGAAGAGTCTTGGCGTCGCCATCCTCGACTACAACGGCGACGGCTGGCCCGACATTCTTCTCGCCAACGACACGCAGCCCAACAAGCTCTACCTGAACAAGCACGATGGCACATTCGAAGAAAAAGGTGTCTCCGCAGGAATCGCTTTCAGCGAAGACGGTGTGGCCCGCGCCGGCATGGGTGTTGACGCTGCTGACTATGACCGCTCCGGCCGTCCCAGCCTGATCATCAGCAACTTCGCGAATCAAATGGTTTCGCTGTATCACAACGAGGGCAACGGCCTTTTTGTGGACGAAGCCCCCAGCTCGGAGGTGGGTCGCGCGACATTAATTACGCTTGGCTTCGGATGCTTCTTTTTCGACTACGACAACGACGGGTGGCCCGACATTTTTGTCGCCGACGGCCACATTGAAGATCAAATCGAGAAAGTCCAGAAACGCGTGAGCTACGCCGAGCCGCCGCACGTCTTCCGCAATCTAGGCGGAGGCAAGTTTGTTGAGGCCACGCAATCTCTGGGGACTGCGTTTGCATCCCCAAAAGTTGCCCGCGCGGCTGCTTACGCCGACATTGATAACGACGGCGCGCTCGATGTCCTGATGACGACGAACGGCGGCCGGGCGTATCTGTTCCACAATGAAGGCGTGACCAATCACAGCCTTCGGATCAAGCTGGTTGGAACAAAATCGAACCGCGATGGTATTGGGGCGGTGATCACTGTCAACTCAAGTGGCGAGAAGCAATGGAAGATGGTCCGCAGCGGATCGAGCTACTTGTCGCAAAGCGAACTCGTCGCCACCTTCGGTCTGGGGCAGAAGACTAAAGCCGACGCAATCGAAATCCAATGGCCCAGCGGCCAAACCGACAAGCTGAACAACGTCGCGGTGGGTCAGACAGTCACGGTTGAAGAAGGGAATGGGATTGTCTCTTCCCGTGCATACGGTCCGGTTGCGAAGAAGCCCGTTTCCAGCAAAGTGGCAAAGCTTTCGAACTAGGCAAAATGATAACCACAGAGGAGCACCGAGGTTCGACAGAGGTTCACAGCGGTGAGTTCCTCTGTGTCCCCTGCGTCCTCTGTGGTTAAATCTTTGTGTTTGAATCTCTAACAATGAAATCAAAATTCTTGTTGTGTTCTGGCGGCCTACTCGTGGCTGCAATTGTTTTGCTGGCGGCCGCCCCGCAAAAAGTCGCTTCGAATCCCATCGAAGCCGCGCGCCTCAACAATCTTGGCTGCGCTTACATGAACCAGCAGCTCTTCGAAAAAGGTCTGAAGAATTTTCAGGACGCCTTTGCCCTCGATCCCAATCTCCACGTTGCCCGCCTGAATCAGGGCATCGCTCTTCTGAGTCTGGCCCGCATCGATCCCGCCAAGCAGGCGCTCGAGGAAGCCGCCAAGAACGATCCCAAAGGTCCACATGTCTGGTACAACCTCGGAATGCTGGAGAAAAACAGCAGCAATCCAGAAGCGGCGGTTGAAGATTTTCGTCGCGTAATTGCAATCGACGACAGCGACCCCGAAACCTGGTATTTCCTCGGCACGGTTGATTCCCAACTCAAACAATTTCCGCAGGCGATTGACGCCTTCGAGCACGCGCTCAAACTGAATCCGCTGCACGCCTCGGCGCAGTTCGGACTCTCGCGCGCCTACCAGCAGTCCGGCGACACTCCCCACGCCCGCGAGCACCTGGCGCGCTTCCAGTACATCACGCAAAACAAGCTCGGCGCCGCCATGAGCCTGGCCTACGGCGAGCAGGGCAAGTATTCGCTGGCCGAGGAGTCGCCAGCCGCCACCGTGAAAGTCCCGCCGCAGATTCCGGTGACGTTTGTAGATGTGACGGAAGCGGCGGGGTTGAATACAAGGCCGGCTCAGAACATCACTGAAGGCGTAGCCGGCTATCTTCAGCCTGGCGCCTGCTTTCTGGACTACGACAACGACGGGAGTGTCGACATTTTCCTACCCGAAAGCGGCGCGGACGGGGGCATTTCCCTCTACCACAATCTTGGAAATGGTAAGTTCGAAAACGTAACAAAAAGGACTGGCTTCGATCCGACGTTCCATGGGATCAGCTGCACTGCCGGGGATTACGACAATGACGGATTCACGGATATAGCCATTGCCACCAGCGATGGAATCAGGCTCTTCCACAACGAAAAGAACGGAACGTTTAAAGACGCCTCAGAGCCTGTCGGCATCGTAAGCAAGCCAGTCACGCCAAAGAAAAAGAAGGATGTCGATTCAACTCAGACTCCATCCATCGAAGCAGGAACGGCTCCAAGACGGTCCGAGGTGCCCGTCGGAGTGACTTTTGTTGACTATGATCACGATGGTGATCTCGACCTTTACGTCACAGAATCGGTTCCGCGAATTTCACGAGAAGAGCGTGTCACAACTTGGCAGGAAGGTATTCCGCCCGCAGGTCAGAACCAGATGTGGCGTAACAATGGAAATGGAACGTTCACCGCTGTGACCGACCCGGGCCTTGGCGGCAACACGACCAGCATCTCCGCAGTCGGAACCGACTACAACAACGATCGGGCCGTAGATATTGTCCTCACCGGTGGAAAGCGGGGCGCAACTGTTTTCGAAAATCAGCGAGAGGGAGCTTTCAAGATTGCAGATGTTTTTTCCGAGCGTGCGCCAGAGGGAGCAACTGGCGTCGCAGTCCTGGACTTCCCCCACGACGGATCGATGGGCCTCGCCTTCACGTTGAACCGTGCTCCAGGAATCAGCCTTTGGCGAAACAATCATGGCAAAGGTTTTGAACAAGTAAACCTTCCATCTCCTTACTGGGATAGAGGCTACGGCGTCGCCGCCTTCGACTACGACAACGACGGCTGGGTTGACCTCGTCGCGGTCGGCGAGACGAAAGACGGCAAAGGTGAAATCCGTCTGTTCCGCAATCTTGGTCCCGATGGTTGGAAGGACGTCACTGCGGACGTAGGCCTCGACAAGATTCAGCTCAAGGATCCTCGCGCCATCATCACCGGAGACTACGACAACGACGGCGCTACCGACCTGCTCATTACACAGAACCTCGGCCCCGCCGTCCTGCTCAAGAACGAAGGCGGCAACAAGAACAACTGGCTGCGGCTCGCGCTCAAGGGACTGAACGACAACAAGAGCGCCATCGGAACCAAGGTCGAAGTTTTTTCCGACGGCATTCGTCAGAAATTTGAGATCTACGGCTCCAACGGATATCTCGGGCAGAACTCGCCGTATCTCACCGTCGGCCTTGGGCAGTCCAAGCAGGCCGACGTGGTGCGCATGCTCTGGCCCGGAGGCGTGCTGCAAGATGAAATCGAAGTCGCCGCGAACCGCCAGCAGGACTTTCTTGAACTCGATCGCCGCGGCAGTTCATGTCCCACGCTCTTCGTCTGGGACGGCCAGCGTTACCAACTTGTCGCCGACATTCTCGGCGCGGGCGTCGTCGGACACTGGGTCGCGCCCGGCGAGCGCAATATTCCGCGTCCAACCGAGTGGGTAAAGATTGATCGGACTATGATCCGGGAACTTCAAAATCCCCACCCTGTCTCTCTAAAGAACGGAGAGACAAGGATGGGGCACCCCGGTGAGATGGGAAGTAAAACGGGTGCCCCATCCTTCCCCGAAGGGGAGGGTGGGGTCTTCAGCTTCCGCCTGATGGAGCCGATGGAGGAAGTCGTCTATCTCGATCAGGTGAAGCTGCTGGCCGTGGACCATCCCGCGAATGAAGAGGTTTATCCCAACGAATATTTCGCCAGCAATCCGCCGTATCCGGAATTCAAGGTGATTACCAGCCGAAACGCTCGCCCGCCCGCTGGCGCATGGGATGACCAAGGCCGCGATCTTCTCCCTGATCTGCTCGCGCACAAATACGTCGGCAGCTTCGAGCTGCTTCCGTTTAAAGGCTTCACCAAGCCTCACAGCCTTATCCTCGATTTAGGCGAGCCGTATCGCGGAGGGCCGTTGCGTCTGCTCATGCACGGTGAGATTGAATACTTCACCGCGACGGGCATGTACGCGGCCTCGCAAGCGGGGATTGAAGCCACTGCTCCTTATATTGAAGCCGAAGTGGCGGGCGAGGGCGCCCGCCCCACACATGACGGGAATGCGAAATGGGTTCGCGTTGCCGACGACATCGGATTCCCCGCCGGTCTGCCGCGCACTATCACCACTGACCTCAGCGGGAAACTGCCACGGGGGACCAAACGCATCCGCATCACGACCAATCTGCAGATTTATTGGGACAACATCCTGATCGACCGCAGCGCCCAAAGGGAAAACATCAAACTGAATCCCGTCCCGCTCGCCGCTGCCACTCTCGATTATCACGGCTACCCACGCCAGATTGAAGACCAGCCGCCGGGCAACGTGAAGTATGTCTACGAGCAGGTCAGCCGCACCGGGCCTTACGCGCGCCGAAATTGCCACCACTTCCTAAAGGCTGGACACGGGACTACTTCTTCATGGCCAACGGCTACGAAAAAGACATGGACTTCTACGCCGCCGACGGCTCGACAGTCGAGCCGTTGCCATTCCGCCGCATGGGAACTTATCCATATCCAGGGAAGTCATTCCCTTCCGACGACGAGCATTTGAATTACATGTTGAAGTACAACACGAGGTTTGTTTCAGGCAAAGAGCCCAGTGGCTACGCTTACGAATACCGCGAAAGCCAGAATCAAAAGTAAGCTGACGGCTGACGGCTGATGGCTGAGAGCTTGTTTAATCGTTTTAATACTTGACTTTTTCACTCTGCGCAAATTCAATACCCGCAATGGAAACCGCGACCGCCGTCTCATCCGCACCGCGTCTGAAGCGCTCGCTCACGCTGTGGGATTTGATCCTCTACGGAGTGATCGTCATTCAGCCGGTCGCGCCGATGTCGGTGTTTGGTGTGTTGAGCGACCGCGGCCGCGGCCATGTCGTGACAACGCTTCTAATTGCCATGGTAGCCATGCTGTTCACAGCGTTCAGCTACGGACGGATGGCGCGAGCGTATCCGAGTGCGGGCTCAGCGTTCACGTACGTAGGACAGGAGATCAATCCTGCGTTCGGCTACATTACCGGTTGGAGCATGGTAATGGATTACATGCTGAATCCCATGATTTGCATTATCTGGTGCAGCCAGCAAGCTCATGTTTTTGCACCGGGCGTCCCTTATGCGATGTGGGCAATATTTTTTGCTGCGGTGTTCACCGGCATGAATATTCAGGGCATCAAGACTTCGGCGCGGGTGAACACTTTGCTGGCGGCCGGCATGGGTGCCGTTGTCGCCATCTTCTTTGTCGCGGCAGCACGCTACATTTTTCGAAATCCCCACGATGGCTCGGCATTCTTCACGCGGCCGTTTTACGATCCCAGCATGTGGCACCTGAAAGCAGTGCTGGGCGCGACCTCAATTGCGGTGCTCAGCTACATCGGATTCGACGGGATATCCACTCTTTCTGAGGAAGCCGAAAATCCGCGACGGAACATTCTGCTGGCGACCGTTCTGACCTGCTTTGTAATTGGAATTTTGTCTGCTCTCGAAGTCTATGGCGCGCAACTCATATGGCCAGCTTCGCAAGCATTTCCAAACTCTGATACTGCGTTCACCTACGTAGCCGGACGCGCATGGGCGCCCTTGTTCGCCATTGTTGGTTTTACTTTGCTAGTGGCAAATTTCGGATCCGGCATGGGCGCGCAAATCGGAGCGGCGCGACTGCTTTATGGCATGGGACGCAGCAAGGCATTGCCGCAGTCATTTTTCGGCGTGGTCGATGCGAAGCGACATGTGCCGCGTAACAACGTTGTCTTCGTGGGAGTAATCGCGCTTGCGGGCGCCTTCATTATCAGTTACGGCCTCGGGGCAGAGATGCTGAACTTCGGAGCCCTGATTGCTTTCATGGGCGTCAATTTGGCGGCTTTCTTTCGTTACCACGTTCGCGAAAGCGGCGGCAGTCCGATCCTTCCGTTAGTAATAACCGGTCTGGTGATTGGCCTCGTGCTGCTGCCCTATCAAAGCGCCGTGTTGCTCGGTGTCGCGGGTTTGAGTTTGGCGGTCCTTGCGGTATGGACACCTCCACTTGCGGGTTTCGCAATCTGCTTTTTCTTGTGGAAGAACCTGAGTTGGAAAGCCTGGATCGTAGGCGGAATCTGGATGATTGTGGGGATCGCCTTTGGCGCAATTAAGACGCGCGGTTTTCGCGGCAATCTGATCGATTTCGAACTGCCGCAGGAAGATGGTTAGTTCATCGAGGAGTCACCGCTCAAGAATCCGAAACTCCGCGGTCCGTTGACCTATTCCGTGTTCCAGCCGCTCATTTCCACGTACGCCTTAGCCGCGCCCAATTCGCTTGCGCGGTACGTCGCTGCGATCTCACGTTTTTCTCCTGGCAGCAGGGAAACATAGTTGTCCTGCCACAGCACCGGCAGGATCTCCTCTCCGCCTTTGCCTTTATCCACTTTGAGCCGGACAAAAAATGCCAGGTTCTTCGTCGGATTTTCGATCGTCACGTGCGTGATCTCGTTTTCTCCCTGCCGCATGCTGTGCTGCGCAACCGTGAGCTTGACCTTCGGCAACTGCGCCAAGGCAGTAAAGTCTGCGAAGGTTGCCGTGGGAGTTGCGTACCAGGTTGACTTGGTCCAGTCGATGGTTTCTGGTTTGGTCGAGAGCCAGTAGAAATTCGAGCCCAGCTCCTTTCCGTTGGCGTCTTGTACCCGCAATGCGACAAAGTAGGTTGCACTCAAGCCCTCAACATCCGGAATGCTGACCACCTTCACCACACCATCCGCCGGAACATCGACCGTGCTCTCGTTTGAGAATTTTTCGGTCGCGTCAAGGTTCAAGATCTTGGTCACAACTCGCAATCCTTTCGCATCTTCGTAGCGGCTGTTCACCACGTAAATGGAATGGTCGTCATATCCATAAATCGGATCGAGCGCCTGCATTGCGGTCTTCGCGCCGAAGTAACCTCCCCCCGGCCGCAGGTAGAAGTCGTACAAGTGCCAGATCATCGACGGCCAGCCGTTGTTCAGCATCCACTGGATGACTCCGCCTGATGTGTACTTGTTCCGGCTGTAGGCTTCATACATCGCGCGAATGCCTTCGTAGGCCTGCGCCTGTGACTTGGACGCATAATCCTCAACGCTAGTCGCGGTTCCGTACCGTGCATTCAATGCGTCCGTAAAAACGTGAAGATCCTTGAACTGTTGCCCACCCGCGTGATAGTTCCACCAATCGTCAATTGGCCACCAGTGCTCTTTGGGCAGCATCGCGTGAATGCTCTCAATCGGAGGCACCGCCGGCCCAGGGCTGGTTAAGGTGTTGAACCCATAGCCTCCGCCGCAACCGCCCTCGTTGCAGTTTTGGGGATGACTTGCCCACAGTGCATCTTCCATCCAATATGCTGGCGCGATATATTCGTAGGGTCCACTCATCTTGACGCCACTGTCGCCCGTAATCGTCGTCGGCTTGCCGGTCGCAGAGGAAATCACCGGATTCGGCCACATCAGATCCTTTTCCACCTTCAAATACGTTTGCTCCACATCTGGCGGGGGTGGGTTGTCGCTGCCGTTCAGCCACACCAGGAGACTAGGATGACTGCGTAACCGGTAGATCTGGTCACGCAACGATTGTGCCGAGATTGTGAAGTCTTCCGGTTTCCAGTTCGGCCAATGCTCCCAGTGATCGCAGCAACACCAGCCGGCCATGACTAATATTCCGCGCTCGTCGGCCAGGTCGAAAAATTCTTTCGGCTCAAATTTTCCTTCCAGGCGGATCGTATTCAGCCCCATGTCCTGAACGTAGCGAAATTCGTCTCGCAGGCGCTGAGAGTTTGGCCGGAGCATCATGTCAGGAGACCAGCCGCCTCCACGAATAAGGATCTTTTTGCCGTTGACCGAGAAAACGCGTTTACCGCTCTGATTCAACTCCGAAGTGATTTCGCGAATGCCGAATTTCGTTTCCGTTTTATCCGAAACTTTGCCATTAGTCTCGAATTCCATGTTCAAGACGTACAGCTCCGGTTTCCCCATCTGCGCCGGCCACCATAGCCGCGGATGATCTGCATTGAGCTGCGCGACTTGCGCGGGATCAAACGTGACGTCTCTCTGTTCATTCGGCGCGAGTTCCACTTCCTGTGAGAACTCAGTTTTCTCAATTCGCCCCTTGAATACACCTTTGACCGGCTGGTTCGTCCCGTTCTTGAGCAGCGCAGTGACCGTCAGATGTGCCTTCTGGTCTGAATCCACTCTGGAGACTACTGCCGGGTATCGCACGGCCACTGGCCCAGTGGTCCTGATCTCGACCTCGCGAAACAGCCCCATGTTTTTGTCAGGAGGCGCGGGGTACCAATCCACAAAGGTGATCGCGAGATCTTTGTCCGTTGGCGAAAATGCCTGGACGGCAAGCACGTTCTGCTTTCCAGGAATCGCCGCTTCGGTCACATTGAATTCGTATGTCCGCCACGCGCCGGCAACGTCGTCAGATTTTGCAATCTGCTTTCCATTGAGCCAAATGTTCGCGCGATAGTTGATCCCGCCAAAATCGAGCCAGATGGTCTTGCCCTTGTACCCGGCGGGTAATACGAATGCTTTCCGGTACCACCAGGGAATAATGAAGGGGCTATCCTGCTGCATCGGTATGTTCGAAAAGTTCGCGCCGATCGGATATGTCGTTCCAGGAATTGAACGCAGGTTCATGCCAAACGTTGGATCGGGATAAATCTTCTGCTTCACCAGCGCGGCCACAACCGTTGTGGGCACGCTCACCGTGTACCAGCCCGTGGGCTGAAACTTTGCCGTGGAAATTACTTCGCCGCCTTTATCCACTCTGCCAGACGATTGGAGTGACCACCCATCGCGCAGGGCAAGCTTTTCCTCTGATCGGACAGACGAGTGGGCCGAACTTTGAGATTTCAATTGGGTTTGGGCCAGACCAGAATTTGAGAGGAGAAACGAAAGCATCGCTAGGATGTACGCGGTCCTGATCTGGATCATCAAAGCTCCCTTTGTTGTGGAGTTCTACTCCGCCGAAAAGGCTGGGTTTACCCGGCCCAGCAGTCATATCACGGCCTATTGATACGTTTCAATAGCAGAGTTTGTCTTGCCGATTGTGAGTTCAATAATAGCGACAGAGCCCGCATACTGTCCCTCTGCTTCGTTTATAATCAAGAGTTCCCTCAACAACTTTGGAGTTTTCTAAAAGATGATTCGATTTTTACAGACACCTGGGCCGATCAAGAAAATTGTGTTGGGCGGCCTTTTAACCGTTATTTCAGTATTGATGGCAATCACCCTGATTCCCGGTTTTGGCAGCTCTAATTTCCTTGGCAACGCAACGGGCACTCGTGGCGTGGTGGCCACCGTTTCCGGCGAAGAAGTCACGGCCAGCGCCGTTCAGAAGCAAGCCAAGCAGATGCTGAATCAGCAGTTCCCCAAAGGCGGCGCCCAGACCAGCATGCTGCTGCCTTTCTTCGCTCAGCGCGCGGCGGACAATCTCATCAACGAAAAGGTGATCCTCGCCGAAGCCCGCCGCATGGGTTTGAAAGCTACTGACGAAGATCTGCGTGATTTTTTGCATCAGGGACAGCTCGGACAAATTATTTTCCCGGAAGGCAAGTTTATCGGGCAAGACGCCTACCAAGACTTCGTTGCCCGTAACGGCTACACCGTTCCGCAATTCGAGGAACTGGTCAAGGAAGACATCCTGGTCAACAAGCTGCGTAACCTTATCGCCGCCGGAGCTTCGGTGACCGATGCTGAGGTTAAGCAGCAGTTCGAAAAGCAGAACACCAAGGTCAAGTTCGATTATGCGGTCATAAAGAAAGACGACGTCCTCAAGAGCATCCATCCCGCCGATGCTGAACTGAAGGCGTACTACGATCGCAACAAGAACACCTACGTCAATTCCATTCCCGAGAAGCGCCAGCTCAAGTACATCGTTCTCGACAACGCCAAGCTGCTCGCCCAGACGCAGGTTACGCAGCAGGACTTGCAGAGCTACTACGACCAGCACCGTGAAGAATACCGCGTGCCGGAGCAGGTGAACGTCCGCCACATCCTGATCAAGGCTCCGCTTCCGGGACCCGACGGCAAAGTGGACCAGAAGGCTCTCGACGCAGCCCGCGCCAAGGCTCAAGACGTGTTGAAGCAGGTAAAGTCCGGCGGCAACTTTGCCGATCTGGCCAAGAAATACTCGGACGATCCCGGCAGCGCCAAGCAAGGCGGTTCGCTCGGATGGATTGGGAAGGGAAGAACGGTTCCGGAATTTGAGAAGGCTGCGTTTTCACTCCCGAAAGGTGGAACCAGTGATCTCGTGCAGAGCAGTTACGGCTTCCACATCATCCACGTAGACGACAAGCAAGACGCCAATGTCAAAACTCTCGACGAGGTAAAGTCCCAGATCGAGCCGCTCCTCAAGCAGCAAAAAGCCGGGCAGGCCGCGCAGGCCGAAGCCGAGCAGTTGCTTTCCGTGGCACGCAGCTCAAGTCTGGAAAAAGCCGCTGCGGCAAAAGGATTGCAGGTGATTACGACAGACTTCGTCACCAGCAAAGACGTATTGCCGGGAATCGGTAGCGATCCGCAATTCATGACGGCCGCATTCGGCCAGACCGCCAATGCGCCTCCCGACCAGGCCCAGCTTCATCAGGGATACGCAATTTATCAGGTCACCGCCGTCAAGCCGCCCTCGACGCCTACCTTTGAGGAGATTCGTAGCCGGATTGAGCAGGAGTTCAAGAACGAGCGCGCGGCGGAATTGCTGAATCAAAAGACGCAGGAGCTCTCCGATCGCGCCAAGGCAGACAAAGACCTCAAGAAGGCTGCCAAGGAACTCGGAGCTACCTACAAGAGCAGCGACTCCGTGCTTCCTGATGGCCAGGTTCCCGACATTGGTTCAATGACCGGGCCGGCTTCGGTTGCTTTCACGTTAAAACCTGGCGAGGTAAGCGGTCCAATCAACAATGGCAGCACCGGAGCGGTTCTTTCCGTCACCGACCGCCAGAATCCAACCGACCAGGACTTTGCTGCGAAGAAGGACCAAATCCACGATTCGATTTTGCAGAACAACCAGGCCGAAGTGTTTGGCCTGTTCCTGGAAAACCTGCGCACCACAATGGAAAAATCCGGCAAAGTAAAGATTAATGCGAAAGAGATGCAAGCGCTGACCAAGCAGCCAACCCAGGAAAGCGAGTAGTAGCTCGGTAAGGACTATTGTCATTCCTTAGGGCTTCAGCCCTGAGGAATCTGCTTTCCCCGCACGACATGACATTTCCTCGCTCGACCGGAATTCTGCTCCATCCGATCTCGCTGCCCTCCCCTGGCGGCATCGGTGACCTCGGTCCTGCGGCTTACGAGTTTATCGACTTCCTCGTTGCGGCGCGTCAGGGGCTCTGGCAGGTGCTGCCTCTGAATCCGCCAGCCAACGGTAACTCTCCGTACTCTTCAACTTCGGCCTTTGCGGGAAATCCTCAACTTGTCAGTCTGGAGCGTTTGGCAGAGCACGGCTGGCTTGATCGATCTGCGCTCTCCGGTCTGTCCGCGGAGGTTGGTTCCATCGACTATGAACAGGTGAACCGCTACAAGCTCCCGCTGCTCTGGCAGGCTGCCAAAGATTTCCTGGAGCATGCTCCCGCCGACGCACGTCAGCATTTCGATCGTTTCTGTGCCGAGAACGCCTGGTGGCTGGAGGACTACGTCCTCTTCGACGTTCTACGCGAGCGCCATGGGAGAAATTGGAGCCACTGGCCCGCTGAGCTGGCGCGTCATCAGGCGTCGGCCCTGGAAGCAGCACGGCACGAGTTCAGCTCGGAGCTGTCCGACCGCCGGGTGGCGCAGTTCTTTTTCTGGGAGCAGTGGCGCGCGCTGCGGCGTTACTGTGCCGAAAAATCCATCCGCGTTGTCGGGGATATCGCAATTTTCGTGGACTACGAAAGCGCAGATGTCTGGGCCAATCGCGACCTGTTTCGTCTGCGAGAAGATGACCTCCAACCCGAGGTCGTCTCGGGCGTGCCTCCGGATTACTTCAGCGCCACCGGCCAGCGTTGGGGCAATCCGCTGTATAACTGGGACGCAATGCGCGCCACAGGCTATCACTGGTGGGTCCAGCGCCTCCGCTGGGCGACGCAGACCTGTGACTTCATCCGTCTCGACCACTTTCGCGGATTCGCCCAGTTCTGGGAGATTCCTGCTACCGAGCCCACAGCAATCAAGGGCCGCTGGGTGGACGGCCCAAGTGATGAATTCTTCAACAAAATTAAACAGGCTCTCGTCGGCTT
>WNFR01008834.1_pt1 | contig 14300 bp, 22 predicted proteins | sample 5400221 | NCBI WGS metagenome assembly WNFR01 (sample SAMN13153357, study PRJNA577476) | soil metagenome | isolation source: 40 cm soil under Madrone tree | place: USA:California | collected 2016-06-14 | reverse complement strand
GAACCAGCATGAATCGCTTCTTACAGGCATTCGCGAATCTCTTCCGGATCGAAGATCTGCGGAACCGGCTGTTCTTTACGCTGGGGCTTCTGGCGGTTTACCGCCTCGGCGCGCATATCCCGACACCGGGGATCAACGCTGAAGAGCTCCGTAGGGTTATGGAGCAAGCGGCGGGTTCGGTCCTCGGCATCTTCGATCTTTTCAGTGGCGGCAATTTCCGCCGCGTGACGATTTTCGCGCTTGGCATCATGCCGTACATCACATCATCGATCATCTTGCAGTTGATGACCGTGGTGTTCCCTTACCTCGAGCGGTTGCAGAAGGAAGGCGAACTCGGTCGGCGCAAGATTACGCAGTACACCCGCTACCTCACAATTGTGCTCAGCATTGTCCAGGGCAGCACCATCGCCAGCACTCTGCAGTCGCAACCCAATCTGGTTTATCACCCGGGAATCGGCTTTGTGGTGATGACCATTCTCACTCTGACCACCGGCTCGGCCTTCATCATGTGGCTCGGGGAACAAATTAGCGAGCGCGGCATTGGCAATGGCATGTCCCTGATCATCTTTGTGGGCATCGTGGTCGGCTTGCCCCGCGCGATCGTCGACCTTTACGAAAAAGTGAACACCAAGGCTTGGGGAGCATTCACACCGCTGGCCGTTATCCTGCTCCTCGCGCTAATGGTCGCCGTCGTTGCCTTCATCGTCTTCGTCGAAGGGGCGCAGCGCCGCATTCCGGTGCAGTACGCAAAACGCGTCGTTGGCCGCCGCATGATGGGCGGACAATCGACCTACTTGCCGTTGCGCGTGAATTCCGGCGGCGTGATCCCGCCGATTTTTGCCAGTTCGTTGCTGGCGTTTCCCGCGACAGCCGCTCTGATGCTGGGCACGCGCTGGCCGTTCTTGAAAAACATTTCCAGCGCGCTGAGTTGGGGCGAACCTCTTTACACGCTCTGTTACATCACAATGATCATTCTGTTCGCGTTTTTCTATGTCGGCATCGTGTTCAATCCGACCGAGCTTGCCGACAACATGCGCAAGAATGGCGGCTTCATTCCCGGCATTCGTCCCGGGCGCAGCACTTCGGAATACGTCAGCATGATCCTGAAGCGGCTCACGTTCATCGGCGCGATTTACCTGGCTCTTGTCTGCCTGCTTCCGGAATGGATGATCCGGGGAATTCACCTGAACCACCTGCCGTACTTCCTGGGTGGCGACTGGTTTGACCGGCATTTCCCGCAGTGGATCTTGAATGGTCTTGGCGTGAATTTCTATTTTGGCGGTACCTCGCTCCTGATCGTGGTGGGCGTGGCGATGGATACAGTGCAGCAGTTGGAGGCACAACTCGTCATGCGCAATTACGAGGGCTTTGCGCGAAAGGGCCGTCTGCGCGGCCGTCGTTAAGGGAGAGCAAGCGTGGCGCTGGAAGAGCGTCCCGTGGGAAAACTCGACCGCGCGGTGATTTTCCTGGGGCCTCCGGGCTCCGGGAAAGGCACGCAGGCGAAAGAGCTGGCCAAGCAGTACGGTGTGCCACATCTCTCGACTGGCGACATGCTTCGGGAGCATGTCGGCAAAGGCACTCCTCTCGGCTTGAGGGCTAAGCCGATTATGGAGCGCGGTGAGCTGGTGCCGGATTCGTTGGTGCTCAAGATGGTCGCCGATCGAATCGAGCGGCCAGACTGCGAGCATGGTTTCGTGTTCGACGGGTTTCCGCGAACGGTCGCCCAGGCGAAGTATCTGGGCGAAATGCTTAGGCGGCAGGGTTTCAAGCAGCCGTTCGTGATTCACATGGTGATCCCGACTTCGGTCTTGATGAAGCGGTTGACCGGACGAAGGACCTGCAAGCAGGGCGGCGAGATTTACAATATTTACGATCGCCCGCCGAAGGTCGAAGGGATTTGCGATAACGATGGCGGGGAGTTGCTACACCGCCCGGACGATCGCGAAGAAGTTGTGGCGCCCAGGTTGAACGCGTACGAGAAGCTGACCGCGCCCCTGGTGCAGTATTACCGGCGGCTTGGCTCGCTTCACGATGTGGACGCCAACCGCAGCGTGGACGAAGTACGGCGGGAGATTGGCCAGCTGGTTTCGGGGATGCGCGGGACGCGGTGAGGAGATGGCGATTCAATTACGCAGCGCCGCTGAACTCGAAAAGATGTACCGCGCCGGCCAGGTGGTGCATGAAGTCTTGAACAAGCTTCGGGCGGAAGTAAAACCCGGAGTAACGACGATGGACCTCGAACGAATTGCCGAGGGGCTCATCGCCGGCAGGCCCGGCAAGGCCGCGTTCAAGGGGTATCGCGGGTATCCCTGCGTGTTGTGCACGTCGGTGAACAGCGAGATCGTTCACGGGATTCCCTCGCCGAAGCGCAAGTTGCGTGAAGGCGAAGTGGTTTCGATCGACTTCGGCATGGAAGTCGACGGCTATTACGCCGATTCGGCCGTCACCGTGCCCGTGGGGAAAATCAGCCCGGAGCTGCAGAAGCTCCTGGATGTGACCCGCGAGTCGCTGGATCGCGCGATCGACAAAATGCGCCCGGGCAACCGGCTGGGCGATGTCGGGCACGCGGTGCAGAGTTGGGTCGAGCAGAACGGTTTTTCGGTGGTGCGGGAGTTTGTGGGGCACGGCATCGGAACGAAGATGCACGATGAACCGAATCTTCCGAATTACGGGGAACCGGGACGCGGAGCGCGTTTGCAGGAAGGCATGGTCATCGCCGTCGAACCGATGGTGAATGCAGGCCGGCCGGAAGTGCAGATGCGCGGCGAATGGGTTGCGGAAACCGCGGATGGCAGTCCATCGGCGCATTTCGAGCACACTGTCGCCGTCACCTCCAACGGCCCATGGATTTTGACCCGGCCGAAAGAGATGACCGGGCCATCGTGGTAGGAAGTCTGGGAAACACGGGAGCATATGGCGAAGCAGCCGTTTGAAGAGAAAAAGAAAAACGACTCCGGAAATTCCAAGGAGGACGCAATCGAAGTTATGGCCACGGTGATCGAGCCGTTGCCGAACGCGATGTTCCGCGTCGAACTGGAAAACAAGCACCAGGTGCTGGCGCACGTTTCCGGCAAGATGCGCAAGAATTTCATCCGCATTCTCGCGGGAGACAAGGTCGCGGTCGAGCTTTCGCCCTACGACCTGACCCGCGGACGGATCGTCTACCGCTACAAGTAACGGTAGCGCCGGCTTCCAGCCGGCATGGCAAGAGCCGTAGCGGCAGTCGAATATCGATTTTGTAGCGGCCGCTTTCCGAAGCGGGCGCTTTTGGGCAAGAAGAAGAGGAGCAGTCAGCATGAAAGTACGGGCAAGCGTCAAAAAAATTTGTGACAAGTGCAAGGTGATCCATCGCCGCGGCGTGGTTCGGGTAATCTGCACCAACCCGAAGCACAAGCAGCGCCAGGGATAAAAAAGTTTTCAGTTTAAAGTTATCAGTTCTAAGTTTGGAACTCCGAAACTTACAACTTAAAACTTATGACTTAAAACTGGTTTTAGAAGGACAGGAGAAGCTATGGCACGTATCGCAGGTGTTGATCTTCCGCCGCAGAAGCGCCTTTGGGTCGGGTTGACCTCGATCTATGGCATCGGACAGGTGCGCTCGAAAACGATCGCCGAAAAGGCGAATGTTGATCCCACGAAAAAGATCCGCGATCTCACGGAAGACGAAGTGAACCGCATCCGCACGGTCATCGAGCAGGAAGGCCGCGTGGAAGGCGATCTTCGCAAAGAGATCCAGATGAATATCCGGCGCCTGATTGAAATTCAGGCGTACCGCGGCATTCGTCACCGCCGCAACCTGCCGGTTCACGGCCAGCGCACGCACACCAACGCGCGCACCCGCAAGGGTCCACGCCGCGGCGCGGTTGCCGGGAAGAAGCAGATCAAGGGCAAGAAGGGCTAGTTGGGGCGGCTTTACGCCGCCTGCTTAAGAATGGAAGAGTCTCAGGAACGAATGGAGTGACACGTGGCAAAAGAGCAGCAGAACACAGCGCCTGACGCCCAACCGGGAAAACCGGCGGCAACTGGCAAAGACAAAAAGAAGAAGGAATTCAAGAAGAAGAAGGAGCGCCGCACCGTTCCCCATGGCCTGGCGCACATCGCGGCTTCCTTCAACCGGCTTCCTTCAACAACACGCAGATCACCATCACCGATCCCGATGGCCGCGTGATCTGCAACTCTTCCGCCGGCTCCATCGGCTTCAAGGGTTCGCGCAAGGGTACGCCCTACGCCGCCCAGCAGGCTTCGCTGACCGCTGCAAGCGCCGCCCGCGACCAGTTCGGCATGAAGAGCGTGGAAGTGAAAGTAAAGGGTCCGGGCTCGGGCCGCGAATCCGCGGTGCGTGCGCTGGCTGCCGCCGGGCTGCACATCGTGGCCATCCGCGACATCACGCCGATTCCGCACAACGGCTGCCGTCCGCCAAAGCGCCGCCGCGTCTGACGCAAAGATTTGTAGCTCAGGCCTTCGGGGCCTGAGGTTTTTCAAAAGTTCGCTAGAGAAGTTTTGGGAAGGGAGAACAGAAGTTGGCAAGACACCGAGATGCAGTCTGCCGCCTGTGCCGTCGGGAAGGGCAGAAGCTGTTTTTGAAGGGGCTGCGTTGCTTCACGGACAAGTGCGCGATTGAGAAGCGCAACTTTGTACCGGGACAGCATGGGCAGTCACGGCGAGCGAAAGTTGCGGGCTACGGCCTGCAGCTGCGCGAGAAACAGAAAGCCAAGCGCACGTACGGCCTCCTTGAGCGCCAGTTCCGCAACTATTTTCATAAAGCGGAGCGCGCCAAGGGTCCGACGGGCGAAAACCTGATCATCATGCTGGAGCGCCGCCTCGACAACGTCGTATGGCGCTCGGGACTTGCGTCCTCGCGGGCCCAGGCCCGGCAGCTCGTCCTCCACGGCCACGTCCGGATCAACGGGAAGAAGGTCAACATCCCGTCGTACCAGGTCAACGTGGGCGAGGAAGTCGCGATCAAGGACAAAATGCACCAGAACGCCATGGTGCTGGAAGCGCGCAACGTTGCGCAAAGCCAGAATTCCGTGCCGTGGCTCGAGCAGGATCGCGAGCAGTTCAAGGCCCGGGTCGTGGCTCTGCCCAAGCGCGAAGACATGCAGACGCCGCCGATCAACGAACAGCTGATCGTCGAACTCTATTCGAAGTAGACCCGTGTAGTGGCCGGTCTTTAGACCGGCCGCCGCACAAAGCATCAAAGGTATTGGGCCCGATGTATTCGGGCCAGAAGGAAGGAACACGATGTGGAAGGGATTTCAGAAACCGAAGCGTCTCGCGCCGGAGCTCGAATCGTTGACCGAACGGTATGGCCGTTTTTCGGCCCAGCCGTTTGAGCGCGGTTGGGGCACCACGGTTGGAAACGCACTGCGTCGCGCGCTGCTCAGCTCCATCGAGGGCGCGGCCATCACCGCGGTGAAAATCGAGGGCGTGTTGCACGAGTTCTCTTCGATCCCCGGTGTGGTTGAGGATGCGACCGACATCATCCTGAACCTGAAGCAGGTGCCCATCAAGCTGAACAACGATCTGCCGAAGACCATTTTCCTGAACGTTGAACAGCCCGGCGTGGTCACCAGCGCCCAGATCGAGGAAGATGCGGATTTCGCCGTGCTCGACAAGAGCGTGTACATCGCCACTGTCAGCGAAGGCGGCAAGCTGCAAATCGAAATGCGCGTCAAGAACGGCCGCGGCTACGTTGCCGCTGACCGCAACTACGACGAAGACCTGCCCATCGGCTACATCCCGGTGGACAGCGTTCACTCGCCCGTGCGCAAGGTCAACTATTCGGTCGAATCTGCCCGTCTCGGACAGATGACCGATTACGAAAAGCTGATGATCGAAGTCTGGACCAACGGCGCCATCACCCCGCAGGACGCCATCGGACTGGCCGCGAAGCTGGTGAAGGATCACATGATTATCTTCATCAACATCGACGAGCCACCCGAAAACGTCGAGATGCCGCAGGATATCGTCCACGATCCGCGGCTCGAGCACCTGGATCGCTCCGTCGAAGAGCTGGAGCTTTCCGTGCGCAGCTACAACTGCCTGAAGAACGCCAACATCCAGACCATCCGCGAGCTCGTGCAGAAGAGCGAAAACGAAATGCTGAAGACCAAGAACTTCGGCCGGAAATCGCTCAACGAGATCAAGGATATACTGGTGAAGATGGGCCTCAGCCTGGGCATGAAGTTCGACGAGCACGGCCGCATCATCTGGCCGCCGCTCCCGAGCCAGACCGCCCCGCCAACCTCTGACGAAACCATCGGCCTGTAATTCTTAAAAACGGGAAGGCCGGGACATTCGTCCCGGCCTCCTGAAAAATCAGAAACAAGCGGGAAGTTTGCGATAGATAAAGGGAAAGAGAAGCCATGCGACATTTGAAGTCGGGATCGAAACTGGGACGCAATCCGTGGCACCGTCGCGCGACCTTGCGCAACCTGGTCACCAATCTGTTTGAGCACGGCCGCATCACCACTACTCTGACGCGCGCCAAGGCCACGCGCCCCGTCGCCGAAAAGATCATCACCCTCGGCAAGCGCGACACCTTGCAGGCCCGCCGCCAGGCCGCGGCTTATCTGATGACCCCGGCCATGACGCAAAAGCTTTTCAGCGAAATCGCGCCGAAGTTTGCCGACCGCGCCGGCGGCTACACGCGCATCATCCACGGCGGTACTCGCGTCGGCGATGGCGCGAAAGTGGCCATCCTCGAACTCGTCGGCTACGAGTTCAAGAAGAAGGAAAAGAAAGAAAAGAGCAAGGTCGAAGAAGCCGTCGAAGCCAAAAGCTAACCCGCCTCCGCAACGATTACACGGCCCGCTCCGGGAAACCGGGGCGGGCTTTTTTGTTGCCCAGTCGCTCGAAGAATGGCTGCGAAGCTAGTTTACCTGGAGGAGGGGGTACTCCGGGCCATGGAGGCAGACGCCCGGGCCTTCATCCGGAAGCCCTTTACCGTTCAGGATCTCTCCGAAAAGATCGAGCCGCTATTAGCCGAAAAGCTGGAACCGGCCAAGGCCTAGCGGGCTTCCAGGGGTATTCAGGGGGGTGCCCAAAGAGATGCAGGGCGGGATACTTTTTTGAAAGAGTACCATTGACGTGAGGCCAGCACGGGTTTAAGTTTCTAGACGGCCCCCCATTCTGTAAACACCCCCGCGTGAGGTACCTCATGGCTTTATTGACCCCGGAACAAACGCTCTCGCAGCTTAAAATGATGGAAGATCGTTGGGCTAGCATGCGCTCCCACCCGCGAGCGACTGCAAGCCTTCGCTTGCGCCTAGAGTGGGATGAAGGCGAAGCGCGCCGCACCGCAAATGGACTGACCGTTGATGTCAGCCACTCCGGCTGCATGGCAGTTATTGGCGCAGACGTGCCGCTACGCCGGCAAGTCCGGCTGGTGCTCCCCGAAACAGGCCGTTGCGCGCAAGGCGAAGTCGTCTGGCGTGGACACGAAGCATGGGAAGTAGGCATCGCTCTTGCCGAACCCGACTCCGGATTCTGGGGCGTCAAGATTTAATCCTCTTCTCGAACGACACACGGCCAGTAGCACGGGCTCCGTGTGCATGCGTACATACTCTCCGCAGCCATAGATTTCGATCAAAATCTTGAGCACCGGCCCGCCCCAAGCGCACTGCCTTGCGCGCCAAGCATTCACACCATCCCCGACATGTTCCCAAAAAAACTCTGGAAGCCCTGGGATTCTTGCCGATAGCCGCGTGGCCCGGGCCACCGCAGCACTCATCCGTCAGATCTCTTATTTAAGTTGAGCGACTAGGTCTAGCCTCGCATCTTCGCTTAGTGCGTGCGGGCCGACGCGAGCGAGCTTTGGTGAAGGGACAAGAAATGGCCGGCGCGGCTGCCCCTCGAGCGCTTTCCTGTGTGCCGCCACTTGGCGGGCGATGGCGCCGCGCTTGTCGCCCCAGGTCCACTGAAACAGCACATAGATCAGGAAATCCACTCCAAGAATGCAAAGCGCAAGAAATACAGTGAGGGCCATCGATTCCTCGCCAGGACGCGTGCGGTCCTGCCTCCACTGGAGACAGAATCGGGGAGGAGGGGTTGAAAAGTCCTGAGGAGTTTATGAAGGATTTGTAAGAGGGAAACAGACGACTATTGGAGCACAGCTCCCTGAGCGGCGGCGACACCCGCCCGCTTCCGCCAGAACGCCAGCCCCATCAGTCCAAGCAGGCCGATTCCCAGCAGGGAAATGGCGGCGGGTTCCGGCGCCACCACGGGCGTCAAAACTGTGTCCGTTGATCCACCGCTGAATCCCCATCCCGGCGACTGAAAATAGGTTACCAACGAGATCGTTCCGCCCGTAAACCCCTGGAAATCCGGCGGGACAGGCATGAAAAAGTCCAATTCAGTGCCATCCGCCAGTTGCCAGATGAAGGGAGTCATGAAGGCGCCGTTCTGAAAAATATTGGCTGCCGTAAATGTGTTTGCTGGCGACGAATTCGACACTGCGGAAATGCTCAGGTTGGAATCGGTGGTTATCCCGAGAGTGGTATCAATGGTGATCGTGCTACCCGGGTCAAAGACAGCTCCATTCGCGAAGGTACCCGTTACGCTGAAAACCGTATCGGCAAAGGAGCTGGGAGCCGAGGCCATCACCAACAGCCCCACAAGGGCAATCCCAATGAGATAGCCGGAAACGCGGCTCAAAGATCCCTGGCCACGCGCGATCCCTTTTCCAGTTTTCTGCACACCAAGCCTCTTGCTAATCATGATGGGTTCCTCCGTTGGGCACTTATCGAGTGACACTATACCGCTGTTCTTTGTGGCAAGCGAGTGCCCAAACGCCGATTGTTAAGGACACAAGCTTTAACCGCGCGATAATTGGCAAACCACGCAACCTTTTGCCGTATCCCGCACCACAAATTCCGCTAAAGGCAGATTGGCCTGGGCCATCCGCCTCAGGCGAGCAGTCATCAGCGATCCGTAGTGAGGAAGCCAAGAGGAAGAAGCGGAGAAGCTCAGGCTACCCAAGCACTCAGATTTCACTGCCGATTTGGACAATTTTCCCAGGTTGATTTTCTCGATTGCCCTCACGCACGCGGGAAAGTATTGCCGGAGGTGATCGAGACGGTTGGAGGACGACTGAAAAATTACGATCGCGATTTTACGACCCGCCAGGTTTTGCTGGTAGCGCAGGTTGGTGTCCACCGTAATCAACGCATCAAAAGCAGTTTCCGCGAGGCTTAAAAGTTCACCGTTCTTTTTTCCGGCCCAGCCCGCCTCTTGCACCGTTCGACACTCGTGGCCATGGTCTCCGAGGACTTTCTTGAGTGCTCTCGGGGCACACTCATCAATCAGAATTCTCATTTGAGCTGGGCAACGAGGCTAAGCCTTGCTTCTTCGATAGCAGCGATGGCGAGTTCCCGGCTGACGCTGGGATACTGTTCCAGGAACTGATCCAGACTGTCGCCGCCTTCCAGATATTCGATCAGGATTTTGAAAGGAACGCGGGTGCCGCGGAAAACAGGCTCTCCGCCGAGAATATCGGGATCCTTGATGATGATTCCGGGCATCTCCATTCACCTCTTCAGCTAAAGTGTACAGCCAAAGGCGTCGAACCGTAAGCCGGTAGCCGGCAGTTCGGAAAGGGAGGATAGCTACTTCGCGGGGTGGTCTACCTGGCGGGCGGTGCGGGGTCGAGGACTACGATGAGGAATGTGGCGATGGGGCCGAGGAGCAGGGAAATCAGAAACCAAAGAAGGCCGCTGCGATTCTTCGTTTGCGCGAGCCCGGCATTGATCAGGCTCAGAGTTCCCCAGCCGACGTAATAGCCCGGCTCGCTGAGAGGGAGAATCATGGGCAGATGGTAGCACGGTCTCCGTGTCCTGAGCGTAGTGCCTGCGGCCCCGCGCTGTCAAAAAGGTTGAGAGTCAAAAGTTGAAAGTTGAAGGGCGGAGGAGAGCAGTAGTCAGCGATCTGTAATCAGGAAGCGAAGAGGAAGAAGCGGAGCACCCCAAGACCCAGGTACCAAAAGGCGGAACCTGAGGCAGCCTCCGCGTTAATTCGATTTGTGAGGAAGGGGAAAGTTGACTCGTTCGATTGACGAAGAGTGAGTAACAAAGAACCAATTATTGCCCAGGCCACCCGCAATGCTAACCCCGAACAAGTTTCTCCTGCAGGCTTGCAAATCCTGCTGCAGATATTGAGGTCGGAGGGTTCTTGCGTATTTCTTCAAGATTCTTCAAGTATGCTTGAAACATGTTCGGTTCGTATTTCTGAAGAGCGAGCTCAAGGGCCGCAATTTTATTTCGGTTATCAATGGCTATGCTTAGAACATTTACTATGCTTTCGATCAGCGCTTTAGCGGCTTCGGTTTGCATACGATTCTCCTTAACTTTTGTGAAACGTCGAACTTAACAGGTAGCGAAGCATCTCCGAGTAGTTTTAGCTGATTCCGTGATAGTAATTCCAAAATGATTCCCTCAGAATCTTGGAGTTAGTCTGTAGACGAATCACGCTTCTGGTGAGTCTTTCAACGAGCCTGAAGTAGCCGTCTCCATCGTGATCGATGTCGTACTCCATCTCATTCGCAAAAATTCTGTAGAGTAGTTCCACAACGTGGTCGAGCTGATTCGTAATCATCGCTCCAACAGGGACGCCGCTTTCTACGTCGATGAGCCTACTCAATGGGTGAATGTCCCGGAAGAATCGCTTTTCACCCTCTGGCGTTGGCGGGCAATAGATGATCACCGGTTTGCCTAGGCTCAACGCCATTGCTGCCTCTACGTCTTTGCCGAAGCTCTCCTTTTCTCCAGCGAAGTAGATCAATACCTTTGCGCACTTAACCATCAGGCATTCAATTAGTCCCTTGTCTTCATGCGAATCGGCTGCGCTATTGGTCGGGTCAAAGTAGCGTAGCTTGAAAGAGCTCAGTTTTTCATTTTGAAAGATTGCCTGGCAGTTTCTACTCATCTCGCGGAAGTCCTCCCGATTTCTCATGCTCGTGGCCACGTAGACGTCTAACTCGTTAACTATAGATAAGTAGTTCTCTGTGTTTTGGAGCGCTCGTTCTCTTGCTTTCGCAAAGCGCTGAGCTACTTCTCGGATCTTATGACGCAATTGGTCGTCAGATTCGATGACTGCTTCGAGGAACTCCTCACACGAGAACTTAAAACTGAGCTGTGCTTGGAGATCAGTTTCATTCGCCTGTTCGGCCATTGAGATCAGTGTCTTGACCGGAACCTTTGTTTGCCCTCAAGCTTTATAGGCCTTGATAAGCTCAGACTCCAAGAGACTCTCAGTGCCGCCCTTCCTAGGCGAATAGGCCTTACACGCAAGTGCAGCAATTAAGTACCTATCGTCTGCGGGGATAGCCTCGAAAGGCAAAATTGAGCCCCTAAGCTGCATCTGCTGTGTGGCTATCCTTTTGTCGGCGTAAAACGAGAGCAGTTCCTCGTAAGAGAGATTTCTAAGCGACCTATACGCAGTTCTGAAGTTTCCCCAAGAGAGCAGGGCGTCCACAAAAAATCTATGGAGGCCCAAACGAAGCTGATCAACGGAATCGATCGAATCTGGAGAATGCGTGGGTATTCCATCCAGCAGGACTCCAATTGGATAGGGGTGGCCGATTGGAGCTTCGAGGAAGTAATATCGATATAAGCCGAACGAAAAACCAGCTTCATGATTTAGATGGAGTAATTGATTTAAGTGCGTTTGCGAAAGCGGCTCTCTTGCCAGCCGCCCCAAGCGCTCAACGAGCTTACGCCCTCGAGCCGAATCCTGAAATCCCTTGTTTTCCGAGAATGCTGCCGGAAAATAGAATCTGAGTAGTTTAAGAACTACCTCGGGAGTCATATTGCATTAAGTGTACACCTGCCTATTAGTCACAGCTAGGTTTGTGTGCGGCGCACCACTTTTCGGCGGCTGGGATGTCGAACATTGGAACGTCCCAGTGGACTCTCTTTTTCATGTCGAAGAACGCCCACGTGGTTTGCTGTGCCGAGAATGGCTCCTGTCCGGTTCGGATGATAACCATGAGTTGCTTAGGCGTGGCGTTGGGGATAAAGAAGAAGTCCGGCCGGTCCATGTCCGGCCCCCTCATCATCTCAGCTTTCTCGTAGTCCGCTGCGATAAGCTTACCGTGGAGGATGCGTACGCTCTGACCGTTGGATCAGGGCTCTCCCTCTTCTTGAGGAGGTAATCCAGACCTACTCGGTAGCCAAGTCGCAGCTGGGCGCCATGATTAAAGATTTCGCCGATTTCAGCGATTAGGTTTCTAAAAGCCTCGACCCCTGCACCGAGGTCCCTTTGGACTGCGGCTTCCACTGCTTCGTTCACCCTCCTCTGGGCAGTTTTTTCAATCAGGGCCTGAACGTTACGCTTTTCGAAGGCGGCGTCGATGGCCTTTTGCGCCTCTTCCGTAGCGGTAGTTTGGGCGGCCTTCCCAATCTCGGAGATTTCGTGGGTTGCGGATTCCTGGGTCGTTCTGATTGACGCTGCTGCCTGGTTCTTGACCTCTTCGGTGTTCTTCCACAGGAATGCGGCGGCAATGCTGAGGATGATTGTGATGGCGAGAATAGAGTACTTTACGAGTTTGTCGAAGTAGGCGATAAGACGGTCGTATTCGGTCTTGGATGGTTGTTCTGGCTGTGGCAGTGCGGGCTGCGTTCTGGTGGGCTGCACCGGCGCAGGTCTTTCTGGGGAGGGCTGGGCTAGGTCATCCATTTTCAGTTTCTCCGTTTAAATCGGGGGCAACGTATCTATCTTAATACCAGCGTCCAGAGTTCATCTGTGTTTTTCGGGGTGGGTGCGCGTGCCCGAGGCGACAACCGGACTCAGGAGGAGAATCCACTTAAGCGTGTATAGAAGAAGCGATCGTGCTCAAGGTTGACAGGGTAGTGGCACGCGGGGATAGTGCGAGGCAGGCGGGAATCGAAGAGAAAAGCGGGTTCCTCACCCCATTAAAAAGCGAATGGGGTTCGGAATGACATACTTTGGGGTTTTGCGCTAAACGAACGATGTTCGGATGACATGGTTGGGAGGTTCGTGGGAAGAGATCGGGGCGAGGAATGAAGTGGGTCTGGAGGTTTGCCGTGGTGAAATTACTGCTCAAGAAGATTAGGGGATTGCTGGAGAGGGCGCGGAAATGGAACGCGCATGAGGATGGCGCGTCCGACCGGGTGGGTTATACGAGCGCGCCGTTTTGGAGGCCGTGGCGGGATTTTTGAGGGGGCCTTAATAAAAACGAAGACCAATCCAATGAGTCGTATTTGTCTCAACGAGCGAGGTAGTGTTTAAGTGTTGCCACGGTCCCTCGACTACGCAGCCCGACGCGCCCAACTACGGCGCGAAGGAAAAAGTCGGGCTGGCTTCGCTCGGGATGACAGAAAAGAGGCGGCGCACCCCAAGAGCGGCCCGCCTCGGAAGTCGGGTCCTACATAAGAGAGAAGAGGCGAAGAGCACAGCGAGGAATCGCTGTGCTGCGGAAAGGAATGCGGATGAACCTCTCACGTATTTTGCTGGCGGCGGTTGGCGGGTTCGTGGCGTATTTTGTGATTGGGGGTGTCGCGTTTGGCGTGATGCCGTGGTTGAGGAACGAGTTCTTGAAATATCCTGCGGTGTACCGGACGCAGGAGGGAATCAAAAGCGTTATGCCGGCGGGAATGGCGTTCATGTTCGTGGCGATGGTGGTGCTTGCGGTGATTTACTCGATGATGTACCGGGGAGGTTCGGGGATGGTGGAAGGCGCGCGGTTTGGGGCACTGATTGGGGTGTTTGCGATTTGTTCTTTTGTGATGCACAACTACGTGAACCTGAACATCGGGCTGAAGCTGACAATTGAGCAGGGGATCGCCTACTTTGTGGAATGGGCCGTGGTGGGGATTGCGATCGGGCTGATCTACCGCCCGGCGCACTGAGAATGTCGGAGCCAAAGCTCCGACCCCTGAAGAGCACAGCGAGGAATCGTTGTACCACGAGTAAGAAGAGGGAAGCCCAAGAGGCCGCCGCAGCGGCGGAGGGCTGGCATAAAAGCCAGCGCTACATGGGGGAATGAAGAGAGGGCGGAGCGAGCGGAGCCACCCATTCCTTCGTCAGGGCAAGCTTGAAAGTGGCCGCTACGTTGATTCGTTAGCGAGTTGGTGAGGTCGAGGTTTTGTCGACAACGACTGAGCCGGATTTCATTACCCAGCGGACGTTGTGGATGGCGACGTCGATGTTGGAGAGTGGGTCGCCTTCGACGGCGACGAGGTCGGCGAAATAGCCGGGGGCTACGGCGCCGAGTTCGGTGGGCTTGCCGAGGAGTTCGGCGGCGTTGGTGGTCGCGGTGCGCAGGGCTTGCTCGGGAGTCA
>WNFR01004512.1_pt1 | contig 14302 bp, 12 predicted proteins | sample 5400221 | NCBI WGS metagenome assembly WNFR01 (sample SAMN13153357, study PRJNA577476) | soil metagenome | isolation source: 40 cm soil under Madrone tree | place: USA:California | collected 2016-06-14 | reverse complement strand
ACTTCGTTTATGCGGCGCAAGTCTTCGGCTGTGAGCTTCACGTTTAGCGCTCCGACATTTTCTTCCAGGTTTTTTCTGCGTCGCGTGCCCGGAATCGGAACAATGTCTTCGCCCTGCGCGAGAACCCAGGCGAGCGCCAGTTGTGACGGAGTGCAGCTCTTTTGTTTGGCGAGCTCTTCAACTTTGGCGACGAGATCGAGGTTCTTTTGGAAGTTGTCTCCCTGAAAGCGGTTGACGGTGCGCCGGAAATCGTCAGGCGCGAAGTCTTCGAAGCGCTTGATCTGGCCGGTTAGGAAGCCGCGGCCTAGCGGACTGTAAGCCACGAATCCGATGCCGAGTTCGCGGCACGTGGGGAGAATTCCGGACTCAGGGTCGCGGCTCCAGAGGGAGTACTCCGTCTGCAAGGCGGTGATAGGATGAACTTTCGCCGCCCGCCGCAGAGTTTTCTCGCTGGCTTCCGACAATCCGATGTAGCGGATTTTGCCTTCGCGCACCAGCTGGGCCATGGCGCCGACGGTGTCTTCAATCGGAGTATTGGGATCGACGCGATGCTGGTAGTAAAGATCGATCACATCGATGCCCAAACGTTTGAGGCTCGCTTCGCAGGCCTGGCGCACGTACTCGGGACTGCCATTCACGCCGCGCGCATTAGGATTGTTGGGATCGCGAACAATGCCGAACTTGGTGGCGATCACCAGCTTGTCGCGCTTACCGCGAATGGCTCGTCCGACAAGCTCTTCATTCTTGTGCGGACCATAGACGTCGGCTGTGTCGAAAAAAGTGATGCCGAGTTCGATCGCACGATGAATGGTGGCGATGGATTCAGCTTCGTTGCTCGGTCCGTAGAACTCTGACATTCCCATGCAGCCGAGTCCGAGTGCGGAAACTGTGAGGCCGCTGCGGCCAAGTTGTCGGGATTGCATATGCTGGCTCCTGGAGTAATTTTACGAATTATAGATGTCGCGGGCGCAGCCTCGGATACAGAGTAATCCGCAGAACGCTCTAAGCGTCCGGTCTAAGTGACGATGATGAGGTGATCGGCACGAGGCAACACTTCGCCGATTTCGGCTGCTGGAACTCCGGCATTAGCGAGCGCCCGCATAAGGTTTCCAACCGCTTCGGGAGCGGCTGAGACAAGAAGGCCTCCGGCGGTTTGGGGATCGAAGAGGATCGTCTTTATTTCTTCCGGAAGGGCATTTGCGTACTGCACAACGCACTCGGCGAATTCGCGGTTGGCTTTGAGGCCGGCGGGTATGTGGCCGGCACGGACGCATTCCAGTGCGCCTTCGAGCAGTGGGACGCGGGCGGAATCCAGGCGTACCGATACGTTGTCGGACGCGAGAAGCATTTCCCTGAGATGGCCGATTAAGCCGAAGCCGGTGATGTCGGTGAGGGCACTAACAGGAAAGCCGTCGTTGGTTGCGGAGCTCTGCTCCGCAGGACGGGCGTGGACGGCCGTCCCTACGTGGTTTGAGGTGATTACTTCAGCGGCGGTTTTGTTGAGAGTGGTCATGGAAGCGGCTGCGGCGTCGATCCAGGACTGTTTTGCTACGCCCTTCTTGATTGCGGTGGAGATCACTCCAGTGCCGATGGCTTTGGTTAAGATCAGGCGGTCACCGGGTTGGGCGCCACCGTTTTTCACGACTCTTGCCGGGTCAACGATTCCTGTTACTGAGTAGCCGAATTTGGTTTCATCATCGCGGATACTGTGGCCGCCGATGATGGTGCAGTTTGCCTCGACCATTTTCGAAAGGCCGCCCGCGAGAATCTGTTCGAGAATTTCCAGATCACCTTTTTCTGGGAAACAGACCAGTGCGAGGGACGTTAGCGGACGTCCGCCCATCGCATAGATGTCACTCAATGAATTTGTTGCCGCGATCTGGCCGAAGGTGAACGGGTCGTCAACAATGGGCGTGAAGAAATCGACAGTCTGGACCAGCGCCGTGTCAGGCGCAATTTGATACACGCCTGCGTCGTCGGCGTGATCGAAGCCGACAAGAACATTCGGGTCGTGTTGCCGGGCTAATTTCCCAAGCACTTTGTCCAGCGCCGCCGGACTAAGCTTGGACGCTCAACCCGCGGCTTTGACCGTCTCCGTGAGGCGGACGGTTTTCGTTTCTGGCATGAGAACATTGTAGAGGAGTACTACGGCTTCAGGCTTTAATGTGCAAGCCTTGCATAACAGTCATCAGTGCCTCTCGCCAGAGCGGCGCTCTCTTTCCAGGTGGCCCTTGAAGGCGATTACGGTGAGAAGTGCTCCGAGGGCCATTCCCAGCATGACTAGCCCGAGCGCAAGCGCGGGATTCACGGCTCCGAGCCTAGACGAGGGAGGTATGTGGAAAAGACTCGCGAGAGATTTGTTACGAAATTGGAACAGGCGTGAATTTCATCGTAAAACCTTTCACACCTCAGCACAGCGATAAAATCGTGCGGGTCGATGGGGGTGTGCTGCAACGCTATCACTTACAAATACTTGCGCCAAAAAGCGCAGGATGATCGGGGCTCCTTCCCTGATCATCCCTGTCCCTCCCGGTTAGAAGGGGGTGTTACTGTGGCAAGAATAGCGTGCGGAGATTGCAGGATTATGTAGCTGCGATGAAATGTTCGTAAATGCTGTTGAACTTCCGGGTGCCCGTGCCAAACTGCTGGACTGTTAATATTTCATGAACCGTCTTTCAATCACGACAGTGAGGGGGAGGAGGATGGCCCGCAAGCTCGACGAGTCGCGTCGCCTACAAACTCGCGCGGAAAAGTTGATTCCTGGTGGAGTTAATTCTCCGGTGCGCGCATTTAAGGCGGTTGAATGCGAGGCTCCCTTCATTGTTCGCGGCCAGGGCCCACGCGTCTGGGACGCCGATGGTAACGAATACATCGATTATGTTGGCTCATGGGGCCCGCTGATCCTTGGCCATGCCGACCCGGGAGTGCTTGACGCCATTCTCAGCGCCGCTGTGAATGGCACCAGCTTTGGCGCGTCCACTCCGGCGGAAGCGGATCTTGCTGAGCTGGTGGTCGAAGCATTCCCGCACGTGCAGAAAGTCCGCTTCGTCAGCTCGGGTACGGAGGCGACGATGTCGGCGATCCGCCTGGCTCGCGCCTACACGAAACGCAAATACATAATCAAATTTGAAGGCTGCTATCACGGACATGCAGACGCTCTGCTGGTGAAGGCTGGCTCGGGCGTGGCGACGCTTGGCATTCCAGGGTCTGCGGGCGTGCTCGAAGAAGTTTCGCAGTTCACGATCGCGCTTCCATTCAATGATCCCGAAGCTCTGGAGCAGGCGTTCAGCAAGTTTCGCCACCAGATTGCTTGCGTGATTGTCGAACCGGTAGTCGGCAACATGGGTTGCGTTCCCGCGAATGGCGGATATCTCGCGAACCTGCGCACGATCACCCAACGCGAAAACACAGTGCTGATTTTCGACGAAGTCATGACCGGGTTTCGCCTGGCTTACGGCGGCGCGCAAGAGCTTTACGGAATTCAGCCAGATCTCACCACGTTTGGGAAAATCATCGGAGGTGGATTGCCGGTCGGCGCCTATGGCGGGCGGTCAGAAATCATGGATTTGGTTGCGCCACTCGGCCCTATGTATCAGGCCGGAACGCTCTCGGGAAATCCACTAGCGATGGCTGCCGGAGTTGCCCAACTGAAGCTATTGCGTGATAAGAAGACCGAGATCTATCCGAAGCTGGAAGCTCTGAGCGCGAAACTGGTTGAAGGCGTGGCGGCTGCGGCGAAAAAAGCGGGCGTACAACTTGTATTCAACCGCGTGGGATCCATGTTCACGTGGTTCTTCACCGCCGATCCCGTCACCGATTGGGATTCGGCCTCGAAATCAGATACTGCCGCTTTTGGCCGTTTCTTCCGCAGCATGCTTGATGCTGGAATTTACCTGCCGCCCTCGCAATTCGAGGCCGCATTCCTCAGCGCAGCCCATACTGAGCAAGATGTGCAGAAGACGATCGCAATGGCGAAACAGGCCTTTGCCGGCGTAAAGGCATAGCCGCACCTTCGTAATCAGCATGTAGCCGATGGGTCTAAGCGTGCATCATAGTACAATCAGGCCAATCAACAGATGAGCCAGAGGACCCATACGCGCGCGGTGACGCTGTCCCGTAGTGTCTGCTCGGTTCTATGTATTCTGTTGGTTTTAGTGACCGGATTCGTGGCAGCGGTGCATTCGCACCCAACTGCTTCGCGGACTTCTGAGCACTCGTGCTCAGTCTGTGCTCTGGCGCATGCTGGCGCAGTTCCTATTACGTTTGGCGCGCCTGGGCCGATTTTTGCCAGTTCTGCGTTGCATGCAGCCGCGGCCGCCTCACTGCATTCGCTCCTCGCGGTTTCTTCCCTCTACATTCGTCCTCCGCCTGTGGTCTAACGCTCGCAGCCAAAAACTTTCTTTCATTCGGGCGTTCGAAACCCACTTATTTTGGAGGATTCATGCTGGCTTCTTATAAAAGCTCGCTTCGTGCGGCTTTTCTGATCATTTCGTGTTTGGCGCTGGGTCTCAGCGCGAATGCGCAGTCCGGCGGAAGTTCTACATCTGTCGTTGGTACCGTAACTGACCCCTCGGGTGCAGTCGTGCCCAACGCGGTCGTGGAGATCCACAATCCCGTTAGCGGCTATGCGCGTACTGCGACTACGGACTCTTCGGGGCGCTTTGCGATTCCTAACGTGCCTTTCAACCCTTATCATCTGAGAGCCACTAGTCAAGGATTTGCGGCGCACTCTCAGGACATCGATGTGCGCTCGGTAGTCCCCGTTACGGTGAATGTTGCTCTCAAACTTCAAAGCTCGGAGACAGTGACGGTTGAAGCAGGTGGAGCGGAAGATCTGTTGGAGAACGACCCCACGTTCCATACCGATGTGGACAAGAACTTGTTCGATAAGCTACCCCTCGAGAGCCAGTCGTCATCCCTGAGTTCGCTGGTAACCTTGGCCACGCCGGGAATTTCGGCTGATTCCAACGGTCTGTTCCATGGCCTGGGCGATCACGCGGAGAACTCGTTTTCGGTAGACGGGCAGCCTATCACTGACCAGCAGAGTAAGGTCTTTTCAAACCAGGTTCCTCTTGATGCAGTGCAGTCGCTGGAGGTGATTGATGGCGCGCCTCCTGCCGAGTACGGCGAAAAGGCCAGTGTAGTTATCAATGTGACTACGCGCTCGGGCCAGGGTCTTACAACGCCCCACGGATCGGTCGTCGCCTCTTATGGCAGTTTCGGAACCTCTAGCGGCGGGTTCAACCTCGGCTATGGCGGACAGAAGTGGGGAAATTACATCTCGGCGAGCGGATTGAATAGCGGCCGCTTCCTCGACCCGCCCGAATTCACCGTAATGCACGCGAAGGGCAACGAAGAGAACATCTTTGACCGTCTGGATTTTCAACTCAGCAACGCCGATTCGCTGCACTTGAATCTGGGTTTCACCCGCTCCTGGTTCCAGACGCCTAATTCCTTCGATCAACAAAACGCGACGGCATGGAATGGCCTTGTGGCAAGCAACAATGGCCTCGATCCCAATGGAAACGTCGTGGGCCCAACCGACCAGCGAGCGCAGATTACGACCTTCAACATCGCACCGTCGTGGACGCGACTCATCAATAACAGCACTGTGTTCACGCTGGGCGCGTTCGTGCGGCGCGATCACTTTGACTATTACCCAAGCGGCAATCCATTCGCCGATCTTGCGCCTGCCCTACAGCAAGAGACGCTGACGCAGGACCGCAAGTTGACCAATGCCGGCATTCGCTCGGACATCTCCTACGTGAAGGGTATCCACAATGTGAAGGCGGGTGTCACCTATCAGCAGACTCTTCTCGATGAAAACAACCGCTTCGGTATTGTGGATCCGACATTCCTCGACGGACTCACAGACGCGAATGGGAACACATGTGTGGATTCCACTGGAAACCCTATCGCTGCTCCTTGCACAACTCTGGCGCCGTACGACCTGACGCGAGGGGGAACCCTGTTTCCATTTAACGGCCACACCGACGTTAAGCTGCTGTCGCTTTACGTGCAGGACGCGATCACGAAGGGAAACTGGTCCCTAAACTTGGGACTGCGTGGCGATATTTATAATGGCCTAACTTCGCACAAAGAAGCTGAGCCCCGCGTCGGCATTGCATACAACGTGAAGAAGACCAACACCGTGCTTCGCGCTTCGTACGCGCGTGTGCTGGAAACGCCATTCAATGAAAACCTGGTGCTTTCAAGCACGGGCTGCGCCGACCCCGTGCTGAATCCGCTCCTGGTTTGTTCAACCAATGCCGTTACGCCCTTCAGTCCCGGGTGGAGGAATGAATTTCATGCCGGTCTGCAGCAGGCGGCAGGGCGTTACCTGGTCTTTTCTGGCGAATACATCTGGAAATATACACACAATGCTTACGATTTTGGTGTGTTCGGATCGACCCCACTCACGTTCCCGATTGAATGGCACAACTCGAAGATCCCCGGGTTTGCTGGACGCGTGAGCGTTCCAAACTACCATGGGTTTGCGGCGCTGTTCGTTTTCTCAAGCGTGGCGGCGCGTTTTTTCAACCCGCAGCTTGGAGGAGCAGGGGCCGTTCCTCCCGGTACCGGGAACACCGGAATCTCGGCCTTCCGCATTGATCACGACGAGAGGTTTAATCAAACTACGCATTTGCAGTATCAGCTAGGAAAGCGCGGACCATGGCTCGGGTTCAACTGGCGGTATGACAGTGGACTGGTGGCGGGCGCAGTACCATTCGCCGGATCTTCAGATCCTAACCGCCCAGATTTTCAGGTCGATTTAAGCGGGCTGACACCTGATCAACAATTCCAGGCGGGCCTGTTTTGCGGTGGTGCGCGCGCAACCCCAACTACGCCGTTGCCTTCGCCATGCCCGGGCAATCAGTTCGGGTCCACTCTCGTAAGCATTCCGGCGCCTGGAACAGAAAATGACGATAGCAAGCCGCCACGAGTTGCTGCGCGTCATCTCTTCGACATCTCGTTGGGACATGACAACCTGTTCAATGGCGACAGGTACAAGTGGAGCCTTCAGCTCACTGCCATCAACATAACCAACAAAGTTGCGCTCTATAACTTCCTCTCAACCTTTACCGGAACTCACTACGTGACGCCACGAGCGTTGACGGTGCAGGTGGGATTCAACTTCTGACCGTGTGGGGCGGACGCCCTCGTCCGCCCTGCTCTATGATCTTAGGCGACGATTTGCGCATCACACAACTGAAGATCCAATGCGGATAAAGCGTAAAACCCTGGCGATTGCACTGCTTCTCTCGGTGGTGGCCACGTTCTCGGGCGCAACCACATTGCAGGTGCTCGTTGAGAGCCAGTCGCCGGCGGGATGTCACGGGCATGGACGTCCGACTCGTTCGCCTGAACCACAAAGCCATCTGTGCTGCGAAGCCGGTCACCAAACTGCCATTCTGCAGAGCTCCGTATGTGTCGGGGACTCCGCCAATTTTGTTTCGCGAATCCCAGATTTTTTAAAGCTCCTCAGTACGCAAGACTGTGTCTTAAATTTTTCCAGCGGTATGGTTTTCCTCGGAAGTCCGCCAGCCAATCCCCAGTTGCGCGTTTAGAAACTTCCATACGCCACCACTGCTGAGCTTTGCCACAACAGGCAGGCTCGGCGACCAACACCTTCACAGCACATTCGGAGGAGTGGAGTGCGGAATTTCCCTTTGTATTTGAGCGTGGCTCTGTTCTTGTGCTGCAGCTCTGCAGCGCAGGATTCGAATCACACCATGAACATGCCTGGCATGAGCGGGATGGGGCCAGACGACATGAACATAAAGCCCGCGTTGCTGATTGAAGCGCTGGAGCAGCACGCGATCTCAGGAACGGACGTGGAGCCGAACTCCACCCCGCTTGAAATGCTAATGCGCAAGGAAGGTAGTTGGACGCTTATGTTTCATGGGGCAGTTTTCCTGAATGAACTCCAGCAGACCGGGCCGCGCGGCGCAGACAAATTCTTTTCCACAAATTGGTTTATGCCGATGGCGCAACGAAACCTGGGAAAAGGAACTTTAACGCTGCGAGCCATGCTGAGCCTTGATCCCGCGACTATTTCAAACCGGCGCTATCCGGAGCTGTTTCAACAAGGCGAGACTGCCTTCGGACGACCGATCGTCGATGGCCAGCATCCGCACGACTTCTTCATGGAGTTGGCTGCGCTTTACGATTACAAGCTGAACGAAAGAACACTGCTGTCGCTCTACGTTGCTCCCATGGGTGACCCGGCTTTTGGACCGCCCGCGTATCCTCATAGAAGCTCCGCCTCAGAAGATCCCATTGCTCCGCTCGGTCATCATCTCGAGGACTCCACGCACATTGCCAGCGACGTGGTCACGGTTGGTATCACGCATCGGAATTTCCGCTTGGAGGCCTCAGGATTTCACGGGCGTGAACCGGACGAGTATCGCTGGGACATTGACTCAGGAAAAGTCGACTCCTGGTCAACGCGCTTCACGTTCAATCCACGACAAAATTGGAGCTTTCAATATTCGATAACGCAGCTCCACAGTCCTGAAGCGCTCGCTCCATTTGAAGACATTCGCCGCATGACTGCTTCGCTGATGTACAACCGGCCGATCCATAATGGCAACTGGGCTTCCATGATTTTGTGGGGCCGCAATCAGAGCCTGCAGGATGGAAACGTGGGAAACGCGTATTTGGCAGAGTCCACGCTACGTTTTCTGAATCGGAACCATGTCTGGGCACGAATGGAAAATGCCGATCGCACAAACGAACTATTGTTGGGCGAGAATCCTTTGCCAGCTGGTTTTATTGAGCGGTACCTTACACGTGTGCAAGCCTACACGGCGGGATATGACCGTGAATTTGGGCATATTCCGCATATCTCACCGGCATTGGGTGCCCAGGTGATGTGGTACGGAGTTCCCAATGCCTTGAAGCGGACCTACGGGTCCCATCCGGTTGGGCTGGCGGTTTTCTTGCGTATGCGAGTCAGATGAACAGTGTGGGTCGGACATTCCTGTCCGACGCTTTTGATTTTGATTTTCTGTTGGTCAAGAACAAAGTCAAAATCGTCGAACAGGAATGTCCCACCCACACAATCGATCTAGGCCGCTTGCCCGCTCTTCACGGGTTCTGGGTCTTTCGTTCGTGCCCAGGTGTACTGGATCCGGTGAACGACTGTAATCGTCGAGAGCACAGCGATGACCCACAACACCGGCGCCATGCGATTGAACAGCGCGCCGATGATGACTAGAACCAGGCGCTCTGGGCGTTCCATGAAACCAACTCGGCAGGAGCCGATCAGAGATTCAGCTCGCGCCCGGCTGTAGCTGACCATAATCGCGCTGACAATCACGTAGGCCGTCAGCACAACATAGAAGAAACGGTCGCCGCGAGCGTAGAAGACAAGCAATCCAAAAAACTGCGAAGCATCGCTATAGCGGTCGACTACCGAATCGAAAAACGCGCCAAACCGGGTGACGCGGTTCTGAGCACGCGCCACTTCTCCATCTACTAGGTCAAAGAATCCGGAGCCGATGATAATTAGTCCGGCGTAGAAGAACATGCGCTGCTGATTTTCCGCGGTTGCGTATCCGAAGAAGAACGCTGCCCAGGCGTTCACCACCAACCCCATAAAGGTCAGCACATTAGGATTGATTCGGGTGAGAGCCAGCCAACGGACAATTGTCCTAAGCAGAACGGCGCATGCCCGGCCGAACGCACTTGTCCATGTCATAGCTCTCTCAATCGAAGCTACAGGCGAGACGCCTATAGCTTCACAACAAAGGTTCGTGAATGCACGGGCGTCCCCGCCCGTGCTCAGGACTTAACCCGCAGCAGCCCCATCATGAATCGTACTGAGGCTCAGTATTTCCAACTCGCGGTTGCCATTCGGAGTGACAACACTCGCCGTGTCCCCTACTTTCTTATTCAGCAGGGCCCGGCCTATCGGCGAAGTAGTAGAGATTTTGCCAGCCGCTACGTCCGATTCCTCGCTGGTCACGATGTTGTACTCGATTTCTTCGTTCTTGGTGTTGTCGTAAACCTTGACCGTGGAGCCCAGGCCAACTCTGTCCTTGGGAATGTTGTTCATGTTAACCATGGAAAGATCGGCGAGCCGCTTCCCGAGCTGCCGCACGCGGGCCTTTACAAACTCCTGCCGCTGTTTGGCCATGTGATACTCGGCATTCTCGCTGAGATCCCCAAGGGCGGCGGCCTTCTTAATCTCTTTTGGCAGCTCGTGCACAAGCTCGTGCTCGAGCGTATTGATTTCTTCCTGCAGTTTTCGACGGATATGCTCAGTCATTCTTGCCGAATTATAAACCTTGGGCCGAGGCGAACCCCTCAGGTGTGTCCCAGAATGGGAGTCCCAGAGGTCCGTTCTTTCTCCCGAGTAGCCGGTGTTTTCTAAGTTACTGAAAACATTAGCGCACCCTGAGTGCAAATTGGTGATTTAGCGCTGAGTAGGATAGAATTACAAATGTCTTCTCGCGGCGTGGGCTGTTCTTCATTTATGAGCAGCAATGGTGACGGTCATTTCAACATCGGGGATCGGGTGGTTTACCCGAATCACGGCGTAGGAATTGTTGAGCAAATCGGCAGTCGCACTCTCGGCCAGCAGGTTGAGAAGTACTATCTCCTCAATATCAAATCCAGCAACCTGAAGGTCACGATCCCATTCCACAGCGTGGGAGCGGTGGGCCTGCGGCGCGTGGTCAGGAATGGCGAGATCCAGAAAATTCTCGACTACCTGGCGGATGGGAATGGCGAAAGCGCTGCGGACTGGAAAGACCGATTCAAAGAAAACTCCGATCGCATGCGGACCGGATCTCTGCTTGAGGTTGCGGCCGTCCTGAAAAGTCTGCTGGTTCTGAGGGAATCCAAAAGCCTTTCTTTCCGCGAGAAGAAAATGCTGGAGCGCGCCCGTTATCTGCTGGTCAGTGAACTTGCGCTCGCACGGAACTGCGAAGAGGCAAACATCGAAGTTCTCCTGACCAAGTCCCTCGAAAAGATGCATCTCAAGTTTCCCGAAGCCGGGGAATTCGAAGCCTAGACGCTATTTACGAATTCTGCCGATTCCCATTAACCCCGTGTCTGCGGAGAGTCCGAGCCCAACCAGACCCCAAAAGGTTTCAGCGACTCGACATGGTCGCAGACAATCTTCATTCCAGCCGTAATCGGCACCGCTAGAACCAAGCCGGCCGCGCCCCACAGCCATGCCCACACTAGCAACGCAATCGTGAGTGCTAACGGGTTCAGCCGCAATCGGCCACCGAGGAATTTGGGATAGAGCACATTGAGCGAGACTATGTGCAGCGTAAACACGCTGAGCGCGATCCAGGTCACCTTGGGCCAGCTCAGGTGGCCAATCCCGACAAAGAATGGCGGCAGCAGAGCTAGTATCACGCCCAGATAGGGAACCAGGCTGAGAAAGCCGCTGGCGAATCCAGCGAAATAGAAGAAGGGAATCCCGAGAAAACCGAATACAACCGTGCTTATGCCTCCAATCAGCAGACCTATCAGCAGATTGCCCACAATAAAACTGCGCACCATGCGGGAGATCTGGCCCAGTGTGCTGTACGCTTCATGCCGGCTCTCGAGAGGGAACAGCCCCACCGTCGCAGCGCGCGCATGGTCTTGCCACGTCAGCATGAAAAACGCGAGGAATGGAATGAATGAGGCGGATAGAACCACTTCCGTGACCGAGCCGAAACCGTGGCTCAGCAGGTCGGTCCAGTTTGTGGTTTCGTGGACTTTGACCGCGCCCTTTTCCTGCGCGGGGGCTAGGACCTCCAGGTTGTGGGCCTTGCTCGTGATCTGCGAAACCTTTTGACGAATCTGGCCTGAGTAATTGGGCAGCTCTGACAGTAGATTGGAAGCTTGGTTGATCCCGTAATAGCCCGCTCCGGCTAAAGCGGCCATCAGAAGCCCGACCGAAAGTGCCGCGGCGAGCCATCGCGGCAAGAGCAACTGGGTAAAAAGATCGGCGAGCGGTGCCAGAATAAATGCAAGCAGTGCTGAAACCAGGATGGTGAACAGCGTTTCTTCGCCGAAATAGCAGATAGCGAGAATCGCGCCTATGCCGACGGCCTGCAGTGCCCAATCCTTGCGCCTCGGATGCGCGCGAGCGACCGCGACTTCAGGCGGTGGCAGATTTGGCTGTGCGGGCTGGTCCGGCGGGCGTCTATCTCCGATGTTGGCTACTGATTGCGCCATATAATCGCAGAATGCATTCGGACAGCGGCTCTCGAAATGAACTGAGGCCGAGAGTCTTGGGCTTAGATGTCGGTTCAAGAACCATCGGCATGGCGGTTTCTGACCCGCTGGGGATTACTGCGCAGGGTCTGCCGACGATTCGCCGCAAGAACAAGCGTCAGGATTTTGAGCAACTTGCCGCGGTAATCGGCGAGTACCAGGTTTCAGAAATCGTCGTCGGATACCCTTTGCGCCTGAGCGGAATTGAAGGAACTCAGTCGGAGAAAATGCAGCTTTTTGCGGAGGAGCTACGAAAGAAATTCGGGCTGCCGGTGCACTTGTGGGATGAGCGGCTCACGTCGAGCCAAGCCAATCGCGTGCTGCGCGACGCCGAGCTCTCGATCAAAAAACGCGGCGAAGCGGTGGACCGCATGGCAGCAATCCTGATCCTGCAGAATTGGATGGAGGCCAGAGACGCGGGTCATAGCGCCTAGGAGATTGGTTCGTTGCATTACAGTCTCGTGGAAGAGCGGAACGTCTTTGCCAGACTATGCGGAAAGTTTCGTTTCCACAACAACCAGATCACCCCAGAGACCAGCGCCCAAAGCAAAGTTGCTCCCGTGATGATTGCGGGAAGGCTGTGGCCTGGCAGAAACTTCCAAACAAAGATTGCAAAAGCAATTAATCCAGTGCTGGCCACTGCGGCCCCTGCGCAATCCGCTCCCGCTGCTTGTCTGCTTCGATACTTTCCCTGCAAACCTTTTTCTTCTTTGCGCTCACGCTCGTGTTTTTCAACCAGAGTGCTGCTGGCCGCCAGAATCGCAGGGAATGCCAGGAACAATCCTCCGAAGCTGGGACTGATTTTCTTCGCAATCAAAGCGGAGCCCGCAGTGACTAGCCCTCCCAGCACAAATCGCACCAGGTACTCGTACCATTTCGCGCGCTTGGGACCTGACGTGCTCAAACTGACGATCATGGAGAAGAACAGCGTGCGCTAACCGAGTATTACTGACCATAAACCCACGGCTACTGCCAGCCACAGAACCAGACACGAAAGCGATACCCATAGGGCGGGGAGTTTGAATTTAAGCAACAAATAACTGACGACCGAGGCATAAACAAAGAGCGCCGCGGCGCCGATAATCATGGAACGCGCTTCCGTCGCGGCAGTGAGCTTTGACTGCGTCAGCGCGGTGAGGACGAGCGATGCCAATGCCACGGAAGGTGCGGCGCCGAACAATCCAGCAAATGTTTTTGGTTTGAAGAGGTCCGAGATTAGCGAGAACAGCGAGACAACAAAACCGCCGATTATGAACCTGATTACGAGGTCCTGCAAATCATCGACCTCCTGAGTACGCAGCTACGCTGATTTTGCTCGCTTGATGGTGCTGTCGAGTAAACGCGTGGCCTGCTTGGGCCCTTTGACTCCCAGCACCTTGAATTTCTCTCCACTCTGCTTGTGATAATTGACGAAAAATTCTCCCAGTTCCTTCAAGATCGTTGGATTCATGTCTGAGATGTCTTTTAAGTCCGAATGGGCGTGGCTGTGGTTCGGGACCGCCAGCAGACGGTCGTTTCGTTCCTTTTTCCCTTCGACCTCTTGTTCACCTTCAATTACGCCAATGAGACGGGACTCAACCACGCAACCGGGAAATACAGGCGCATCCATCAGCAGCAAGACGTCAGCCGGATCACCATCTTCGGCCTGCGAAGAAGGAACAAAACCAAAATCGTACGGGAACGCCATTCCGTCCGGAAGCACGCGATTCAATCTGAATGACCGCAAGTCGGAATCAAATTTGTATTTGTTCCGAGAGCCTTTTGGAGTCTCAATCACCACATGGATGGTTGAATTGTCTTCGTTATTGAACGGCCTCAGGGTGGTCGGAGCGGCAATGGTGTTTTTCAGCTTTTTCGACATGGCGCTTTTCAGTCCGCGAGACTCAGATGTGCCCTCTGGTTTGAGCGGTTGCCAGCGCAATAGGCGGCATCAGCTGGTGCGCAAGCGCTGAACGGCCGGTTACTGTGCTCCAGTGCTACTCCTTTGGTAAACCAGCTTCCATTCAGCATTCCTCTAAACTACTAGACAAGTGCGAAAAGTTATCGCAATCACGTTCATGCTGGTACTGGCATTGGTCGG
>WNFR01013451.1_pt1 | contig 14303 bp, 8 predicted proteins | sample 5400221 | NCBI WGS metagenome assembly WNFR01 (sample SAMN13153357, study PRJNA577476) | soil metagenome | isolation source: 40 cm soil under Madrone tree | place: USA:California | collected 2016-06-14 | reverse complement strand
TCCTTCTTCGCCTCCCCGGCGGCCTCCGGTTTGGCGCCCTTTTCCTTGGCGGCAACAACTTGTTGTAGTGTGATACGCCCCATGGCAGGAGATTCGCAGACGACGACTTGCCTGAGGTGGCCAATAAACCTCAAAGGTTCGCCGCCCGAGGAAAGGTTGTTCAGGATGTTTAATCGCTCGGTCGGATCGTTGTTGTCATCCGGATCCAGCTTGGGATAAATGTCCGGCCAATATTTCTCCGTGAGCCCGCGGACGACGGCCAGACCGTCGCGCAACCCGTCCAGGCCTCCCAATTCCAGCAACGACACGGTCAAAATCACTCCCGCCGCAAGGTGCTTCGATTGTCCCAGCACCTCTATCGCGGCGTCCCGCACTTCCTTCCATTCCGGCTCCTCGGCCGGGCTGAACTGGGTCTCGGCCTTGCCGCGAGCAATTGTCTCGAGGTTCTGGAACGAAGGATGGTAAGTGAAATCTTCCCCGCAAGGTTTGTCGTCGGAAACGGGTTTAAGCAAATCGTCAACGTTGATCATAGCAGTTGGTTCCTGTTTTGGATGGTTTGGTTCGCATGCAACATTTCTCGCCCGCAATCTTTCCTGCCCACCGCGCTTTCTTCCGCCGCGCTTTTCACTGCCCCGTCAGCACGCAGCGAAAACCGCAGCTGGACATTTGGGTGTCCGGGGGGGACGTCCGATCGTAGTTGGGGCTGTTGAACGCTCCGCCCTTCAGCAGCTTTTCATCTCCGGATCCCCCGTCGAGGCACCACTCCCAAACGTTGCCCAGCACGTCAAATAATCCGAATTTGTTTGAAGGCCCGGATTGCCCTACCAAGGCGGGCGATCCCTTAAAGGTCACACCCCGTCCCGGCAGATCTTCGAACTTCTGTCCTCCGAGGAAGTCCTTCCACTGCTTTTCCGTCGGCAAACTGTAAGCTTTGCCAGCCGGCAACTCGCTTCGCTCCAACTCCGTCAACTTGCGGCAGAATTCATTTGCCTCTTTCCAGCCAACCCGCTCCACAGGCTGGCGATCATTCACCGATTTGCTTGGGTTGCTTCCCATAACCTTCTGATATTCCGCCTGGGTCACTTCAAATTTGCCTACCCAAATGCCTGAAGGCAATGAAACCAGCACCATCCCTATGCTATTGGTCAACTCTCCGCTCGTTCCCACCGCGAACCACCCGCCGGTGCCCGCGGTTTTCGCATCGGTGCTGCCGGGCGAAGTCACCGCTGCCAATTGAATTTTCGCGTTGGCTTGTTCCTCGATTTTCTTCTTCGCCTCCTCGGCCATTTTCCTTTGCTCCTGCAATTCCTTCTGGGCGGTGGCTTCTTTTTCCTTCTCGATCCGGGAGGCTTCGGCCATCTGGCGTTCCTTTTCCTTCGCCGCAGCTTCAGCTTCGGCCTTTAGTTTCGCCGCCGCGGCGAGCCCTTCCGCCTGTCTTTTTTCCGCCTTCAAACGAGCCGCCTCGGCTTCCGCCTCCATTCTCGCCTTGGCTTTCGCCGCTTCAGCTTTTGCCGACTGATCGACTGCTACGGTGGGAGAGGCGGCTACGGGTGCGGATGCCGCGGCTTTAGCAGCACCGTCCGTTTTCGCTTCCGGTGCGTTTGCCGTTGCCTGCTGCTTGCCTCCTTTAGGCAACAGAATCATCGCTGCCACTGCGCCAATCATCACGATGACCCCAACGCCAAGCCATTTTCGCCAACCGCTTTTGGAGGGCGCGGCAGCAGCCACCGCTGGCGCGGCAGCCGGTTGCAGATCAGCGGCCTTCGTCTCGCCACGTTGAAAGCCCTCGAGGAAAGCTATCGCCTTCGCACGAAAGGCCTCGTCCAATTTATAAGGCACTTCGCTCGCCATCGGCACGGCCTTGGGCGAGGCCCGCAGGCAAAAGAATTCCTGGGACTCCGGTTCCCCCACCGTCACGTCCAGCCAACTCGCCTCGAGCGGCAGTGTCAACAGCAAGGGCACAGACCCGTCAATCTGTGTCAGAAAAAACCGCGTCCAAAAAAGCAATGCCTGCTCCGGGCTTTCCGCAGAGGCTGGCACTCGAATCTGCTGCCCTCGCAACGCCGCCGGGTTCCCCCGATTGAAGCTGCCCGAGGCGAATGTGCCCAACTGGCTTTGAATCTGGTAGAGCACGCGTAAAAAGCCATCCGATTTACCGTCGCCGCCCAGCTGGGGAATCTTATGCAGGGCCTCGGGCGTAACCGGAGCATATTCCCCGCGACCATCGGTGGACTGGATCGCTTCGCGCAAAGCTGCCCGTTTGCGGTTCAACAACGAGCGCACCTCTTCTGCCGAGGTGGTCATGAGGCAACCCTGCTCCAGTTCCGACAATGCTGGAAGCGCTTGCTTTAATGCCCAGCCGAGGGTGACGCCTATGAAGTGCGCGCATACGACCATCGGGTAACGCTTGCGGCCCTTGCCATCGCTCGAAGACCACAGACGCCCGATGAGAATCCGCCCGGAACGCTGCCACACGAACAGATGTTTGAACGCGGCCAACTGCTGCTCTGGATCGAGCTTTTCCCAGGCGCCGGAATCGATCTGTCCGCCAATGCCATTTACGTAAAGCAACGTCTTGGCAAAATTCAGACTCTCGGTCTCGAGACCCAGATCCTCCACGTGGTCGTCCCAACCCGGATGTTTGCCAAACGCCGCCAGTCCGACGTACCGGCCGCTGGCGCCAAATCGGCGAGGATCTTCGAGCAGGAATTTTTTGAAAAAGTCGCTCATCGCGCGTCGCGTGTCATTCCTTGCGGAATTATTTCGCAGCCCATTTGTCCAACTCAGGCAGCGCCCGCTCGAATTTGAGCTTCAATCTCACCGAACCGGTGGCGCCTGGCGCTCCCACCGGCAGCTCCACGTGCCATAGCTTCGGATCTGCTTTGCTCCGCTCGCCTTGGTACTTGTGGATCAGCCACAGCGGCCCCCAATCTCCTGTCGAAATCGCGAAAGTCGGAGAATTGGCCTCGTTCGCGTTCTTGATCAGACGCAACTCGAGCTTCTGCTGTACCGCCGGATCGCCGATTCTCTGGTCAGTATCCGATTCAGTGCGGATGCTTTCAGTCGTGGTGCCGTCGGCTATCAACTTCATATCGCGCCAGGTCCCTCGCCACTCATCCTTTGACCGGGTCGCGTCGGTCGTTCCAGCCAGGCTGATCGTGCAAGTACCCAGAATCCCCTCATCGCCGAGTAATCCATTGGCTACCGCCTGTTGACTCTCGACGTTTGTAATAAACGTTTTCCACTCCGGCAGGTCGCGCAGTCCATATCTCTGAAACACCGGTGACATCAGGTCATCCGAGATGTATTTCAACTGCTTGCCCGCAGCCATGAACTTGTCGACCGTAGTGGCTCCGTTCAAATCACGCGTCAGCGGAAATCCGCTTTCCGCCAACTGCTTCCTGGCTTCCGCCAAATAAGATGAAAAGAATGTATCACTGACGGCCTTCTCCGCTCGCTTAAGTTGATACGCCACCACGCGGTTTGCTTCAGTCGTCAATTTACCCGTGTACGCTGCCGCCTCCGATCGCACCGTTCCCATCCCTTCCTTAATTACTTTCTCCAACTGCTCGCCCTTTAAACCGACCAGTTTGGCCCCTGCGAACGGTGCCTCGCCTGCCAATTTCTCCGCCCGAGCGTATAAATCCGCTCGCGTAACGAAGGATTTCCCGGCCAGGCATGTCTCGTCCAGCAATTGGAACTCCTTCACGTCACCGCTCTCGAGCAATTGCGCCATTCGATTGCTCAAGGAGGACTGCACATTATCCAACCGGATTTTGATATCCTTGAATAAAGGATAATCCTTGTTCCCGGCCAGGGCCGTATCATTGACGTCCCGCACCCGGCCCAAGGCCGCTCCCGCGCTGGTGGCGACTACTGTTCGAAACTTCTGTTGTGCATTGGTCAACGAGACACCGTCCGCAAATAACGGCTGCTTCGACGCTTTCGAGATCTCGTCCTCAAGCGCTTTTCGTGTCCCCTCCACCGCGTGTTCAGCCTCTACAAACTTAGGTTCAACTCCAGCTCCCGCCGCTGCAAACATGGCGCGCTCGGTGTCGGCGTAAGTTTTTGTCAGCGTGCGCAGCGATGAAATCTGGTTCCAATCGGAGAGATAGCTCGAGATGCCATTGGTGGCGCTGCGCACGAACATTTCCAGTCCAGCGTTAATACCTGTATTTACTGCCAGCGTGTTCGTGCCGCCGCGGCCACCACTGAACCATCGGGGCGGCCAGGACCCCTTCGCGGTGTCGTTGGTCGAGTAAGTCCATGCCATTACCTCCACAAGATTTGTGTCCAGCGGCACGTCCGCCCCCGCAATGTAGTTCTCAAATACACCCAGGAATCTCCGTGCTCCGTCCGGGCTCAATTCCCCTTTATTCGTGCCGGTTCCGCGTGAAAGAATGTCCGACTCGAGCTGAATCAAGGCGGCCAACGCGTCCGGTTGCCGCTGCATTGAGCCAGGGTCGGCATCATCATGCGACATCTTCTGCCGCGATCCTTCAATGAGTGGCTTCACTACTCCAGCCTCGAAAACAATTCGCTGCGCCTTGCGGCTGTTCTGATTGTATTTATCAGCCAGTCCCGGAAACATCAGGTTCTTCTTCAACGGCCGCTCCGTTAAATCCCGGAGCTTCGCGTGAAATTCGCCCAGCGGCACCAACTTGTTGTCAACCTTGACCGAATTGGTGGAAATAGTAGATGCAAACGAACCGTCGCCCCGTATGGGAACGATCGATTGTTTCCAATATTTGTTGTCCCAACCGGCTGAAGACACGACCTGCCAATAGTCGCCCTGGTCTTTCACACTGCTGCGCAGATTGCCCATAGCAAACCATGCGAATGCCGAGAATAAGGCCAAACCGACAAAGCCCGCCCCATACAAAGCGATCTGCTGGCCGCGCAACATCGTCTTGGTGTTGCTCGCTCGCGTGACCAAACCCTTTTCCCGAAAAACCTTCTCCAGAAATAGGTCGCGCAGAAAATAGGCCCGTTCCCGTTCCCAGACTTTTCCCTCGGGCAACTCGTCCACCCCCACACCAATAGCTTCAGCCAGTTCGGCATCCAGCGCTGCTCCTTCGCGCATGGCGGATGACAAATATATGCCGCGCAGAAACAACGGCTTGGCCGACCATTCGCCCGCGATGAAGATCGTCTCCAAATAACGGCGCAGGCGTGAGCTCAAGAGTTCGAGGCTGTGCGGCAGAGCAAAGAGTGAATCCACCTCATCGGTGCGACGCCCATCACTGCTCTCCGGCACAGGATCACGAAGCAACCCCAACCGGCGCCGACGCAGCCTGGCCGCCACTTGATCGAGGTGCTTGTCCACCAACTCAGGTTTGAACGGCGCATCCAGAGGATCTGGATTGGACCAGCCCATCATCTGATGCTGGAGTTGGGGATCGGTCAGCCCGTCGAAGAATTCGCGGAACCCATTTATCTTATCGCACTTGGTGACGACGATGAAAACCGGAAATCGCACATCCAGCACGCGCTGAATCACATCGAGCTGCTGCGCGATTTTGCCGGCCTTCTTCTGAATCGCGTCCGCCGAATCCTTGATCAGGCTGTCTGAGGGAATCACCAGGAACAGGCCATTTATCGGGCAGTTTGGGCGGTTCTTCTTGAGCAGGGTCAGGAACTCCCTCCATTCGCTCGTATCACCCGGCTTGACGTCCTCGAACATCAAACGCCCGGCAGTGTCCAGCAGGACGGCGTGGTTGGTGAACCACCAATTCATATTGATCGTCCCCCCTACGCCTTGAAACTCGTCCTGCATTCCAGGCGGAAACCCCACGTTGCTGTGACGAACCGCTTCGGTTTTGCCCGACCCCGGCTCGCCCACAATGACATACCACGGCAGTTTGTAGAGGTCCTTGCCTCGGGATTTGTAAGCCTCGACTCCCGACTGGAATTTTTTCCGCATGTCGTCCAGGCGAGCGCGTTGGCCGGGATCTTTTAGGTCCCGGGGTGTCACCGAACTGTGTTGCGAGATTTCGCCTCCGAACTGCTGGTTCTGTTGTTTTTGGGTCCAGGCTTTCCACGCGTAGTAGCCGCCCGTGATGATCGCCATGAGAACCAATGCTATAATCAGAAAAGTCTTTGTACTCTGATCGAGCTTGGCGTACTTGAAGATAACCATCACTCCCACGAACACCCCGAAGTACATCAATGAAACCCGGATCGGCTTGGGTATACTGCCCAAAATGCCCGCCGTCCCCGTGAGCTGCTTTAAAATTCGTAAAAGTTGTTCCATAGTCTCTGCCTATTTCGACTGGTCAGCCGCAAGGTCCTGTTTCAGCACTTCTTCGATTGAATTGTTAAGATTTTTCGAGGATTGCCGATACATCACGAAATACGAAATCAGCACCGCCAGCGTGAAGCCCAGAAAAATCATCGCCACCAGCTCCATCCGGCTGCCGGGCGGCACGATCAGGTTCCGCGTATCCGCCCCCTCATAGGTTTCCGGACAAATCCTCGCGTTCTGATCGGCTTCGATCAGGTGCCGGATTCTCGGCGCGATGCTTAACATCGTTTTTCGCAAAAATTCGGGTTGCTTAAAATAAATCCCCGTGAATCCAAGACCGATGCAAGTGTAGAATACCGCCAACCGTTCGGCGGCATCCTCGCCGCTCTCTTTCAACGTCTCGTCAAGCAGGTCAAAAAACTTCTCGTCCCCCGCCAATTCCTGCCGGTCATAGGCCAGCCGGTTCTGGTTCCAATCCGCGGCGAACGGCAAAGTGCTCTCCGAAATCATGGAATCCGCGAAAAAGATTAGCGGCAATTCGATCTTACGTGCCTGTTGCGAAAGGCGCAGGTCCGTTGCGGCTTTCGACATCATGTCCTCGATCAGCGCTTTGGTCTCCGAGCGGGCCACCGTGTAGTCCAAATTCGCCCCGCGCACCGCCACGGCCGGGGCCGCCGTCGAGGCCGCTTCGCGGCTCAAGGCTACAAACGTGGTCGTGTCGCCCGCCCCTGCTTTCGCCGCCGTCCCCCGGCGAGCGATACGGTTGAGCCGGCAGATGTACTGAAATAATGGTTCGGTTAGTTCTTGCAGTGTCATGGCTTGTTGGTGCCCGCAGGCACGGTCATATAAAGTGTGAAACTGGCGTCCGACCAGTCAATCTCTCCCCCTGTCCAGCGTATCGCCGCCGTTTTTTCCGCCTGGATTTGCTGCCACATGCGCGCGCTGTTGGTCCGTTCCAAACGGAAGTAGTGCAGATCCGCGGCCGCAGGAAGTTCCAACGGCGCATGGCGCTCTTCTTTCAGCTCGATTCCGCGGATGGCCCGTGTCGCCAGGCTCTGCGGCATCAGCTTGAACTTGTCCCCGTCCTCGACATAGCGCGCCAGGCCCGTGGGGTCGAGCTTGGTTTTGATTCCAAGGAAGTAGGCGTTCGGTTGCGAAAAATGTTCCGGCGAAAAATTTGCCGTGAGCAGCCCGCCCACGTCTTTAAACGCCAGTTTCAGGAAGCTCGGCGCAACGGCGCCTCTCAAGAACGAACGTATTTTATTCGACAGCTCGCGAAAGCACAAAAACTGATTATCGTGGCGGTAGGCTGAGCTCTCGAATTCGTCCCGATCCGGGTGCAGGGCCGCCAGTTCTCCCAGCAGTTCCCGCAGTTCGATGTAAAGCTGAAAGGGCGACACCACGGGCGCCTGGATTAGCGATGGCAACCGCGCGCTGAATCGATTGAGGGTTTGCAAACGAATCAACTGCTCGAATTGAACGCCCCGCATTGTGTCGATGCTAAACCCGCCACGGGTCACCTGCACGACCAACTCCTTGCGGCTCGCCTCAACCTGGCTTACCAGGTCGCGCACTATTTCGCGCAGCACCAGCGAGCCGTTTAACACCATGCATGGCGGCACATACTCCGGATCCTCCTTGGGCAGGCCCACATCCTCACCCGTCGCGCGCACGATCCTCAAAAGCGGCAGCACTTCCATATCCGAGGTGTCCTCGTGCTCGAACATCAGTCGTGAATTGATTTTCCGAACCTGTACCGGCTTCGGATTCTCGCCCGTGTTCTCATCGTGACACTCGATTTCCCCGACGCGATAAAGCAGCTTTACCCTTGTATCGGAATCATGCGCTCTGCCAGAGCGGAACGCCCAGGGAAATCGTGAACGTGCCCGCCCCCTTGGAAAAAGGTTGGGCGATATCAAGCGACGGAAGCTCCGCCGAAGCCGGATAATTCACCTCCAGGCCGCTCGGCATGATCACACGCAGCTTGTCAAACCGGATGCGTTTGTTCTCCAGTTCATCCCGCGAAAGCCGCGCCTCGATTACGCCGTACGGATACGGCCACGCTAGCCGCCGGTCGGATGCGATCTCGTCCTCGATGCTCTTCTGCATCCGCTGCAAATGGTGCGGCTGCAGAAACAGCCCTTCCTGCCAGTGAATTTTCATCGACATGGTGGTCTAGGTCAGCCGGCAACCCGGCCTAAAATTAAATTTTCCGCCGCCTTCGCGATCGCTTCCTGAATTTCATGCTCGATCGCCGGCTCGGACGCGTGTTCCTTCGACTGCTGGATGAATTTTCGCCAGCACGCCACCTCAAGGCCTTCGTTCCACTTCTTTTCCATCTTCCCCCAATCCTCAATCACCTCGGGCGACAAGCGGGTGATATATTTCTTCGCATACGATGAACCCGCCCGGCCTACAGCTCCCAACAATCCGGCAATCAAACGCCGGGTCTTCTCAACCGTCTGCGTGAGTTGCGCTGTGGAAACCTCGGCGTCCCCCGAGAGGTAGGCTCCGGCGAGACGGTTTAATTCCGTTTCCTTGCGGATAGCCGACTTTGGAGCCACTTGCTTCCAGAGCGCCCAAGCCAACTGATCGAGCGTCAGCGCCAGATCGGCGGTGATCACCAGCAGTTTTACCGCCCGCTGCAGCTGAAGGGGCTTGCCGGGCGCCAGGCCCAGCTTTTTTTGCAACTCGGGCGGAATCTCCAGAAAAGCGTCCGCCGATTCCTTGATGCTCAGCCCGACTGCCTGCAATTGGCCGGCAAACGCCGCGCGCGCCTCTGGCGAAAGCGTTGGCGCCAACTCCACCAACCGCGCCACCAGTTCCTCGGGCGTCAAGGGAGCAGTGCCGAATTTTGTATCGCTGCTCGCTGCGGTCCGAACGCCTTCCCAGTCCGGAAATCGTTCCTTGAGCGAATCCAGAAAAAGGCTTCTTTTGGTAGGCGAGACTGGTTTCAGCGCGCGCTCGATCTCCTCGATAATATATCCTTGCCGGACCGAAGAGGGATCGTCCGCAAAATTGGCTTGAATCAGTCGCAGGCGCGACGACAGCCCGCTGGCCCACAACGACTCTTCCGAAAGATGCGAATCCATAGGGTCTAACTAAAAGATCGGTTCAAAATTCTCGCGTACAATGCCAACTCGCCAAATAATATTCCGCTCTTCGCCTACTTCAATCCAACCCTATCGGAAAGTCAATACGGAAGCAGAAATCAGCAGTAAATCGCATCTGAAATAGTTTCCCGCTCGTCTCGCCTAATCCCCCGCGAAAGCGGGTCCCTCATCCTCCTCATGCTCGTCGTCGTCCTCGTAATCGGTCTTCTCGCCCTCTAAAAGCTCGGTCACGAATCGCGATTCCAGGCGCGTCTGAACCAGCCGCTCTTAATCAAAAGCTCAACAACACCCCGGCATGGACGCGGGAATTGTCCGCATTGATCTCCTTTTTTGTGAGTGGAAATCCGTAGTCGAACCGGAGGGAGAAATGGCGGCTCACCGTATATCGAAAGCCCACACCGGCTGAGTACAATGTTTTGTTCGGATCTTTGCCATCGGCTGAACTGGGATCTACCAGCCGGACCGCTCCATAATCGAAGAAACCGAGGATCTGAAGCTGATCCTGGAAACCCAGCAACCCAAGCGGAAAAGGTGGCGTTCTCAATTCGTTGTTAATGATCCAGCCATTGTCACCGACGACCACCCGCTCATCGTAGCCACGAATCGTGTTGAAACCGCCCAATGCCAGTTCCTCGCTGGGAAGCAACCGTTCGCTGGCAATTTGGCCCCATCCTCTTAATACCCAGGAGAAATCGTACGGAAGGCGCGTGATTCTCTCCGCGTTCAACCGCCCGTAAAAGTATTCGGATTTTGAATCCGCCCGCAATCTTGAGAAATTAGTGTCGTTGTTTCCTTCGGTCAGGCCGCCCGGGCTGTAGTAGCCCTCCAAGCCAAAGGAGGTTTTTCCGTAGCGATCAGGCGCAGCCCCGCTGTAGCTCACGGCAAATTGCGCGATATCCGTGTCGGAATTCTGCAGCACGTTCGTCCCGCCGGACAACAGGTTGTTGTTGCTTCGCTTGAAATCAAACCCCGCGGACACTTCGTGCCGGTACTTACCGAGGTCACTGAGGGGAACTGAGTAACGGCCGCTGGCTTGCCAACTGTGACCGTCAGCGGTGGTGCCACCAGGGAATTTCGCTTTGGCGTCCACGTACGACCCATAAATCATCAGTGTGTGCCGCCAGGGCAAAGGAGCCAGATAACTCGCCGAATGCGCCCGAAGCAGGTCAAAACTGGTGTCCGTCGCGTATTGATAATTGAACTGATGATCCAACCCGAAGGCGTTGCCCCAGTTGAAGCCGGTCAGCAATCGATCCTCACCCGTAAAACGTGTACCGCTGTCTTCATAGCCGAAATAGGGCCGGAACGGCACGCGATCCACCACCTGCAACTCCACATCCGTGAGCCCCAGACTTTTGCCAGGCTTGAAGGCGACATCCACCTGACGAAAAGGATTACCATTGAGCCAGTTGAGGTCCTCCGTCAGCTTAAGGGAATCAACCGGTGCCGCAGGCCGCAACCGGACATTCTTCAAAATAAACTGGTCCGTGAACCACTTGTGCCCTTCGTTCTTGACCGTTACCTGGCCCACTTTCCCTTCCAAAAACCAAAGTTGTATCACCCCACTCTCGATGTTCTGTTCCGGTACGAGAATCACATCCACCAAAAGTTTCCCGCGTTCGCGACAATATAGAATAATCTGGTCTTCCAAGTCGCGGATCGCGTTCTCGGTGAGGAGCCTTCCGAGAAACGGCTGGACCACCCTAGTGAAGCTGGGTCTGTTTAAAAAGGGGATGTCCTTCACCTGCAAACCAGTGACGGAAACGCCCGACTCCTGAACCTCCTCGCGCGCCTTAACGATCACAATGCCCGTTATGGCAAGCGTCGGCTTGTCCGCGATGATTGGTTTATCTCCCGCTGGATTCGGTCGGGGAGATTTCGGGTGCTCGGTAGCCGGCGTCGGGACAGCCGGATGCTCGACCGGCTTCGGAGTCACAGAGGATGGAGCCAGGGCATCTGGCACCTGTGCCCATCCGTATAACACTGATGCCGCCAAACCGATCGCTACCAGCGACAAGTTCTTCATTCTCGATTCCTTTCTTCTGATTATTAGAAACGCGGGCCGCAAGGGTAAAGATGCTTAGTTAACCCGCGTTTCCTGGTGGTTTCGAATAAATTTCCCTATTTAGGGGATTGCGGTCCGGTCGTGCTGCCCACTGCCGCAATTCGACCGCTGGTCCATTTGGACTGGTCCTCGAGTACGTATAGCTTTTCTTCAGCCGGCGGGAAAGGCAACAGCAGCCACAAAGTCCCGATTGAGCCCGCAGGCAAAATCTGGGCGGCTTCTTCCGTTGAAACACTCGCGCCGCTAAAGCTGGTAGTATCGAGCTTGGGAGCAGGGATCGTGACCGCTGAAAGCCCGGCGACCTGCGAGGCAAGAATCGTGATTGTCGTGTTGTTCCCAACCGCTTCGAATGTGTTGACCGTTCCGGGAGTGCTTACCAAATTGAACCCTGTGACTGCGCCGGCGGTTGGGTTACCAACCCGCAGGTCATCTGTGGTTATCTTGTTCAACTCGGTCTGGTCGAAGCTCAGAGCTCCGGGATTTTCCGAGCCCAGGTGACATTGCCATTCTCCGTTGTGACATCCGCAGTAGCAGTACCAATAGTAAGAGGGTCTTGGTCTTCGAAGTAGAAGGGGTTGCCCGTGCCCGCTGTATTTCCTGTTGCCTTGCCGGAAATCGTGCCCACATGATTTGCGAACGAGTAAGGCAGCGGAGAAGGATCGGAGGGGCCTGATGGTGCGGGACCGAGTATCACGGAACCACCATTAGCAATCACCTGCAGGTTGGGCGCAGTAATCCCGCCCGATTGCGTAATCTTCCCGCCAGAGGTTACGCTAAGAGTGCCATCGACTGTTACCGCGGCAATATCGAAGTCCGTTGTGTCAGCTATAGTCACGTCTTGCAAGTTGCCGCCACCGGTCGAGTTGAACGTCACCGGGCCATTGAAGGTATTACCACTCTCATCGAGAATGATCGATTTACCGCCGGCAGTGGCCAGGTGTCCGTGATATCACCTCCCGCTGTCAGTGTGAGGTTTCCCGAAACAGTTGAAGCACCCAGATCGATCCCATTGACATCGGTCAGAGTCACGTTATTCCCGCTCAGAATGGTGACGGCCCCCACAAAATCATCCGCATTATCCAACGTGATGCTGTTCCCGGCTCCGGCCGCCAGCGTCGTAGTTCCAACCACCATCACATTCCCGCTGTCGCTGATGGGTCCATTGGCTGTTGCGTCCAGGTTCCCAGTGACGTTCAACGCGTTAAACGTGGTTGCCCCGCCTGCCGTTGTGTCCAAATTACCATTTACGTTCCCGCCCACGCTCAACCCATTTATGTCGTTCAAGGTCACGTCGTTGCCGCTGACGATATTCACTGAGCCGCCAAAATCGTCGGCGTTATTGAGCGTGATGTTGTTCCCCGCTCCAGCAGCCAGGGTCGTCGCCCCTCCCACTATTATGTTTCCGTTGTCGCTAATCACCCCGTTAGCTGTCGCCGACAGATTACCTGCCACGTTCAACGCGTCAAAGGCAGTCGCTCCGCCAGCCGTCGTCGTCAGGCTCCCGCCCACGCTTCCACCCACCGTCAATCCGTTCACATCGTTCAACGTCACGTTATTGCCGCTGACGATGCTCACCACGCCGACGAAATCATCGGCGTTGTCGAGTGTGATGTCGTTGCCCGCGCCTCCTGCCAGGGTCGTCGTCCCGGCCACCGTCACGTTCCCGCTGTCGCTGATCAGACCGTTGGCCGTTAGGTTCAGGTTCCCAGACACCGTCGAAACACCTAGCGTCAACGCATTGACATCGTTCAAGGTTACGTTGTTACCGCTGACGACGCTCACCGCGCCGCCAAAATCATCCGCGTTGTCCAGCGTGATGTCGTTGCCCGCCCCAGCTGCGATTAAAGTCGTCCCGCCAACCGTCACGTTCCCGCTATCGCTGATCACACCGTTGGCCGTTACGCTCAAGTTTCCAGCGATCGTCGACGCCCCCAACGTCAGTGCATTGACATCGTTTAAGGTCACGTTATTCCCGCTGACAATGCTCACTGCGCCACCAAAATCATCCGCGTTGTCCAGCGTGATGTCATTGCCTGCCCCCGCAGCCAGCGTCGTTATTCCCGCCACCGTTACGTTTCCACTGTCGCCGATAAGACCATTGGCGGTCACATTCAGATTCCCGGAAATAGTCGAAGCCCCCAGCGTCAGCGCATTGACATCGTTCAATGTGACGTTGTTGCCACTGACCACGCTCAGCGTCCCGCCAAAATCGTCCGCATTGTCCAGCGTGATGTCATTACCAGCCCCTGCCGCCAATGTGGTCGTCCCTGCGACCGCTACGTTCCCGACATCGCTGATCAAACCATTGGCCGTTACGTTCAGGTTTCCTGACACTGTCGAAGCGCCCAGCGTCAGGGCATTTACGTCGTTCAAGGTGACGTCGTTCGCGCTGACGATGCTCACGGCGCCAACAAAGTCATCCGCGTTATCCAGCGTGATGTTATTGCCGGCCCCCGCCGCCAGCGTCGTTGTCCCGGCTACCGTCACGTTCCCATTATCGCTGATCAATCCATTGGCGGTTATGCTCAGGTTCCCCGATACCGTCGAAGCCGCCAGCGTCAGCGCGTTCACATCATTCAAGGTCACGTCATTGCCGCTGACGATGCTCACCGCACCGCCAAAATCGTCCGCGTTGTCCAGCGTGATATTGTTGCCGGCCCCTGCGGCCAGTGTCGTCGTCCCGGCAACGGCGACGTTTCCGCTATCACTGATCAAACCGTTCGCTGTGATGCTCAGGTTTCCGCTTACGGTCGAAGCCCCCAACGTTAGAGCATTCACGTCGTTCAAGGTCACATTATTCCCGCTGACGATGCTCACCGCGCCGCCAAAATCATCCGCGTTGTCCAGCGTAATGTTGTTGCCGGCTCCCGCCGCCAGTGTA
>WNFR01014595.1_pt1 | contig 14304 bp, 13 predicted proteins | sample 5400221 | NCBI WGS metagenome assembly WNFR01 (sample SAMN13153357, study PRJNA577476) | soil metagenome | isolation source: 40 cm soil under Madrone tree | place: USA:California | collected 2016-06-14 | reverse complement strand
CCCCCGCACCTTCCAGCACTGAGTCGATCATCTCCTGGCGGTCGATGGCGAGCGAGACAGCCCGACGCACCCGGACGTCGTTGAACGGGGCCCGGTCGGTGCGCATGGAGATGTGCGTCTCCACGTTGGCGACGAACTCCGCGGTCTTGAGATTCGGCCGACGCCGCTGAAGCATGTCCTTGATCTGGACCCAGTCGGTGCGGTTGATGGTGCCGGGGAATTCCCAGCCCAGGTCATAGCGGCCGGCGAGGAACGTGGCGATGCGCGAGGCGTTGTCCTCGTCCACGAGGATCTCGACGCGGTCGATGTACGGAAGGCCGGGCCGGAAATACGCGGGGTGCCGGAGCAGGGTGAGGCCGGCATTCTGACGGTAGCTCTCCAGCATCCAGGGGCCTGTGCCCACGACAGACTCCGCCTTCTTGAGATCGCCGAACTTCTCGACGCATTCCCGGGCCACGATCGGTAGGGAGATCGGGTTGGCGAGCATGTCGAGAAACCACGCGAACGGTTCCTTCAGACTGAACTTGATCGTGTACCGGTCGACGACCTCCACCTTGTCGACCGCGCGGAGCATGTAGGCGCCGGGGTTGCCCTTGACCGTCAGGAAACGCTCGATCGTGTATCGCACGTCCTCGGCGGTCAGCTCGCGGCCGTTGACCGGCGGCTTGTTGTGCCAGCGCACGCCGCGATGGAGCTTGAAGATCCACGTCGCGTCGTTCGGCTGAGACCACGACTCGGCAAGATCGCCTTCGATCGCGAACGTCCCGGGGACGATCGACGGCCCGGCCTTGTGCTTGACAAGGCGGCTGTGGGTGAACGTCAGCGGGATGTGCACACGGTACGCCGTCGTCAGCATCGGGTCGAACAACGGAGGATCCCAGCCACGGATCGTCAGGGTCCCGCCACGTTTTGGCGTCTGAGCGCGTGTGAGTGAGGGCGCCAGCGTCGTTCCCGCGACCGCGAAGCCAGCGAGAGTCAAGAGCTCGCGACGACTCAGACGCATGGAGACCTCCCCATCGCAGCGGATCTGGGGCGCGCCGAGCCTATAGCAACCGTACGGCGAGCGCAATCGGCGCCGTCGCGGTTTGACAGGGTCGGGAGCGGTTCCTACACTAGCGTCCGCCATGGCCTTGGAGGCGCGCGTCCTCGGACTTCAGTGCCTCCGCTGCCAGGCCCGCTTCGAGGAGCCACGCCTGTTCACGGGCTGCCCGCGCGCCCGCTTCGAGGAGCCACGCCTGTTCACGGGCTGCCCGCGCTGCCGTGCGCAGGGCATCGCCGTGAATCTCACCGTCGAATACGATCTCGCCCCGCTCGCCGGCGTGACACCCGAGACGTTCGGCACCGCGGCGCGCGGGCTCTGGCGCTTTCGCCACCTGCTGCCGGTGCGGCCGGCACATCCCGTCTCGCTCGGCGAGGGCGCCACGCCGCTCGTCCACCTCGAGCGCCTCGGCCGGCGGCTTGGCCTCCCGCGGCTCTATGCGAAGGACGAGAGCCAGAACCCGACGTGGTCGTACAAGGACCGGCTCTGCGCGACGGCCGTCACGCATGCCCTCGAGACGGGCGCGCGCGTGATCACCATCTCGTCCACGGGCAACCACGGCGCGTCCACGGCCGCCTACGCCGCGCGGGCCGGCCTGCCGTGCGTCATCTTCACGCTCGCCTCGGTCCCCGAGACGATGAAGACGCTGATGCAGGCGTACGGCGCGGCCGTCGTCGCCTGCCCCACCTCGGAGTCGCGCTGGGAGCTGATGCGCCAGGGTATCGAGCGCTTCGGCTGGTACCCGACGAGCGGCTTCGTGACACCGCCCGTCGGCTCCAACCCGTGGGGCGTCGAGGGCTACAAGACGATCGCGTACGAGATCGCCGAGGATCTCGGCTGGACGGCGCCGGACGTCGTCGTCGTGCCGAGCGCCTATAGCGACGGGCTCTACGGGATCTGGAAGGGATGGACGGAGCTGCAAACGCTCGGCCTCGTGAAGCACGCGCCGCGCATGATCGCCGCCGAACCCTTCGGTCCTCTCGCGCACGCGCTGGAGCGCACGCGCTGGAGCGGGGGCTGCAGGCGCCGGAGCCGGTCGAGGCGGCCGGGCCGTCCGTCGCATTCTCCATCGCCTCACGCTACGGCACCTGGCAGGGTCTCGCCGCGTTGCGCGACTCGGGCGGCGCCGGCGTGCGACTGACCGACGAGGGCGTGCTGGAGGCACAGCGCGCGCTGGCGCGCGAGGAAGGCCTCTACGTCGAGCCCTCGTCGGCGGCGTCACTGACGGCCGTCATGCAGCTCGCCGCGCGCGGGGCGCTCGACGCGGAGCAGACGATCGTCGTCGTGCTCACCTCCGGCGGCCTCAAGGACCCCGGGGCCAGCCGCGCGTGGCTGCCGCCGGTGCCGGCCGCCGCCGGCGACTTCGATCGTCTCCTCACCGTCCTCCGCGAGGCCTATGGACTGGCGCTGGACCGATAGCCTCGGCGTCGCGCTGAGCGGCCACGACCATCCCGGCCGTACCACTGACCTGGCCCGCGCCGCCGAGCGCGCGGGCCTCGGCAGCCTCTGGATCATCGAGGACTACTTCGATCCCGGCGCCTACGCCCTGGCCGGAGCGGCGGCCGCGGTCACCGAGCGCATCGTGATCGGCCTCGGTGTCGTCAACCCGTACACGCGCCACCCCGCGCTCGTCGCCATGGAGACGGCGGCGCTGGCCGGAGTCGCGCCCGGTCGCATCGTCCTCGGCATGGGCAGCAGCAACCGGAAATGGATCGAGGAGCAGATGGCGATCCCGTTCAAGACGCCGCTGCGCGGCCTGCGCGAGGGCGTCGAGATCGTCCGCCGACTGCTCGACGGCCAGCGCGTCACCTACGCGGGCGAGGTGTTCGCCGTGCACGACGTGGCGCTCGACGCGCCGCCGCCGGCGCCGGTGCCCATCCTGCTCGGCGTCAAGGGGCCGCGCGCGCTCGCGCTCGCCGCCGAGGTCGCGGACGGCGTCCACTGCTCCGTCCTCGCCTCGCCGGCTCACGTGCGACGCGTCCGCGCCACCACGTCGTCGCGGGCTCGCGCCGACTTCAGAGTCATCGCCTACGTGCTGGTGGCCGTGTCCGACGACCGCGCGCAGGCGCGCGCCTGGGTGCGCCCGCTCATCGCACGCTATCTCGGCGTGCTCCACGGCCAGTCCATCCTGGCGGACGCCGGCCTGGACCGCGCGCGGACCCAGCCGTTTCGCGACGCGCTCATGGCTCGCCGTGCCGCCGCCGATCTCGTCACGGACGACCTGGTGGACACCTTCGCCGTCGCCGGGACGCCGGCCGAATGCCGCGCCGCCCTCGCCCGCTGGGCCGAGGCCGGGCTCGACGCCGTGGTGGCGGTGGTGCCCGACACGACCGACATCGTGCGCCAGCTGGAGCGGCTGGGCCGCGAGCTCGCACCTGCCTGGAAGACGCTGCGATGCCGTTGAGGTTCGGCGTCCACATCCCGACGTGCATCGAGGGCATGATGTACCCCGTGCCGTTCGCGAGACCTCACGATATCCTGCCGGTCGCCCTCCTGGCCGAGCGGCTCGGCTTCGACTCGGTATGGGGCAACGACCACATGACCACCCAGCGCTACGTGCAGCGCGAGTGGCCCGAGCCGCCGAACTTCTACGAGCCGCTCATCACGTTCACGTACGTGGCCGCGCGCACCGAGCGGATCCGCCTGGCCACGGGCATCATCGTGCTTCCGATGCGCACCATGCCGGTCCTGGCCAAGCAGGTGGCCACGCTCGATCAGCTCTCCGGCGGTCGCGTGATCCTCGGCGTCGGCACCGGCGCCTACCGCGAGGAGTACGAGGCGTTGCACCCCGACGCCCGGGACGCGCGCCGGGGCGACATCGTCGACGAGGGTATGCGCGCGCTGCGGCTGCTCTTCACCGAGCGCAAGGCCACGTTCCGCGGCACGCACGTGCGCTTCCAGGACGTCGAGTGTTTCCCCAAGCCCCGCCAGACGCCGCTGCCGATGTACGCGGGCGGCAACCACCCCGAGGTCCGTCGTCGCGCCGGCGAGTACGGCGAGGGCTGGATGCCGGCGGTGCTCTCGCCGGAGGAGCTCGCGCGGGGCGTGGAGGACGTGCACCGCGCGGCGGCCAAGGCCGGGCGCGACGGCGCGACCATCGACATCGCACCGCAGTTCGCGTGCTCGATCGGCCGCACGCACGAGGAGGCGGTGACGCGCTTCCACGCCTCGCAGCTCTACCGGCACCTGGAGTCGCTGAAGCGCTCCACGCTGCGCGAGCAGACGGGCGGCTTCGAGCAGCGCAACCTCATCGGCAGCCCGGCAGAGATCTGCGAGCGGATCCGCGTGTACCAGCAGGCGGGCGTCACCACGCTCTCGGGCCTGCTCTTCGTGGCCAACACCGTGCCCGAGATGCAGGAGGCGATCGACCTCTTCGGGCGCGAGGTCATCCCCAACTTCAGGTGAGACGATGGACACCCACCGACGCCAGCGCCTGACCGCCGTGCTCGAGGCCGAGGGCCTCGACGCGCTGGTGGCCACCACGACCGAGAACGTCTACTACGCGAGCGGCCTCCGCTCCATCTCGCACGCGCTCTTCCGCGGCCTCGAGCTGTACGCCGTCTTCACGCGTGGCGGGACCGCGCTGGTCATCCCCTTCATCGACACGACCGGCGTGGCCGCCGACCGGATCGAGGTCGACCACGTCGCCTGCTACGGCAAGTTCTTCTTCGAGTACGCCGACGAGCCCGGCGAGATCGGCCGCAAGATCCGCGAGTGGACGCGGGCGCCCGCGGCGAGCCCCGCCGACGCGCTGGCCGGCGTCCTCGGCGACCTCGGTGTGCTCGGCCGGCGCGTGGGCCTCGACGAGGGCAACCTGTTCGCGCCCACGTGGAAGCGCGTCGAGGAGCGCTTGGCCCCGACGGCGCTCGTCCCCGCCTACCAGATGTTTCGTCAGGCGCGCATGGTCAAGGGACCGGGGGAGGTGGCGGCCCTCGAGCGCGCGGCGCTCGTCGCCGAGGACGGGATCGCCGCGGTGCTGGCCATGCTGAAGCCAGGCGTCACCGAGCGCGAGGCGGCGCGGGCGTACGAGCAGGAGGTGCTGCGCCGGGGCGCGCAGCCGTTCTTCACCGTGGTCACCATCGGCGAGCGCGCGGCCCTCGCCGACGTGTACCCCTCGGACCGCGCGCTCCGTCCGGGCGACCTCGTGCGCTTCGACCTCGGCTGCCTCTGGGGCGCCTATCGCTCGGACATCTCGCGCACGGCGGTGCTGGGCGCGCCCAGCGACAAGCAGGCCCGCTACTACGCGGCGATCCTCGCCGGCGAGCGCGCCGCGATCGCCGCCATGAAGCCCGGCGTGCCGGTGAGCCGGCTGTTCGACCTGGCCGTGCGCGTCACGCGCGAGACTGGACTGCCGCACTATCAGCGACACCACGTCGGCCACGGCATCGGGCTGGAGCCCTACGACCCGCCGACGATCAATGCGACGACGAACACCGCGCTCGAGCCCGGCATGGTGTTCTGCGTCGAGACGCCCTACTACGAGCACGGCTGGGGGGGCGTGCAGGTCGAGGACGCCGTCGAGGTCACGCCGACCGGCGCCCGCACGCTCACCCGCTCCAGCCAGGACCTCGCCGTGGTTGGATAACAGGAGACCCTCATGCGCATGCGAGTCGGTCTGACGCTCGTCGCCCTGCTGCTCGCGGCGCTCTCCGCCGGCGCGTTGTCCGTCGGCGCGCAGGCGCCGCCCATCCGCGTCGGCTTCGCCTCCGCGATGAGCGGCCCCGCCGCGATCACGGGCGAAGGCGTGCGCTGGGGCGCCACGCTGGCCGTCGAGGAGATCAACGCCAAGGGCGGCATCATGGGCCGCAAGCTCGAGGCCTCCTTCGCCGACAACAAGGCGACGCCGGGCGAGGCGGTGAGCGCGGTGCGCAAGCTGGCCGACGTGGACCAGGTGGACGTCATCATCGGTCAGACCCACAGCGGCGCCTGCCTGGGGGCCATGCCGGTCGTGAAGGAGCTCGGCGTGCCGATGGTCATCGAGGCGTGCTCGCATCCGAAGATCCGCGAGCTCAGCGGCAAGGGCGGCAACGAGTGGACGTTCCGTGTCGCGCTCGACGACGAGATCATGGCCTACACCTTCGCGCGGTACATGGCCCGCCAGGGCGTGAAGTCGTCTTCGGTGCTCGCGATGAACAACGACTTCGGCCGCGGCGCCGCCGTCGCCTACGAGGCGGCGTTCAAGAAGGCCGGCGTCACGCTCGTCTCCACCGAGTTTTTCGATCCCGGGCAGCCGGACTATCGCCCCGTGCTCACCCGCCTGAAGCGCGCCAACCCCGAGACGATCCTGGCCGTCATCCTGGCCAGCGACGGCGCGCCGTTCATGCGCCAGTTCCGCGAGCTGGGGCTGACACAGAAGGTGTTCTCGCGCGGCAGCCTCGCCTCCGCCGAGTTCCTCCACCAGGTGCGCGACAACCCGAAGATCGGCGACGGCGTTCGAGGCCGGCTACTGGGTCGTCGGTCTCGATCCCGATTGGGACAAGAAGTGGACCGAGCGCTACAAGGTGCCGCCGCGCATCCACGGCAGCCTGGCCGCCATCACGCTCAAGTGGGCGGTCGTGCCGGCCATCGAGATTGCGCTGAAGAAGCACGGCAAAGCCGATCGCCAGACCATCCGTGCGGCGCTGAAGGAGGTCGACGTCAAGGACTCGCCGCTGGGCCCGATCAAGTTCGACGACCACCACCAGGCCTGGATCAACATGATCCTGATCGAAATGCGCGACGGCCAGCTGCGCATCCTCGAAAAGCTCCAGACGAGCCCGGCGCTGCTCAATTGAACATGGGGGCCCCGAAATGGCCCCCAAACCCCCCGGGTGGCTCGCGCCGCCCCGGCGGAGCCGTGGCGGCTCTCGATGTGCGTGGCGGTTGGAGAGGTGTGACTCGCTCAAAGGCCCTGATCTGATCTACGACATTCTCGAGCAGGTGCTGCAAGGGCTGACGCTCGGGTCCATGTATGCCATGGTGGCCGCGGGGCTGGCACTCATGCTGGGCGTGGCGCGCCTGATCAACTTCGCCCACGGCGAGTTCTTCATGCTCGGCGCCTACGCGTTCTGGCTCGGCTACAGCGAGCTGCGCCTGCCCTACCCCGTTGCCGCGCTCCTGGCGCCGGCGGTCATGGTGGTGTTCGGCGTCGCCTATCAGCGCACCGTGATCCGCGCGATCCTGCCGCGCTCCTGGCACGTGCAGCTGATCGCGACGCTGGCGACCTCGATCGTGTTGACGAACCTCGCCATCATCGTCCTCGGCACCCAGCCCAAGGAGGTGCCCACGGCGCTGTCCGCTCGCGTCCTCGACGTGGGCGGGTTCCGCGTGGCGTGGCAGCGGCTGCTCGTGCTCGTCTCCAGTCTCATCATCTTCTGGGGGCTTCACCACTTTGTCGCGCGCACGCGCACCGGCCGCGCGATGCGCGCGATGTCCCAGAACCGCGAGGCGTGCGCGGTGGTCGGCGTGGACGTCCAGCGCGTGACGATGGTGACGTTCGCGCTCTCGTCGGCCCTGGCCGCGCTCGCGGCCGCGCTCGTCTCGCCGCTCTTCAACATCTTCCCCGACATGGGCACCACGCTGACCCTCAAGGCGTTCGCGGCGGTGGTGGCGGGCGGCTTCGGCTACGTCAACGGCGCGATCGCCGCCAGCTTTCTGATCGGTCTCACGGAGGCGCTGGCCGGCAGCTACGTGTCCTACGCCTACAAGGACGCCATCGCCTTTCTGATCATGATCGCGGTGCTCCTCTGGCGGCCGCAGGGCCTCTTCGGCCGACGGATCGGGATCTGAGGTGCGGCGGGCGGCCACGCTGGTCCTCGCGGCCGCCGTCGTGGCGGCACCGTGGCTGGTGGCGGTGGTGGTGCCGCGCCAGCAGCGCTACCTCCTGCACGTCCTCATCTTCACCGCGCTCTTCGCCACGCTGGCGCTGTCCTACGACCTCGTCGTGGGCCATGTCGGCAGCCTCTCGCTCGCCCATCCCGCGTTCTTCGGCGTCGGCGCCTATGCGGCGGCGATTCTCGCCACGCGCGCCCACTGGCCGTTCCTCGCCGACCTCCTCGCGGCCGCGCTGGCCGCGGCCGTCGTGGCGGCGCTCGTCGGCGTGCCGCTCTTCCGGTTGACCGAGCACGCCTTCGCCGTCGGTACGCTCGGCCTGGCGCTCGTCGCCGGGATCGTCGCGAACAACTGGGTCGAGGTCACGCGCGGGCCGCTCTGCATCACCGGCATCCCGAAGCCCGTCCTCGGCCTGCCCGGCGGACCAATGGTCGCCATCACCACGCTGCCCGGCTACTACTGGCTCGCCCTCGCCGCGCTGGTCGCCGTCGCGCTGCTCTATCGACGCTTGACGACCTTTCGGCTCGGGCGCGCGTTTCACGCCGTGCGCGACAACGAGCCGCTGGCCGGCGCGGCCGGCATCGATCCGCTCAGATACCGCATGCTGGCCTTCACCATCGGGGCCGCCCTCGCCGGCGGCGTCGGCGCGCTGTACGTCCATTACCTCTCCGTCATGTGCCCGGAGGAGATGACCGTCGCCCTCACCGTGAACCTGCTGGTCATCGTCTTCCTCGGCGGGGTCGGCACCCTGCGCGGCGTGCTGGTGGGCGCCGTCCTCTTCACCGCGCTCCCCGAACTCCTCCGATTGGCGCCGACGTGGCGCCTCGTGATCTACGGCGCACTCCTGCTGCTCGTCGTCGTCCGCTCGCCCGAGGGGATCGACAGCCTGCTGCGCCGCGCGACCGGCGCGCGCCCCGCCCGCTGATGGCGCTGCTGGAGATCCGCGGCCTCGTCAAGCGCTTCCTCGGCGTCACGGCCGTCGATCAGGTCGATCTCATCGTCGAGCCGGGCGAGCTGGTGAGCCTCATCGGCCCGAACGGCTCGGGCAAGACCACGCTCTTCAACTGCGTCACCGGCTACCTCGCGGCCGACGGCGGTCGCGTGCTGTTCCGCGGCCGCGACCTGACCAACGTCGCGCCCCATCGCGTGGCGCGCCTGGGGGTCGCGCGCACGTTCCAGCAGGTGAGCGTCTTCCCGCGGCTCAGCGCGCTCGAGAACCTTCTCGTCTTCCTCCAGCAGCACCAGGAGGAGCACCTGCTGGCGCGGCTGCTCCGCACCCCGCGCCTGCAACGACTCGAGGCGGAGGCCGTCGAGCGGGCGCGCCGGCTGCTCGATCTCGTCGGACTGACCGACAAGGCCGACGCCGGCGCCGGCAGCCTCTCCTACGGTCAGCGCAAGCTCCTCGCCTTCGCGGCCGCGCTCATGCCCGACCCCGATCTCCTCCTTCTCGACGAGCCGGCGGCGGCGGTCAACCCCACGATGATCAATCAGATGAAGGACCACATCCTCGCGCTGCATCGGCAGGGCAAGACCGTGCTGCTCGTCGAGCACAACATGGAGGTGGTCATGGACATCTCCCAGCGCGTCGTCGTGCTCGATCACGGCCAGAAGATCGCCGAGGGGTCTCCGGAGGCCATCCGCCGGGACTCGCGCGTCATCGAGGCGTACTTTGGCCGTTGACGGCACCCTGCTCGAGCTGCGGGAGGTCATCGCGGGCTACGAGGAGGTCGAGGTGCTGCGCGGCGTGTCGCTCGCGGTGCGCGCGGGCGAGATCGTCTGCATCATCGGCGCGAATGGCGCCGGCAAATCCACGCTGCTGCGGACCGTGTTCGGCATGGTGCCGCCGCGCGCGGGCGCGATCAGCTTCGCCGGCGAGGACATCGCGCGGCGGTCATCGCTGGAGGTGCTCAGGCGCGGCATCGGCTATGTCCCGCAGGGGCGCTGCAACTTCCCGGCGATGAGCGTCGAGGAGAATCTCGAGATGGGCGCCTACCTGCGCCGCGACGCCCGCGTGCGCGGCGACATCGAGGCGCTGCTGGCGCGTTTCCCGATGCTCGCCACCAAGCGCCGCGAGCCGGCCGGCGCGCTCTCCGGCGGCCAACAGCAGATCCTCGAGATGGCGATCGCGCTGCTGCTGAATCCGCGACTGCTCATGGTCGACGAGCCGTCTCTGGGACTCGACCCGCGCATGGTCGAGATCGTGTTCGACACGCTGCTCGCGATCAACCGCGACGGCACGACCATCCTCATGGTCGAGCAGAACGCGAAGAAGGCGCTGTCCGTATCGCACCGCGGCTTCGTCCTGGAGCTCGGCCGCAACCGCTTCGAGGGCACCGGACGCGAGCTGCTCGACAACCCCGACGTGCGCCAGCACTACCTGGGCGGGTAACGAGATCAGCATCAGAACGGGATTCGAGCGCGTTCAGCAGCATCACCGATGCAAAGGCGAGGTTAGAGTCGAACATGTCTCAGCGCCCTCAGCTCTTCAGAACCGCTTTTCGTGGGTCTCACAATGATCTCTAGGCCGCATGCTTCCTCAGATAGTCGAGACTGCCGGGTAGGTCTCGAATCATGCGAAGGAGCATGTCCATCGACGCCGTCTGAACGTTTCGGCCTGCTTCCCACCGGGAGATCGTGTTGCTACCGAGCCGCAGTAGACGCGCTATCTCCGCTTGAGTCAGACCATAGCGTTCTCGAATGGAGCGAATTTCGTCAGCCGTAAGAAGCCCGTACTTTGCTCGATAGATCTCTAGCGCTCGCTGCCTAAGCCTACGAGCATCATCGAATCGCAACACGACTTCGTGGCATTTCGGACACCTTAGATGCGTTGCGTCCGGAACGCTGATCTCCTCTCCGTTCACAGGAAGCTTAAGCTTGCCCCGCTTCTCCTTCATCGTCACTCCGCACTCGGGGCAGGCACTATCTGACAGCACCACTCCATGTTTGGCCTCCGATACCGGTCGGCTAGTCGTCTTCACGACTTTGCTCCTTTTCCACGTGGCAGGAGATGACAACGCAATCCGTGCGGAGAATCACTTTGAGGTACACGGGAACCCCGCCAACTTCGGGCTTGAAGATGTACATCCACTCGCCTGTCCTCTTCGAACGAAGACGCTCGGCGAATTCGCTTGCGGCGAGGCTCGCAAGTTCATCGCGGGTCAACGTGAAGTGCACTTTCCGCTGAGCCGCGAGCTCGCGGATGCGGGCCAAGACCGCCGGGAACCACCGTGGCGGCATTCACTCTTTGGTGAAATTATGCATTTGGTGATTCTAGGGGGTCAAGGCCATTCGGCACTCCCCGAAACCGGGCATCGCCGCCCAATTCGTCACAACTTAAGCGCGCGCTGTCGTTTTACGAAGCCAAAGCGACGAAGATGACGAGGGTCTCGCGGTCCCCGGCCCCGACGACTCGCTTGGCGAGCGCGTCGATCTCTCTGGCGACCTGCTCGGGCGCCACGTCCTTGGCGTCGAGATACGCCGTGGCCCCGAGATCCATGCCCAGCGCTTGAGCCCGCTCTCCGATGAAGATGCTGCTGTAGAAGATGAACGGCAGGCGCCCCCAGCGCTCGTCGCAATCCTCGGCATCCTGACGTCCGACACGACGGCTTCGACGGCTTGGCCCTGTGTATCCTCCTGAGCGTCCTCGTTTGACACGTCCCGCCCTTTGGCCGACGATGGCCGCCGATCCATGGAGCGTGACGCGGACGTCGTCGTCGTCGGGGCCGGCATCGTCGGCTGCGCCACCGCGTATTTCCTCGCCCGCCGTGGCGCGCGTGTCGTCGTGGTCGAGCGCGGGTTCGTGCCCGGCGAGCAGTCACGAAAGAACTGGGGCTTCGTCCGCCAGCAGGGACGCGATCCGGTCGAGATGCCGCTCGTGATGGAGGCGCACCGCCTCTGGCGCGGCCTGCCGCGCGAGCTGGGCGCCGACATCGAGTGGATCCAGGGCGGCAACCTCGCGCTCGCCGCCGACGACCGCCGCATGGCCCGCTTCGAGGCGTGGCTGCCGGTCGCGCGCGAGTTCGGCCTGGCGACGCGCCTGCTCCGCCCGCGTGACCTCGGCGCCGTCATCCCGGGCCTCGCCGGCGACTGGGTGGGCGGCATGCACACGCCCGGCGACGGCCACGCCGATCCCGAGAAGACCACCGACGCGTTCGCGCGGGCCGCCGTCGCGTACGGTGCGAGCCTCCATCTGGAGTGCGCGGTCCAGGGCGTGAGCACGCGGGCGGGCGCCGTCAGCGGCGTCGTCACGGAGCACGGCGAGATCCGCACGCCGACGGTGGTGTGCGCGGCGGGCGCGTGGTCGGCGCGGCTGGCGCGGACCCTCGGCCTCGACCTCCCGCAGCGCTGGGTTCGTGGCACGGTCGCGCGGACGACGCCCGTGCCGGCCGTGAGCGCGTGCGCGGTCTGGGCCCCCGGCGTGGCGTTCCGCCAGTGTCGCGACGGCAGCTTCACCATCGCCGCCGGCGGCGCTCTCGACCACGACGTCACGCTCGACTCGCTGCGCCAGCTGCGCTTCTTCCTGCCGAACTTCTGGAAGAACAAGGCGCTGTTCCGCTTCCACGTGGGGCGGCCGCTGCTGGCGAGCCTGGCGGCGGCGCTGCCCGGCTCGGCGGCGCGCCGGCGGCCGCTCGTGTGGGACCGCGGTCTCGAGCCGCCGCCGAATCCCGCGAAGGTGCGACGCAGCCTGGCCGAGCTCCAGCGCCTGCTGCCGTCGCTGCCGCCGCTCGGGATCGCGCGGCGCTGGGCGGGCTACATCGACGCCGCGCCTGATCTCGTTCCGGTGCTCGGCGAGGTCCCACGGCTCGGCGGCTTCGTGCTCGCGACCGGCTTCAGCGGTCACGGCTTCGCGATGGGGCCCGTCGCCGGCCGCCTCGTCTCCGAGGTGATTCTGGACGGCAAGCCGTCCCTCGACCTCTCTGCGTTCCGCTTCTCGCGCTTCGCGGAAGGCGTCATCGGCACGCCACGCAACGTCCTGTGAGATCCCGCGCGCGGACCTATGCCATCGCCCTCGACGTCGGCGGCACGTTCACCGACGTCGCGCTGGTGCACGAAGCGAGCGGCCGGCTCTGGGTCACCAAGACGCCGACGACACCGCACGATCCGGCCGACGGATTCATGGCCGGCATCGACAAGGCGTTGCGGCTCGCCGGCGTCGAGGCCGGGTCGTTGCGCCACGTCCTGCACGGAACGACGACCGCCACCAACGCCATCCTGGAAGCCAAGGGCGCGGCCACGGGCCTGCTCACCACCGCCGGCTTCCGTTACGTGCTCGAGATCGGCCGCCACGACATTCCCCGGCGCGCCAACATGTTCGCCTGGGTGAAGCCGGCGCGGCCGGTCCCGCCCGAGCGGATCTTCGAGATCGACGGGCGCATCGCCGTCGACGGCGAAGAGCTGGAGCCCCTCGACGAGACCGCGGTGCGGGTGGCGGCCCGGCGGCTGCGTGAGGCCGCCGTGAACTCGATCGCGGTGTGCTTCCTGCACGGCTACGCCAACGCGGCGCACGAGCGGCGCGCCCGGGCGCTGCTCCGGCAGGAGCACCCGGACTGCGCGGTGTCGCTGTCCAGCGAGGTGCTGCCGGTCTTCCGCGAGTTCGAGCGCTCGATGGGCACCGTGCTCAACGCCTACGTGCAGCCGCTGGTCGGGCGGTACGTCACGCGCCTGGTGGAGCGGCTGCGCCCGCGAGGGATCACGGCGCCGCTGTCGATCATGAAGTCCAACGGCGGCGTCATCGGCGCCGGCATCGTGCGCACGCAGGCGATCCACACGGCGCTCTCGGGACCGGCGGCGGGCGTGATCGGCGCGCGCCGGGTCGGCGAAGCCTCGGGGTTCGCCGACCTGATCTCCGTCGACGTCGGCGGCACGAGCGCGGACGTGTGCCTCGTCCGCGGCGGCGAGGCCGATGTGACCGTCGAGGGTCACGTCGGCGCCTGGCCGCTCCACGTGCCGATGATCGACATCCATACGATCGGCGCCGGCGGCGGCTCCATCGCGCGCGTCAGCGAGGACGGGACGCTGACGGTCGGTCCCGAGAGCGCGGGCGCGCTGCCCGGGCCCGTGTGCTATGGCGCCGGCGGCGAGGAGCCGACGGTCACCGACGCCCACCTCGTGCTCGGGCGCATTCCCTCGCACTTGCTGGGCGGGGAGATCGCGCTCGACGTCGAGCGCGCGCGCCGCGCCATCGAGGAGCGTGTGGCGCGGCGGCTGGGGCTGCCGCCGGCGGCGGCCGCGCAAGGCATCCTCGACATCGTGAACAACAACATGGTCGGAGCCCTCCGGCTCGTGTCCGTCGAGCGGGGCTACGATCCGCGCGACTTCGTGCTGGTGCCGTTCGGCGGCGCCGGCCCCCTGCACGGCGCCGATCTGGCCGCGCTCCTCGCCATGCGCACGGTCGTCGTTCCGCGCCACCCCGGCGTGCTGTCGACGCTGGGCCTGCTCGGCACCGAGGTGCGCAA
>WNFR01004508.1_pt1 | contig 14305 bp, 7 predicted proteins | sample 5400221 | NCBI WGS metagenome assembly WNFR01 (sample SAMN13153357, study PRJNA577476) | soil metagenome | isolation source: 40 cm soil under Madrone tree | place: USA:California | collected 2016-06-14 | reverse complement strand
GACCGCGCCGGAACCGGTCCCCACAAGCCTGGCACCCGGCGCGACGCCCGCGTATAGACCACCTGAGTCCTGTCCGGTACCGCCAACAATGCCGGCACAATGGGTGCCATGTCCCACATTCAAATCTGTGTCAGGCACATTTTCAATAACCAATAATGGAGTGAAACCGGAAAGCGTTTCTGTATCCGTCAAAACCTGTACGTTCTGAATGACCTTATCGCCGAGCTTGAGGTCGTCATGGGTCGCGTCGATACCGGAGTCGTTAATGACAACCGAGAAATCGCCTTTTCCCATAACGGGCAATCCACCGTTCGCTCGGGTTATGGGTTTGTCAGTCTTGAGTTTCTCGATGCCCACAAGTGTTCGGGCCTGGTTGTCAAGAAAGTTTAGTTTGTCGTTGGACCACACCGACCGGACGCTTGGATTGGCCGAAAGTGCACGCACCTGTGCCGCGGTTGCCGGCGTCGCCACCATGCCAAGACGCTGGAGAGTTATTCCTTTGACGATACCGATCGATCTGAGCAGATTAAGGTGCGAATCGGTTAGACCCGAATTCGTGTTGAACGCGACGATGACGACGCCCAGGTCGAGACTATCCGCGGCTCCGTTTAGTTTGGACTGTAACGTCTTACTCAGCGTTGCAGCGGGAACCGCAGTGGCGCCAAAACAGATTATAAACGCGGCGATTAAGACGAGATGGACTCGCCTGGTCATGGTTCTCTCAATCATTGAATTTCGACTCCTCTTTCGGTGTTGGTCTCTCAAACTGTTTATCCTGAAGCTCGATGGCGCACACTGTAATGAATGGGGTTTGAGAAAAACTTGAGGGTCAGGCCCTGGCGCAAACAATGCCTAAGAGGGGCGAAAACCGGCGTTTTTTGGATTGGATGTCAGACTTGAGGAATACTTGAGAAGGCTAAGCCGGCGTCAACTTCAAGTAAAGACCTGCTCGAGCGCAGAGCGTCTAAATTGGTTAAAACACGTTCGCGACGCCAAGGCATATACAGGTTGCGAGCATTGATTGGCCGGGTCGAAGTTAGCAGAGCGTATAGACGGGGAGCGATTCGACAAGGAGTTTGGATTGCTCTATGCGGAGAAACTGGGGAGGCCTGGACTGGCGACGGGGTTGATGGTGGGGCTGCACTATCTGAAGTACCTATGCGATGTCAGCAATGAGAGAGTAGTTGAAGGGTTCATCGGGAATCTGAACTGGCAATTCTTTAAAGTCTATTGCAATCTTTCGTAGTTTCGTTGCTCCTTGTCGCGGTAGATTAGTTTTGGCTTACTGGCCTCTTCGCCTTTTGGCGAATTGAAGTCAATCTCGAAAGAATAGATGTTGCCGCCCTGTTTCTTACGATGCTCGATCTCTTTGTTACGCTGTTCCTCGGCCTGAGCGCGCGCGACGTAGTTCGCCTCAGAAGACTCGCCGTTCAGCCTGACGTCCTGTTCACCGTAATCGATCAGGATGCCACGCTTTTCCGCGGGGTCCATAACGTTGCGGCTGAAGTAAGGCATGAACTTCTGTTTAATCAGCGAGTACGTCGCGACGTCTTCTGGTTGGATGATGACATTCGAGAAATACCAGCGTCTTTCGACTGGATTTTCGCTGCTGGTCGGAATGCCGTCCCGGTGGACCGTCGTTTCGATTTCGACAAAGAGGTATACGGCATTTGGGCGGGGCGTTACCGTTGCTCTTGCTGGTTGTAACAATTGAACCGGCGCGAGGCAAAGAACCAGAGTCGACAGAAATATTATCCGTTTGAAATTCATCTGACTCTCCCTAAAAAAGTTTTGTGAATTCATTGTTCCAGCCGAATCGGCTGTGCCAAACCCATTAAGTATTATTGTCGGTGCACCACTCTTTAAATACTCGATTTAGCCTATTTACCGCGGTCCCGAACCACGTCGCTTAGAAAGCGGATACCCAAAACAAACAAAAAGATGCATATCGCAGGCGACAGCAGCAACAGGGGATGGCTCCGCAGTTGATTTAAATCGGATGCCGCGGTAAGCATGTTGCCCCAGCTCGGCTCCGGCTCCTGGAGCCCGACCCCGAGATAGGACAATGCTGTTTCGGTCAGCAGAAACGCCGGCAATGTCATCAGAAACTGTAGCATTAGCGGTCGCATCGAATTCGGAAGTATATGCCGAAACAATACTCGAGTGTTTGAGGCGCCCATGCTGATCGCAGCAATGACGAACTCGCGGTTGCGTAAAGAAAGCACCTGGCCACGAGTGAGCCTGGCCATTTCCGCCCACCCTGCCAGCACGAAAATTATGATTACCAGCGAAGCAGCGCGAATCGGGGGCAGATTTAAGGGAAAAGCCGCGCGCGCCGCCAAAATCAAAACCAGGATGGGGAGCGCCATCATTGCGTCGGCAATGCGCATCAGGAAACTGTCAAGGACCCTTCCACTATACCCCGCAAGACATCCAATCAATACTCCTAAACTCGCCGCCAGGATGGCTCCGATAGGACTAACGACAAGAGAAAAGCGGGAGGCGGCCAGCAATCGAGAGAAACGGTCGCGTCCGAGTTCGTCTGTGCCAAGCAGATTAATCCGCGGAGGAACATCGCCCTCGCCCGCTTCAACACCGAAGAGGTGAATATTCGTATTGACGATGCCGAACAGCCTGTACGGATTGCCACGAGTCAAAAGCGATATGGGGAATTTCCGAACTGTGTATTCCTCATACCGCCTGGAAAGCGGATCGACCAATTTTGACGCATAAATAAATGGCCGGAAGTGAAAGTTTCCCGCAGTATCACGAAAGTGTAATTTGGATGGTGGCGCTTCGGGTTCTTTTTTCACCTGATCGCGATAGTCATAAGGTGAAAGGAACTGTGAAAAGCAGGCACTGACGGCGAATAGGATTAGGATCGCACACCCGGAAAGCAATTTGAATCGCGAAAATTGCGATTTTTCAAGACCTCTATGGCTCGCTCCATCACCGGTCGAAAAGGAGGCGGTGTTGTCGTCGGCCAGGTCAAGCTGTTCTTTGAGTTGAGTTTCAGTTCCCAAGTGGTCCTGATGTTACAATCCCGGCGAGAGGCTCATCAGCCTTTCAAGGATTCAAGTGTTTTCCATTCTCATTGACGTCCTACCCCTTCACTGCGGTTTCCATAGCTGAAACTGGCTTTCCTGGGAAGGCGGACTTGAATTCGGCCCTGGCACGAATCTGTGGATCAGTAAGTAATAATAAAACGTCGGCAATGAAGTTTCCCGCCAGGACAAATGCCGCGGTAATTAATACCAGCCCCATCAACAACGGAACATCGCGGCTTCTAACGGCCGTAACACAAATTTGTCCCAGTCCGGGCCAGCCGAGCACTGATTCGACGATAACAGAGCCGCTGATCAAGCCGCCAAGTGCATAGCCCGCAATGTTAATCACCGGATTCAGAGAGTTGCGCATTGCATGGTGGAGGAGCAGTCGGGTTTCGCTTAGACCCTTTGCTCTCGCCACGGTAATAAAATCCGCCTGCATTGTTTCCTTCAATCCATCCTGAATCTGCCCCAGAAAAAGTGCAAAAAGTGGCACCGACAAGACAGAACTGGTAACCAGCAGTCGCGTCAGCGATTGAGGTCCACTAATATCCGTGCCGCTCAATGAAAACATGGCAGTCTGCAGTACGATTACAAGGGCGATAAGCGCAATTACAATTCTTGGCAAAGAGGAGGCGACTATCACCAGCCCTGAACTAAGATAATCTAACCAGCCACCCGGCCAACGCGCGGCACCTGTGCCCATCGCAAACGCGGACATAAACGCCAGTGCCAGAGCCGCAACCGCCAACTTTGTCGTAGCAAAGAGTCGCGGTTTAAGAACAGTCCACACAGGAGCGTCGTGGTAGGTCGATTGTCCCATATCTCCGCGAGCAATGTTCCGAAGCCAATTTGCATATCGCAGATACAAAGGCCGATCCAACCCATATGTTTGTCGCAGTCGGACAAGAGTTTGCTGAGATGTGACTGGATTCGAACTCAGTAAAGTCAGCGCGTCGCCCCCGGCCGCAGCGAGCAGCGAAAAAGTAATCGCCGAAACGATCAATAACACGACAATACCCTGTAAAAAACGTGAAACGAGGAATCTTAGCAACGATGGAACCTCTGGCCGGTTCAAAGTGCTCGAGCGGCCTGCTTTTATCTAACATCGAAAAGGGTAACTCGACAAGGGACGAGAGGGGAAACACCTGTTCGTAGACACATGGCAGGATGCAGGTGAAACACGAGACTTCCGCCAATGTGCTTCCTCTTCCGAGCTTTTAGGTACCTCATGGCTCCACGTCCTCGCCGTCGCCTTTCGCTATGTCTTCCCTTTCTGCCGGTTTTTCAACACTTGCCGCACGGGTTGAAAAAGCGTCTGGACAAGAACACCCTAACGTGGTTGAATTCTGTTCAAGAATTAATCAGTCTTTCAGCCCCAAGATAAATCAGCTTTGGTATAGCAGATGGTAAATATCGGCTTCCGTCCCTTCCTGTGTCTGTCAACCCTCCTTTTTCTTTTAAGTTTTCCAGGCTGTCGAACGACACCCGAGTCCAATTCGGCATTCACTGGAAATGAAAAACCGAACGAACGCGTGGCAGGTACGCGTGGCGGTTCAATTACCTATCGTGTCAGCCAGTCAGTGAAAACGTTTAACTATCTTAAGGCAGATAGTGAGGCCAGTGTTCTGGTTACGTTCTATCTTCTTGGGGGACATTTGATCGATTTTGACGGCGAGACGCAGCGCTATGTCCCTGGTCTTGCCGAATCCTGGAAACTGGCCGATGACGCTCGTACGCTGGACATGACTTTGCGCGATGCCCTGCGCTTTTCGGACGGGTACCCTTTAACAGCAGACGATGTGGTATTTACCCTGCGAACAACTTATGACGAGCACACTACTTCTCCGATCTACCAGGGCTCGATTCTCATAGGTGGCAAAAAGATCGAAGCAAAAGCGCTGGACCAGCGCCGCATCCGTTTTGTTTTTCCGGAACCTGTGGCTTCGCCGGAAAATTATATCTCCAATATCTCAGTGCTTCCGCAGCACGTGCTTGAACCGGATGTAAATGCGGGTACGATTGACAAAGACTGGGGAATTGATGCCAACCCTAAAGCTATCGTAACGGCGGGCCCGTTCATTGTGGATTCGGTAAGTTCAGGTGATAAGTTTGTATTGAAACGTAACCCCAACTACTGGAAACACGACGCTGCAGGAACACAGTTACCATACCTCGATTCGATAACGATCGTTTCTGTGCCCGACATGAACAACGCAATTGCTCAATTACAACAGGGCAGTTTGGATATACTTGACCGAGTTCGCCCTTCTGACTTTGTTGCACTTCGAGATAACAAGGGCGCGCTCCGCACATTCGACCTGGGTCCCGGTTTATACACACATCACATTATTTTCAATCTGAACGAAGATGTGCGTACCGGCAAAACGGTCGTTGACCCGATAAAGGCGGCCTGGTTTAACGATCTCAGGTTTAGAAAGGCCGTTGCCTTTGCCATCGACCGCGAGTCAATTGCAAAATCGACTTTACAGGGTCTTGCCACTCCGCTATATGGAATCGTCTCGCCCGGCAACAAGACATGGGCTGTAACTGATTTAACTAATACTGAATTTGACCTTGAGAAGGCCAAAGCGCTTTTGCGCGAAGCAGGTTTTGAACAACGGGGGAGTACAAATGCACCGGAGCTCTACGATGCAAAGGGCAATCGCGTTGAATTTACTCTGCTGGTACAGGCTGAAAATCCCCTTAGAAATCTTATGGCATCGGTGATTCAATCGGACCTTGCCCGGATTGGAATCAAGATGAACATCGCAAAAGTCGACACAGTTCAACTGACTTCAAAGGTTAACAATGGCGAGGATTACGACGCTGCGTTTCTCGGTACCTCCACGACACAGCCGGATCCGTCGTCTTACGACAGTTTTCTGCGAAGTGACGGTACCAACCATCAATGGCGCCCAAAACAGGAAAAACCCGCCACGGAGTGGGAAGCAAGAATCGACGAGTTGGCAACAGCTCAGGCTCGCGAAACCGACGAAGAGAGACGACGTGCCATTTTCCACGACATTCAAGCCATCATCATCGAACAACAACCGATAATTCCAATCGTCGCTCCTCATACGATCGTAGCGGCAAATACCCAGATTGGTAATTATCGACCAAGTCCCTTGTTACCCTATTCACTATGGAATGCAGATGAACTGTTTGTGAAGAAATAGTGGGACGTGCCCTCGGAAAACTTTCAGGTCAGGTATCTCACTACAGTGGAAACTAAGTCGTTTCATATTCGGCTTCGCTCTTAGCCGCGTTAGCGGCCGTATGACTTTAGCCGTGTCTTTTAAGGCACGGTTTCCGAGCGAAATTAATCGCGTAGTCGCGTCAGCGACGGTTGAACATAGACTCAACCGTCGCTGACGCGACTACGGCAGCATTATTGGTCGCCCAACCGTGCACTAAAGTACACGGCTAAATTCAAATCACCGCTAACGCGGTGGGAAATACCCAAAGAATTTTGCTTACAGTGTACTCACTTCTTACCAGACAGATAAATTTAACCATTCAATTGCGCGATCACTGCCATTGCGTGAGCCAATTCTCCGCGCGTTAGCGCAGTCTGCGGCCTAAAAAACGTATCGGCGGAGATCAGCCCATGACTGACGGCAGTCGCGACATATCCACGAAGACTGGAAGGGATACTCAAAGCGTCCGAATAAGGCAAAGCGATTCCGGACTTCGCTTCCGCCTCTGCACGAAGCCCCGCTCCCCGCACCAGCGCGACGGCTGCGGTCAGCCTATCTACCCGATCGAGAGGGCGAAAGCGTCCACCAATCGAAGCATCGTAGAATAATGGGCCGTTCGCCGACGCTTGTACGCTTTCAACAAAGAGCATTGTTTGTGAATCGCTAACGTCAGTGTAATGCGAATTCGGAGGCAGATATTGCGCAGCACGCCCTCCTCGCACCAGAGTCTCGGCCAGGTCTGCACGTGACACCGTGAATTCAGATCTGAAACGCGCGCCTACTGGTGTCATCACAAAGGTTCGCATCATCAGCAGAACCTCGGCCCGTGCATCAGCGCTCAATCCGGTCAAATCCTTCAGGGGCCCATATTGCACCCGCGTAATTTGGACCAGCCCGCTAAAAGATTGAGGCGTCCCGACCGTACCCGTTACTCGAGCCGTCCAGGTACCCGATGCCGGCACACGTAAACCAACCGACTCTCGTCCACCGGTTATACCTGGCACGAGAGGGGCATTGGATTGTCCTGATAGCTTTCCATCGGGGCCGAATACCGCAAGCCCAAGTTCATTTACCGAAAGCAGCGAACCCCAACCCACTTGCACCGCGGCGAAGAGCGCATCCGCTGGAACATTGATCGACGCGTCAATTGTGTTTCCAGGTAAAACTGTACCGGAAAACTTTTGCATCGGATCATTTACAAATGTCACTGGCTCCTGACCCAACGCTGCGCGCCAGGCTCCTGCCCTTCGATGTTGAAAGGCCGATTCAATAACTGCACCGTATGTGTTCAGCATTCCTGCCCCGACTTCGAACGCATAATTTCCGGGCATTGGTGTTGCTGTTCGCTTCAAAATATCCCGCACCTGCGAAGGTGTAAGTCCCGGATTTATTTCAAGCATCAATGCAATCGTCCCGGCAACCTGGGGAGCTGAAAAACTGGTGCCGCTCCCGGTTGTATAGAACGGTAAGTCGGCCAGGCTAAGCCGATTCAGATCGTTTCCCGCTGCAAGTCCCAGGGCTCCCACAAAGCTTGGAGAACTGGATGTCCTCAGACCGGCAACACTAACACCTGGTGCGACGAGAGTGGGTTGAAATAGTAGACTGCCAAAATCTCCGCGCGACGAAAAGCTGGCCAGACGGCCTCGTTCGTCAGTCGCTCCGACGCTGATAACCCATGGTGCAACTGCATACGGATTCAACGTGTGGGTTCCGGAGCCCGTATTTCCCGCGGAAAAGATGACGTTGACTCCTGCGTCAGTTAATAGTCTCGTCGCAATATTTACCGGGTCATTGAAGTCGAAGACTGTGTTGGCTGAAAAACTGCAATTCAGAACCCGAACATTTTGTTCGCGGCCATGGTCCAGCAGGTAATCAAATCCGGCAAGCACAAAGCTAAGGGTGAAATCTCCGGCGCTCAGCCCCACAAGTTGGGCGCCGGGCGCGAGCCCCGAATACTTACCACCCGATTTGCTGCCATTGCCGGCGATTATCCCTGAAACAAAAGTTCCATGGCCATAGGCGAAGTCGGTATTGGGTAATCCATCAACTGCGACCGGGGGCAGGAAACCCGCGCTGAGGCTCTGTGCATCTGCAAGTTTTACATTATGAATCACTCGACCGGAAAGATCGCCGTGGGTTGAATCCAGACCGGTGTCAAGGACCGCAACCGTTACCCCGCGGCCGCTAACAGGAAGGCCGGAATTCTTTTTTGTAAGGTCAGCGTCGCGAGGAACTGGCCCGGCATTATTCAACACCATATTTGCGTCACTCGCCGGCTGCAGCGTGCGGTTGCCGTAAATCGACCGGACCTCCGGAAGATGAGAGATCATTAGCAGCTGTTTTTTTGTCGTAGTAAGAGCGACCATTGGAAGGGCGCGATAACGGGTGCCTCCGATAATTCCCATCCCCTGGAGCCGAGCAATATCGGCATCAGAGGGACGCTCGTAATAAACAACCACAGCGTTGACATTGCTGTCGTCCGTCAGCCTGTTAAGTTGTACTGCAAGCTCAGGGTCGACGCTTTGGATGCCGCTGTTTATCGTATTGTTCGCGGCCGACATGCTGTCGGCGCTCGTCACGGTTATTCCGTTAGTTCCGGTTACCTTGATTCCATTGGCGCCTGAGATAACAACTCCTGCGGGTCCGGCGATTGTCACGTTACTCGGCGAAATCTCGTATATCGCACCGTCTGGCCCGGTAATAGCGATATTGTCGGCGCCGGTTATCGTAATTCCGCTTACGTTCGTACCAACCAGGGCATCTGCTCCGGTGACTGTGATGCCGTTCGAGTCTATACTTCCAACTCCATCAGCACCCGTAACAGTGATGCCATTCGCTCCTACCGTTTCAACTCCGTCCGCACCGGTAACAGTGATGCCGTCTGCCCCTGTAACCGTAATGCCGGTTGGCCGGCGCGCAACCAGCGAGTCTGCATTATAAGTATTACCATTTGCGTCCGAAACGGTGATTCCGTCGGCTCCCGTCACAGTTATGCCATCGGCGCCAGTTACAGTAATCCCTGTGGGCTCCAACATGTTCAGCGCATTCGCCCCTGTATAAGTAAACCCATCGGGACCCGTTACCGGTGTTCCATCGGCGCCAGTGACAGTTATTCCATTTACCGAGATTCCGTTCGTTGCAAGCGACAGAACACCGTCCGCGCCAGTGACTGTAATTCCTGTTGGATTGTTATAGACAACCCCATCCGCTCCTGTCACCGTTATTCCATCGGCGCCAGTCACAGTAATGCCCGCGAGGACGGGCCCTGCACCCAACACCAGAACCATTAACAACGCGAGGTAACTTTTCAGGGTTTTGCTCATGGAAGTTTTGGTAGTCAACCGGCAAGGCACAACAGATCTCCGGTCGGGTTCCTTTCCTTATGCGAGGGGAAGAGTCGAATACTGTTATCTGTGGCCGAGCATTCTACCCGACTGAACGGATTGTATTATTACGACCGTGTTCTATTTACGATACAGTAGGTTTCTGTGAAAACCAGCATCAAGGCGATTCCATGATGCTTTCATAGGATAAGAGCAAATTCGGGGCCGAAAGTTACTGCATCAATCGGCGATAAAGTTTTTGCGTTTCCAGCGAAGGCTCGATCCCCAACTCTTCACGAAAAAGCCGGCGAAGCGAGTCGTAATGTTCTTTGACTGCCCCTCTGTTACCAAGGGCAGAATGGCCTCGCAGTAACTTGCAATGCACATCCTCTCGATACGGGTCGTCATGCAATATAGTTTGAGCGAGTTGCATTGAACGGGACCAGTCTCCGTCCTTTTGAGCAGCGCCGGCTAAACTCTCCAGCAGCCGCAAATATTCACCACGATAATATGAGCGCTGATCTTCGGCCCAAACGTCGTATGTCCCCTGCATAAATTCCCCGCGGTAAAGGGCAATTGCCTGTTCGTAAAGACTGACATATTCCTCTCGTCCGCCTTTCCGTCGTGCTGCATCGCCTGCGAGGATCAACCGGTAAAATTCTTCGATGTCTATCGCGTACGAAAACTCTGCGTTTAACTGATAATCTCCATCGCGATAAAGCAGAAAGTTCTGCTTTATCGGCTGATTGCTGTTCAGCGCTTTGCGAATGTGCGAAACGGTAGGATGAAAGTTCTTTTCAACTGCATCAAAATCCGCATCCGACCAGAAGGTATCAATGATTAAATCTTTCGACGCCCTTCGATGCGGACGCGACGCGATGAAACAAAGAATATCTCGCGCTCGTTTTGTGGTCCACGCTTCAGCGCTCAATGACCGTCGCGGATCGCGGACAATCTCGACCGGCCCCAGCATTCGAATGGACAAGTCAGTCAAATGCTGGTCATGTGTGACCGGATTGATGACTGCCGGCGCATGCACTGATCCTTCCAGCTGTCGGACATCATCTCGAATATCTATTGGGATGAGTTCGACCGCATCGGGATGAGCCAGCAAGTTCCGAGAATTCGCTACAGCATGCTTTAGCCAATACTCGTAATCGTACCGAGCCGCCAAATCCAGCGCCCTGCGTAAATATGAGAGCATCTTAGGATCGTTCCCTGTTTCGAGTTCGACCACTGCAAGAGCAAACGAGGCTTGAGCTTCATAGTAGTAAAGACGGTTCTTATGAAAATAATCCAGCGGCCCAAGTAGTTCAGCGCGCGCGTTGTCAAATTCTTTCTGGAAAAGCATTACCCGCCCTCGCGTCAGCGCCGCAGTCGAGGTCCGCATCACATCATTGGATTCGGAACGGGCGGTAACCAGCCTATCTAAAATCGAACGCGCTGTGACAGCATCGTTCAGCCGCAAGGCAAGCAGTGCCTGTTCTTCAAAGAGTTCAGTCCTGGAAATATCCACTCCGGACTCCTCATATGCCCTGGCTGCCCGTTCGAAAAACTCAGAGGCCTGAACGGCGTCACCTCTTTCCCGTTGGTGTGCCCCAAAGGCCTCGAAAATCTCTCCGCGCAACATCGTAAGGTTGAACAGCTGACTTCGTTCCAACGCCATCTCCAGGTGCCGCTCGCAATCTTCAAGCTCACCTCTATAAAGATGAAAGCGGGCGATATTCAGATGCGCAGTTGCCTCCTGCGGCATCGGTGTTCCAGCGCCATCAATTGTCAGCATTCGGCGTGACCATCGGAGGGCCTCGCCGAAATCACCGCGCATTCCGGACGGCAGTCCCAGATTATGCGCGATCAACCGAGTGTAATGTTCGTCCCCGCCGGCTTCGGCGGCTTGTAAAGCGACACGGAATTGCCGTTCGGCAGCCTCAAGCTGGCCGTCGGACATCAGGCAAAGCCCTCGTGTATTTCCACATTTAATTCGAACGCGTGACTCCGCACCTACTAAGCTCTCGGCCTGATCAAGAAGTCTAAGGGACGATTCGAAGTCACCGCGGCGGCGATAGATTGTCGCTTGCGAATGAAGGACTTCTGCTTCACCCTCGGCGTCATTCGATTGATGAAGCAACGCTGCCGCTCTATGTAACAAGCTCTGCGCCTTATCAAACTCGCCCCGAATTCGGGCAAGCTCGGCCTGGAACGCAATCGCCCTGGGGTGTCGTTCCAGGGAGTCCGGCGGCAGGCTGGAGAAAAGGCTGGCCAATAAAGTCAATGCGCCGGAATTGATCCATTCATTTCCATGCTCGGCGATCAGGGCGACCGCCTTTTCGAAATCCTCGCCGGCGATCAAATGTCGCACGGCCCCTTCGAAGTTTCGACGGTCCAGGTAAAACTGCGCATACCTCAACTGCTCGGATGCAAGGTTGGCACGCCCTACCTCGGTCCGTATTCGCTTTCGTAAAAAACTCTGAAACAGCGGATGCAGCCTGTACTCTTCGCCGCGGCCGTCGCTGGCAACCGTGATAAATACATTTCGCCGCACGAGAGTCGGCAATACGATTTGGCAATTCGAGTCCGGAAACAGAGCCACGCACGTGTCGATATCAAGCCGATCCAGAATAGCCATTCGAAGAAGCAGATACTGCACTTCCGCCGATTCGTCAGCAAAAACCTCTTCGGCGAAATAGTCGAAGATATCTCTCTCGGACTGACGCAGGATCTCGACCAGATCAGGATTTACCTTTTCATTCGAAGGACTGCCAAAATTCCTGCGTTGGGCAACCTGCCTGATCAACTGCAGTGCTGTTATCCAACCATGGGTTCGCTCCCTGTATTCGGTCAATTGTTCCGGCTTCAAATCAACGTCAAAGACTTTTCGGAACAAGTGGCGAGTTTCCTCGTCCGTAAAGAGAAGCTCTTCACGATCAATGACGGCAAGCGAAGCTTGTGAACGCAGTCGCGCGAGTGACAACGGCGGCATATCGCGCGAGATGATGATCACGTGCATCAAATCCGGCAGGTATTGCAGTAACCGATCCAGAATGACATGGACAGCCGTGTCCTGGCCAAGATGGTGATAATCGTCCAGAACAACGACTAACTGCCGATCGGCGTTTTCGAGAACATCGTTTAGCAGTACATCAACCGCCCGTTCGGGTTGTCTTAAAAGTTCGTCGGCAGCTTGCGCAAGATAAGCATTCGTCACTTTGCCAAACTGTGGCACGACATATTTGATGCCATGGGTCAGATATCCAAGAAAGACCAACGGATCGGCATCGGTGTGGTCAAGCTGGTACCACACAAACTTCTGGCCAAGGCTGCGGACAAAATCGGCGACGAGCGTTGTTTTGCCGGATCCGGCATTTGCTGTTACCAACGTCACAGGCCGGGAGAGATTCGATCGTAGCCTGTCCATTAATCGCTCTCGCGAAAGTAGTTCAGGAGCAGGCCGCGGCGGCAAGAGCTTTGTTCGTAGAAACAAACCTGGTGGTACAACAGTCCGGTCCAGGTCCGGCTCTGCCATTTGATCCGAAGAATCGGCTTTCGACGTTTGCGGCATTGGTTGTATTCGACCCTAAGATTATCAACGGATGTGCGAGGATAATAATAATTCATCCGAATAGGGCGCACTAATAGAAACGGTTCCGTCACTGACTGACCAGCGAGTCATTTGCCTGATCCCTGAAATACAATGCCAGCCGAATTCGTTTTTCCGCTTGCCGGGTATTTGCTAAGAAAGGTCACGCACCAACCGGGCCCAGTCTCCGCCGCTCGCCATTGCTATGCGTCTCACCGGTGTGGTGCCGGAACAGCCTGGCTATCGAACTCAGCATTGAGGCCTTTCCACGCGATTCCTCCAGCGCGATACTGGCCACGAAGTCGGAGAGCCCATAGCCATCACACAATTGTCTGGCTTCCTCAAATGTGAAATTCAAGTTGTCTTCATCGACCAGGCACAATTGCTGTTTGGAGCGCATACGCCAAAGCGGCGCGGGCAAAAGGCTCCGGCATGTAATCAGGAGGTGAACGTCGCCAGGCAAGAGCGGTAACAACCTGGAAAAGAATGGGTTGACCCATTCCGCGTCAAAAACCAGGTGCAAATCTTCCAGAACGATGAGCAAAGGTGACGTGCGCGTCTGAAACAAGTCGAAGACAAAAAATTCGGCGCATAGCATCATATCTTCGACCGTCGACGAATCTATAATCGCTGCAAACTGACCGGAATTAAAACCAGGTCGCCGCTCTTCGACGCTGGCAACAAGGTACCGGAAGAAGACGCGCCAATCCGCGTCCGAAGATTCCACTTTGAACCATGCAACGTTTCGACCCGAACGCGTAGCGAATTCGGCCGCAAGCGCGGTTTTGCCTGTTCCGGCACGTGCGCTGATGATCGTTGCCGAAGTCGTTTTGAGATTCCCGGAAAGAAGGTTTACCAGACGTTCACGCGAGACATGGGTCGGATCGACAGAATATGTGAACTTTTCATTAATCAGCTGCATCGAAATATTTTCCAGTTCTTAGTAGAAACAACAGTTCGCATAACTGCCGCTTTCAATAATCCGCTCGGAACAAAGATGTATGGTAGGCCTGGATCGTTCGCTGTCACTCGTCAAATTGACCTCGTGTATCTTTCGCCTGTAGCTTCGCAGATCGTCGTTTAGTAAAAGACGGATGGATGTTCTGAATCGGATACACCGATTTGAATCGACAGCCACCGGCCACAATTGCCTGAGAT
>WNFR01013891.1_pt1 | contig 14307 bp, 13 predicted proteins | sample 5400221 | NCBI WGS metagenome assembly WNFR01 (sample SAMN13153357, study PRJNA577476) | soil metagenome | isolation source: 40 cm soil under Madrone tree | place: USA:California | collected 2016-06-14 | reverse complement strand
CGCTGTTGTTACTGGCGCCGTCGATCTCCAAAACATCGAGACTAATTCCTTGCGAAATTTCTCGGCAAGAATCACAAACGCCACACGGGGTTACGGTGGGACCATGAACGCAGTTCAAAGCTTTTGCCAGAATGCGGGCAGTCGAAGTTTTGCCAGTTCCGCGAGGGCCAACGAAGAGATAAGCATGCGCGAGACGCTTTTCGGTGATGGCGTTCTTAAGAGTACGCACGACATGATCTTGACCGAGGACGTCGTCGAATATTTGCGGACGATATTTGCGAGCGAAAACCTGGTAACTCACACACCAAAAATACGATGCAGCATCAGAAAACAAAAGCCCCATTGCAGGGAGGTGTGCTTACGTCCTGCAAAAATTGGGCCAATAAAGTCTCATGCGACCTAGTGTCCTGTCCGCGAAATAGCCTGTCTTTCGTCTCGCCTCCTTAAGTTAACGCCTATGGGGCTGCGCCCCGGGCTGCGCCCTAGGCTATCCTGAAGCTCGCCTTTCGGCGCTAATTGGTGCTGGGCCTTCCATGTTAGCCCGGTTCCATTGGCGCTGCTCTTCGATGCAGGCGGAACTCCTAGGGCTACGCCCATCGCTGGCTGCCGGATCGGTTACAGATCGATTCAGAAATGCGCCGTCCTCCCGCCAGTCCGGCTCGGACCGCTTTGCCGGCGGCCCGTTTTGATCGCAACGAAAGATATGTTATTTCGCGGACAGGGCACCAAGGTCCTATGTACCGCCGATCCAGCCTTAGGGACCTCGACCCGGTGTTTCACAAAATTCTTGTTGCTCTCAATCGGACTTTGCGAAGACTCTTTTTCCGATGCTTCGCAAACTCGCTTGGGCGCTCACATTTATTCTGGCGACCTTCTGCTGGGTGGTAGTAATCGAACATGGTCCAGATAACTTCATTGTTGGATCCAGAATCGAAGTGGAGAATTTTAAGTCACTTTTTTTCCGGCTGATACAAATACCGGGAAAATGACGTGAGGCTAATTTGCATAAGCGCTGAAGCAGCTGAGATCTGCTGGTCCTTAGGTGCGTGGGATCAGGTCGTCGGAGTTACCGCTTTCGCCCGCAAGCACTTTCCGGCAAAACCGATAGTCTCTGGATTTGCATCGGGGAGCGTGGAGCGGATCTTAGCGCTTGCTCCCGATCTGGTGATCAGTTTCTCGGATGTGCAGACGAAATTGATCGATCAGCTAGTGCGCGCTGGAGTGAATGTTTTTGCGCTAAGCTATTTTAATTTAGCGGGAGTCGCTCAAGCCATCTCCCTATTGGGGCGCCTGCTCGGCGTTCTCCAAAAGGGTGAAGACCTGGCCCATGAGTTCAACTTGGCATTGTCAGCAGGCCGCTTCTCTCCGGCGGTCCGCCCCCGAGTCTACTTCGAGGAGTGGGACGATCCGCTGATTCACGCGGTTCCGTGGGTGCAGGAGATCATCGAGCTGGCGGGTGGAGATTACGTATTCAAGAAATCCGGTTCGAACCGCGCACAAGACCGGGTCGTAACAGAGGGAATGGTATTTTCTATGAATCCCGAAATTATTCTTGCCAGTTGGTGCGGGAAGAGCGTTGATTTGGCGGCGATACGTGCGCGTCCCGGTTTTGCCGAGATGGAGGCTGTTAAGCAATGCCGCGTCTATTCGGTTGATCCGGAGAAGATTCTTCAAGCTGGGCCCCAATTGCTGGACGGGTTGAAGGAGATCCGCACGATCATCCAAGATTGGTGCGCGCAAGCACAAAAAGTGCGCTAATCACCTTAGATGGGGAATCCGTTGCCTATGAAAACAACCTTTAATCTTCCACAAAAAGCAGGGCGAAATGGTTTGGGAGCGGGCGTTTGGAACCTCGGTCCTGGAACTGATCCTTTCGGCGGCCCGACCAGAGAAGCGATTCCCATTCTCGACCGGCTCCCGATTCTCGCTCAAGCCGGAATGACCTATTATGAGGCCCACGATGTCGAAATTCCGGCTTCTCAAGTGGGCGCCGCGAGAAAACGCGCAGAGGAGCTAGGTCTGCAATGTGGCATGTACACGCCCTCTTTTTTTGCCGACCCGATCTTCAAGGACGGCGCGATGACCTCCAATGACCTAGCGATTCGTAAGCTCGGTTTAAAAAACGCGATGGAGGCGATCGACAACGCCGCGGTGCTCGGGGCTTCGACCGTTGTGTTTTGGAACGGACGCGAGGGGTTCGACTTCGTTTTGACCAAGAACGGTCAAGAGGCTTTCAAGCGATTGGTCGAGGGATTCAATCTCGTAGGACAATATGCTCGGGAACGCCACGGCACATCGATTCGTATCGCGCTTGAGCCCAAGCCAAACGAACCTCGAGCGAACATGTACTTAGCAACGGTGGGCGAGGTGCTCTACCTGATCAGTCGTCTCGATCCGAGTCTCCAAGCTCTGTTCGGGGTAAACCCGGAGACTGCGCATAGTCGCATTGCCGGGCTCGATTACCTCTGGGACGTAGAGATGTGTTTGGAAGCCGGCAAGCTCTTTCACATTCATCTCAATTCTCAAGATGGCCAACGTTATGATCAGGATCTTCCGTTTGGTTATACTGAGCCGCTTAAAGACCTCGCCCTGCTGGTCGTTCTTCAGGATGCCGGCTACGAGAACATTCTCGCCTTCGATATCAAGGCGCCGCGCACGGATGAGCCGAAAAACATTGCTGATATCATTGAGGTCAGCGCGCAGAACTTGGTTTGGCTTTGGGAAAGAGCCCTGGCGGTAGACCGGGCAGTGATTCAGCAGTTGCGAGAAGAGAAAAGGAACACGGCTCTGGCCGGATATCTGGGCAAGTGTCTTTACGGGCGCTGACCGATCAAATTGACGCTGTCGCGTTTTCTCGTTATTTTTCACGTGTGGCGAAGTTTGTCATTCCGCGCAAAGCTGTTTACCGGCTATCGCTTTACTACCGGGTTCTCGAACGCCTTCAGCAGAACCGGATTGAGACGGTCTCTTCCGATGCATTAGCAAGGGCGACTGGCGTAAAACCGACGCAACTCAGAAAAGATCTCACCTACTTCGGACAGTTTGGAACTCGCGGGCTCGGCTACAAAGTCGAATCTTTGCTCTCACAGCTCGGTAGTGTTCTTCGCACAACCCGCTTTCAACCGGTTATTTTGGTGGGTGCGGGCAATTTGGGGTCTGCGCTCTTGCGATATGATGGTTTTGCGAAGGAAGGATTCGAAATCGTCGCGGCATTCGATATTCGGCCCGACGCATCGAAAGCCGGCCGAACGAAAGTGCCGGTTTTGGCGACCAACGAGATCAAGAGATTTGTCCCGGAAAATGGCGTGAAGCTAGCGATTCTTGCGGTGCCGGGGATGGTGGCGCAGGAAGTCACCAACGAGCTGGTGGAGGCCGGGATTCAAGCAATTCTTAATTTTTCGCCATTAATTCTGCAGGTGCCGGATCACGTAGTGGTGAACAACGTCAATCTAGCCATCGAACTCGAGAATCTCAGCTATTTCATCACCTGAGAAGTCGGAAAATCGAACCTGCTAAGTTACCAGAAATAGCCCCAAAATCGTCGTATCGTTAGAGGAATGCGGTGCTTTAGTAAACCGGCATCCCTCTTTGAGATCTTTGCGATCTCCTGTCTTTGTGCGCCCTCCTGTTGAGTGGAGGGTTCACGCTTCCATTTTTGGACCAGTATGCCCAAGGATTTTGACCGTCTGGTTGAGCTGCTCAACTTTGAGCGGCTTTTTCAGTACCGTTACTGGACTGATCTGCAGGATGCGATCGAGAACTTCACTATCGGGATAACCCGTAATAACGATTACGTTAAGATCCGGATCGATCTGTTTCGCCGTCCGATAGACTTGGTCGCCCGGAGCGTCAGGGAGTTGCAGATCGAGGAACATCAGATCGAACTTCTGTTTTCGAAGGCTTACGATCGCGTCTTTAGCGGTTCCGACTACGACCGATCTGAATCGCCGGTATTTGGCCCCTCTGGACCAAATAGTAGACAGTCGGGAGCGGTATTCTTAAGTATTCGGCCGTTTCCTTGACCGTCAGGAGATTGTGGTTAGGAGGTTCGCTCACAAATTGCGAATGGAAGCTACAGTTGAAATTGAATCTAGAATTGTTATGAGAATATGAGAGGTTCGTCAACATTAGGTTTTCGCGAAGGTTTCACACGTGCGACCAGTTTTCGGCCTTGGCAAATTCAGGTGCTCTCAAGTTTGTTCCTGCCTGGGGTAATGACCTGGGTCCCGCTGTAGCTCTTTAGGCGATCTGATCGACACCACCCTTATAACGAATGCAAACGCGTATTGAAAAAGACTCGATGGGCACCATGGAGTTGCCGGCTGACGCCCTTTACGGTGCGACGACGCAACGGGCGGTTCTCAATTTTCCGATTAGTGGCTACCGTTTTTCCCGCCCCTTCATTCGGGCGCTCGGATTAGTAAAATGGGCGGCAGCTCTAGCTAACCGCGATCTCGGGAGACTGGAAGAGAAGAGAGCGCAGCTCATCGCAGAGGCCGCGGAAGAGATCATTGACGGTCAATGGGATTCTCAGTTTCCAATCGATATTTTCCAGACCGGCTCCGGCACGAGCACCAATATGAATGCGAATGAGGTGATCGCGAATCGCTGTAGTCAGCTGGCTGGCAAAGCGATTGGGTCGAAGGATCCAGTGCATCCGAACGATCACGTCAACATGGGGCAATCGAGCAACGATGTGATTCCTACCAGTATTCACATCGCCGCCGCGGAGTTGGTTCGCAGCGAGCTAATGCCCGCGTTGGACCACCTCCAGCAGGGATTGGAAGCTAAAGCACATGAATTTTGGGAGGTGATCAAGATCGGGCGGACTCATCTGATGGACGCGACTCCGGTCCGGCTGGGTCAGGAATTCAGCGGTTACGCGAAGCAGGTCGAATACGGAAGGCTTAGGGCAGGCAACGCAATCGCGGCCGTCGAAGAACTCGCTCTGGGCGGGACGGCGGTCGGTACGGGACTGAACTCTCACCCGGAGTTTTCTGGAAAAGTGATGGGTTATCTTTGGAACCGAACGGGCGTGGCATTTCGAGAGGCCCGCAATCACTTTGAAGCCCAGGGGGCCAAAGATGGGCTGGTCGAAGCGAGCGGGCAAATGCGATCAATCGCCGTAAGTCTGTTCAAGATCGCCAATGATATCCGGCTATTGGCCAGTGGCCCCAGGTGTGGACTCGGAGAAATCCAGCTTCCGGCCACACAACCCGGGAGCTCGATCATGCCGGGAAAAGTGAATCCGGTAATGTGCGAATCGGTCGTGCAGGTCTGTGCCCAGGTTCTTGGAAACGATACGGCGGTATGTTGGGGCGGCGCCACCGGTCAGCTCGAACTAAACGTGATGATGCCGGTGATGGCGCACAATGTCTTAGAGAGCATTCGGCTTTTGAGTAACGTCGCACGAGGGTTCCAGGACAAATGCGTCAGTGGCATCGTTGCTAACCGAGATCGATGCAACGAATTGGTGGAGCTCAGCATGGCGATGGTAACCAGCTTGGCGCCCGTCATCGGCTATGATCGAGCTGCTGAAATTGCGAAAGAAAGCGCCGCTACCGGCAAGACAGTACGTCAAATTTGCCGTGAGCGCCAGGTGCTGTCGGAGGAGCAGTTGAACCGGGCTCTAGATCCGGTCGAGATGACCAAGCCGGGCGGAGTAGGCTCGACCGGCGGCTAGTCCCGGCGGTAGGGCGAAAGCCTGATACCGTCTGAGCGGGATCGGCTTGAGCCATCGATGTTTCACCTAAACGCACCGTTTGCAAAATCGTCGCTGCGATGAGCTCGCATACGGCTCAAACCCGGCGCGAACCGCCATAGGGACGTGGTACACCTCCTTTCGCACCGAGGCCGCCGTCGCTGCGCTTTGGCGCGCCCTAGCGGTGAGTTTGGGATACACCAAAGAATTGGCCGCGACGTAAGCTTTGCGGAGTCGGGTTTCGCCCTACCGTACTTACTACTCCCTGCTTACTTTGTTCCCTCATTGAGGGTTAATTCGATTCCCCGCTGGATCGCCGCAGCCTGCGCATGTGTTCTAGCCCCAAGGTCATACTCGGAGGGCGTTTCCAGAGTGATCGTTCGATCGCCGTGGTAAAGGGCGAGGAGTCCAGCCTCCGGCATGAACGGGAACTTCAGCGTTTTGATCCGTCTGGCTATTGATCCGCTCTCGGCCCGGCGCCCCTCAATCCGGGGTCGCAGATCGACGGGCAAATGGTATCCGGCCGCTGCGAGAAGCTCCGGACCGATCGGCCGTAGGTGCTTTCTTACCTCATAGAGATAGACTCCTTGCGCGTCATAGTCCTCGTGCAGGCACATGGCGAAGCGAAACGTGACCCCGGTAATGATGGCTTTTTGGGCGCGAATCCGCTCAATATCGTCGAGGTGATAACAGCGGTTAAGGTCGCGTCCTTCCGCATCACTTCTCCGGTTGTGAACGAGTCCCCAAGGGTTCAAACATGGAAATAATAATAATGGCAGCCGCTTGAGGAGCGTCACATTCATCTCGGCCCAAAAGAGGAGTCCTTCCGTTCCTCCGGCTTCGTCACCGTGGATGCCGGCCGATAAATAGATTCCGCCATGAGTCTGCATGGCCGGTGACCGAAGGAAGAAAAGTTCGAACTCGTCGGCAATCGCGAATACTTGGCATTTCAGACCGGCTCGGCGAGCCAGACTCCGCCAACGGCGAACCAAATAACGATAATTATGGCCGTGATGTTTATGAGTATCGAAAATCATGCCAGCGCAGCGAGCAGCTTGTCGTGAATGCCTCCGAAGCCGCCGTTGCTGAAGACCACAATTACATCTCCGGGTCGAGCCAGAGGCTTCATTCTCTCCACGATTTGCTTTATCCTGGGCTCGTAGAAAGCCGGTTTACCCGTTTGTTGAATCGACTTCACCACTTTCCACGGGTCGAGCCGGTCCTCCGGCGGCACCTGTTCTATACGTGCCACTTCTGCTAGAATGACTCCATCGGCAATGGAGAGAGCGTCCGGCAACTGCTGCTGGAAAACTGCCCGCCGGGTAGTGTTGGATCGTGGTTCAAAGATGGCCCAAAGCCGATGCGCTGGAAAGCGACAGCGCAAAGCATTCAGTGTTTCTTTGATCGCTGTCGGATGGTGGCCAAAATCGTCGATCACTTTGATACCATTGACCTCACCGCGAATCTCCTGTCGTCGAGCGACACCCTGAAACGTCCTGAGCGCTTTTTGAATCGTCGCAAGGTTGATGCCGTGCGCAAGAGCAACGGCTGCGGCCATTCCAACGTTACGAACATTAAACTCTCCGATCAGCGAGGTCTCAAAAAGGTCCTTCCCGATCCGAAACCTGGACCCGGACTGGTGGTATTCGATCTCTTCCAAACGGCAATGCGCGTTCTCCGAGAGACCGACGGTCATTACCGGAGCGAACGCTTTCTGTGTTACCTCCCAACAATTGGGATCATCCGCGTTGATAAAAAACCGCCCAGATTGAGGGACGATGTTCACCAAACGGCGAAAGCTCGTTTTGATTTCTTCGAGATCGTGGAAGATGTCGGCGTGATCAAACTCGATGTTATTAATTACCAATGTTTCCGGCAGGTAATGCAGGAACTTTGAACGTTTGTCGAAGAACGCGGTATCATATTCATCGCCCTCCAAGATGAAGTATTGTGAATCCGGGAAGGACGCGCCTTGCTGCAAATCCTTGGCGATTCCACCGATTAGGAAACCGGGGTTTAAGCCAGCTTCGCTAAACATCCACGTGACCAGTGCAGTGGTGGTGGTCTTGCCGTGGGTCCCGGTGACCACGACGTTATGCTTTCCTTGCAGGAAAAAGTCTTTGATCGTTTCCGGAAGTGAGCGGTAGAGCAACTTTCGTTTCAGTACCGATTCTAGTTCCGGGTTGCCGCGGAAAATTGCGTTGCCGATCACGACGAGATCAACATCGTCCGGTACATTTTCTGGCCGGTATCCAGCGAAGATGGGGATCTGCTTTTTCGCGAGAAAAGTCGACATGGGCGGATACACGTTTTCGTCCGACCCGCTAATGACAAAACCAAGATCTCGGATGGCGGCCGCGACTGCGCCCATCGCGGTACCACAGACACCCATAAAATGAATTCGGCGAACAGGTTTAAGCATGAGAAAAAACGCCTTTAATAAACTTCTTCCAATCAGCTGCCATCGGACTAAGCCGGCCTCCGAAATTTCGCAGAACCCCTTTTTGGATTTTCCAGGCATCAGGATCGGCCCTCGAAGGTAAGCAGAAGGTCGATTTGAGCGAAAGGGAAAATCGGTCAAAAGCGGGAATCAACAGCAAAAATGCTTTTGGCGGTCAAGTCACATCTTTGCGGTTTAGAGACGAATTCGCCGGGATAAATCTAGCTTTGAGCAGTCTCTGACCGCTATCGCTGAGCACAAGGGAGCTCTGGATATTGCGGGGGACACGGCACCAATTTGACGCCCGATGGGTCTGGAATTATCATCGGAACACTTCGCGTCCGTAGCTCAACTGGATAGAGCGTTGGCCTCCGGAGCCAGAGGTTGTGGGTTCGACCCCCGCCGGACGCAGGTTGATTACCGTTGCCGCGCGGCGGTCGTCAAAGATTCAGGCCCGCATTCCACATAAGGAAAACGTGCCTTTCTCGCTTGTGGTGCCAACGCGCTCGTCAGGTTTCCGCGGACCTGGCGGTATCCCAGGAAGTAGATCCAGGCGGTCAATGCGGGTCGCAACAGTCGAACTTTCTGCCGATAGAACAACGAACTCGGTTCGTGTGCGGAGTCACATCCTTCATACCTGTCGAGATCATTCCAGACGGTCGGATCGAGGATAAGAAAGACTTCCACCGGTATGATTCCGGAGCCTGGGACCGCCCCAGGGTAGCTTCCTTGACAGAATAACTTACCCCGAATCTGGCCGCAGCAGAAAAAACGAAGCTTGGCTGATACCTCCGGTCCTCGTTGAAACAGCGAACGCCTCCTCAAGGTGCCGTAAACGCCAAGGAATTCGTCTTTTAGAGTTTGCATCCGGGCTTCGGCGAAAGAATCATGCGTCAGTTAAGAGAAAAATCGGTACCGCGTAATTTGGGTGCTTGTGACTCCAGAGCTCCAGTTGTGTCTTCGGAATCGTCGTCGAAATGGCCAATCGCTTGAGCGAGCATATCGTTCACTAGTGCCTCTATTCCGGAAAAGCGATGAACCGGACGAACCGTAGACCGGGAAAGGGCCACATAGGTTGCGGTCGGGATTTCGTAAGCAAAAAACCAGAGTTCTGAATCACCCACAAAAAGATATTTCTGGGCAGTTTCCGGGAAAGCAGACCAAAGCGCGAGATTTTGCGCGATTAAGCCAGGCACTGTTTCCTCCTCAGTCGACTCTCTGTCCACGCCGTACAGGCTGAGGCCGTTCTGCACAAAGCCGTCGACGACGGTTAAAACGCGAAGAAGAGAGGCAGGTAGCGTCACGCCTAATTCGGCTTCGGATTGGGCGCATAGTTTGGCAATCTGGTCCGGCGACGCGCCGGGAACGAGAGGACGCACTCCGTTGGCTGCGTCCCGGACAAGTTGTTTCTCCAGGTTTGCCCGATCGTCTCCCGGAAGTGCTCGATAGTATTCCGAGGATCGAAGATCTCCAAGGAAAAGATCGCTTAGTTCCCGTAGTAGCTGTTCGTTCAGGTTCATAATTGAATTCTTACGCTTTGGGGTTGTAGCCTTCGTGCCGGTGCGGGCGGTCTTACGCGTTTTTCTTGCCGTTTTCTGTTTTCCGAAATCTTGTTGGCTGGCGTGGTAGTGAGGCCAGACTCTACTACCGGAAGTCGGTGCTTCGGTTGATGGCTTGGTCCTAAGGTTTTGCCGTTAATACAAGCGTCTCCTGGCAGCCACTCGGCCGCAAGTGTTTCTGCTTTGGCTGCGAGTTTATCCCGCACCGCTTGATTAGCTTCCGGGTCTCGGTTTTCTTTCTTAAAAAGCTCTCCGAACCCTTGGGTGATTTCATGAAACTGCTTTGGAACCGAGTACGGTCTATGGCCGGCGGCCTTTGAGAATTCGAGAATCCGGCTTTCCCAAATCTCTGGCAGGGGAGTCGCACCCAGCGCAGCCAGGTGCTTGCGCAAACCCTCTGCGTTTCTGAATCCGTGCGTTATCGGTGGGTAAAGGGGGAAAACCGGCCGCGGGACGTAAATCGGGTTTGATTGATCAACGACGCGATGGGTCTGGGGATGAAGGAACAGAGCGTGCCAGAAATGATGCGGGTTTTGAGATTGGTCGCGGCCGCGCCGAGTGGTGTTTGCGATAACAAAATTTCTTGGATGGTTAATAGCCGCCCGCCCGCCCGCTACGGCCACGCTTTTTGGGATTACATGATGGCAGTTATAATGCTGTTTTCTGAACCGGACTGGCTGATTGATTGTCTGGGCGGCATTGATCACGGAAGATGGGCTGTGACCAGACTCCATCAGTCGCACTCCGTCGGGGCCGACGGCCAATAGCGCCAGCGATCTTCCCACCGGGTGCAGGGCCAGGGTCTTCAGGTATTCGCCTCGCATTTTGACATATGCTTTGGTTGTTTGGTCGTACTCTTCGGAAGTGCGATCCAGGGGTTGGCCAACAATCCGGTCGAGCACGATGCCAGGCAATTCCGGGCATGTACCAATCGAGGTGGGATCGGAAATCAATTTTTCCAATTCCTTGATGGCTTCGTCAACTGCGGCGCGCATCTCTGCGCTGGGTGGCTTGGACGATGAGTTGCTCATGCCACAATTGCTTCGCAGGGAGCGATAAAATCACCGATATAGAAACATATTAGAAACATGTTATCAATAACAACGAGCTTAACCGCCAAGTCAAATACATAAATCAATAATGTTTGGTACTATTGGCGAAACTTCTCCCAATTAACCAGCCTGGCGTGATTCAACCGATGGTTACCCGGAGAACTCAATAGCAGGTTTCAGCTGGAGTGTTGTTCGATCTGGTTGACCAGATCGTGAGCGGTTTCGTAGATCCTGGCTACCTGAGCTGGACTGAAGTTCTCCGCTTCATTCCAGGACTGCCGCACGCTTTGCAACCCGGCCGATATCTTCTGGATCAGCTCATTCTTTTTGAATCGCGGAGCGAGCGAATCTAAACGATCCAAGTAATAAGTAAGCAATTCGCGATTGCGCAGTCGTTCGGCTCGTTCCAGGCTGAAGGTCTTGACGACAGATTGAGCGCCAATTTCGAGTCCTCGAAGCCATCCACCTAGACTGAGCAACTGAGCCAGCGGTTCGTCGTGCAGCGCCAACATCGCGTTCTCGACGTCCGCCTGAGTGACGCTTAATTCCTTGCGCAACCGATCCCAATCGCCCGATTGCCCTAGGTCGAGAAGCCGTTTGCTGTGCCGCGCCACCCGCTCGCCCACGCCTAGTCCCTTGGCTCGGCGAATCAATTCTCGACCGAGCGCGGGCAGATCCTGATCCCTTTCTGCAGCGACATCCAAAAATCCGTCTCCGATAAGCACACCGAAGGCGAGCGCATATTTTGAACGATCGTTGGTGTTCAGCTCACTGACGGGTCGTGTCACCGCGTCGAAGGGGATTGGTTTAAGGGCATCAAGCGACGCAAAAACCTTGTCGATCGATGGAGCGGTAAATTCGTTGATGCCAAGCTCTTCTCGATAGTCGGGGTCTTTTGATAGATCTTCTTTGATCGTAGCCGCGAAACCAAAGGTGCCAGCAAAGACCGCCCCTCCGAACATACTCCACGAGCATCATGACGCCCGTATCTCCTGGACTTAACCCTCGGATGTAATCGCTCTGACATGCATGGAAACGGCGGAACTTTGCTTTGGACGACTTGCTATTTCATTGTGCTCTTTGGGATGTCGCTCTACGGCATCCATCGGTATTTCATAATTTTTCTTTATTTCCGCAACCGTCACCGAACTCCTCAGCCTCCGCTCAGGTTTTCCCAGCTGCCGATGGTCACCGTCCAGTTACCGATCTATAACGAGGTCTACGTAATTGAGCGGCTGCTGGCGGCGGTCAGCCAAATCGACTATCCGCGAGAGAAATTGGAGATCCAGATCCTTGATGACTCTACCGACGAGACGACAGAGATCGCCGATCGGGAAGCGGTCCGCCTGCGTCATGCCGGCTTTCAGGTCGAAATCTTGCGTCGGCGAAATCGAATCGGATTCAAAGCGGGAGCACTCAATCATGGACTTAGACAGGCTAAGGGCGAGTTCTGCTTGATTCTGGACGCTGATTTCATACCTCCTCCGCATATTCTGCAAGAAACGGTTCATTACTTCACTGATCCGGCCATTGGAATGATTCAGACCCGTTGGGGCCACATCAATCGCTCCTATTCTTGGTTGACTCGAGCCCAGGCAATTTTGCTCGATGGGCATCTTCTTCTTGAACAGACGGCTCGTAGCCGGACTGGCCGCTTCTTTAATTTCAACGGTACTGCGGGGCTTTGGCGCCGAAGGAGCATCGAACAGGCCGGTGGCTGGCAGCATGATACGCTGACAGAAGATCTGGACTTGAGCTATCGGGCACAGCTAAATGGCGCAAAGTTTCTTTTTCTTTCCAACATTATCACCCCAGCGGAATTGCCGGTCGACATGAGCGGATTTAAGTCACAGCAGCATCGATGGACAAAGGGGTCCATCCAGACCTGCAAAAAGCTGCTCCCGCTCATTTGGAAAAGCAGGTTACCCTGGTGGATTAAGGCCGAAGCCGTAGTGCATTTAACGTCTAATTTCGCCTATCTGTTGCTGGCGTTTTTATGCATCCTACTGCATCCCAGCGACACCAAAATCGCCACTGATGGCCCGGGGGCGCTGATCGATCTAGCGATTTTCGCGGCTACGACTCTTCCCGTCGCTGTCTTCTACTTGTGCGCGCAACGGGAACTCTATCCGAAAGACTGGAAGCGAGAGATTTTGTTCTTTCCCTTTGTTCTGGCGCTTGGAATCGGACTTTCAATAAGCAATGCGCGGGCGGTGTTGGAGGCTGTCTTCAATCACGAATCGCCTTTTGCCCGGACCCCAAAATACGGCTTTGCTTTGGCCGATAGATTACGTAAAAAGAACCGATACGCCTCCTTTTGTGATGCATTTCCCATCGTTGAACTGCTTTTTGCGATTTACTTTACGTACTTTGTGGTTACTGCTTTGGGGAATCGTGAGTTCCTAAGCCTTCCTTTTCTGATACTTTTTCAGATAGGGTTCGCGTATGTAGCCTTAACCTCACTACGGGAACGGGGTGAGCGCAGGCATTTTGGCGTTCGTGACGTTCTGTAGACTGAAATTTACATGATTAAGTTACGGTTGGTAGGTCTGGTAATCTGTCCGGCTTTTGTCGCCCACAGCTACGGGCACGAGCCGACCGCATCTCCTACGCCCACGCCGGCGGTCTACCAAAACGCGACGGCCAACACCTACTCCGGTTCCGCGCCGACCAATGGCTTGAAAGCGCCGACCGGAAATCCTAGCCCAACACAAGGTATCTTGCCGAAGGCGTTGCCGGCTTCATTCTCGCCGGCGCCGGTGACACCTCTATTGCGTCCGTTTCCCCGGATCCATCGGAAATCGTTGGTCCGCCTGCGCCGAATTTCGTAAAAGCCGTCGCGTCATCCCAGCCAAAACTGCAAAAGCTAAAGGGGGATGCAGCACCACCGCCTACGCTGGTGAACACTGCGACCTCGCCCCAACCGAAGCTTTCTAAGGGAATTGCTTCGACATCGGCCGAATTCGTCAGACCGCTGCCAAACTCGTCCGCCACCAAGCCGCCGCCGGCAGCTTCTCCCTCTTCGGCGGTCTCCCTGCCATCGCCAACGCCCGAACCCGAGGTCAAATTGGTCGTCAGCGTCCGTGACCAGAAGCTAGCCGTCGTAGTAAACGGAAAGATCTATCGGACCTACAAGATATCGACGTCCCGTTACGGTGAAGGAGATAATTTCGGAAGTTGGCGGACTCCTCTTGGCCGTTTGCAAGTCGCAACAAAGATCGGCGCCGCCGCGCCGCCTGGAGCGGTCTTTCACCGGCGCCAACCGACCGGCGAAATCTTGGCGGCAAACGCTCCCGGGCGCGATCCGGTCATAAGCCGAATAATCTGGCTTCGAGGAACCGAAGAAGAGAACAAGCGTGCGTTTCAGCGATGCATCTATATCCATGGAACGCCCCAGGAGGCATTTCTGGGTCGGAAAGCGAGCTACGGATGTATCCGAATGCGTTCGTCCGACGTGATCGAAGTATTCAACTGGGTCGGAATAGGTACCGACGTCGCGGTTGTTGACGAGCCCATTCGCCGGGCGGTGAAAGATTTCGCGGCTGAAGCGATGGT